>PVBE011631461.1_pt1 | contig 20995 bp, 21 predicted proteins | sample 1631181 | NCBI WGS metagenome assembly PVBE01 (sample SAMN08397723, study PRJNA350692) | Marine metagenome, whole genome shotgun sequencing project. | isolation source: water | place: Pacific Ocean | collected 2012-04 | reverse complement strand
GCCACCCAGGCCCACCTCTGCGGCCCAACCTATCTGTCGCGGGGACGCTCGCGGGCCCCGCGGTGAGCACTCGTCAAGCCGAAGTGCCCGAAAATACGCGCATAAACCGACAAATCCAGCCCGCCGCGGCCCTTCCCGAGAAAGGCATCCGCGTGCGCGCCGAAGGCGCCCGCGTCTAGCAACCACCGGTAGGCAGCCCCGACCGAATCGTCGCCCCCCGACCGCATGACCGTTCAAACCATGGAGCCCAGGCCCCCGGCCCCACGATCACGCCACCACCCAGCCCGAATCGTCACCCAAGCGATCGTCGCCCCGGGACCCGCTACGGGTTCGGCGGGCAGCTCACCGCGTAGCAGGCGTTCAACTCGTCCGCGCACACCCGGAACACCTCGGCGAGACCGCGCGCGCCCCCACCGAAGACGTTCTGAATCGCGCACGCCGTGACCTCGTCGACGAAGAACTGCACGTCCGCGCAACCGCGCGCGCTGCAGTCGCCGATGCACACCAGGCTGATGTCTGGCGGGCGCTCGTCGAGGTTGAAGCAGCCGAAGATGCAGGTGACGATCTCCCGGCAGGTCACCGCCTCGCAGACGCCGCAGTCACGGGGGCAGTTGATGCACGACTCGTACTCGTCGTCCTCGCAGACCCCGTTCCCGCACACGCTGCACACGCCGCAATCGCGTTGGCAGCTCGCACAGTCCTCGACGCCTTCGCACCGTCCGTTGCCGCAGCCCTCGCATTCCCCGCAATCGTCGGGGCAGTTGAAGCAGCTCTCGAGCCCCTCGTCGCATTGCCCGTCGCCGCACGATGGACACGCGTCGCAATCCGCGGCGCAGACCAGGCAATCCTCGCCGTCCGCCTCACGGCAGAACCCATCGCCGCAGACCACGCACACGCCGCAATCGTCCGGGCAGTTGGCGCAGTCCTCGTCGGCATCACACGCACCGTCGCCGCACCGCTCGCACAGACCGCAATCGACCGGGCACGTCTCGCAACCTTCGTCCGCGTCACACGCCCCGTTGCCGCAGCTGTCGCAACGCCCGCAGTCCTGGGCGCACGAATCGCAGCGCTCTCCGCCATTGCAGACCCCGTCCCCACACGGGTCACAGGCGCCGCAGTCACCCGGGCACGTGCGACAGGACTCCGTGCGCGGGTTGCACAGGTCGTCGCCACAGGTGTCGGGACACACGCCGCAATCCGCCGGACAGCTGGAGCAATCCTCGCCGGCCACACAGCGCCCGTCACCGCAACCTCGTACGGGATCCGGGGCCGCGTCGCGCTTCACCGGGTCAGGCACCCGCGCGTCGCCTGGTGGCACGGTCCGGTTCTGGTCGGGGACCGGCCGTGCAGCGTCCTTTGGGGTCGGAGACTCGGTCCCCGCCTCTTCCTCGAAGGGTGCCGTGATGCATCCCGAGAGGAGCGCGACCGTAAACAACAGTGTTCGCATTCGGCGCACATGCTGACACGACGAGCGGGGTCGCGTCACGTGGAGGCAAGCTCACGCAGGTAGACCTCGCGCACCTGGTCGACGAATTCGGGCAGGTTCTCGGCCGTCAAGTCGTCGGTCGGGATGGGCGGCAGGATGCAGACCTTGACCGTGCCGGGCCGCGCGACGCGCCGGTGGCGCGGGTACAGCGAGTACCCATTCTTCACGACCAGCGGGATCACCGGCGCGCCGCTCGCGAGCGCCAGGTGGAACGCCCCGCGTTTGAATTCCTGCAGCGAGCCGTCCGCCGTGCGGGTGCCTTCGGGGGCGATGAAGACCGTGATGCGCTCGCGATCCATCCGCTTGGCCGCGCGCTCCAGGATCCCTTTGGACTTGCCGCCTCGCCCGCGGGCGACCATCAGAAAGCCCATCAGGTAGAGCGCCAGTCCGACGATCGGGATCCACAGGACCTCGCGCTTGATCACTGACACGCCCCCCTCGGGGTAGACCGTCGGGATCAGCATCGCGTCCAGCCCGGACGAGTGGTTGAACAGGACCACCCGCTTGGCCGCGCCCTCGAGGTGCTCGCGGCCCTCGTACTCGACCCGCACGCCCTGGATCCAAAGCGCTCCCCGCGCCCAGAACCGCAGCTGCAGCGGGGTCAACCACCGCCAGAAGACACCAAAGGTGAGGAGCGAGGAGATGACGACGGCCGTCGACAGCAGGAGCGAGAACAGCCAGCCGACCACGTACGAGAAGACCACTCGGGGCCAGCTCGCCTCGGCGAGGACCGGGGGCGGCGCGCCGCCGCTCTCAGTGGTGGTGGCCGCCGGTGCCGTCGAGTCCATGAGGGTGCCCATGCGCGAGTTCGTCGGCGGTGGCGTCGCGCACGGCGACCACCTCGACCTCGAAGTGCAACGTCTGCCCGGCGAGCGGGTGGTTGAAGTCGACGGTGACGGCGGCGTCGGCGACTTCGAGGATCCAGAACGGCACGACCTGGTCATCGACCTCGGTCGCGAGCTCCATCCCCGCGGCCAGCTGCATGTCGCCGAAGGCCTCGCGCGAGATCTGTTGGATCGCGTCCTCTTTCGCCATGCCGTAGCCGTCTTCGGGTGCCACGACCGCGGTGACCTTCTCACCGACCGCTCGCCCGTCCATCTGCTTCTCGAGGCCAGGGACGATGTTCCGGTGGCCGTGGAGGTAGGGCATCGGCTCCGCGTCGGACCGGTCGAGCTCGGCGCCGTCGCCGTCGCGCAGCACGTAATGGAACGCCACGACCTTGTCTTTGGTAGCGACCAACAGGGCCTCCGCGTGAGTGAGCGCGCTGGGTAGCACGTCATTCGCGCTAACGAAAGCCGCGATCCACCTGCTTCACGTTCCCGCGCGAGACGACGTTCCTTTGGGCGGTGACGACTGCTCTCCGGAGGGACCGATGCGTTCGACGCTTCTGCTGTGCTCCGTGCTCCTGCTGTTCGCGTGCGACGACCGCGAGTCCACCCAGACCGCCGACGCGAGCGTCGGAACGACGCCCGACTCGGGTGAATCGATCGACGGCGCGTCCGGCGCTCCGCAGGCCGACGCCTCGCGCGCAGATGCCAGCGCGCCCGACGCACACCCAGACGCGAGACCGCCCGATGCAGCGCCACCACCGCCGCCGCCGCAACCCGACGCGGCTGTGACCCCGCCCGACGCGGAGCCGCCCGACGATCCCGATCCCGATCCCGATCCTGAGGTGTGCATGATGGAGGACGGCGTCCCGTCGGCCGGCCTCTGCAACGCCGACCCCGCGGACGACGAGCCCTCGATTCCGGCTGACTGGCCCGTCTTCGACGTCGACCCTGACGACGAAGAGGCGCCGTATCGCACCATCGCCGACGCCCTCGCAGCGGCTGGCGCGCGCCCCGCGACGCTGAGGCTCGCGCCAGGCGAGTATCGCGAGCCCGTGGTGGCCGCGGGGCCGCTGGCGATCGCCGGCGCCGGACCCGGGCGGACCCGGCTCGTCGGTGGGGTGACCGCCCGCGACATCGAGCGGCTCGTGCTGGCGGCCTCGAGATCGATCGCGCCGACGGCGACTTCGAACTGCCCGGCATGGACTGGCTCCCCGGCATGGACTGGATGCCGCACCCGGACGCGCTGACGGCCTCTGGCTGGCTGCCGGGGATGGACTGGCTGCCCGGGATGGACTGGTTGCCCGGCATGGACTGGTTCCCGGCCTCCGAGATGGTGGGCCGCGAAGTGCCGTCGCCGCTGCGTGAGGACTCGGATGCTCCGTCGCCCGACCGCGCGCTCCACAGCTGGGCTCGGTTGCAGCTGACCGGTGTCTCGGTCCTCGGCTCGGACGGCTTTGGCGTGCGGGTCTCCGGCCACGCCGTCTCGATGGCGGACATCGAGGTCCGCGACGCAAATGGACCGGGCGTGCACCTCGAACAGACCCGGCGCGCACCGTTAACCGGCCCGGGTGGGAGCGCCCTGGCCTCGTACGCCGCGGCGCGGCCGACTTCGCCGGGAACGCGCAGGGCGAGTGCGGCACCCTCGGAGGCGCCGGCCACGTCGAGTTCGTCGACACCCGCCCCGAGGAGCAGGACGTCGCGCCCGAGCTGACCTGCCGCCCGCGCTGCAACGACTGCGGCGGCGGGCGGATCCCGCTGCCGGCAGAAGACGGACTCACGTGCGAGACGCCGCCGTGGGTCTGCCCGGAGCAGTGGGCGCGCATGCACGACGGTGTGGGCTGCGAGCCTCGCGAGGCCGAGGAGTGCCAGCCCGGGAGCCTGTCGGTGCCGAGCGAGTGCACCGACCCTTGGGAGTGCCCCGACGGCTGGGCGCGCGACGCGGACGGCTTCGGCTGCGGCGTCGCACCCTCCGCATGTCAGGACGTCGGCCCGCCTGGACAGCCGTGCATCGAGCTCGCCGACGCGTGCGGTGACGGGACCTGGGGCGACCGCGCGCAGGAGCAACCCGGCGCCATCTTCGTCGACCCCTCCGCGGACGCAGAAGGCGGCGGCAGCGCGCTGAGCCCCTATCGCACCCTCGACCGGGCGGTGCTGGCGGCCCAGGGCGGTCAGCCGATCGTGCTCGCCGCGGGTGACTACGTGCTCGACGAGGCCTGCCTCTCGCTCGACCTGGTGCTGGTGGGCCGCTGTCAGGGTCTGGTCCGCGTGCAGATGGCCACTCCGCTCCCGTTCTTCGGCGGCAGCGCGACGTTGAGCCACGTGACGATCGAACCCGGCGAAGGCGACTACTCACTGCTCGTCGAGGAGGGCGACGTCATGATCGTCGCCAGCGTGATGGAGTCCGCGGGCCGCGCAGCCGCGTACGTGGAGGGCCCCGGCGCGTCGCTCACAGTGAGCCGCAGTCGCGTGCGTGCAGGCCAGTACGGGCTGAAGGCCGAGGGTGGGGCGTTTCTGCTCTGCGACGGATGCCGCGTGGAGGCGGCCTCGGTCGCCAACGTTCTACTGAGCGGCGCCGGCACGAACGCGGAGTTCGTCGACGCGCACATCGCGTGGTCGCACGGCGAGGGATTCGACATTCACGACGGCGCCAGCCTCGAACTCGCGGATGTGCGCGTCGAGGGGAACGAAGGATACGCGATCGACGCCTCGGGCGCGGGCACCCGCGTGACCACCCAGCGCGACGGCGACACGCTGCTGCTCGACGACAACGAGGGCGGGGTGGCCGTCTCGGACGGAGCGATCGCCACCTTCAGTGACGTCTCGATCATCACCGACCGCGGCTCACCCTTCGTCGTCGACGGGGGGGACGCCACGGTCCACCGGATGCTGATCAAGCGCGCGCGGGAAACCGAGGCCTCCGCCATCCGCATGACGGACGGCTCGACCGCGACCTTCTCGCACTTGAGCGTTGGAGACGCGAACGCTCCGGCGCTCGACGTGGCGGGCGGCGGGGTCATGGTCGAAGGCGCGCATCTCGGGGCAATCGTCGTCTCGGATGGGCAGCTCCAGCTCAACGGCTCCGGCCTCGCTCTCGGGCAGCGGCGCGCTGAACGCGGTGAACCTGAACGTGCGGGGGATCAGCGCCCTGGAGTCGACGGGCGACCACTCGGTCCAGGGCTGGACGACACGCGGCCCGATCGCGGTGAACACCGACCGCGGCCGCCTCGAGGTGAGCCGCCTGGCCATCGTCGGTGCGCCCGGCTACGGCTTGCGCGTGGCCTCCGGTTCCGTCTCGCTCGAGCACGTGGAAGTGGTCGGCACCGTGCCCTCCGACATCGGACCGGGCGCCGCGCTCGCGGTCGCCTCGGGGCACGTCGAGCTACGGCGCTTCTCGATCCGGGGCAACAGCGGCCCGGGCATCTGGGTGAGGCAGAACGGGGTGGTCGATCTCGACGGCGGGTATCTGGGCCAGAACGAGCCGAACGTCCGGCTCGAGGGCGGCGACCTCAACGAGGTCGGCGACGTGCTCCGCGACGACCAGGAAGACTAGGCCTCGCCGCTCGCGGACAGCTTGCGCTGGTAGCGGCTCTGAACCACGTCGGTGAGCACGAGCACCGTGATGACGAAGTAGAACGTCGTCTTGCTCATCGCCGTGACCTCGTTGCCGAACAGGTGCAGATGCGCCAGGTGTCCGCCCTCGCTGAGCAGCATCACGCCGACGATCAGCAGCACGAACAGGCCCAGCACCTCGTACATCCGGTTCTTCTCGAGGAAGCTCGAGACCTTGTCCGACATCCACATCATCAGCACGCCGCCGATGACGATCGCGGTGGCCATCACCCAGAAGACGTCGGTGAGCGCCATCGCGCTGAGGATCGAGTCGAATGAGAACACCAGGTTCATCACCACGATCATCCCGATGATCGAGTTGACCGAGCGCGGCTCTGCGTCGGCGTCGGCGTGGTCGAGGTCGTCGACCGCGACCATGTGCCAGATCTCCTTCATCGCGGTGTACATGATGAAGACGCCGCCAGCGAGCACGATGAGCGCGTGCAGGTTGAAGGCCCCGCTCACCACCTTCCAGTCGAGGCTGAAGAGCGGGTCCTGCACGTACTCGATGAGCTTGATGAGCACGAAGAGCAGGACGATGCGCAGCCCGACCGCGAGGCCGATCCCGATGCGCCGAACACGCGCACGCTCGGCCTCCGGCGCCCGCTTCGACTCGAGCGAGATGTAGAGCAGGTTGTCGAAGCCCAGCACCGCCTGGAGCAGCACCAGGAACAACAATGTGACGATGTTGTCGACCACGCGTGGGCGCTCTTACTTCAGCGACTGCGCGATGCCGAAGCACGCGCCAGTGGGGTCGGCGATGATCGCGAAGATCACCTGCCCGGGGATCTCCTGCGGGCCGTGCAGGATGGTGGCGCCCAGCGTCTTGGCCTTCTCCGCCGAGGCCGCGGTGTCGTCGACGTTCACGTAGTGGGTCCATGCCGAGACCGGCTGCTGCGCCGGCTTGTCGAACATGCCGCCGATGGACTGCTCGCCCAGCATGATCATGTTGTAGGTGCCGTCCGGCATCTCCATCGTGTGGCCGGAAGCCCAGTTGAAGTTCTCGCCGTAGAAAGCCTTGGCGCCGTTGACGTCGGTGGTCCCGAGCTCGGCCCACCCGAAGTCGCCGGCCTGGTCCTTCCGGGGCTCCCAATCGCTGTGGCTCTTCCCGCTGCGGTACAGCGCGAAGGTCGCGCCCTGGGGGTCGTTGAGGAACGCGATGCGCCCCACGTCACCCGGGATGTCCATCGCCGGCACCACGACCGTGCCGCCCATCTTCTCGCTGCGCGCCACGGTGGCGTCGACGTCCTCGACCTCGATGTAGCCGACCCACGCTGACGGTGCGCCCGGCGCGCGGTGCTTCTCGATCCCGCCGAAGCCGGCCTCGCCGTTCTGCCAGCCGTGGTAGGTCGCGCCCTCGCCCATGTCCATCGACTTGACCGACCAGCCGAAGAGCTGCGTGTAGAAGGCCTTCGACGCGTCGATGTCGGTCGTCATCAGGTCGTACCAGACGAAGTTCCCAAGTCCCTTGCTCATCCCTCGCTCCGTTCCCTTGGTTGTCGGGGACACGCATGAGAACGAAGTCGGCGGGCTCCGGCAAGACGTCTCGTGCGAGGATGCGGCGTCAGTTTTCGGAGGGCATATGTCCCGCCACGCTCTTTGGGCCGCGCTCGCGTGCGCGGTGTGGGTCGGTTGCGACGACGACGCGGATGCAGACCCGAACGACGGCGGCGTCGAAGCGGGCACCGACGCGAGCGACGATGGGGTCACGGACGCGACGACGGCCGACGCAAAGGCAGAAGTCGACGGCGCGCCCGACGCCGCACCCGAGATCACCCAGCCGCGCTTCGACCCGGACGGCACAGACTTCTACGACACGCCCTGGCCGTCCGACGCGCGGCTCACCGAGCTGGGCACCCCCGACCTTTCGCTCTTCCCCGCGACCGGTTCGGCGTTCCTGCGCATCATCGACGAGATCCAGGACCAGATCGTGGGCTTCGCGACGATGCCGGTGATGTTCGTCGCGTTCGAGGGCGTCATCTCCGACCTCCCCGTGCCGACCCCGATCTCGTCCACCGCCGCCAACTCACCCGTCCAGCTGGTCGAGCTCGGCGAGGGCTGCGGCACGCGCGTCCCGCTCGAGGTCTCGGTGCGGATGCAGGACGAGCGCTACGTCGCCGCGGAGACGCTGCAGGCCAAGAACACCGTCGGCACCGTGCTCGAGCCGCGCACGCCCTACGCGCTGGTCGTGCTGCGCTCGTTCGGCGTCCCGCGCCAGCGCGCTCTCTCTACGCCGGAGGCATTCTCCGCCGCGTGGGCCGGCGACGGTTCACGCTGGGACGCCTCGCTCCAACCGCTGCGCGACTGCGTCGAGACCGCCGCCATCGACCCCGCCGACATCGTGGTGGCGACGGTGTTCACGCCGCAGGATCCGGTGGCCGAGCTCCAGGCGATGCACGACCTGGTGATGGATCCGAACGCGGTCGAGACGCGCGCCCCATCCGAGCTGCAACGCGACGCGGCATGGAGTCGACGGCGGCTCGCGATCACGACGTATAGCGGCCTGGTCGAGATGCCCATCTTCCAGACGGGCGCGCCGCCCTACGCGACGGAAGGCGGCGCGGTCGAGTTCGACGGCGAAGGGACACCCATCATCCAGCGCTGGGAGGCGGTCCCCATCGCCGTGGCCATGCGCGACTTCGAGGCGCCGCCGCCCGGACCCCGCCCGGCGCTCGTCTTCATCGACGGCACCGGCTGGGAGCCGTGGGGCCACCTGCACAGCGGCTGGCTGCGCGACATCCTCGACGCCGGCTTCGTGGTCTTCAGCTATATGCCGCAATTCCACGGCGGCCGCGCCGGAACCGAGGGCGGGCCGGAGGTGCCCACCTTCAACCTCTTCAACCCACCGGCCGGGCGGACCAACTTCCGACAGCAGGCGGTCGAGAACGCCTTCTTCTCGCGGGTCGTCCGCGAGCAGCTCGCCGGCTTCGAGGGGTTGCCCGAGATCGACGTCGAGCGCGTCGTCTACGGCGGCCACTCCCAGGGCGCGCTGACCGGGGCGATCACGGCCGGGATCGCCTCGACGTACGCGGCGTACGTGCTCAACGGGCTCAGCTCGTATCTGACGCTGACGATCCTCGAACGGAAGGACTACCTCGACTTCGAGGCGGTGGTGCGCACGCTCCTGAGCAACGACCGGCCGCTCGAGATCTTCTCCCCGGCGCTCCACCTGATGCAGCTCGCGAGCGAGGCGGTGGATCCGCACAACTACGCGCGATTGTGGCGTGGGACCGAGGCGCGCCCCGAGGGCAACCACGTCTTTGTCATCAACGGCTTCCACGACGACACGACGACGCCTCGCGGGATGGACCACCTGACGATCTCGGCGGACCTGCCGACCTTCGATCCGCCGGGTTGGGAGATCGACCCGTTCGGCATCGGTGAGCCGCCGCGGGTCCAGCCGCCGGTGCGGGGGAACGCCGAGTCGGTGTCCGGCGACCCGCTCACGCTGGCGACGTACATGGATCCGTATCAGGGGCACTTCACGATCTACCGCAGCGGCATCCTGCGGCAGATGACCGTCGGCTTCTGGCAATCCGCGCTGGCGGGCGAGGTGCCGCTGCTCGAGCCCGACCGCGAGCTGATGTGCGGAGACGGCGAAGACGGAGACGGTGATGGCGAGCCGGATTGTGGGGACGACGATTGCGTCGAGCGCGAGCCGTGCCTCGAGGTGGTCTGCGACGACGCCATCGACGGCGACCTCGACGGTGACACCGACTGCCTCGACGCCGACTGTCGCGACCACGCCGCGTGCCAGGAGCCCGATTGCGGCGATGGACGCGACGAGGATAACGACGGGCTGATCGACTGTGCCGATCCCGGGTGCGCCGAGCGAGAGCCGTGCGCCGAGGCGCGGTGTCGCGACCGCGAGGACGGGGACAACGACGGCCTGACCGACTGCGACGACCCGGACTGCATGGGCGTACGCGCCTGCCGCGAGTTCTCGTGCCGCAACGAGGAGGACGACGACGGCGACGGCCTGACCGACTGCGAGGACGAGGAGTGCCTCGGCTCGCTCGCCTGCCCCGAGCCCGACTGCGCCGATGGACGCGACGAGGACGGCAACGGGCTCGCCGACTGCGCAGATCCGCGTTGCACCGGACAGGAGGCGTGTCCGGCGCCGGCCGAGACCGTCTGTGACGACGAGGCGGACGACGACGACGACGGCCTCGTCGACTGCGACGACCCGGACTGCGCCCCCTTCGAGGCGTGCCCCCGGGAGACGTGCGCGGATGGCGACCTCGGCCAGGCGACGGGGCTGGCGGTGTTCCAGGGCACGTTGGAAGCGCGGCCCGACACCTGGGATCCGGGCGACTGCACGGCGCTCGGGAGCGGCAAGGACGCACCCGACCTGGCGCTGCTGTGGACCGCCCCGGCGGAGGGCACGTACTTCGTTTCGACGCTGGGCTCAGAGGCCGACACCGTGCTCACGGCGTTCCCGCCAGATTGCGACCGTGCCCTGGAGCTCGCGTGTAACGACGACCAGCGGGGCGTCGACACCTCGGCGCTGAGCCTCGAGCTGGAGGAGGGCGCGTCGGTGGTCCTGGTCATCTCCGCGTTCAATGCCGAGGAGGCCGGACCGGTGGTGCTGCATATCGAGGCGCGGTGACAGCGGTCATGGGGTCACGACGCCCCGCCCGGGACATGCATGTCCTACTCCGCGGTAGATAACCCGCACAGCGGCGCCGCCGAGAGGTTGGCACGCGCCCTGCTCTTCTCGGGCGCGGGACACCATCGCGGAGAAGGACATGCCTCGCAGCCTGCTGCTCACCGTCGTCTGCCTCGTCGGCTGCGCCGACGGCCCAACCGGCGAGCCGCCCGCGCCGATGCCGGAGGGCCGCACCGAGGGCCGCCCGATTGAGGCGCCGGGCTTCGCGCTCAAGGCGGGCGAGGTCGACTGCCTCGCGCGCACGGACACCGGCTACCAGGGCGGAGGCGCCTTCCCGATCCGCGTCATCACGCTCGACGGGAAGCCGGTCGAGGAGTCCACCGCGGACGCGTACTTCAAGATGCGCGCGGCGGCCGGGAGGGACGGCGTCTGGCTGCACATCGTCAGCGGGTTCCGCACCCACGGAGAGCAGAGCTACCTCTACGGGTGCTACGTCAACTGCGACTGCAACGGCTGCAACCTCGCGGCGTACCCCGGCTACAGCAACCACCAGAGCGGCTACGCCCTCGACCTGAACACGACCGGGGCCGGGGTGCTCGGGTGGCTGAACCGCAACGCCTCACGCTTCGGCTTCTCACGCACCGTGCCGTCCGAGGATTGGCATTGGGAGTACCGCGGCGGCGCACCCGCTGGCCCAGGTCCTTGCGACGGCGTCGAGACACCCGAGCCCTCGGAAGACGTGGTCGCCGCGCCACCCGAGCCCGCGCCTGCGCCCCAAAGCTGCGCGACGCACGTCGTCCCGGCCGGCGGGAGCTGCTGGAGCGCCACCCGCGCCTTGTCCTGCGACGGATCGGTGGTCAACTGCACCACGGGCGTCAGCGCCTGCGGCGAGCTCTGGGCCAACGACGTGCTCGCCTGTGGGTTCGACTGCTGCCCCTGAGCGTCACCGCTCGGCGCGAAGCACTCCGTCCGGATGAACGCGCCCGTCGACGAAGGGCAGGAAGCGCTCGTCCCCGACGACCACGCCGCGCACGAACGCGACCAGCGTTCCGTTGGCGAACGTGCGCGCGCTCAGCGGGTCGTCTCCGGCCGGACACCCGGCGGCGAGGAGCAATGGGACGGCCTCGGCGAAGTCGAGGTGGCCGGCGTGGGGCAGCTCCCAGAGGATCGTGGGGGAGTGCTCGGCCGCGTCGAAGTACGCTTGGTAATTCTCACCCTCCGGCGCACAGGCGACCGCGCCCTCCGCGCCGCGCCCCGCGCCGATGATGCCGGTCGGCACGTTGAGCGTCGGCATCAGCTCGGGCGTCACGCTCGGGTTCTCCGGCGTCGGTTGAGGGGGCGCGAACGGATTGCCGGTGAGGTCGACCGGGTCGAATACGAAAACGCCGTCGACGCGCTCGTCCTGGATGGCCGCCAGGAGCGCGGCCTTTCCGCCACGGGAGTGACCCGCCATCACGAGCGCGTCGCGGTCGAGGCGCCCCTCGATGTCGGGCGCCTCGAGCGCCCAATCCACGAAGCGGCGCAGATAGACCGCCAGGTCTGCGTGGTCGATGGGCGCCAGGAGCGAGTCCCCGAACGTGGGGACCACCACGACGATGCCGTGGCTCCCGGCGAGCGCCCCGAGGCTCGCGTAGTGCTCGCGTCCGAGTTGGAAGCCCGGGGCGAAGACGAGCAACGGACCGGACGCCTCGCCAGCGGGGATCCAGACGTCGGCGCTCAGCACCCGCGGCTCGTTGCCAAATGCACCTCCGCCTTCGTCGTCGACCTGGAGCTCGACCGAGGTGCGTTCCACCTCCAGCGGACCCGGCGAGAACGGGTCCTCGGGGGCGGATGCGTCGGGTGGGAGCGACCCTTCGTCGGGCAGGTCGGCGTCGGGCAGGTCGGCGTCGGGCAGGTCGGCGTCGGGCAGGTCGGCGTCGGGCTGGTCGGCGTCGGGCGGCCCATCGGTGCCGGGGTCTGGCGAGGCATCGAGGGTCGCGTCGGTCGGCTCGACGTCTCCGTCGGACGCAGTGCCGACATCGACGGCGACATCCGGGGGCGTCGCCGAATCTCCGCCAGGCTCAGCGCTCTCATCGCACGCCAGAAACAGCGTCGTCACGAGACACGCCAGGCCTCTGCACATCAGGGCGACTCGCATTCCCACCTCTTCCTGCTCATCAGCGGATTTCGCAGACAGCGTGCCATTCCAAGATGAGCACGGTCCATCATCGCTACTATCTCGGCGTGCGCCCGCCCTTCCTCGCAGTGCTGCTCGCCGGCTGCAGCCTCGGCCTCGACCTTCATCGCCCGGGTCAAGACCAGGACCTCGGCCGCTCGGACGCCGCGCCGCCGGATGTCGCGGCCGCCGCTCCACGCATCGACGCGGCGCCCCCGCCGGACGCGGGCGTCGGCAAGAGACCGGACGGGGCCGTCCCCGCGCGCCACCCCGACGCCGCGCAGGTTGACGTCGGGCTGCCCCCCGACGCGGCCGCAGAAGCGTGCGACCCGCGCTTCCTCGGTCCGCGCTGCGACGACTGCGCACAGCCGGGATTGGAAGGACCCGAGTGCGACCGCTGCGTCGATGTCCGCCGCGCCCCGCCGGATTGCGAGGCGTGCGTGGAGGGGTTTGGCGGCATCAACTGCGCCCCCGTCGACGACACAGCCGCGCTGGAGGACGAAGGGTCGTGGGTGCCCGCGGCCCGAATGAGCTCGGGTGACGTCCCCGCGGACGCCGCGGCCGCGCACGCCGCGGGCTGCCGACTCTGGGGCGACAACCGGGGCAGCGGGCTCGCGTCGCTGCTCGCGCTCACAGGCCCCCTCGACCAGCAACTTCGACCAGACGAGGACGGAGACATCAGCATCGTCCTGCTCCTGCACCTCGCCGGCTGGGACGCGGGCCAGACCGCGAACGAAGCGACCCCGGTCGACCTCGTCTTCTATCTCGGCACCCAGGCTCCCTTTCTGGGCGCGGAGACCTTCCCCGTGAGTCGCCGCTCCTTCGTCGACGAGGACCTCGAGCTCGGGCCCCTCAACTTCTTCCCGCAGGCCGCGATCGCCGGACGTCGGCTGCAGGCCGGGCCCAGCGCCTTCTCCCTGCAGCTCGACATTCGCTCCGAGCTCCCCTTCGTGCTCCGCATCGCCGCCGCCCAGGTGCGCGGCACCCTCGACTACGCACCCGAGACGGGCCTGGCGGTCCAGGGCCGCATCGAGGGCTATCTGACGCGCTCCGCGGTCGTCGACACCGTGCGTCAACTCCAAGCCACGTGCTCGGCCGCCTCTCCCCCCGCCACGTGCGAGACGATCGCCCTCTTCGCCGGTCCCGATATCCCGCCCGAGCGCGGCGCCGACACCCTCGCGGCCTTCGTCGGGGGCTACGAGGCCCGGCTCGACGACGCCGGACCCGGACGCTGCGACCCGGCGGCCGAAGACGACTGCAACGCCGTGGGCGTGTGCCTGCTCTTCGAGGCGACGCCAGCGACGATCGTTGGCGTCGCCCCGTAGGTTCACCGGCACGCCTCCGCGGCCTCGAGGGCAGGCAGCGGGAAGCGGGCCCCTTTCCGCCAGGCGTCGAAGTCGCGGGCGAAGGTGGTCCACGAGGTCGCGTTGCGTGCGGAGAGCCGGCACTTCGGGGCGTGCCGATAGAGCGGCAAGCGCGCTTCGACCTCCGAGCGCAGCAGCGCGGGCAGTGCGTCGTACCCGGCGAGCCGGGATCCGGTAGCCGCGTAGACCAGGCGCCCGGGCCGGACGCCCATCTTCATCCACGGGAGCCACGGGCCCACCCGATTCCAGTGCACGGCGACCCGCCCGCCCTCGGCCTCGAAGCGGAACATCTCCAGCGCCGTGTAGGTCGGGTTGGGGCCGGCCTCCGCGAAGCGCGCGTCGCCCGCGAGCGGGTTCGGGTACGCCAGCGGTATCGATAGCGCGACCACGGTCCGAGCGCCCGCTCGGGTCGCCTTCGGCCCGCTCAGTCGGTGCTGAACCGGGGAGTTCGCGACGTGCGCGACCGCGACCTCGTCCCCCGTCCACGGGTTCTTCCAGCGGTGCAGCGGCGCCCGGGTCTTCGGATCGAGGTAGTAGGTGAGCTCACGCGAGACCAGGTGCCACGCGCTCTCCACCTGCAAACAGCGCGCGACGTTCATCCCGACGAGGTCGAAGAGATGACGCGGGCGCTCCCCTGGAACGTCGGCGTATACCGACCCCTGCCAGTCGAAGTAGACGTCGCGGCCGTCCGCGGCGCAGCGCATGGCGACGAACTGGTCCGCCGTCAGCTGCACCGGCGCCGCGGCGAGCACCGCGACGAGCCAGGTCAGGCCCGTCACGCGACCCGCACCTCCACGATGTGCACGAACCCGTTCACCTGGTCTCCGCTCGTGAGGTGCCAGCTGCGTTGACGCAGATTCGGAGTGACGAGGCTGATGAGCTCATGGTGCATCGACTCCGGGTCGTCCTTGTAGCGCCACGTGAGCAGCACCTCGCCACGGGTGCCCCACGCCACGCCCTGCAGTCGCGGCGTGTCGAGGACGAGCTCCCCCGCCGCCGTGATCCACCCGTCGAAGGCGTGGACCACCTCGACGCCATTGGCCCACCGATACGTATTCGTCTGCCACCACAGGTTCCCCGCCCGGCACAGCACCAGCTCGGAGCCGTGCTCGTCGCGCAACACCCCGGCGGCGTCGTAGCAACGGTACACGCCGCGCCAGGTGCCCAGGTGCGCGTCGAGGTCGGACGTCGTGACCCGACGTGAAGGGATCAACAAGGAGGGCGCCCGCATTCGTGTCGCGGCGTTCATCGGCAGAACGTCGGCTCGGCGCACGCGCCGTCCGCGCACACCCCGGTCTGGCATTCATACGGCAACACGCAGTCGCCTCCGAGCGGGTGCAGCGGCTCACACACATTGCTCCCGCCGATGTCGCACCAGCTCTCCTCGCATCGACCGAGCAGCGAGAAGCCCTCGGCGCAGACCTCACCGGCGGCGAAGCGCTCGTCGCCGGGCACCACACAGCGGTCGTCGAGGCCGCAGTCGAGGCCGGTCGCACACACCGTGACCTCGGGGAACAGGCCGCACCCCTCCCCCTCCTGCGCCGCCTGCGCGCAGACGCCCGGTCCGTCACCGACGATCCGGCAGCCGCCCTGCGAGTTGTCGCAACAGAACGCGCGCTCCGGATCACAGGTGCCGTAGAACGCACCGCCCACGCCGTCGGTGAGCGCGACGCACGCCGTGCCCACGTCGTTGTCGCGCGCGAACATGCTGCGTCGTTGGCCGGCGCCGTACGGAGGTGAGAAGCCGAAGCAGGTGCCGTCGCCGAGAGCAGCCGCGACCTCGTCTCCGCAGGCCGCCTCGTCGAGGGTGTCGAGGCATTCGCCTGCGGCCTGCTCGTCGAAGCGAACGTCGCCACGTAGCGCCGCGGCCACCCACGGACCGAGCGGCACCACGTCGTAGACCGCGCCCAGCACCTCGGGGCAGCTGTCCTCGTCGACCTCGGCGTCGGGCGGCAGCCGCGGCCGGAACTCGGCCGCGCGCTCGCTGAACCGGATGACGGCCCAGAAGTCGAGCCGGCTCTGCTCGTCACAGCACCGGAAGAGCGCGTCGCACGTGGTCTGCGCCACCGTCGCTATGAGGTCCGGCAGCATCTCACCACCAGGCGCGGCGTCGGCCTCCGGAGGCACGAGCGAGGCGTCCGGATCGAGCAGGGCGACCGCGGCGTCGGGCGGCAACGGCGGCTCACCCGCGTCCGGGTCGGGCGGCTGCGGCGCACCGTCCTCAGTCTCCTCGGAGCCGTCGGTCGAACCCGCGTCGGCCACCGGTACGTCGAGGGTCTGCGACGCCACGTCGCCCTGGCCCATGTCCGGAGTCGGCGTCGCCTGCGCGTCACCGAGCCGGGGCGTCGCGTCCCCACCGTTCGCCGCCTCGCCCGTCTCACCAGCGTCACACGCGAGCGCCGCGAGCGCGGCGCAAACCAGCATGGTCCGTGTCATGGAGGTCTCCCGATGTCGTCGAGCCGGGTATACTCGGCGGCGCTCGAACGGCATCAGACGAGAATTGGAAACACAGTCGTGACGCGCCTCGACGATCTAGTGGCGTTCGCCTGCGTGGTGGAACGTGGCAGTTTTGCTGCTGCGGCCCGCCAGCTCGGCACCTCGGCCTCGCATGTCAGCAAGCGCGTGGCCGCGCTCGAGGCCGCCCTCGACGCCCAGCTCCTGCGCCGCACGACGCGCCAATCGACCCTCACCGACGCCGGCCGGATCCTCTTCGACCACGTGCGCGACCTGCCCGACCGCGTCGCCGAGGCCGAGCGCAGCGTGCGCAGGCTGGCGGAGAGCCCGTCCGGGCGACTCAAGGTCGTGGTCCCCTCGTGGTTCGCCTCGTCGAGGCTGCGCGACGAGGTGGTGCCGGCCTACCTGCGCGCCTACCCGGGCGTCGCCCTCGAGCTGACGGTGACCGACGACCCGATCCGCGCGCTCGCGACCGAGTACGACGTGCTGGTCGCCGGCAAGCTGCCCGACGCGCGCTTCCCAGACTCCACCCTCACCGGCCGCCGGCTCGCTTCCATCCCGGCGACGCTTGTTGCAGCGCCGAGCTATCTGGCCGCCCGTGAACGCCCTGTACGCCCCAGCGACCTCGCCGAGCACGACTGCTTGAGCCACCCGCGTCGCGACTGGCACTTCGCCCGGCCGGACGGGGCGAAAGAGGTAGTGCACGCGACCGGCCCCCTGACGACCAACAGCAACGACGTGCTGCGCGCGGCCACCCTCGCCGGGATGGGCGTCGCCTACTCGTTGGCCTTCGTCTTCGCCGCCGATGTCGAGGCCGGGCGGGTCGAGCGCCTGCTGCCCGAGTACACCGCCCACGTGGAGTTGTTCGCCTTCCATCCCGCCACACGCCACCTCCCCGCCAAGAGCAACGCGTTCATCGAAGCGCTCGCCCAGGTCTGCTGATCCCCTATTCTACTCACCAGTAGGACATGCGTGGCACAGTCGCCTCCGGGACACGGAGCCTGCTGTCCCCACTGACGCCCCTGCCCGGCGGGCGGTGGGACATGCCGGATGGCACGCCCCCTGCAAAAGCTACCCTCGAGTAGAAAGGGGCCATGTGCAGACGCTGAAGCCATTCCATCTCTTCCTCGCGGTCGCCGCGCTGACCGGGTGCGCGGATCCGGAGTTCGACGACACGGGGCGTTCGGAGGCTGAGGTCGCCGAGCTGGTCGAGAAGGCGCTCTCGGGTTCCGCGCGCCGTGCGCGGGAGAAGGCCATCCGCGACAGCGCGGCGCGCGTCGGGTTGCACGGCGCGGCTCTGGTCGCCGGCATCGCGTCAGCAGAGACCGGGATGGCCCATTGCTGGAGCGAGGCGACCTGGGCGTGCAAGGGCCCCTGGTCAGCCGACTGCAACGGCCCGGTCATCGCCGGCGCCGGCGACGGCCCCTGCTGGTGGGAGGAGGGCGGCCTGGGCATGTTCCAATTCGACGCCGGCACCTTCGACGCCACCCTGCGCCGAGAAGGAAATAGCATCCTACGCCTCGACGGGAACATCGCCGCCGGCGTCGACTTCGTCGCGGACATGCTCGTGAGGTCCGCGTACGTCAACGTCTACAACCGATCCGACGCGCTGCGATGGCTCGGAGATGTGCGCCCTGGCGCCGCCGGATACGACGCGTGGATCAAGACCGTCACCCACTACTACAACGGCTGCGTCCCAGGGCGGTGCGGGGTCTACTCACAGCGCTACGCCCACTACGACCACCACGCGCGGCTCGTGTGGAGCGAGACCGGCGCGGCCTTCTGGGGACAGAGCTCCGGCGGCGGCTCGAGCCCCGCCCCCCGCGACGACCCCGCCCCACGCGCCGGCGATACCTACACCGTGCCGGCGGGCGGCAGCTGCTGGGGCGCGTCGCAGGCCCTCGGCTGCAGCACTTCGAGCCTCACGAATTGCTCCGGCTGGCGCGGCTGTCAGTCGCTGTGGGCCGGCGATGTGCTCGCCTGCAACGCGAGCGCGTGCGACGACGGCGTGACCCCCGACGAGGCCTCCACACCGGAGCCCGCCGAGCCCTCCACACCGTCCTGCGAGACCTACCGGATCCCAGCCGGGGGCAGCTGCGGCCAGGTCGAGCGCGCCCTGGGCTGCAGCCGCGTCGTCAACTGCACCGCGAACGTCGGCCAATGCGGCGACGTATGGGCCTATGACGTGCTCGCGTGCAGTTGGGACTGCTGTCCCTGAGAGGGCGAAGGGCACATGACTCGTCCCTGCGAATGCCGTAACGTCCGGCCATGTCCGAAACACGAGACCACCTCAAAGGCAGTGAAGGCCGCCTCTGGCATCTCGTCTCCGAGCGCCGAAAGCCCGGCGCCGACCGCAAGGGCATCGACCAGCGCATCTGGGACCTCTTCGGCGAGGACTGGTCGATCATGTTCACCGACCTGTCCGGCTTCTCCCGCCAGGTCGCCGAGTTCGGCATCATCCACTTCCTCGAGATCATCCTCGAGAAGAAGACCCTGCTGCTCCCCATCGTAGCCGACCACGACGGCATCCTGATCAAGGTCGAGGCCGACAGCTTCCTGATCATCTTCCGGCGTCCCGAGTCCGCCCTGACCTGCGCCATCGACATGCAGCACGCTTGTCAGCGACACAACGCCGACCGCGTCCCCGAGGACCAGGTGCTGCTCTGTCTCGGCCTCGGCTTCGGCCGCATCCTGCGCATCGGCGACTCCGACGTCTTCGGCGCCGAGGTCAACGCCGCCAGCAAGCTCGGCGAAGACACCGCCGCCTCCAACGAGATCCTCGTGACCGGAGGCTTCGTCGACGCTCTGGAAAACTCGAGCGCACTCAAGCTCGAGCGGCTCACCGAGACCATCCCCGGCACCGACGTCGCCCACCGCCTGATCTACGAGATGGCCTGACCCAATCTCGCCTCGTCAGTGCGGATCCGCCCGCCGGTGTGAACGGACCAGAGGCCGAAGAGTCCTCCGGTCAGCTCGCCAAGCTCCGAACTGCGACCGCCGAATCCCAACCCACCGACCCTCCGGCGATAAGTTGTTTCGTTTTACCTTACGAGCCAGGGGCTGAGCGTCGGGCTTCCACTTGGTTCCGCGGAGGTCCTGCGTGATTCCAGCCGCAGGCGATACGGTGCCGGCGACCGTTCACGCGTCTTCCCCGACCGCCTCCAGCACCCGTTCGTGTAGCTCTTCGGAGACCCAGAAGCCGTGGTCGACGAGTTCGTCCAGGAGCGGAGCAACAGCCGAAATCAGACCGGCACGCTTCGCTGTGATGAGCACGCCCAACGTCCCCTTCACAGCCAGACCCATCTTGCGTGCGGTCTGCCGCCCGCGCAGCTCGTCAATGAGCACAAGGTCCGCCTTCAGCCTCACGGCGAGCACCAATGCCGCAGCTTCGCCCTCATCCAACGTCACGCGAAGACCGCCGAACATCGGGTCGCTTCCGTCGACAGACTCCACACTCACCCAGTCGGCCGAACCCAGCTCATCGCTCCCCGGCCTTCCCTTGCCCCCCACGACCACTTCCTCGTGAACCTGAGCGGGGACGAGCACTGCGCCGTAGAGGTCGCGGAGAAGATCGAAGTGCCCAATGGCGGCCAGCACGATGACCGGACCGGAGTCCGCGACCACCACCACGCGCCTACCCCAGCTCCGCCTCGAGCTCATCGGCGTCGTAGTCGAACGGTGAGATTCGGTGGTGCCCCATCAATCGCAGGAACTCTGTCCGCGGCAGCCCGGAGAATTCCGCCGCCTTCCCGTGCCCCAAACGCCGCTGACGCACCTGCTCGAGCAACCAGAGGAGCCGAAGCTCGCTGGCGATCTCGCCGGGCTCCCAGGGATGGAAATCGAACGCCTCATCGGGGAGTTCGACCTGCACGGACCTCGATTTGCGCTCCGAAGTGCTCATGGACTCATCGTACCGTGCCTCCGTCTCGCGATCACCCGTCGCTCGAGAACCGACGTCCCGCATCGCCTTCAGCCGGTCCGTCGCCCGAAGGGCATAGGTCCCCACTCGAGGCCGGGGGGCCGGCGCGTGGACCGCTGACCGGGCCGGTTCCGCCCACCCGCGCCAAGCGGAACGGGGTCACTGCTTCACGAACCTCGACCGTAAATCACCATTGCTGAACTCGGCGACACGCCCTTCCTCCGAAATCGATAGGCCGAGGATGTAGCCGCCACCATAGAGCGTCGACAGAATCAGAGTCGGCCCGGAATCGACAAACCACCGACCTGTCCAATCCGGTCTCGAAGCGCGGGAGGCGTCGTCGACGAGGCCCCGCAGGAAGAACCACTGCGGACCACGGAACTCGATACCCAGCGCGCCGGTCTCCGGGAAGAGCTGCGCGGTGCCACACGCCGCCCAGACACCGTTCATCACCCTGCGCACCCGATCTTCCCTGGGCCTGGAGAGCACACGCTCCGTCGCCTCGGCACACGCCGCGCCGGCGAAACTCATATTGTGTACCGGAACGTCTACCCCAACCGCGTCAACGG
>PVBE012320511.1_pt1 | contig 21001 bp, 19 predicted proteins | sample 1631181 | NCBI WGS metagenome assembly PVBE01 (sample SAMN08397723, study PRJNA350692) | Marine metagenome, whole genome shotgun sequencing project. | isolation source: water | place: Pacific Ocean | collected 2012-04 | reverse complement strand
CGCATGCAACAATAAATCCAGATAACTCATCGACACCAAAAAGTGTCTTTGCCATATCAGTTGTCCTTGGCACTCCGCTGTACGCCCCGTGTCCAAGAATAGCTTCAATGACTTCTTCGCCCACATCTGTGTTATTACGAAGATAGTCAACGCCGACAAAAGGATGCTCTTCCTTTGTTGGATGTCGTTCATAATCGAAGTCGTGAAGTAAACCGGTAACAATCCAACGGCTACGATCTTCTTCATCACCACTGCAATACGATTCCATGCAAGCAGCGACGCACTCCATGTGCGTGCGCAGTGCATCGCTTTCAACCCACTCCATCATTAATGCTCGTGCTTCTTTAGGAGACATCATTGCCATATACTAAGAGTTCAAAAAATAGTGTGTATAAAAATATTTAAAAAACATCAAATTATCCACTAGTTAATTTATTGGTGCCTAAACGCTGTATCGCAATTGAAATAAGGGTGATGTCGGCGGGTGTAATGCCTGCAAGTCGGGACGCTTGACCGAGCGTTGCTGGCTTAAATTCGTTCAATACATCTATTGCTTCGTTGCGAAGACCAGAAATTGTTTCTGGTTTTAATTTTTGGGGTATTTTTCTGCCTTCGGATTTTGCCTGTCGTTTGATTTCTGCTTGCTGACGAACAACATACCCTTCATACCGAATGTCAGAAACAACTCTATGCACAAGTTTGGGATCAAACTCTGATAACTTTGATTGCAATTCTTTGATTGTTGTATCTGAGCGTTTTGCGAGTTGTCCAAGTTTTCGTTTTTCAATTTCTTCTTTGATTGTGTAGAGCTCTTGCTTGCGCTTCTCCCAAGCGTTCCATCGCTCGTCGCACACCAATCCAAGCTCTCTGCCGAGTGGAGTTAAACGCTCGTCTGAATTATCCGCGCGAAGCAACAGTCGATGTTCCGCCCTGCTTGTAAACATTCGATACGGTTCGCGTGGGGTTGTTGTAACAATATCATCCATCATGACGCCAATGTACGCTTGTTCACGACCAAGGCGAATTGGCTCCACCCCCGAAATTAATTTTGCTGCATTTAAACCAGCTATAAGTCCCTGTCCAGCTGCTTCTTCATACCCACTTGTACCGTTGATTTGACCTGCGAGAAACAACCCACGAACACTTTTAGTCATGCATGTGGCGTCAATTTGATGAGGTCGCACGATGTCGTATTCAACCGCATAGCCGTATTGCAAAATTTCAGCGTTTTCGCATCCTTGCATCATCGGAATAAGGAGTTTTTGAATGTCCTTTGGAAGCGAGGTCGAAATACCGTTGCAGTACACCGAATCACCGTCAGCTGTCTCTGGTTCAAGAAAAACATGATGCGATGTTCGCTCTGCGAATCGAACGACCTTGTCTTCGATCGATGGACAATATCGAGGACCACTTTCAGCATCTATTTGATCGTTGTACATTGGCGCTCGGTCAAGATTTGCTTTGATCTGTTCGTGCATTTCAGAAGTAGTGGCAGTAATTCTGCAATCAACTTGGGATAATGATGGAAAATCTTTCTGCGGAAAATCGCTAAACGGTGTTGGCGTTTCATCGCCAAGTTGCACTTTCAATGATTCCCAATCAATACTTTTCTTTGAAAGCCTCGGCGGCGTTCCTGTTTTCAGTCTGCCAAGTTCAAAACCAAGCCTCCGAAGTGTTGTTGAAATACCATCCGCCGTCCCCTCACCAACACGGCCGCCCTTCTCTTGCGTATCACCGGTGTGCATAAGCCCTCGCATAAATGTACCTGTTGTGAGGACTACTGCGTTTGCATACACAGGTTCATCGAGCATCACACCTTTAATTTTGCCCTCTTCAACAAGAAGATCATCTATTGTTGCTTCAATAACTTTGATGTTATTGCGCGTTGCTATCAACCGTTGCACTTCATCGCGGTACGCATCTTTGTCGGCTTGCGCGCGTGGCCCCCATACTGCTGGTCCTTTGGATGTATTTAACATTTTGAACATGATGCCTGTTGCATCGATTGCTCTTGCCATGATGCCGCCAAGCGCATCAATTTCGCGAACTATTTGTCCCTTTCCAAGCCCGCCAATTGCTGGATTACAAGACATCACACCTATGTTTCTAGGGTCCATTGTGATAAATGCAATTTCACCATTTGGTAATACTGATGAAGCAGCCCATGCTGCTTCTATCCCTGCATGCCCTCCACCGATAACAATCACATCAAACGTCTTAGCCATCATCTGATTGTCCATGTATGCGAACCTGAAACAAGTGTTTGCAAATCAACATCGCCATGTTTCGTTTTTACGTCATCAATTTGTTCATGCAACATGTCATTATATGTTGGTTGCGAATCATCAATATAAAAAACACCAAGTGGTTCAGGAAACGCTGGTTGAAAAAGTTGACTTAGTAAAAAGGCTTGCTCAATACTTGTTTCATCATGCACCAAAACTGAATCACTTTCAGGTGATCCAATTTCTATGGCATCACCAACTCGGCAAATCGCATTTTCATGTTCTTTCCCAAACACCAAGGGCTTTCCATGTTCAAGAAGAATTGTATTTTCACTCCGCGTATCTTTTTGAGAAGCATAAAACCACGCTTCATGATTAAACACATTGCAATCTTGGTACACCTCGACAAACGAAGTGCCTCGATGCCGAGCACCGCGATCAAGTAACTGCGTCAGTAATTTGACATCAACGTCAAGAGAACGAGCTACGTACGTGCAGCCGCTTGCAATTGCCATCGCAATTGGATTCATCGGCGCATCAAGAGAACCATGAGGTGTCGACTTTGTAATTTTCCCCACTTCACTTGTTGGTGAATACTGCCCTTTTGTCAACCCATAAATTTTGTTATTGAGGAGCACAATATTGATGTCGATATTTCTTCGCATCGTATGAATCGTGTGGTTCCCACCAATAGAAAGTAAATCACCATCGCCAGAAACAACAAAGACAGTCAGTGCTGAATTTGCAAGTTTCACACCAGTTGCAAATGCTGGCGCGCGACCATGCAATGTATGCGCGCCATACGTATTCATGTAATACGGAAAACGTGCTGCGCAGCCGATGCCAGAAACAAACACGACATCTTCACGTTTCACACCAAGATTTGCTACCGTTTTTCGCATTGCAGTAAGAACTGCGTAATCACCGCATCCCGGACACCAACGGACATCTTGATCGGTTGCAAAATCCTTGGGCTTATATGTTGGCAAGGAGACGTCGCTCATGCTTCAACTCCTTGAATCACAGATGCAATTTTTTCAACAAGGTCTTGTACAAAAAAGGAGCGTCCTGAAAGATTACTAATTCCAATTGCATCAATAAGAAACGCATTGCGTATGAGCATCCGAAGTTGTCCTGCGTTGAGTTCAGGAATGATGACTTGTTTGTAACGAGATACAACCTCACCTAGATTTTTCGGAAATGGATTGATGTAATGCAAATGCGCAGTTGCAACTTGCACACCATCTTCACGTAATTGTTTTGCAGCAGTCAAAATAGTACCTCGCGTACCACCCCAACCGAGAACGAGCGTCTCACCTTCGCCTTCAACCTCTAACTCTGGAATAACATCTTCTAAACACTTTATTTTTTCTGATCGAAACGATGTCATTTTTGCGTGGTTCTCATGGTCATAACAAACATTTCCACTGCCATCTTCTTTTTCAAGTCCACCGATTCGATGTTCTAATCCCTTTATGCCTGGAGTTGCCCACGCACGGACTAATGTTTCAGCATTTCTTTTGTAGGGCTGGAAATTTGCGTCGTCTGCAACAGGTTTCGGAGTTTCTATTGTTGAAATTTGTTTCACATCAGGAATGCACCAAGGTTCAGCAGCATTTGCAATCGATCCGTCACTAAGGAGGACAACAGGACACATTGCACGAGTTGATAATCGCACTGCTTCAATCGCCATATCAAAACAGTTACTTGGAGAAGACGCAGCAAGAACGACAACAGGGCTTTCGCCTGGTCTACCAAACATTGCTTGCAATAAATCTGCTTGCTCTGACTTGGTGGGCATTCCAGTCGCTGGGCCGACTCGCTGCACATTCAGAATAATCAATGGCAATTCCATGATGACAGCAAGACCTATCGCTTCACTTTTTAGCGCTAAGCCCGGGCCAGAAGTTCCAGAAACTGCAATGTCCCCAGCAAACGATGCGCCGATCGCCGACATGACTGCTGCAATTTCGTCTTCTGCTTGAAACGTACGAACTCCGTATTGTTTTAGTCTTGCTAAACCATGTAGCACATCCGTTGCTGGGGTTATTGGGTAACTCGCGTAAAATAATTCTCGATCTGCTTTTGAGGAAGCAATTGTCAAGCCAAGCACAAGCGCTTCGTTTCCAGAAATACGCCGGTATTCACCCTTTGGCAATGCAGCTGGAGCAACTTCGTATCGTGCTGGAAAAAGTTCCGCTGTTTCACCAAAATAAAACCCCGCTTTGATTGCCGACACATTTAGATCGGCAATATGTGGTTTCTTTTTAATTGTGCCAAAGTAATGCTGTAGCCTTTCAATCGTTGGTTGAATATCACGTGAATACAACCAACAGACAATGCCAAGGGCGAACATGTTTCTGCACCGATCGATATCTTTAACAGAAATATCTTCATCGCTTGCAAGCGACTCTCTAGTAAGACGACTCATTGGAACACGACATATTTTGTATCTCGTTGTAATGTCTTCATCGTCGAGTGGGTTGTAACCCTCTGCGTATCCACATTTTTCTAAGTGCTTTTTATCAAACTCATCTTCGTTGACAATTACAAGACCACCATGTTCAACGTCGCCAATGTTACTTTTAAAACCAGCTGGATTCATCGCGATCATTGCGTGCACAGTGTCCCCAGGAGTATGGATGTCAGTACTTGCAAATTGCACTTGGAATCCAGACACGCCGAAAATCGTTCCTTTTGGCGCCCTGATCTCCGAAGGAAAATCGGGAGCTGTAGCAAAATCATTTCCCGCGGTTGCAACACTGTCGGTAAATTGAGAACCCACCATTTGCATACCATCACCACTGTCACCACAAAAACGTACGGAGACCGATGAAATTTGGCTTGTGCTGGTCTGTGTCATAAAAAATACCCTAGTAAAAACCCCTCAACATGGCATTGTACCGTTATTTCAAACATGACCTTGCCAAATTACGCTTGATTGATACAATACGTGGCTCGAAACGGAGCACCCCCGAAATGGCGCTCTCCCGAAACGGAGCACACTATGTCAGCAACTACAAAAGACCAAATTGTCCCAAATACTGAAATGACTTTCACAATCGCAACAGTGCCAACCCGCCCTGCAGCGAAGAAGACCATTGAACGTCTCATGTGGATGCAAGATGACAAAAAGCGTGACCTGAAGATGCTTCAACGTCGCAGAAAACAGAAAGACATCAAACACACAATCCGCGCTGGCCGCGTTTGGTTTGATCGTCCACGAGCAACACGAACTGCTCGTTGCGAAACGGGTGCAAGTTTTACTATACGCGTGACTCCACAAATCATGAACGATGTAAAAAGTGTCGTTCAGTATTTAGACGTCAAGTAATGTAAGTACATCATTTGTAATCGGGCTTCGCTCTGTAGGTACGTCCCCGCTTTCGCGCCAACACAGTTCGGTATATTCATGGTTTCCACTGAGATCGGAACTTTTAACCTGTAATTCATAAATCAATTCCCACGTTCTTGCAATTGGATCTTGAATAAGTGCTATTTCTTTTGGCGGCCTTGCGAGCTCTAAACCCGTTTCTTCTTGTAGTTCAAGTTCGATCGTGGTCGCTGGTTTGACAGTGGGCTCAACACAACCCGCTGGAGCCAATTCCCATACAAGCTGATAATTGAGAACCGAATCGCTCCGTTTCCCCCACAAATACTTTCCGTCAAACTTCGTAATCCCCTTCGCGCCAAGCGAGCGAACTCCAATGTCAAAAGCATCTGTTTGAACCGCGAAAAATCTGTATGAGCATGGGATCAAATGCACATTCGCTCCACCACAACCATTCCGTTGCGCTCCAAGCACATGTAACAATTCACCATCAAAACAAGCGGGATTCGATGCACACATCGAATCCCATCGCTTGTCTATTTCATCCAACGTTGCTGCGGGTGGAACCCACACTCCATCTTGGATGTGCAACGTTGCTGGTCTTCGAAGGTGTATCAACCGAATTCGATGCCTTGCGCTAGTGGCATTTCATCGCTCCAGTTGGTCGTGCATGTTTGGCGTCGCATATATGCTTTCCATGCATCGGAACCTGATTCGCGACCACCACCTGTATCTTTTTCTCCACCAAAGGCGCCGCCAATTTCTGCGCCGCTTGTTCCAATATTCACATTTGCGATGCCGCAATCAGAACCCTCTGGTGATAAGAATCGGCCAGCGTTTCGCATTGAGTTTGTAAAGATAGCGCTACTGAGTCCTTGGTCAACATCGTTATGCATTGCAAGTGCTTCATCAAGATCATTGATTGTAAAGATGTAAAGTATTGGCGCGAAGGTTTCTTCTTTCACGACTTCTGGCATTGTCCCTTTTGGAACGCGAATAATTGTTGGTTCAACGTAGTGGCCATCGCGGTCCTCCATACGTTCAATACCCTCAACGCCACCGCAAAGTATTTCACATCCTTCTTTTTTCGCCTGTTCAATCGAAGATCGCATGTTATCAACTGAAGCCTGATTGATGAGTGGCCCCATGAGCGTGGCATCATCAAGAGGATTTCCAATGCTCACTTGGGAGTATGCTTGAAGTAAACCGTTTGTCACTTTATCCACAACAGATTCGTGGCAAAGAAGGCGGCGGGTTGATGTACATCGCTGCCCTGCTGTGCCTACTGCACCAAAGAGCGTACCGCGAATAACCATATCCAAATCTGCATCGTCCATGATGATGATTGCGTTGTTCCCGCCAAGTTCAAGTAAGGAGCGACCTAATCGACCGCCAACAACTTCGCCAACACGTCGTCCCATTCTGCAAGAACCTGTTGCACTGATAAGTGGTAATCGACGATCGGCAATCATTGGTTCGCCAACTTCTTCAACTGTACCGATGACCAAACCAAATACATCACAGGGGTCACCATTTTCTGGAGTAAAAATATCTTGGTTTTGCATCACTTCGTGGGCAACATTCGTCATTGCAATTGCTGTGAGGGGTGTAATGTCACTCGGTTTCCAAACAGTCGTGTCTCCGCACACTGCTGCGACCATCGCGTTCCAAGCCCAAACTGCCACGGGGAAATTGAATGCTGAAATAACACCGATTGTGCCTAGTGGTTGCCATTGCTCCATCATTGCATGACGTGGTCGCTCTGATGCGATTGTCAATCCATACAGTTGCCTTGAAAGACCGACAGCAAAATCGGCAATGTCAATACATTCGACGACTTCGCCGATGCCTTCTGCGATAATTTTCCCACATTCCATCGTGACGAGTTCACCGAGTGGACGTTCGTATTCTCTGAATGCATTACCAATTCTGCGGACAATTTCACCTCGCTTTGGAGCTGGCAACATTCGCCATTCCTTAAACACAGCGTGCGAACGAGCAATTTGGTCGTTATATTCGGCAGTCGTCTGCTTTCTGACGGCTGCGATTGCTTCCCCTGTTGCTGGGTTGTAGGAAATGATGTGATCGTCAGTTGCTTCTGAGGGGTCAACGACGAGCGGGTGATCAATGAGTTTTGTAAGTGTTGTAGTCATTGGCGTATTCTAGCACACCAAGAGGTGGTATTATCCACGTATGCCATTAGATCGAAACGGAATTGCAAAGCGTGCCGCTCAAGAATTACAAGACGGCTTTTATGTCAATTTAGGTATTGGGATGCCCACCCTTGTCGCCAACTATGTGCCCGATGGCATGGAAGTTTGGCTGCAATCTGAAAATGGATTGCTCGGCATGGGAGAATTCCCCACAGATGACGCTGTTGATGCAGACTTGATAAATGCAGGAAAGCAAACTGTAACAGCCGTCCCAGGAGCAAGCTACTTCTCCTCGGCTGATTCATTTGCGATGATCCGCGGCGGCCATATTGATCTTGCCATTCTTGGTGCTATGGAAATATCACAAGAAGGTGATATCGCGAATTGGATGATTCCCGGAAAAATGATCAAAGGCATGGGCGGCGCGATGGATCTCGTTGCTGGTGTCAACAAAGTTGTTGTCATTATGGATCATGTCACCCGTAAGGGGGACCCAAAATTGATTCCAACCTGCACGCTACCTTTGACTGGTCTTCGCTGCATTAACATGATCATCACTGACCTTTGTGTCATGGAAATGAACGAAGAAAAACGTCGTTTTGAAATTATCGAACTCGCCCCTGATGTCACAATCGACGAAGTCCTCGAAAAAACAACCGCTGAAGTACTTGTTTCAGCTGCTTGCCAACACTAACCCTAGATGAGTTTATTACCTCATAGGTAGTTTATTGCGCTCATTGCCGCTTGGATTAATTATATTTCCTAAAAAAAAAGGCCGCGACTTTCGTCGCGGCCTTTTTCAGTTGGGTAACTCAACCCTTGGCTCAAAACTCTTTGCAACGATGTTGCATTTGCGCTTTAAGACGAGCAAGGATAGATGAGTGCATTTGACTTACGCGTGATTCTGATAGATCAAGAGTCGCGCCAATTTCCTTCATAGTCATCTCTTCGTAGTAATACAGTACGACGATCAAGTGTTCTGCTCTTGAAAGCCCCTTGGTCAACAACAGTTGGAGGTCTTTCTTTTGCAATTCATGCACAGGATTCTCTTGACGATCATCTGAGATCACATCAATCTCAGTCACTTCACGGCTTGAATCGCTGTCGTACGCTTTTCGATTCAGCGACGTCATCATCACAGGGCGAGAATCACGATCAAGTTTTTCAAACTCATTCGAATCTACTTCCATGTGATTGATGATTTCATCATTCGTCGCTTTTTCGCCGGTTTCCATTTCGATCGCCTTACGAGCCCGCTCGACTTTCGCAGTTCGAGATCGGACGAGGCGTGGAACCCAGTCGTTTGCACGCAGTTCGTCGTAGATCGCTCCCATGACGCGCTGCGTACAATATGTTTCAAATTTAATCCCTCTTGAAAGATCATACGCATTGATCGCATGCATCAAACCAAACACACCAGCTGAGTAGAGATCATCGACATCAACTTCAGAAGGTAATTTGTAATGCAAACGTTCTGCGGTATAGCGAACAAGCGTGAGATATTGTTCAATCAGAACATTCCGCCACTCTTGCGTACCTTCCGCTTTGTACGTCAGCCAGACATGGAGCAATTCCATATCGCCGCGAGGTGTTGACACAATCTTGTCTAAGCCCTTTGGGACCTTTCCAGTGAATGTGTACTGAGATTTCGTATCTTGTTTTGTTTTTGATACTGTTGCACTTGGCATCGGTCGACTCCTTGACCCTAACGTATTTTGTCCTGCGTCTTCTACATTAGAAAACGGAAAACTTTCAACATCCTGCCGATCCTTGGCATCGATGTTGCCAAGACTATACCGCGCAGAGGGCGTGTTGGTAAATGGTGTTGCGTAATTGTTTGACATAAAGCGAAAATTAAGTACGAAGTACTCCTTAATAGAAGATCACATTCAGATCTTCTGCGCTCAACTAATTCGAAGAGAAAAATTAACATTGCAAGCGCAACTGCATGCTGATCCACCTGCTAAGAGTCCGAGAATGGACCCCTCAGATGTGGCAAAATAGAGATTTGCCCTCTTTGACGAGGGCAAATCGACAGCAACCTGCAAATGTCATAACCCGAATAACCGCAACCGGTTATCGGTCGTTAGAGGGCACTTTTCTGGAGTAAAGGGTCAGGAACGAGTCAAAAATGAGAGCAATGATCTGCGTTCCTGGACTGGCGAGCCGTCGATAGAGGCGGCGAGCCTTTGAATTGCTTTGGCAGCAGGGGATTTTGGGGCGTTGATCACCACCGGTGAACGCCTGCGTACAGCAAGTGGAATTTGTGGATCTTTTGGAATTGACCCCGCAAATCCGATACCGACCCCTAAAAACCGTCTCGAAGCCTGATCGATGCGACCATGAACCGCAATCCCCTCAGCGAGCGATTCAACTTGATTTACGACCAGCCTTGCCCGAGTTTTTGGTCTACGCTTACGAATTGTTTTAAGCATTGCGTAAGCATCGGTAATTGCAGTTGGCTCCGGAGTAGTAACAAGAAGTACACGTTCAACTGCTACAACAAATCCCATCACAGAAGCACCTATCCCTGCGCCAGTGTCAACAATCAAATAATCGTTTCGCGCTTCAAGTCTTGCAAGCGCATCGATCAAGCGATTCCGATCTACTTCCGGCAAGTCTGCAATGGAGGGAACACCGCCAGCTCCTGGAAGTAATTTAAACCCACCAGGTGCCGTAATAGCAATTTCATCTAATTTCTTTTTTCCTGAAACAACATCCTCAAGACCATTTCGCAAAGTTAAATCACAAAGTACATCCGCATTCGCCATTCCTAGATCTGCATCCATGACTGTCACTTTGCGGCCAAGTTGCGAAAGTGAAACAGCAAGATTTACGGAAATATTCGTTTTTCCCACACCCCCCTTTCCAGATGTAACAACAATCGCACGCCCCGCTCGGCGAGGCTTACGATGTGAATCGTCACTACACGCTTTCTCTATCACGCGATGCATCCAGTAGGTAGCAAAGATTCGACAAGTCGTTCCATTTTTGCTGGTTCAATATTTGCCGATACATCCTGCCCGTTTGTAAACCAACTCACTGGCAATTGAAGTTCGCTGAGAGTTGAAATAATTTCACCTAATGAACCAGCCTCATCTAACTTCGTGACAATGATACGGTCGCAACCGGTCACCATAAAACTTTCTGCAGCTCTTCGTGTTGCTGTTAATGATGTCGCAGCCGACAACACAAGGTGCCGCTCAGTTGGCTCGGCGGCAGCAACAATTTCACCTGTTTCTTGTATTCGATCGCCGTCAGTCCGACTACGACCAGCAGTATCAATCAGAATTACATCAACATCATGTATTGATGCAATCGTTTCACGCATTTGCTGTTTCGTACTTGCAACATAAAATGAAGCGTCAACAAGCTCTGCATATTTTTGCAGTTGATCGACCGCTGCAATTCGGTATGTATCTGCAGTAATCAACGCAACGCGTCGACCCTGTTGTAAACGGAAGCGAGTAGCAAGCTTTGCAATCGTAGTTGTCTTGCCAACCCCTGTTGGACCAATCAATGCAATCACCGCTCGTTGCCCAGCTTCTCTTCTTGGGGGCAGCGTACACGAAGGCAGCCTAGTCAAAAAAGTTTCAACCAACCGCTGATGCAATGTATCTCTATCTATGTCTGAGCCTTCACCAGCACGCTGCACAACAGTTGTTGCTTCATCATCAGGTATACCCTGAGAAACTAGCCATGCGTGTGATTGAGCAAGTGCTGGAGAAAGCCATCCGGCAGATCCATGCTCAAGTACCTCACCAACCATAGAACGAATTTCTTCTATTCCCTCTTCAATTTTAGCAGCGTCGATTGAAGTATCTTTATTCTCTTTGAGTAGTGATTTAGCATAAGCAACCGTTTTTTCTCGGTCTTCTAGGGTTGCCACTGGCGGCTCTGTTGTGCGTTTATTTCTACTCATACACTGTCATCATACCTTGAAAAATCTCTACGACGCTCGCGAAGCGACATCAATCGTGCCTACTACTTCCAAATCAACCTCGGTGACAATTTCTTGCTGGCTAAGAATGACAATCGAAGGTTCATATTGGGCAACTGCCTCTCGTAAAAATCGTCGAGCAGCCTCAGAAGATACAACAACAACTGCAGGTCGCCCTTCACGTACAATCGGAGCAGTAGCACGTGATAGCGCTGCTGAGAGTGTTTTGGGTTGCAAATCTGAATATGTATTTCGGTGTAATGCAGATTCAATCGCAGGCGGAAGTGTGATGCATTGGATTGACTGTTGCCCATGTACATTTTGAGATGAAACTTGCGAACAAATTTGTCTTCTAAGTGCAATTCGTACTTTCTCAACACATGTTTCGATCGACCCACAAATATGGTCTGCAGAAGTTTCAACGATTGTTTCCATATCAATAATCGGAACTTGTTCAGCAAGCAACAACTTCACAATTCGATGTAACTTTGAAATTGTCAGTGATTCACCCATCGTTTCTTCAACAAGTCGAGGAGAAGTTTGTTTTAAACCTTCAACAAGCCTCGAGACTTCTTCCCATGAAATGAGTTCAGAAGCATGGTGTGTGACGATTTGAGAGAGATGTGTAACGAGAACTGAAAGAGCATCTACACTTGTTAATCCTAATTCTCTGGCTTCTTCAGAACGGTCTGTTGAAATCCACAGTGCAGACAAACCAAAAACTGGTTCTTTTTCTCGAATACCATCAAAGCCTCGACCAACTTCTTCGCCAACGACAACCATCTCTCTGTCACGATGAAGTGTCCCTTCACCAACAATTCCTCCACGAATTTTAATCCTGTACGAAGAATTTGCCAGTTCAATATTATCTAACACACGAATTGGAGGAACAACAAGACCTAATTCTTGTGAAATAGATGCACGAACTGCAGAAAATCGTTCTAACAGTTGGCCGCCCTGTTCAACTTGAGCAAGTGAAAGCAATCCGATGCCAAGTTCTACCTGCAACATGTCAACAACTGGAGCGACAGTATTTGTTTCTGGAACAACAATTGGTTCTTCAATTGCATCCTGCTTTTCTTCTTCGATTCGCTGTTGATGCGACGACCAAGCGAGACCGCCTAAAACTGCTGCAAGAATCAACAATGGCAATGTTGGCAAGGGCGTGAGAATAGACAGGACCACGAGAAAACTAGCAACAAGTGCAAGTGCTGCTGGTTGAGAAACTAATTGCGTAGGTATTTCCATACCTAATGGGCGGCGATCGCCTGCTCTTGCAACAATCAACCCAGCTGCAACTGCAATAAGAAAAGATGGAATTTGACTTGCTAAACCGTCACCAATTGTCAAGCGAGTAAACAAATCAAACGTTGCACCAGGAGACCACCCTCGTTCAAGAATGCCAACACCAAGACCACCAACAATATTCACGACAATAATGACAAGACCTGCAATCGCATCGCCTCGTACAAACTTACTTGCTCCATCCATCGCGCCATAAAAATCTGCTTCTCGTAACACTCTGTCACGACGATCCGTAGCTTCACGCTCTTCTATCAAACCTGCGGAGAGATCTGCATCAATCGCCATCTGACGTCCGGGCATTGCGTCAAGTGTAAAACGAGCAGCGACTTCACTCATGCGTGTTGCGCCTTTGGTAATAACAACAAATTGCACAATAACTAAAATCAAAAAGATAATCGCGCCAACAATGATGCTAGATCCAGCGACAAACCCACCAAACGCTTCAATTACATGCCCTGCCATTCCCACTGCCGCCTCTGGCGAACTTGCATCCGCTGAAAGAATCAAACGTGTTGATGCGACATTCAGTACAAGCCTGCCAAGGGTAGTGATCAACAATAATGCAGGAAATACACTGAAATCCAATGGACTTTTTGTATAAATTGTCGTGAGCAAAATAACTGCGGCTAATGAAATATTGGCTGCAAGCAGCACGTCAAGAATACCCGGAGGTAATGGAACAACAAGGACAGCAACCAAACTCAACAATAGACCGGGCACAAGGTAATGGCGATGCGATGCAAGTTGTCTCAAGAAATATTCAAAACTACTTGAAATATTATTCATGCGATTTTTCTCCTCCCAAGAGTGAGCACCGATGCAATTTCACTGTGTAATGAAGGCGGTACTGCAGTGCCAATATCACAACTTTGTTCAACTCGACTGCACAACCAGTAATTAACCTCAACTGGAATTTTTTGTAATTTTGCCTTCTCTGTGATGGAGTCAATTTCATCCTCACGAATAAATGCAAGAACAACTGGTGAAGTCATCGTTGTTGGGTTCCAACGAATCGAAATTGCTATTGTTTTTCCAACGAGAACAAGCGAAGGCGGAATACGTTCGCTCGCATAATGATCAAATGGCACTGTCTGCCGAATTTTTGCGTTGCCCTGTTGTTCTTTTTGCTCTGTGATCACTTCTTGCCGAGTCATTTTTAATCTTGATTTCCACAAATATCGTTGCCAGACAACATCGAGCACACCCAAAACAAACAAACTACCGGCAGAAGCAAAAACCATTTTTCCTGCGATCGTCCCAACCGTTGAAAGCTCTGCCATGAGCTCGCCACCTGAAGGGGATAACAATTCGTTTTTATATGACCAACCTACCGCACCTGCAGCAATGACTGCTGCTGTCAACTTGCAACATGAAAACAACAAGTTCATCCAGCCATGTCCACCCCACAGCAAAATCCAACCCGAACCTGGATGAACACGACTCGGATCCACCTTGGCTGCAGTTGGGGCAAAGAGTCCCCCAACTTGTATTACTCCTGCGAACACCGCAGCAGCAAAAAGAACGAGGCATGGCAACAGAAGGATTTGTAACAGGAACACGCCTGATTGCATAAGCAATAGATTTGGATCTTCTGTTGAAAACGAAAAACCAGTTGAAAGAAGTCCCTCTACTGCAACAAGCATCTGTGGAAACCAATACAAAGCAAATCCTATCGCAACGAGCGAGAGCACCGAAGAGGAGAAGTCACCACTTCGCGCAACTTTTCCTTCCTCTCTTGCACGTGTTAGCCGTCTGTCAGTTGGCTGCTCTGTTGCTTCTTGGCGATCGTATGACATTAGACAACGCCCGCCCATGAAGTCGCTTGCTCAATGCCAAGAGGCAAATACATTTCCATCGTTTGCCCAATAAAAGCAAGTCCTCCAACAAGAACGAGCAATCCGACAAGAATACGTAGCGGTAAACCGATGCTAAAAATATTTAGTTGGGGCATTGATCTTGCAACAATAGCAAGCGCTGCTGTTTGCAACAACAACACTGCAAGGATAGGCAACGCCATTCGAAGTGCAAACTCAAAGGCTGTATCAATCATCGCGCTCAATGATTGCGCTAGTCCATGTTCAAGAAGTGCTGATGCTTGCAAATGAGAAAAACTAGCAACGATTGCTGAGAATGTTTGCTCAACACCGCCAATCACAACAAAGCATACGACTGCGAGCATCATGAATCCCTGCCCGAGTACATCTGTTTGCGATCCTGAGGACGGATCGAGCATCGATGGCAGTGCAAGACTCATCTGTTGCCCCATGAGTGTTCCACTCATCTGACATGCAACGAGTGGAATATTAATGAGAAAACCAATAGTTGCCCCAAGTGCAAATTCAACACCAAGGAGTACAAGCAAACCAATTCCATTTTGTGTGAGCCCAGAAAGTGGAGGAATCAACGACCAAACAGCAAAACCAAGTGTCAATGCTATTACAACTCTGATCAATTTTGGGATTGCAGGAGATGCAAGAACTGGAGCAGTGAGTACCAAGCCTCCAACTCTAGCAATAACAACCAACAGCCCTATCAATGAACCAACTAGCGGCGCTGTCATGGTGTCATCCTAAACATTTCTTCTGCAAATCCAGTTATTTGACCAAACATCCAAGACATGAGCATCAAAATAGCAATAAGCATCGCAAGCATTCGCGGAATCAAACTAATTGTTTGCTCTTGTACTTGTGTCATCGCTTGCATCAAACTTATCACCAAACTTACAACCAAACCAATCAATAAAATAGGAGATGCAACAACGAGCACAACCGTCAATGCAGATTTCAATGTTTCGATGAGAACATCGGTCATACGAATCCTCCCGAAGTCATAAGCATCGCGACTCCTTCAGGCGCTGCGACACTTTGCAATAAATTACCAACAACAAGTTCCCAACCATCAACAAGAACGAATAATAATATTTTAAATGGAAGGGATACCAACACTGGAGGCAACATCAACATGCCCATCGAAACGAGCAACCCAGAAACGAGCAAATCAATAACCAGTAGCGGCAAGTAAATCCGGAAACCGATCAAAAAAGCAGTTTTTAACTCACTTAACACATACGCTGGAATCAAACTAAGTGTATCAACATCATCCATTGTTAATCTTCGTGGATCCGATGTATCAACTCCCCGATAATCAAGCATCATGTAGACAGTTGACCAATTATCTGCTGCTTCAATTTGCGCAAACATAAACTCTCTGATTGGTTTTTTTGTTTTTTTCCACGCTTCTTCAGAGTTTGTTATTTCTCCATCGATCATCGGCTTTATGCCATCGTCGTACATTCGTTCTAGTGTTGGTGCCATGACAACAACTGAAAGCAAGAGACTCAACCCAACGAGTATTTGCGTTGGCGGAAGCGAAGGAGAACCAAGTGCTTGGCGAAGAACTGCAAGCACAACGACAAACCTTGTAAAACAGGTGCAAAGCACAAGAATAGAAGGCACAAGAGCAAGCACAGTCAACAACAGAAGTACGTTGATTGTCGAGCCAATCGAACCATCGCTTGCAGGAAGCAATGCCCCCGCTTGCTCAAGCGCAGCGATCGGATTGTCTGGAAGTGCCGTTGCGAGGAAATTCATGTAGTTTCCTCTCTTTTTTCAGCATCAAGCACACAAAGTGTTGATAAACGACCCTTAGATTGATGCAGCAAAACCTCAGTATCACGGCATCTCACCAAAAGGAGCGATTGACGTCCTCCGAGTGGTTTTCGTTCAACAATAGAGATATTTCGCTGTTTTGAGCCAACAATGGGCGTTTTGCCTCCACTCATCCGACCAAAGAGCCAGCGAATTACAAAAAGTAATCCAACAATGACTAGCAAGGCGAGGCACACATCCCAAAGTCCGAGCCACACTGTGGTTTGCTCTGCTTTTGGAGTAGGCAAAGGCAGTGGCTGGGAAGCCAAATATCCACCAAAAGAAGTGCGTACAAACAGCGCACTCAATATATAGATACAACAATAGATCGCTCGTTTGCGAATCATGGCCTTCCTGGCTCTCGTTCAGTGGGCGTCCTGCCCATTTCGCGTTTCCTACACAACGTGAGAAACTATTGTGCTCATCGGCTACTTTTATCGCCCTTCATGATTATCATGCCCCATATGTACCGCATCACTGCCTCTTTGATTTGTCTGATCTTCACCTCTCTTTCTTATGGTCAAGAGCATTACATTCTCGACCAGAATGATGATTGGGAGCTTCGAAATGCACCTGAAGAAGGTTCTCCCGAGGCACAACTTGCCCAAGCAAGAAAACAACTTGCAGAGGGCAATGCCGCTGAGGCCCAGCGTCTTGCAACAATCTGGCTTGACCGCAACAAACGTAACCCCCTCGCTGCTGAAGCATATCTTGTCAGAGGTGACGCACTTTTTAATCAAAAAGAATATTACGAATCACTGTTTGATTATGAATTAATCGCCAGAAGTTTCTACGAAAGCGAAGCATTCCAAATTGCACTGCAAAGGGAATTCAAAATTGCCCAAATGTTTGCTAATGGCACGTTACGCAAAAAGTGGGGTATCCGATTTTTAGATGCAACAGATGAAGCCGAAGAACTTTTCTTCCTCATTCAGGAGAGATCTGATGCAAGTATTCTTGCTGAAAGCGCTGGCATTGAATTGGCAGATTTATATTTTAGACGGTCTCAAATGAAACTTGCAGCCGAAGCGTATCAGCTATTTATCGAAAATTATCCTATGTCAACCCAAGTTGGCAAAGCAAAGCAACGGCTAGTGTATGCAAGGCTTGCAACATATCGAGGACCCGCGTTTGATGACAAAGGTTTGATCGACGCTCGAGATGAATTGATTCAATTAGAAACCTTGAACCCAAGGCATGCAAAGAAAATTAATTCAGCTGCAATCATTGTACGAATCGACGAATCGGTTGCACAAAAAATGTTACGAACTGCACAGTGGTACATGGTTGTCAATAACCCTATTTCAGCTGAATACACCGTCAGAAGATTAGTCGAAGATCATCTGCATACACAAGCTGCAATCGAAGCACTAGAACATCTTGTCCCTGCTTTTATGCACAAACTGCCCCCAATCGTTCTTGAAGAAATCGGTGACACGTATCAAATTTTGCAAGAAGAATTACTAGGTGAGACTTTCATAACCAAAGTTGAGACAGTCCAATGATTAGAATTTGTTTGTCTCTTTCGCTCCTTCTTCTCATGCTAGGATGTTCCTCGAACCCTACGACTGGCTATTCCTCAGCCTCCTTATACGATCAACAATTCCACAGCGTATGTGTTCCGGTTTTTGAAAACGAAACAATGTCAAGAAATATGGAATTTATGCTTACCGATGCAGTCGTCAAGCAAATCCAAGCAAGAACTCCGTATCGCGTTCTCGATGACACCCACGCAGATACCATGTTGATTGGCACAATTACAGATATTAAATTGAGGGCGATCTCAAAATCAAGAACCACTGGGCTTGATAATGAAATGCTCATCACAGCCACGATCAATTTTGAATGGCTAAACCTTCGAACAGGCAAACGAATTATTGGAAGAGAGAGATTCTCTTCATCGGCACTTTTTATACCATCTCAACCCTCATCTGAACCATTAGAAATGGGACAATTCGCACTCGTGCAACAGTTGTCCACTGATATTGTCGATCAACTACAAGCCGCTTGGTAGTCTTTATTGAACATATTGCGGTTATGCATCGTAAGTCCGATACAATCTACAGTATCTCTAAATAATTGAACAACGGATTCCCCCATGGCAAACCCTACCGGCGATAAAGACGACAAAAAAACTCCCCCACAACCACGCATGAGCAGAGGTATTCTGAGTTGGATGCTCATTTGCTTTGTGCTGATCATGGTCTGGTCCATTATGAACAGTGCTGGCGGTGGCAGTGAGCTCACTGGGTGGAATGATTTTCTCACGAGAGCAAAAGCAGGTCAATTTGAAGACAATCGAGTCACAGTAAAAGATTCAGAAATTACTGCTGTTATCGGGAAAGATGCGAGTGGCAACTCTAAAGCAACTGATTTTAGTGCTGGTGAAGTTGTTTACTTCCCTGCCGATGGTCAAAACCGCCAATTCTATCTAGAAGAGTTGAAAGAAGCTGGCATTGATCACCGAACGGACACCGGCACTGGCTTATTTATGACAATGCTTATCAGCTGGGCACCGATGATTTTCTTGTTACTTCTGATCTTTTTCTTTATCTCTCGTTCTGCTCGCGCAGGAGGTGGACCCGGTGGCATGCTTGGAAGTTTCGGAAAATCAAAACATCGCCTTGCAGGTAAAGACTCGATCAAGGTTACCTTTGATGATGTTGCTGGAATTCAAGAAGCCAAAGAAGAAGTTCATGAAATCATTGAGTTTTTAAAGAACCCAAAGAAGTTTGCAAAAATCGGCGGACGGATCCCTCGTGGTGTGCTCCTTGTCGGCGCTCCTGGCTGTGGCAAGACACTCCTTGCAAAAGCGATTGCAGGCGAAGCAGATGTTCCATTCTTTTCAATTTCAGGTTCTGACTTTGTTGAAATGTTTGTCGGCGTTGGTGCAAGCAGAGTACGTGATCTTTTCAAGCAAGCCAAAGAGGCTTCCCCCTGTATTATTTTTCTTGATGAAATCGATGCTGTTGGTAGAAAACGGGGCAGCGGTTTTTCAAGTGGCGGGCATGACGAACGTGAACAAACACTCAATGCGATTCTTGTTGAGATGGATGGTTTTGAAGCAAGCGACCAAGTGATTATGATTGCTGCGACAAACCGAGCAGACGTTCTTGATCCAGCGCTCCTGCGCCCTGGTCGATTCGATCGTCAAGTAAATGTATCGTTGCCAGACCTTGAGGGTCGCCAAGCAATTCTAAAAGTGCACGCAAAGAAAATTAAAACTTCTCCGGGGATTGATTTAGCACGTGTTGCAAGAGGAACACCTATGTTTTCAGGTGCTGATCTCGAAGCACTCATCAATGAAGCTGCAATTATTGCAACACTCGCTAACAAGGAATTTGTTGACCAACTTGATATGGACGAGGCGCGTGACAAGATCCGTTGGGGACGTGCAAATAAGAGCCGCAAGATTGAAGAACTTGAACGCGTTGCGACTGCATATCACGAAGCAGGCCACGCTGTCGTGCAACATCTTCTTCAATATGCTGATCCAATTCACAAAGTCACCATCATTCCACGAGGTCAATCCGGCGGTGCGACTTTTAGTCTGCCTGAGAAAGATCGGTATTTCTACAACCGCAGATTCATAGAAGCAAGTTTGCGAGTGCTCTGCGGTGGACGCATTGCTGAAAAAAGAAAAACTGGCGACATCTCTAGTGGTGCAAGTATGGATATTCGAATGGCAACTGATTATGCGCGGCACATGGTACTTGAGTGGGGCATGAGCGAACGTCTTGGATTTATTAATTACACGCCTGACCCAAACAGAGAAACAATTATTGCCGATCGCGATTACTCACAGGACACCGCAAGAGTCATCGATGAAGAAATTAAACGCCTGATTGATTTAGCGTTTGCTGATGCAGAGCGAATTCTTGAAGAAAACTGGGCTTGCGTCGAAGGCATCGCTGACAATTTATTAAAGTATGAAACCTTGCAAAGTGATGAAATCGATGCAATCATGAGGGGCGAATCAATCGACCGGCCTTCTGTTGGCGATTTACTTGCAGAAGAAACTGCAACAACGAATTCCTCTGAGCCAAATGCTGATACTGGCGATGATGAACCTGCAGATGGCGCAATTCCCTCACCAGCATAAATTGACTCACGGGTCAATTTGTACGAACTAAGAGAAGACTTGATCTCAATTACAACCTGAGAACCAAGCCTGAGTTAGTTACTTTCAATCAGTGTGAGGCAATCTGTTTTTTGAACCCCACTGACTGCGATGGTTTTCAGAGGGGAACTTTCACCAGATGAAATTGAAACGCAGTTGTTCTTGATTCCAAGCATTTGGGCTACTAATAGACATACCGCTTTGTTTGCTTTGCCGTCTTCAGGAGGTGCAGAAACTCGAACCTTTAACCTATCACCAATCAAACCAACAATTTCATCTG
>PVBE010704840.1_pt1 | contig 21004 bp, 17 predicted proteins | sample 1631181 | NCBI WGS metagenome assembly PVBE01 (sample SAMN08397723, study PRJNA350692) | Marine metagenome, whole genome shotgun sequencing project. | isolation source: water | place: Pacific Ocean | collected 2012-04 | reverse complement strand
GTGGGCCGCTGGGTCGAGCGGTTCAATGAGCACTATCTGCATTCCACCCTGGGCTACCGGACGCCCAACCAGGTGGAACACCAACTTCAAACCGGCCCCGGCACTCTCTTAGATGCCGCTTGATAAAGGGGGTCCACTACAACCTTACACCGTGTTCCGTTAATCCCGATCTCTTACCCATAAACCAAAAACCCCGGATTATCACAAACCATCCGCCGAATTTCCTCGGAAGAAAACCCCTCCTCCAGGAGCATCTGCACATACGTCCGGAGGCACTCGGCGGGGGGGGCGTTGAAGAGCTGGCCGGCATCGCTGGAGATTACGGCCCGGGCCGGGCCGACGCGGCGGATGGCGGCTGCTAGCTCGGGCAGGGAGACGCAGTAGAACTTCGGGCAGATGTCCCAGTAGGCGTAGTTGATGTAGGCGCCCGCGCGGGCGATCTCTTCCTGGGCCTCGACGGGGATCTTCGTGAAAAACGGGTGATCGACGACGACCTTCCGGATGCCCATGTCCTTGCACTCGGCCAGAAGCGCCCGGATCTCTTCCAGGGAGGTGTGGCCGGCGCTGACGATAATCCCCGCCTCGGCCGCAAGCTTCAGGATGTCCCGGACGGCGGGCAGGAGCTTCCCCTTTCCGTCGATGATCCGCAAAGGCGGCTGTTCGGCATAGAGCGCCCCGATTCCGCCGCCGGCCTCATAGCTCCCCACGCCCCCGATGGCGCCGAACAACTCCTTGTGGTAGGCGGCGTCGGTCGTGGGCATGAAGACCTTCTTCCCGCCCACCTTGATCACCGCGTCCACGCAGAACGGGTTCAGCCCCCCGTGGGTGTAGTCCAGCGTGGTGCTCCCGAAGATGTCGATCCCGCCGACGATCCGCCGGGCGAAATGCGCCCGGGAGGCCGTCTCGAACTGGTGCGATTTTGTGATGATCGCGCGAAACCCGTATCCCTTCGCCCCGCGCGCGGCTTCCACGTCGTCCACCATCCGGGGGAAGACGTCGGGGTTCGTGTGGACGTGGATGTCGCACGCCCCCTCCAGGATCTCCAGATCGGCCCGCATGCGCGAAAGTCCCTTGTCCCTACGAAGGCGTCAGGTCTTTGGCCAGCATCGCGTGAGCGCCCTTGTAGCCGTTCACCACCTGCGTGACTCTCAGATCAACCGCCGTGCTGCAAAAGGCGTAGGCGTCCTCCCGGCCGAGACCGAAGCGGTCGCCCAGAAACTCGATCATCTCCCGGAGGGCTTCTTTCACCGCGTCGTCCAGGTCCTGATCGAACCCCATGGCGATGTAGTGGGTCGGCGTCTCCGCCCGCGGCCATTTCCTGAGCTTCACGTCCTTGCGGGCCGTGAGCCGGAGCACCGCCCGCATCGAAGTCTCCACCGCCGTCACGTCCACCTCCCCGTCGCCTTGCGCGCCGTGCCCGTCGCCGACGGAAAGACCCGCGCCTTTCTTCCAAACCGGAAGGTAGACCGTCGAGCCGGCCACGAGGTCCTTGTTGTCCAGATTGCCGCCGTGGAGGTAGGGCGGATTGCTCGGGATGGCGCCCATCCCCTCCGGCGGGCAAACGCCGAGGATGCCGAAGAACGGGCGCAGCGGCACCTTCCACCCCTTCACCACCTCCGCCGTGCCGGCGTCCAGGTCCAGGTCGATGATCCGGGCGTTCACTTCCGTGAAATCATCGGGCAGCGCGCCCAACAGGGGGGCTAGGCGGTTATACGCCCAGTCGAACCTCGGCCAAATCTCCTCGATGACAATTTCCAGGACGTCCCCCGGCGCCGCCCCCTCCACGGCCACCGGGCCCAACAGGATGTGCGGCCCCGGCCCCTTGGGGACGTTCGCGTGGATGGCCCTCAGCTCCTCGGGGATCCGGCTCTCGTCTTCCGGCAGCAAGTCGGGATGGCCCGACAAGGTGTGGACAATCACCCGGTCGCCCGAGGCGACAGTCAGGACGGGCTCCAGGCGATGGTCGAAAGTCCCCCAGTGAACCGTGTCCGGGTTAGCGAACAACTCATGAGTCTTCATTGACACTCCTCCCTTCCAAGGGCAAAAAGTCAGCGGCGTTGTCGGTCAATTCATGAACGAGCCGCCGTCCACCAGCAGGGTCTGGCCCGTGATGAAGTCGGCCCCGTCCGACAGGAAGAACAAAACGGCGCCGATGAGGTCTTCAGGGACCTCGCCGCGCGGGATCGCCCGCGTCGCGATCTGGATCGCCTCCACCCGCTCGTAATCCTCGCCGCGCGCCTCGGCCAGGCTCTCGCTTCGCGTCAGGCCGGGGGCGACGCAGTTGACGCAAATCCCGTCCTTCCCCATCGACCGCGCCAGGACCCGCGTCAAAGTGATGACCGCGCCCTTCGAAACCGTATAGTGGGCGGGAATCGGGGTTCCCTTGAACGGGACGCCCGAGGCGATGGTGATGATCTTCCCCGATCCCCGGTCTCTCATATAGGGGTGGACCGCCTTCGAGGCCAGCCAAGCGCCCTTGACGTTGACGGCCATGACCGCGTCCCACTCCTCGACGGAGACATCATCGAAACCGCCCAGGCGGATGTCCGCCACGCGCGCGGCGTTGTTCACCAAACCATCGACGCGGCCGTATCGGCCGTGGGCCGACCGGGCGAGGGCGTTCACGCTCCGCTCGTCGGACACATCGGCGCGGACGTACATCGCCTCCCCGCCACCCTTGCGGATTTCCTCCACCGCTTCTTCGCCGTCCAGGACGTCCGAGACGACGACCTTCGCCCCCTCCGCGGCGGCGGCCTTCGCGTAGACCCGCCCGATCCCCCGGGCCGCCCCGGTGACGATAACAACCCGATCCTCAAGCCGCAATTCCCATTCTCCCTTTTGGATTCATCAGGGCCGGACGCCCGGCGGCCGCCGGCTCAAGACGCCGCGCCGCACCAGCGGACCAGGAGGACGGCGAACATCTTGACGGTATCCACGTAGGATTCGACGTCCACCCACTCGTCGGGCGAATGGATGCCCCCGCCCAGGGGGCCGATGTTGACCGTCGGCATGTCCGCGTACAGGGCGGGCACCCGCATGTCGCTTCCCACCGGCGTCGCGCCCAGGCTCGTCTTCTCCCCCGTAACGGCCTCGATGCTCTCTCGCGTCACCCGGACGAACGGGTCGTCGGGATCGCACCGGCAGGGGCTGAACTTGATCGGAAGCCACTGGACCTCAGGCGGGTTCTCCTTCAGCCACGGGTCCGAGGCGGCGGCGGTCCGAACGGTCTCCTCGATGAGGGACACGTTCTCTTCCAGGGATTCGTTGTTCGGACCGGATGCGCGCCGGGAACCTTTGCCCAAAGCAGGCTCGGCTGGCACTTCTCTATATTCTGCGAAGAACGGCCATCGATTTTAACAGAGCGTTCAAGCCCTTCCAAGTAGATTCTACGAATTTTTTCCGGCGCGCCGGCCCCCCCCTCACCCCGCGACCGCTCGGCTGAATTCAACAATGCCTTATAATCCCATCCGGCAGGCCTTGCGTTTCTTGATGGCCTGACCGACGGCTGAGGGATAGGTTTCGCCCTCCTTTCCACCCGGAAGTTCCAGATGCTCCATCTCAGCGCGCTCGACCAATCGCCCGTTCGCAGCGGGGGCGGCCCCGCGGACGCCATCCAGGAGACCATTCGGCTCGCGCAGGCGGTGGAGCGGCTCGGCTATCGCCGCTATTGGCTGGCCGAGCACCACGGCGCCGACGGGTTCGCGGGTTCCGCGCCGGAGATCCTCGTCACCCGCGTCGCCGCCGCCACCCGCGATATCCGGGTCGGATCGGGGGGCGTCATGCTGAGCCACTACAGCCCGCTGAAGGTCGCGGAAACCTTCCGCCTGCTCGAGCTCCTCTACCCGGGCCGGATCGACCTCGGAATCGGCCGGGCCCCCGGCGGCGACCCGCGCACCGCCCGGGCCCTGGCCTACGGCTCACAGGTCGGCATCGAATACTTCCCCGCGCGGATTGCCGACCTGGTCGCCTTCCTGGAGGATTCCGCTCCGGCGACGGAAGCGTTTTCCGGCGTCCGGGCGACGCCCAAGGCGCCGTCCATCCCCGAGGTCTGGCTTTTGGGATCGAGCGCCCAAAGCGCGATTTACGCCGCGCAATTCGGCATCGCGTTCTCCTTCGCTCACTTCATCACCCCGCACGGGGGAGACCAAGTGCTCCGGGCTTACCGGGAGCAATTCAACCGATCCGGGCTGCGGAAAGAACCGGCGGGAAGCCTTTGCGTCTTCGTCATTTGCGCCGAAACCGGAGAAGAAGCGCAGCGACTCGCCCGCAGCCGCGACCTGTGGCGCATCCGCATGGAACGCGGAGAGTTGGGCCCCTACCCTTCTCCCGATGAGGCCCTGGCCTATCCCTACAGCGAAGGGGAGCGGATCCGTGTCGAGGCCAACCGGCAACGCACGGTCGTCGGCGCGCCGGACCGGGTGAAAGCCCGCCTGGAGTCGCTGGCCGAGGAATACGCTGTCGACGAGTTGGTCATCTTGACGATTACGCACGATTTCGCGGCCCGCGTCAGGTCCTACGAGCTCCTCGCCGAAGCCCTCGGACTTGAACCCCGCACGGGGGCGTAGGGTGGGCGCTTCGGGTTCGATCCGGGCGGGCCCCGGCCGCTCCGAACCTTGCGCAAGGGCTGGCGGCGCCAAATCGGGCTCGCAACTTCACCCCTGTGACATCGTCACGAGAGCCGCCCCGGCGCAGATGAGAACCACCCCAACCGCCAAGCGGAAGCTCAACCCCTCGGCCTGCCGGAACCAAAACCACGAAAAGACCAGGACGAAAAGGGGCGACGTGTAGACCAGCGGCGCCACGGTGAACACGGGCCCTCTTTGAAGGGCGGCGAAGAAGGCGAAGTGGCTCACGGTCGAGAAGAACGCGCTGACCAGGAAGTAACCGAAATTCTTGCGACTGAATTGAACCCGCTCCGTCCGGGGAAGAAACGGATAACAGACGGCGATGAGCCCCAGCGTCCCCAAAGCCGCCGTGGAGAGGCCCAGGCTCAGACTGGGGATGAGGGAAATCCCCGCCTTTCGGAGAACGGTGGTGATCCCGAATGCCAGGACGGAGAGCGCGGCGAACAGGAAATCATGCCGCACCTCACCCCAGGCCCGGGCGGCGGACCGCCGCTCTTGCGCCAGGAGGATGACACCGCCCATGATCGAGAGCGTCCCCAGATAGATCAGGGAAGAAGGACCCTCGCCCAGGAAAACCGCGGCGGCGAGGACGGCGATCAGGGGCGATGAGGACACAATCGTCGTCGATCGGGCCAAGCCGATCCTTCCAAAGCTCATATTGAGGAGGTTTCTGGCGAGACCCAGCGTTACGCCCGATACCACAAAAATCAACAACCCCCGGATCTGAATCTCCCCACGATCGAAGGTGATCCAGGCGACGGGGCCCAAAACCGCGAGGGACATCAACGCACACGCCAGGGTGCCCGTAACGGGGGTGGACGTGCGCAAGGCGACGCGGGCGGAGGAATCGCCGATCGCCCACGTCAGGGCGGCCAGGATCGCGAAACTCTGGGCTGCAAACACCGGCCTCTCGCTCAAGCTTGACGGTTGAAGGCGTCGATCGCGGCGCGTCGTTCGGTTTCTGAATCTTCACCGCGCAAGGCCTGCCGGTCAAGTCCGGGACACCGTCACCAGCGCGGCGCCCGCGCAGACAAGCGCCACGCCGGCCGCCAACCGAAGATTGATTCGTTCCGCCTCCCGGAACAACACCCAGGACAGGGCCAGGGTGAACAGCGGAGTGGTGGAAATGAGCGGCGCCGCGGTGGCGACCGGCCCCCTTTGGACGGCGGCGAACATCGAGAGCTGGGCCAGACTCGTGAAGAGGGCGCTGCTGAGCAGGTGCCCGAAATCCCGCCGGTTGACCCGGAGCCGCTCCTCCGGGGGGAGAAACGGACACCACAACCCCAGAACGGTCAAGGTGCCGACGGCCGTCGCGGAAAGGCCAAAACTCAAACTGGGCAGGATGGAAATCCCCGCCTTCCGCAGGGAGAAGGAGACGCCCAACAACACGGAGGACAGAACGGCCATGAGGAAGTAGGACCATGCCGATTTCCGGCCGGCTTCGCCCCGGGCGGCGGATCGCGGATTGTAAGACAACATGGACACCCCGCCGACGATCAGCATCGTTCCAAGATACACCAGCGCCGTAGGCCTCTCCCCGAGGGCCGCGACGGCGATGAGGACCGAAAACAGGGGCGCGCCGTTTGTGATGGTCACCGATCGGGAGAGGCCGATTCCCCGAACGCTCATCGTGAGCAGGGTCCTGCCCAGCCCCGGCGAGGCGACGCCCGCGATGAGAAAGATCCAAACCCCCGCCACCCGGATTTCCCCGAATGAGGTGGTGGCCCAGGCGATCGGCCCATACACCCCCAATGTGAACAACGCCAGGACCAGCGTGCTCGTGAAGGGCGTCGCGGTGCGCAACCCATAATTCATGTTGATGTTCGAGATGGCGTACACAACGGCGGCGATCAGTGAGAAAAGCTGGGCGGCGATCAGGTCATCCATGGCCATGCACCGGCGTGTCGGATTGTCGGCGTCCGGGTCGGTCGGTCGCCCGGCGGATCACCCGCGCGCCATCGTCACCAACACGGCCCCGCCGCAGATAAGGACGACGCCCGCCAGAAGGCGGGCGTTCATTCGCTCCACCTCCCGAAACAACAGCCAGGAGAATCCCAGCGCGAACAAGGGCACCGTGAAGACCAGGGGCGCGACGGTGGACAGGGAGGCCCTTTGAAGCGCGGAGAAAAACGCGAGATGAGCGAGGCTCGTGAAGATCCCGCTCAGCAGAAAGGGCAAAGCGCTCTGCCGGGTGAACCGGATGCGGTCGCCCGAAGGCAGGAGGAAATTCCAGAAGACGGTCACGGCCAGCGTGCCGACGGCCGACAGACACAACCCCACGCTGAGGCTGGGGATGAGGGCGACCCCCACCTTCCGGAGAAAAGAGGCGATCCCGAGCGTGAGCATCGCCAGCATGGCGTAGACGAAAAAATACCAAACGGTCTTCCCGCGCCCTTCACGCTCGCCGGCGGACTTTTGTTCGACCGTCAAGATCAGCACGCCCCCGACAATCAGGAGCGTCCCCAGGTAAACCAAGGGCGTGGGCCGCTCGCCCAGGGCCACGATCGCCAAAAAAACCGTGACCAGGGGCGAAATGGAGATAAAGGCCGTCGAGCGGGACATCCCGATGCGGTTGAAGCTCATGTAAAGGAAGGTTCGGGCCAGGCCCGGCGCGGAAACGCCCGCCGCCAAGAAAACGGCCGCGCCCGAAAGGCTGAGACTGCTCAGGGAAGCAGAGGTCAAGGCGAATGGCCCGTACATCACCAGGGTGACGCACGAAACGGTCAAGGTCGCCGTGATGGGTGTAGACGTGCGCAGCGCGAAACGGGCGGACGTGTCTCCCGAGGCAAACCCGAAAGCGGTGAGGACGGCGAGGAATTGGGCCAATGCCAGCTCAGAAATCCACATGCCCCATGGGAAAAAGGGTTACAGCGTCACCCGTTCCGGGCAGACTCGGCGGCGCAATATTTACGGGCCTGACCTCCCCTTTGCAAAGAGACCCGGTTTCCCGGCTGCGCCGAGACCTCCTGAAAGGGCGTCCTCCCGCATCCCCGCGCGCTCAGCCCCGGGACATCGAAATCAAGGCCGCGCCGGCGCAGATGAGAAACGCCCCGGCCGCCAAGCGGAAGCTCAGCCTCTCTACCTCCCGCAACAACAGCCAAGAGTAGCCCAGGGTGAACAGGGGCACGATGGATGACAGCGGGGCCACCATGGTGACCGGACCCCTTTGAAGAGCGGCGAAGAAGAAAAGATGGGCCGAGCTCGTAAAAAGCGCGCTCACCAGAAAACACCCGACCCCCTGCCGGCTGAACTTGAACCGGTCTTCCCGCGGAAGGAAGGGATGCCAGAGAAAAAGAACGAGGATGGCCCCGATCGCCGCCATCGAGAGCCCCGTGCTGAGACTGGGGACGATGGCGATTCCAAATTTCCGAATGACCATGGCGACCCCGAGCGCCAGACCCGCCAGCAGCGCATAGAGAAAGTAATACCAGAGGGTCTTCCCGGAGCCGTCGGATTTGGAAGCGGTGCGCTGCTCCTCCGTCAACAGCATAACACCGGTCACGAGGACGAACGTCCCGAGGTACACCCCGGGAGAGGGCCTCTCGCCGAGGGCGGCGACCGCCAAGACGACCGTCACCAGGGGAGCGACGTTGATGATCGTCACCGACCGGGCCAGGCCGACCCTTCGGATGCTCATGTGAAGCAGTGTCCTGGCCAGCCCCGGCGATGAGGCGCCCGCGGCCGCAAGAATCAGCAGGCCTCTCAGCTCGTACTCCGATAAGGGCGACGCGGCCAGGGCGATGGGACCGTAAATCCCCAGCGTGACCAATCCCAGGATCAGCGTGCTCGTCAGGGGCGTCGAGGTGCGCAAGCCGTACCGGCTGAACAAACTCCCGGTGGAAAAAGCGAGTGCGGAAAGGACCGCGAAAATTTGAGCGGTGAAAAGAGAATTCATGCGCATTCAGCATCCTGAACAGCCGATCCGGACAGGCTTTCCCGAGGAACCAAAGGCAATTCATCCAGCGTGGAAGGTGGGAAGAGGGACGCTACACCGGAACGGGAACGATTTCGTGGGCGCGCGCGTCCACCAGGCCGTGATCGGTCAGCCCGCATTCCGGAATCGTCGGGAGGGAGACGAACGACAACGTCATGAAAGGATTGGGAAGCGGGCAGCCCAAGGCCCGGGCGGAGACCTTGAGATCGCGCAGACCCTTCACCACCTCACGGACCGGACGCTCGGACAGGAGGCCCGCGACGGGCAGGGGCAGCCGCGCCAGGGCCTTTTTCCCTCTCACGGCCACCAGGCCGCCCCGCATCCGCCGAAGGTGACGCAACGCCGTCAGAATCTCATCGTCCGAAGCCCCCACGACGACCAGATTGTGGTGGTCGTGCGCAACCGAGGAGCCCAAGGCCCCTTCCCGCAGGCCGAACCCCTTGACCAGCGCGGCCCCCGCCTTCCCCAGCCCGCTGTGGCGATCCACGCACACGATCTTCAACACATCCCGGCTCACGTTCGAGAGGACCTCCCCTCCGAGGACCGGCGCGTCGAGCACCCTCATGCGGGTTGTGGGGAGGCTCGGGTGAACCTCGATGACCCGGGCCTTCAGCTTCCCATGCGTGATGGGGGCCTTGATGACGAGGGTCTCCGGCTCGATTCGATCCGGGAGCTTCACGGTCCGCCGCGCCCAAAGCGGGACCTCCTTCTCCCGGGGGCGGCGAACTGGGCGTCCGTCCCGGAAGACCGGTTGTCCATCGACCAGAACCGCCCGCACATCGAACCGCCTCAGGCTCCCCACCAGGACGATGTCGGCCAGGCGTCCGGGGGTCAGGGCGCCCAGGTCCCGTTCGAGGCCGTAATGAAGCGCGCAATTCCAGGTGGCGCATCGCAAGGCGTCGATGGGGTCCATCCCCAGGCGGATGGCCTCGCGGACGTGATGGTCGACGTCTCCCTCGGCGAGCAGGTCGTCCGGATGCTTGTCGTCCGTGCAGAAGCAGAGACGGTCGGTGGAGAGACCCTCCTTCAGAATTTCAGGCAGGATTTCCCCGATGCTGCGCTCGGTCGAGCCTTCGCGGAGAAAGACCGTCATGCCCTGGCGCAGACGGTCGCGGACCTCCTCGAACGTCGTGCTCTCATGGTCGTCCCGGATGCCCATTTCCCAGAGCCGTCCCACGTCCTCCCCCAACACGCCGGGCGCGTGTCCGGCGAGGATCTTCCCGTCCGGCCGCACCCACTGGAGGATCTCCCGCTGCCGCGGGTCGCCGGCCAGGAGCCGGTCCCCGTTGAATTCGCCGAAGGCGACAACGCCCGGCCATTCGGCCATCTCCCGCACTTGCAGCCGTTTGAACTCGGCCCCGGAGGTTTCCAGCCCCGGCGCCGTGGGCACCTTGCAGGGCGCGATCAGGAAGATCCGGATGGGGAGTCCCGCCGCGTCGCGGAGCATCCACTGGATGCCTCTCAGGCCCAGGACGTTGGCGATTTCGTGGGGATTGATGAAGAAAGAGGTGGTCCCGCCGGGCAGAACGGCCTCGGCGAAACGCCCCAACGTGAGGAGGGTCGCCTCGGTGTGAAGGTGCGCGTCCATCAGGCCGGGAACGGCGAAGGCCCCCGCGGCATCCAGGGCCTTTCGCCCGCGGCCCTCATTCGGGCCGACGATCCTCCGGATGCGCGATCCGGAAATCTCGATGTCCGCCGGGTGGATCTCCCGAGTCAAAACATTGACGAGCCGGCAGTTCCGCACGACCCGGTCGGCCGAATTCGGTGCGGAACCGGCAGGCCGCGCGATCCGGCGCCGGGAGCGATTCGTCTGAATAACCATGGCCGACTCACAAAATACACGGCCCGGGGAGGAGAACTTCCCCGGGCCTTGCAAAGCGCGGAATGTCACCCCGCTGATTGAGGCCGCCCGGCTTCGGCGAGGCCGACTTCAATCCTCAACTACTCCAGCGGTTTGAGAATCATCCACATTTTCCTGTTCAGTCCTGCGGGCTTCACGAAACCGGCCTTGAGGGCCATTTTCAAAAAGGCCAGTTCTTCGTCGACGTACGTCTGGTCGATATGGGCGTTCTTGTAGACTGACCCGTACTTGCCCATCCACTTCGCGAACCATTCGACCTGGGCGTCCGTGGCGTTCTTCGTGATAAAGTCCCTGTACTTCCTCGCCCAGGGCAGGGGATTGTCGTGGGCGTACTTCATCCCCTCGGAATACGCCCCGAGCCACGCCCTGGCGACCCGCTGATTCCCTCTCACCCATTTCCCCCAGCCCGTGAAGCTGGAGATGGCGAGGTGATGCTTCGTGCCCCGCCTCTTGGCCCACTCGGTAGCGTACGTGGCCAGGACCGGACGGATCTTGCCGCTCCTCCACAGATCCATCGAAAGGGGGATCAGGTTCAAGGACATCTCCACGTCCCCTTTGGCGAGGAGCCGAGGGCCCACCGGCCAGGGGGCGGTCACCACCCTGAAATCCTTCTTCATGTCCAGCCCGTACCACTCCTTGAGCAGAACGGTGGCCATCTGCGCGGTGCCGGTGTCCCACCCGGGATGGACAATCTTCTTTCCTTTGAGATCGGCCGGGCTCTTGTACGGGGAATCCGAGCGGACGTACATGTCGATGAAGGCGTCCACCTGCTTGCCGTACATCACGATGTCGTGGCCTTCGTCACCGACGAGCCGGGAGATTTCCAAGGTGCTGAGGCTGACGATATCGACGGACTTGCCCATGAAAGCCGCGAAATCGTCCCGGGGGTGTGTGATCTTGAACTCAACACCGACCTTCGCGCCCCACTTTTTGTGAATTCCGTTGTCCATAATGTATTGATCGACCATCCGGCCCGGACCGAAGGGAAACAACCCGGCCTTCACCGTCTTGGCGGCCAGGGCATCAGGGACGCCCGCACCGGCCATCCAGGCCGCCATCAGGACGCCGCACAACACCGCAAACGCTTTTCGGTAAGACATTCGTTCTCTCTCCATATTCAAAGGTCTCTTCGCTCCGCCTTTGCGGACGGGTGTATCCCAATCCCGCCCCCAGCCCTGTCACGACAAACGAACCTTCCCTTGGAAAAGGACTTTTTCCCTTAAGGTTTGACGATCTTCCAGATCTTCGGGCTCAATCCGCCGGGCTTTACAAAACCCTCCTTGGCCGCCATCTTCAGGAAGGCCGTTTCCTCGTCGATGAAGTTTTGGGTCAGATAAGCGTCTTTGTAGAGCACCGTGTACTTGTTGAGCCACTTCACGAAGAAATCGACCTGGGCGTCGGTGGCGTTCTTTTTGATCAGATTGCGGTACCGCTTACAAAATGCTTCGGTGTTACTGTGAGCGTATCGCATGCCTTCCGTAAACGCCCCGAGCCAGGCCCTGGCTGCATTCTCATTGCCTCGCAGCCATTTTCCCCAGGATGTGAAGCTTCCGATGGAAAGGTGGTGGCCCGAGCCCCGCCTCTTGGCCCACTCGGTGGCGTACGTGGCCAGGACGGGCCGGATCCTTCCCGTCTTCCAAAGATCCAGCGTGACGGGCATCAGGTTCAAGGACATCTCCACGTCCCCTTTGGCCAGGAGCTGCGGGCCGACGGGCCACGGCGCCGTGACCACCTTGAAATCCTTCTTCATGTCCAGTCCGTACCACTTCTTGAACAGGATGATGCCCATCTGCGCGGTGCCGGTGTCCCACCCGGGGATGACAATCTTCTTCCCCTTCAGGTCGGCCGGGCTTTTGTACGGGGAGTCCCCCCGGACGTACATGTCGATGTAGGCATCCACCTGCTTTCCCCACATGACGATGTCGTGGCCCTCGTCACCAACCAGCCGGCCGACCTCCAGCGTGCTGAGGGCGACGATCTGGACGGACTTGCCCATGAAGGCCGCAAAGTCGTCCCGGGGATGTGAAACCTTGAAATCCACGCCGATCTTCGCCCCCCACTTCTTGACGATCCCCGAGTCCACAATGTACTCATCCACCAGTCTGCCGGGACCGAAGGGAAACAATCCGGCCCTGACCGTCTTGGCGGCGTAGACCCGAGGAACGCCCGACACGGCGAACAGAACCGCAATTCCGAGCGCCGTCAACCAATAAAACGCTTTTCGAGCTTTCACCGTTCTCCCTCCCTTCAGATTGGGCGCGCCGTCATGCCATCACGGCGAGACAGACCCCGCTCTCTCCTTACCCTTTGAATGGCTGTCCGCAACCCCTTTATACCATCTGTCTTTGAATTCTTACACCTGTCGAGGACCGTCGCGGCGGTCTTCAAGCCGGACCGCGTTTCACGCGGAAGCCGACACAGCCTCGCCGGGGCCTTCCATCTCATGAAAAGGGAGAGAGCGGGGAAACTCCGGCCTTTCTTTCAGCCGCCCAGGTCCGCCTTGCTCTTTCCCGTCGCATTCATCAGAAACTGATAATTCATCCATCCGCCGACGGCGCTTGCGACGTTTTTCTTGACGATCCCGCCCCCGAACGCGAGCTTGGCAAGGGTCTTCGCGTTTGTCGAGGAACATCCTGTTCTCCAGGCTGGCATGCTTCATGCCTTCCTCGAGGATTCCTATGCTTGCGCCCGTGAGGTTGCGGGCGCCCTGGATCATCGCCTTCGAGTTCGAGGCGTAATACCGCGTGGATTCCGTAAAGGCCTTTACGATCTTGTTCGCGATGCCCGGGTTCTTCTTCATGAAGGCGGTGTTCATCGCCATCAGCCCGTTCACGTTCCCCACCGGCGTGTCCTCAACGCTGATGGGCGGGAAATAACCGTGTCCCTCGACCACCGGCATGTCCATGCCGGGTGACCAGATGACCAAGCCGTCCACGACCTTTTTCTTCAGGGCGAGGTTCATCGTCGCGTAGGAGAATCCGAAGTTCTTGAACTTCACCTTCGACAGGTCCGCGCCGTTGTGCTTCGCCGCGACCCGGAAGAGGAATTCCGCGTACGAGCCGGGGATGCGGCCGATGGTCTTCCCCTCGACGTCCTTCCACTTGGTGATCTTCACACCCTTGCGAAAGACCACATACTGGCCGCCGACGAAGATGCCGCTCACCGTCTGGGCCTTGGGGGCGCCGCCCGCGGCGGCCATGTGGACCAGGTTCACATAACCGATGGCGGCCAGATCCGCCGCGGCCGTCTCGACCGCCTGTTGCATCTGGGTGTAAGAGCCCATGCGCCGGATCTTGAGCTTGACCCCATGCTTGGCCGCGAAACGGGGCAAGTTGTGAAACGCGGTCTGGGTCAAAGAGGGGTTCGCCACGGCGGTCACTTCCTCCGCCGCCCATCCCGCGGTTCCGCCGAACCCGAGCAGAAACGTCGCTACCAACGCCAAAATCCCGGTGGTGAGTCTTCTCATGGGCCTACGTTCCTCTACGATTCCGATTGAAAACACCTTCAGACCGCCCGACCAAACAGACACGTCCACTACCACACCTCTGAAAGAATCTCGGCCGGATCGCCGAACTTGGAGGCCAGCTCCACGATGGCCGGATCTTCCAGCGTCAGGAGCCGGCCCGAATCGATAAGGGTCTCGCCGCCGACGCTGAACGAGGGTTTCAGCCCGCCGCCGTCCCAGTGAAGGCGGCTGTCCGCCTCGGGCAACCAGGGCCAGTGTCCCACGGCGGCGTGAAAACTTCCCGCGTGACGGAACAGGATGGTATCGGGCGCGCGGCGCCGGAGCCCTTCCGCGACGGGCGCCTTCGGATGCGTCCCGATGGCGATCTCCGAGAAATACCTCCCCTTCTCGTAGCGGTTCATGAGGTCCTCGAGCCACCGGGCCTCGTCCCCGCCCTCGACGCGGGTCACCCAGTGATCCTCGACCGTGAGCCGGATGGGCTCGCGCAGCCGTCCCGCGAACCCCTCGACGTGCTCGAACACCACGGTCCCGTTCACGGGAGATTCCGGATGCTCGGCCATGTCCCCGGCCGGGAAAAACATCCATCCCCGAGGCGGCTGTTTATCGGAAAAACCCAGCACAAAGGGCAACCTCCCCCGGAGGTCGGTCCCGTTGGGATGGGTCAGATGGAACATGTCATCCTTCCCCCGCCTGGCGCGCTCGGCGGTTTTCTGGTAAATCGCCCAGACGAGCTCTCCCGGAAAGCGGGCCCAAGCCGAGGCCAGCAGGGCCGGCGTGGGGCAGATGAGGGAAACACACCGCTTGCCGGTCCGCTTGAGAAAATACGAGAAATGCAGGTTGTCCACAATGGCGGCGTTCTCGAGCTCCAGGGCCGTGATGAGCACGTCGGCCGATTCCATGGCCGACAGCACCAACGGGGAGATGGGTTCGCGCAGGCGGTTGATCCCGGCGTGAGAGGAAAGCAGATGCGTCTCCGCCCCGACCTCCTCACAGGCCATCGCGATGGCCTGGACGACCCGATCATCCACCTCCCCCGTCCGGTCGGTCCAGATGAGGACCTTGTGTCCCCGCTCAATAAACGCGTAATCTCGCACACAGTTTCGCGCGCCCGGCATCAGGTCAAGGAGCTCATACATCTTGCACGAATTCCAAACGCGATCAAGGAGCCGCCCCCGGCCGTCCGCTTCCGGACCGCGCGCACGCTCGGGAGGTTTCCATTATTGATCCCTCGATTTTCATGCCACCCAACGATTTCTGTCAACCGAAAATTGAACCCATGAGCTTGGCCCGGAATATCCTTGCCCCCTGATGAAGGCCGGTTTCCGATGAGACAGGGAAGGTCCTCGAAAACCCGAATCCGTGACAACGGCGCCGGACGCCGCCCCGGGAAAGACCGCGCCCGAAAGGCCGGAAGCCTCCTGCTGGGCGTAGACATCGGAGGCACCTTCACCGACCTTTGCCTCCTCGACGAACGGGGCCGGGTCTCCACCTACAAGACCCCCTCCACGCTCGAGGACCTGCTCGGCGGGGTCCTGGAAGGGATCGCCCTGGCGGCGGCGGACCACGGGGAAGGCGCGCGGGATTTTCTGGAGAAAACGGTCTATTTCGGTCACGGCACCACGATTGCCACCAACGCCCTCCTCCAGCGCCGGGGCGCCCGCCTGGGCCTCATCACCACCCGCGGCTTCAAGGACACCCTCCTTATCCAACGCTCACTGGGCATGACGGCGGGGTTGACCGAAGAGGAGCTGGCCGATTACACGCTACGGGCCTACCCGGACCCTCTCGTCCCGCCGGCCCTCATCCGCGAGGTGAGCGAGCGCGTCGATTACAAGGGCGAGATCGTCGTCGCGCTGAACCGGGAAGAGGCCGAGGAGGCGGTCACGGGGCTCATTGAAGCGGGCGCGGACGCCATCGCCGTCTGCTTCCTCTGGTCATTTCTCAACCCGGTCCACGAGCGGGCGGTCCGGGACCTGGCGGAAGCCCGCGGGGTCTACGTCACGACGTCCAGCGATCACTTTCCCATCATCGGCGAGTATGAGCGGACGGCATCGACGGTCCTCAACGGATACCTGGGGCCGATCGTCCGGGACTATTTCCGGGGGCTGGAGACGAGCCTGAAAGAGGCCGGCCTCGGGACCTCCCCCCTGATCCTGCACTCCGCGGGCGGGGTGATCTCGGCCGAAGAGGCCTCCGACAACGCCCTCACCCTCCTCATGTCCGGCCCCGCCGGCGGGGTCATCGGATGCCGGACCCTGGGGGAAAACCTGGGTCACGAGGACATCATCACGGCCGACATGGGCGGAACAAGCTTTGACGTCGGCCTGATCGTCGGCGGCCGGCCCTTGAAGGCGGAAGGGGCCGTCCACGACAAATATCACACCCTCGTCCCGATGATGGCCATCGAGACCATCGGGGCCGGCGGCGGGAGCATCGCCCGCGTGGAGGACGGCAACCTCACGGTCGGGCCCGAAAGCGCGGGCGCGGCGCCCGGACCCGTCTGCTACGGCCAAGGCGGGACGGAGCCCACCGTCACCGACGCCGACGTGGTCCTCGGGATCATCGATCCCGCCTTTTTCCTGGGGGGCCGGATTCACCTGGACCCCGAACAGGCGCGCCGGGCCATCGAGGAGCGGGTGGCGAAGCCCCTGGACATCCCGGTCCTCGAGGCGGCGGCGGGGATCCGCCAGATCATCGATCAGCGCGTGGCCGATCTCATCCGCCGCGTCACCCTGGAGCGGGGATATGATCCGCAGGACTTCGTGTTGTACGCCTACGGGGGGGCGGGGCCGACGCACTGCGCCTCGTTTGGAAAGGAGCTGCGCCTGTCGCGGATCGTCATCCCGCTCACCGCGGGCTCGCACTCGGCCTTCGGCGCGGTGGCCTCGGACATCCAATGCTCTTTCGTTCTCTCCCGACTCATGCGGACGCCCCCTCTATCCGGCAATGCCTCCGACCACCTGGAAGCGCGAGAGATGGAGAGCGTATTCAAGACGCTGGAGGAGAAAGGCCGAACGGCCCTGGCGAGAAACGGCGTGGCGAAGCGGGACATGACGTTCCAGCGCTACGTCCACATGCGCTACCGCCGCCAGACGCACGAGGTCCCCGTTCCGGCCCCGGACGGACGCTTCTCCCGCCCCCGGGTCGATCTGCTCGTCGAACGGTTCGAGGCGGAGTACGAGGCGCGCTACGGCCAGGGATCGCAATACCGCGAAGCCGGCCTGGAGGTGACGACGTTTCGGATCGAGGCCATCGGCCGAAAGGTGAAGCCAAGACTCCGGCCCCGCCGGAAGTCCGCGGGAAAACGCGCGAAGCCGCCCGCGACGCGCGACGTTTATTTCTACGAAGCCGGCGGAACGTTGCCGACAAAGTTCCACCGGGGGTCGGACCTTCCTCCCGGCCGGGAAATCCGAGGGCCGGCCGTTCTGGAGTACGTGGGGACGACGGTCCTCATCGAGCCCGGCCAGCGGGCGGCCATCGACCCGCACCTCAATGTGCGGATTGAGCCCTGAGAGGAGAGACGCGGCGCGTGGCGAAGAACGAGATCGATCCCATCCTGTTCGAGGTCATCAAGCACAAGCTGCTCTCCATCACCTGGGAGCAGTCGAACACGCTGAAAAAGGTTTCAGGCTCGCCCGTCGTCACCGAGGCCAACGATTTCAACACAGGCCTGTATCTCTCCGACGGCTCCATCGTCACGCTGGGCCGCCAGATGATCTGGCAGACCGGGGCCATGGCCAACGTCATCCGCTCGATCATCTCCGACTGCGAGGATCGCCCCGGCATCGGCGACGGGGACATGTTCATCTGCAACGACCCCTACAAGGGCGCCCTCCACGGCTCGGACGTCTCGTTGGCGGCGCCGGTCTTCTACGAAGGCGAGCGCGTGGCCTGGGTCGGCACGGTCGCCCACCAGCTCGACATGGGCGGGATGGACGTGGGGAGCTGGTGTCCGCGCGCGACGGAGCGCGTGCAGGAGTCCATGAACCTGCCGCCCCTGAAGCTCATCGAGGCGGGCGAGGTCCGCCAGGACGTCTGGAACGCCATCCTGAGCATGACGCGCCTGCCCTTCCTGCTGGGGCTGGACCTTCGGGCGATGACGGCCGCCAACAACACCGCGAAGACGCGCCTCATCGGCCTCATCGAGCGTTACGGGCGCGAGACGGTCCTCGCCGCCATGGAGGGCCTGATCCGTCTTTCCGAGCGGAAGCTGAGGGCCCGCCTCCGGCGCCTTCCGGACGGCGTCTACCGGGCGGTTGATTTCCTCGATCACGACGGCCACGAGGACCGCACCTACAAGGTCGCGCTCTCGATGACAAAAAAGCGGGACCGGCTCATCTTCGATTTCGGCGAGTCCTCGGACCAGGCCCCCGGCTTCATCAACTGCACCCGGTCGGGGCTGATGGGGGCGGTGTGCACCGCCCTGTTCACCGTCGTCGCCTACGACATCCCCTGGACCGAAGGGCTTTTGCGGCCGCTGCAAATCGAAGCGCCCGAAGGGAAAATCTGCAACGCGCGGCCTCCGTCGCCGGTCAGCATGGCCACATGCGGGGTCATGTACGCGGTCAACGGGGCCTGCACGCTGGCGCTCTCGAGGATGATGGGCGCCGACCCCGCCCACCGCTCCCATCTCCAGGCGAACACCCGGGGGGCCATTTCCATCTTCAACCTGGGCGGCCTGAACCAGTACGGAGAGCAATTCGGGACGATGCTCCTGGATTCTCTCGCGGGGGGCGGGGGCGCGTTCTCCTACAAGGACGGCCTCCACGCGTCGGGCAGCCACCCCATTCCCGTGCCCAACATCGCCAACGCCGAGACGACGGAGAACGTGACGCCCATCCTGTACCTTTACCGAAAACTGATCCGCGACACGGGGGGGCCCGGCAGACGCCGGGGCGGCATATCCTGCGGGCTGGCCTTCACGGTCCACGACGTGGACGACCTCTCGGGGGTCCTGGTCTCCCACGGGACCAAGGTGCCCAACGCGCAAGGCCTCTACGGCGGGCTGCCGGCGTCGTGCACCGTCAACACGCTGATTCGGGACACCGATGTGCGGGAATGGTTCCGGCGCTCTCGAACCCCAGCCGATATGAAACAACTGAGCGGAAAGTGGATCGACCTCGGGGCCAAGCCGGGCCGGGTGGCGCTCCGCCGGGGCGACGTCTTCGAGAACTCCTGGCAGGGGGGAGGCGGATACGGAGACCCCATCGACCGGAATCCGGACGAAGTGGCCAAGGACGTGGGGGACGGCCTCGTCTCCCGCGAGGCGGCCCGGGGGATCTACGGCGTCGCCCTCGACTCCCGGACGGGCCGGGTCCGGGCGAGCGCGACGCGGGCGCTCAGGGACCGGCTCCGGCAAAAGCGGCTGACGCGCCCGGCGTTCACGCAGGCCAAAATCGCCCGGGGCAAACACTCCCGGAAGATCTCAAACACCTCCGAAGGCCGGCAAACGGGATCGTTGGGGGAGTTCATCCGGATCGTCCGAAACGGGAAGGGGCTCAAGAGCGTATGTGTATGCGGCCAAATCCTTTCCAACAACGGGTCCAACTGGAAGGAGGGGGCGCGCGGCGTCCGGCTCGGCCCGAAAGAGGCGGGGCCGCTGATCTTCATCCATGAGGACCTCGAGCTTCGCGCGTTCTACTGCCCCGGCTGCGGCCGACAGCACACCATCGAGATCGCCGAAAAGGGAGCGGCGGCGCTCTTTGAGGTCGAACTGGCGGGCTAACGCGAGGGCGCGCACGCCGGCCAAGCTGCGGGTGAGGCTTGTTGCGCTCATCGCAACGTCTGGGCGCACGGAAACTCTTTACCCTCGAAAGGCAAAAGCCAAATAAAAAATCCTTTCAAGGCAACAGAAATCCGGCTTTGTTTTTCACTTTTACCTTTGTCGCGCCCTGCCTCTTTGCCGTTAAGCGATTTCCGGCCCGGTGGATTCCAGTGCGTTCCGCCGGTTGGCTCTGAGGTTCCTCGCTGTGACTTCCATGGCCGCCGCTCAGTGCGAGCGTTAGGTGACAGTTTGACTCCGAAGTCGTCCGGCCGAATCAAGAAAGAGAAAGAAGAAAGGAGCAAAGTATGAGTTGGTATTTTTCGGTGTTGAAGAAATATGCGGAGTTCAGTGGGCGGGCGCATCGGAAAAAATACTGGATGTTCGTCCTTTTCCACATCATTATTGTCTTCGTCCTTGGGCTCGTCGACACGTTTGTTGGCAGCCCGGGTGTCGTTGGCATGCTTTACGGCTTGGCTGTTCTGATCCCCAGTATTGCTGTTACGGTCAGAAGGTTGCATGATACTGACCCGAGTGGGTGGTGGTTCCTCATCGCTCTGGTTCCCCTGATCGGGATCATTGTGCTTATTGTATTCATGGTGCGGGACGGCACGCCACGCGAAAATCAATATGGGGCAAACCCGAAAACCGAAACCGCCTAACAAGGCGCCGCACCGGCCGGGGGTTCCGCCGGCGCTTCATCCTCGCCCTTGCGCCGAATACGGATAACCTCCGTAACCGGCGACAAGTCCCCCCCGCTCAAAGCGGACGGGCGTTTCTTTCATTGCGTTTTGCGCCTTTGGTTCGAGTTTCCGCACTGCCGTGACTCCCACATCCAAATATATGAGAGCCAGGGGGTTGGTTCTTGACTTTGGATTTTGTTGGACTTGCCCCCTCGTTTATTAACTGGAGTTGACCCGGTGAAACGCCTCGGGGGGGGCCGCACGGGAATGACGGCTCGGGGTGGACGTCGGACAGCGCCTGTTCTCACGAACGCCGGCGCCGCACGGCCGATGAAAACCGGGGATCACGAAGTAAAGAAAGGCTTTGACGCCGGATAAATATTTGATTAGTATTTCATCTGTTGGAATCGCGGCGGACCTCGACAACCAGAATACGTGGGATGGATGCGGTCCGCCGCGGGGGAGAGCCGCACTTCGGAACGTGTGCCGAAGGCGGTATGGAGTGACCACGGGGAAGGCGAAACATTGGGAGGTCGAAGTCGGTATGAGAACGGGGACTGTCAAATGGTTCAATGAGGCCAAGGGATTTGGGTTTATCAGTCAAGACGATGGACCCGATGTGTTTGTCCACTATTCCTCCATCTCGGGGGACGGCTTCAAGACGTTGAATGAAG
>PVBE010596133.1_pt1 | contig 21011 bp, 20 predicted proteins | sample 1631181 | NCBI WGS metagenome assembly PVBE01 (sample SAMN08397723, study PRJNA350692) | Marine metagenome, whole genome shotgun sequencing project. | isolation source: water | place: Pacific Ocean | collected 2012-04 | reverse complement strand
TTGATGTCGTATTCCTTGACGACCCGCGCCACGTTCCCCGCCACATGGGTGAGATCGAATTCTCTCTCATCACACGGAGGACCGTCATACGCACGATCGATGACCTCAAGAAGCCTTCCCTGATTCTGCACCTAAGACTCCAATCTGGTTCGGTAGTCGTATTCAGAGATAGCCGCAGACCGCTAGTTCAACCCCAGCAAGGTCCGGACTGCATCCACGGCATCGGCGGCGTTCTCTCCCCAGCCATCTGCACCAATCAGATCAACGGTCTCCAGGGACACGGGGCCACCGCCGATGATCAGCTTGAAGCGGTCCCGATCGGTGTCGCTCTCCTTCACCAGCTCGACCACATCCCGCATATACGGAATCGATGTCGTCATAAGAGAGGACAAACCAATAAGGTCTGCGTCTACCTCTCTGGCCTTCTTTATGAACTCGAGGGCTCCGACATTAACCCCCAGGTTGTGGACCTCGTATCCGTTCGCCTCCAACACGGCGGCCACAATGTTTTTGCCAATGTCGTGGATATCGCCAAAAACTGTGCCTATAACAACTCTTCCTTGTGTCGCAACTTCGAATGTGTCGAACTGCTCTCGTAGAACATCCTGGACAGCCTTGACCACATCGGAGGCAAGCATCATCTCCGGCAAGTAAATCTCCATCGTGGCAAAGCGATCACCGATGTCCTTGAGACAGGGCATGATCGCATCCTGAACTATGTCGAGCGGGTCTACCTCAGCAGCCAACAGCTGCCGTGTAGCCTCTAGCCCTCCCTCGACATCGCCGCTCCCGATGTTCCTCGCCAAGTCGTCATAGATCGGGTCAATTGCCATTCTGATTCTCCTTTTGAAAACTTTTGATCAGGCGCGGGTTTAAACACACTCGGAGCGAAAGATCCTCTGCTGAGTCACTCCGGCGGATACGCGCCATGACTGCTCTGCCAGGCGTGCCTCCAACTCCTTCAACGTCATACCGGTCGGCGGGTAGAGCTGCATCAAGACCTCCTCGTCTACCACGGGTTTAGGGGAATGCCGAGATCGATGCATTCATTCTTGACCTTGTGATACATCGCTTGCCACTCCGGAATGGGCTCGAGTGTGTCCATGTTGTAAGCCTTCTGAAAGGGGACCCCAAGATCGGGTTCCTTGATGAAGTCCTCGTACAACGGCAACAGAGCCTTGACGACTTCGTTGACATGGTCGAGTTCCATTCCCGATGCAGCATGACTGATCTCGGACATGAATCGGCACTCGAGCGGAGTCACGAAGTCGGTGAGTTTACCCCCGGCGCTGCGGGGTCCGGTGGAAAGCGTTCCGCCGGTCGCCGCACCGACGGCAACACTGGCCGCGATCTCACGCAACAGGTTCTCGGTGCCGGGTCCGGAAACCTGGTTCATGCATGGATGCGTCATCAAGTGGGTGTTCCTGCCCAACGCCTCCATCGAAATGCTCTGCGCCCATAGGGCCTCCCGATTGACGTTGGACAGGGTACGGACGTCGTAGACCTCGCCACCGCCGGTCTGGCATTGCAGGATGGCGTACGACAACAAACCGCAGGCGATGCTAGATACAACGGCACCCTCGGGAGGGCCGGGCATGCCCCCGATCATCGCTGGAGAGTCGGCCTTCATTACCCCGCCGACGTTGTGGCAATGGACCACCTTCTGCAGAGTGCGGTAGTCGATCTTCATCTCCGCGGCAAACAGCACGAGTGCTAGATCCTTCGTGCTGTACCCGCCTTTGGCGCCGTAGGAACCCAACATTCCATACTCGGTGACTGCGGAGATAGCGACGATGGCACCCATGCCGGGACGCCCCGCCTTGCGGCGTGCCTCTTTGTGCATTTGAGCATGCTCGAAACCCATAAAGGTCTCGATTGGTGTGCTCGACCTCACCTCCTCACCTCGGATCGTAAGCAGTGAGCCACCATTGAGAAGATCGACCTCGGGTTCACGGGCAATCAGATAGTGCATCGCCGGCCAGACGTCTTCGGAAACCGCGATTCCCAGGGCGCAGGCGGTCTTCATCGGGTAAGGATCGGATGGACTCCGCGACTTGAGCAGGGTGGCGTGTTGGCCTTCACCAACCAGCAGTTCCGACGGTGCGGCCTCGAGAGCCAGATCGAGTTCGCCTTCGGAGACGCTGATGATGCGTTCGGTGTCGGTGCACAGGTAGCCGAGTTCGAGAGCGGCTTGGTAGCCAGCGGCATAGAAACGGTCGGCGAGATCCAAATCGGTATTGACCGGTTCGTCCGGAGCGCAGGTCCGCGCCAGATCGTGCTCCTTCAGAATGTTGTGAATCGTCCCCGGGATCCGTTTCGTATCCCATTCCTTCTGAGAGCAGTACTCCCCGGTCTGAGTTCGTGACAAGATCTCGAGGATGTCGGGTTTGTATTGCACTCCTACCTCCAAGTAATCCAGTCGCCAGTTGGGTTCATCCGTTCAGCAAAGCCCGAGATATAATCGATTTTTCCCGCGGCGGCTTCCGACCACCCGCGAAACCCTCCAAGAGCTGCGCCACGACCTTGGCAACATTCAAGGTTTCGCGGCCGTAGTCGTCGGCACCGATCACGGCACTGCTCAAACCGAAGAGAATCACCCCGTTAATCATCCTCGCCCTCCTCAAAGCAGCAACACGTCCGGGTGCCAATCTGGGACGACCTCAAACCTGGCTTTTGGGCATGTTGCACGTAACATAGCTTACCTTGACTTCTCGGAGCGAGGGATTCCAGAAGCCCACTCCCCACGACCGGACTCCACGCACCCAGCCTGGGGAAGCCCAGAGAGGATGGCCATTCCGAACGACAGCGAAGAGGCTCTGGGAACAGCCTTCATTGAAACGGGTGCCGCCGTCCACGTCTGTGCTCGATAACGAACCCGTCGGGGAATACGGACTCGTAGCGCTCTGGCAAGTAAGGCGATGCTCAGGGCGAGGCCAAGACGCCTCTGGCATGGACTTCGGTCGAGGACGCTGGGCCGTACGCCGAGAAGGAGTACTCAGCCAGTGGTGTCACTGGACGCCCTGAACGCGGCAAACGTTACTGATCGGGGCACTAGAGGTCGAGGAGGGCTTGGGCCCGCGTCATGGCTTCGGCAGAAATGGCGATCGGCGTGGCTTCGAAGTCGGCCCCACGGCTTGCATCGAGTGCCATACGTGCGGTGGAACCTTCGGGTGACGACGACGGATCAAGCGGGCTGCCAGGTAGGCCATCGATCACAAATACATCTCGATCTGGTTGAAAACGGGTAGCGAGCGCCCACAGCACCGCACCGTCGTCGGTGAGGTCGATGTCGTCATCTACCGCAATTACTGTCTTCAAGTAGGGATCCCATCCCAGCAAAGCCAGCATGACTTGCCGCGCCTCACCGGGATGGCGCTGGTCGATAGCGACATAGCAATGGAAGTGAGTTCCCGAGTGCGGATAGTGCACCCGCTTCACCGCGGTAAAACGGTCCCGAAGTCTGCGAATCATCTCGGATTCACGCGGCACCCGAGCCAGATTGAGGTGCTCATTCGAGTTGCCGCCGACGATGTCGATCCATAATGGATCGGAGCGGTGCATCACCGTCTCCACCTCAATGAGGTTGCGCGTCGATCGGTCAGACGAGTAACCGGAGAACTCTCCAAACGGACCCTCGGTAACACTCTTGGCCGGATCGATGGAGCCTTCAAGCACGAACTCAGAGCTGGCGGGCACGGAGATGCCGTGACTCGGTGTACGGACAACCTCAAGAGGCGCCTCAAACAGCCCCCCGGCAATCTCTCTTTCGTCTACGTCAGGGGGAACTCGCGCCGAGGCAGCGAGCATGAACAGAGGGTGGGCTCCGATTACCATCGCAATCGGCAACAGCTCGTCACGGGATTCAGCAGCACGGAGCATACGCCACAAGTCACCGCGGGAGTGGAGGCTAGTTGCAAGGCCATTTCGAGAAGAGACCGTGGCCCGGTGGTAGCTGAGGTTGCCTCGGCCGTTCTCGGGATCCTCGGCCACGATGATCCCGCTCGTGACATACGGGCCCAGGTCCGTCGCAAAGTGCGTCAGCAACGGCAGCTTGAAGAGATCGACTCCATCGCCACTGGTGATGCTCCCCAGGACCGGACCATGATCGAGGACGCGTAGCGGCCGCGGCTCGGCGGCCAGGTCCTGGTAGCGGGTGTGCAATTGCCCGGGTGCTGCGCCCAGCATGCGCTCGATCCGATCTCGAGAGGCAAACATGTTGGTGATGACCTCGTAGTCGCTTCCCTCGACATTCGAAAATTTCAGCATCTCGTGACGATCGTGGGCTGCCAACTCCCAGACAATGGCGGCGATATCCTCGGCCTCCGACACCGGAACATCGATAGTGAGAAGGTCGTCTGGAAACTGTTCTTGGTATTCGGTGAGGAAGGTACGGAGATCTTGGTCACTCATCGATTGGCTCCTCGCCCGGGGTGGCCCAACGCCGGAAAACATCGTGGTCGATTCCGAACTGATCAAGGATCTTGCCGACGGTATGGGCGATGAGATCATCGATCGACTCGGGCGCCGTGTAGAAGGCAGGCACCGGCGGAAGCACCGTGGCGCCTGCCGCCGTAACCGTGACCATGTTGTGTAGGTGGATGAGGCTCAGTGGTGTCTCGCGAGGGACCAACACCAGTCGCCGTCGCTCCTTCAACGTAACGCCTGCTGCACGAGCGATCAGGGACGGCGTCATCCCGTGGGCGATGGCTGCCAGCGTGCCCATCGAGCATGGTGCAACGACCATTCCGGCCGTGATGAAACTGCCCGAGGACACCGACGCCGCAAAATCGTCTGGGGCATAAACCACATCGGCAAGCAACTCGACAGCCGCGGCTGTTACTTCGGTCTCAAGCTCGATCGTACGGTGGGCCGAAGCCGAAAGAATGAGATGCGACTCGACAGAGGAGATCGCGGTCAGTGCCTCGAGCAGAGCTATGCCGTATTGCGGCGCGCTCGACGCCGTGATGCCGACGATGACCCGCTGCGGCCGGTCGGTGGTGCCGGCCAAGTCGGCCTCCTCCCCGAGTATCAATCAGACCTCAATCCATCGATCAGCCCGGCGCCTCGCTCCCCGGCCATTCAAGCCTTTGCTCGGACGCCTTGACAGGATTCGGGCCTAGCTGATCGGCGTACCGTAGCTGCCGGCTGCGAGTTGCGCCTTTGCATCTTCGACCGTCGCCGGTGGCGCGGTTGGCGTGATCCCCACCAGTCTCGCAATGTTGTTGCCCGTGTAATCCTCGAGCTGGTCCTCACCGATGCTCAAACCCTGCGGTGGTTCGTGACAGAGGACCTCGAGGTGGGTGAGCCACATGCCGGGATCATTCGGCGGGGAGTCGGTACCGAACACCAGTCGATCACGGGGCATCTCCTTGGCAAACTCGACGATCCGTGATTGCAGCAACCAACCGGACTCGCCGTAGACATTGGGTGTGTCCATGATCATCCAGAACGCCTCAAAGCAGTACACCCCACCGGTCTGGACACCGAAGTGTCCAATGATAAATTTCACGTTGGGGAACTCCCGGATGATCGGATAGAACTGGGTTGGGATCGAATATGGGCCATCACCGGTGTGAATCAAGACGACGACACCAAGCTCTTCGCACTTCTGCATGACCGGACGTAGCCAATCGAGGGCGCGATCGGGCCGGTAGGCGTGCATGTTGGCATGCAGCTTCAACATCTTGAAACCATATTCCTTGACATGGAACTCGAGTTCAGCGGCGCCGTTCTCCGGCCCAAAGCGTGGGTTGTAGGTGAAGTTGCCGATAAACCGATCAGGATAGTTCTGGGTAAGTTCCGCAATATAGGCCATGTAGTCGCGGATGCCCTCGCGGCCGGACCGTCCGCCATCTCGCCATGCCGTGTTCCCAGGAGGCGGTTGGATGAAGCCCATATCGATACGGCGGGGCTTGCCGTTGATCCAATACGGACCGTCCATCATCTCGATCATCCGCTCCCCGTTGAATGGCGTGCCGGTGTGGCGCCAAGCTTCATCGACCAAATTGGTTGGGTGTAGATGGGTGTCGATTATCACGGTCGCCTACCTCCTAGATAACAGAATGTGCGGGACCACGGTACTTGCTCACAACAGAACGCAACTCTAAGATCCTTGGCCCTTCACTACATGTTACATGTATGCTCATTTGGAGGCAATACAAACGCCCTATCCCCAGCCGAGCCGCCGCCGACCGGTGGGGTTAGCCTGCGGAGTCGGCGCACCCCGGAAGAAACCGCACAGGCCCCTACCCTGGAAAGGGACTGCACATGTCGAATCGCCGAGACGAGGTTCTGGTGTATCTCGCCGATCATAACGTCATGACGCTGGCAACTCATGGTGCGACAGGCCCTTGGGCGGCTGCGGTCTTCTACGTCAACGATGGCTTCGATCTCACCTTCTTGTCCATGCCACAAAGTCGTCACGCTCAAGACTTGTCGGCTAACCCCCAGGTCGCTGGGACGATCCACGAAGACTACCCGGATTGGCCGGACATAAAGGGGGTCCAGATCGAAGGCCGGGTTCACCGGCTGTCGAATTCCGATTCGATCGAGGCGGTGGGTCGGTTTGCAGATAAGTTCCCGGTGACCCGGCCCAGGTCGGCACCGGCATCAATTCAGGCGGCTCTGAAGCGGGTGGCATGGTATGGGCTGGTGACGGAACGATGCTTCTTTGTCGACAACTCCCAGGGGTTTGGGCACCGCGACGAGATACCACTCGGCTAGTCGCCGGGGAGCACCTGGGGTGACGAGACGATCAGATCGGTCGGACGGACCGGAGCCCGCGGCAGATCGAGACCCGTGGCATGCCGCAATGCGTTGATGATCGCCGGTGTTGACGAGAGATTGGGCAGCTCCCCCACCCCGTTGAGACCGTAGGGGGAGTCGGGATGGGGGAACTCGAAGATCTTGAGCTTCATCGGTGGGACATCAAGCATGGTGGGGATCAGATAGTCGGTGAACGAAGCGTTGAGCACCCGGCCTTTTTCGATCTGAACCTCCTCCATGATGGCCAGACCCAACCCCTGGACGTTGCCCCCCTCGATCTGACCTTCGACGGCAACGGGGTTGATCGCCTTGCCGACGTCCTGGGCGGTTGCCATCTCCACGATCCGAACCAGGCCGAGCTCGACGTCCACATCGACGACAGCGCGATGGGCGACGTAGGCGAAAGCGCAGTGGGCATCACCCTGGCCTCGCTCGTCGTCGGTCGGGTAGGTCTTGCGGTGGTGGAACGTAGAAATGTGCGAAATCGTCTCTTCGCCGAGAACATCAGCAACATCGATCAGCGCGGCCCCGCCATCGGTGGCGCCGATCACTGGCCCGCGCAACTCGAGAAGTGCCACCGGTTCACCGAGCAAGGACGCGGCACGCTCCAAGACTTCGCCGCGCACCAACTCACAAGCACCAAGAACAGCGCCACCCGTCATCCAGGTTTGACGCGAGGCTGACGATGCCCCCGGATCGGCAATGTCGGTGTCCATATCGCCCAGGAACACCTGACGCACCCCGAGCTCAGTACGTACGATCTGAGTCTCTACCGCAACGAGGCCTTGTCCGATTTCCGCCGCGGCGCAGTAGACCTTGGCGACTGGCTCGCCATCGCGAATCCACATCGTCACTTGCGCGGTAGACGTATCGGAAACCCCTGAAGAAAAACCGATCGATTTAATTCCAAGCGCGTAGCCAACTCCGCGCTTCATTCCCTCGCCATGAGTGGTATTGCCGAGGCCGCCCGGCCGAGCGCGCGGGTCAAGCGATGCCGGATCCGGTGTCGGTGGAAGTGGTAGATCGGAGAGGTAGCCGAGCAGCTCCTGGACCGGTGCCGGACCATCGATCACCTGACCGGTCGGCAAGATGTCTCCCTCGGCAATGGCATTCTTCATCCGCAGCTCCAGAGGATTCATGCCAAGCCGACGAGCCAGCTTATCCATCGCCGACTCGATGGCGTAGCAGGACTGGACCAAACCAAAACCACGCATCGCACCACAAGGAGGAGTGTTTGTGTAGACCCCATAACCATCGATCTGTACATTGGGAACGAAATACGCTCCGGCCGCGAAGTGGCAGGCGTTGTCGGTCACGTGCGCCGTCTGTGAGGCGTACGCCCCGCCATCGAGTACCAGACGCACCTTGCTGAAGACCAGCTTGCCGTCGCGGCTGGCCCCGAGTTCAATCCGCGCAGTCGCAGGGTGGCGGTGTACGTGACCGAAAAACGACTCCTCCCGGTTGTAGACCATCCGCACCGGCCGGCCGGTCCTCAATGCCAAGAGACAAGCATGAGTGTGGATGCTGAGATCTTCCTTGCCACCAAAGGCACCTCCGACTCCTGATAGGACCAACCGCACCTTGTCCAACGGCAGATCGAGGGACGCGGCAATCTGCCTCTGGTCTGAGTGGAGGTTCTGGGATGAGACGTAGAGTTCGACGCCGCCATCGCCTACCGGTACGGCCAGCCCCGACTCGGGACCGAGAAACGCTGGATCTTGAGTACCCAGCTCATAATCTCCTTCGATAACGACATCGGCAAGCTCGCGGGCAGGCTCGACGTCTCCGTGCCGAATCTTTGTGCGTTTGGCCAACCCTCCACCAGTGAAACCCTCGGCCAATTCTGCGGCAGACGACTCCGGATCGGTATTGGGTGTCAGCATCTCGTATTCGACTTCGACTGCGGCGCAGGCCCGGCGAGCGATCTCCGGATGGGATGCCGCGACAACGGCCACCGGTTCACCTTGATACCGCACCTCATCGAACGCGAGGACGGGCTGATCAGACACCGCAAGGCCGTAGGTCTTCGATCCGGGGACGTCGATGTGAGTGAGCACCGCGGCCACCCCATCGAGTCCTTCAGCCGTCGATGTGTCTATTGAGACGATCCGGGCCCGCGGGTGGGGGCTACGCAGCGTCACTCCCCAGAGCGCACCCTCGTGGAACTCGTCCGAGGAATAGATGAACGATCCGTCTACCTTCGGAACACCGTCGGGACGCGGAATCGAGCTGCCGATACCGTCGTACGTTTGCGTCCGCGAAGCGGTGTCCGGTAGGAACGTCGTGGTCACGCTGTTCCTTTCACACCACATAATTTACCGGTGAAGCCGCCCGCTGCTGCTTCCGTGGATTGGCGAAGATCTCGTCCCAAGCTCTCAGCCACGGCAAGAACGTGTTTCTGCGCTGCCACTTCTGCCCCGTCTGGATCGCGCCTAGCAATAGCATCGAGGATCGCAGTGTGATCAGCCAGCGGGTCAATAATCTTCTGCGGGCTGTAGTCGGCGGCATACGAGAGATGGCAGCGATTGTGGACGCGGACCAACAACGCACTCAGATCCTTGCAGGCGACCAAGTCGCGAATTCCGGCGTGAAACTCCAGATCGAGGCTGATCTGAGTGGTCTCATCGAGACCACCGGCGGCAGCGTATCCACGATGACGAACGAGGATCTCCCGCAGTAATGCAATGTCCTCATCGGTCGCTTCCACCGCAGCGCGCCGCGCTGCCAATCCGTCGAGTAAAACGCGCACCTGAAAAAGCGATTTAAGAGCCTCTCGCTCAGTGCAGGCAACAACGGTCCATCTTCCCCGCTTCTCGGCCAAACCGTCGTAGATGAGCCGTTGCACTGCCTCGCGCACCGGGCTACGACTGATATCGAGTTGACGCGCCAGTTTCGGCATGTTCAACAAGGCCCCAGGGCCGATCCGGCGGGTGATGATCGCCCGACTTAGCTCTCGATAAGCACGGTCGGCCAACAGTTCGTCTGGTCGGAGACGCGGTAGTGACTCGAGTGGGTCCAGTTCCTCCTCTCGAACACTACCCGGAGGCACACCTTCGAGAGAAGCCTGCGGACTCACTTGTTCTCCTCGCTGCCGGTTTCGCCTGCGGGATCGGTGTGCCCGAGACGCTCGGCATACCGCTGCAGCACGGCGTCAATGTGGGCGTACGCCACAGCCTCGGCTCGATCAGGATCACCGGCGGCGATAGCTTCAAGGATCGCCGCGTGCTCGGCCAGCGCCTGATCGGGACGGAGAGGTTCCTGCCACAACGACGCATACGAGAGATGGGCTCGACCTCGCATACGGTTGAGGATTGCGGTCAAGTCCTCGTTCCTCGCCAAATCGCACACTGCCGAATGGAACGCCTGGTCGAATTCGACGTGAGTGTCCTCCTCGATAGCTCCCTCCCCGATCCGCCTGCGATGACAATCCAGTACTTCTTGCATGGCAGCAACATCTTGGGCGCTGGCGTCGGAAGCAGCCTTGCGCGCCGCAAAGCCTTCCAACAACCGACGCACCTCTAGCAAAGAGAGAAAGTCACGAGGATCGATGCGGGCAACGGCAGCCCCGCGCCGCCCCCGATCCTCAGCCAGACCGTCGTAGATGAGCCGTTGCACTGCCTCGCGCACCGGGCTACGACTGATATCGAGTTGACGCGCCAGTTCCGGCACACTAAGCCGCGTTCCCGGATCGATCCGGCCTGTGATGATGGCTCGGCTCAACTCGTGGTAGGCACGATCTGCCAGCAGCTCGCCGGTTTGGAGCGGACCAAGGACCTCGATGGACATCAGCTTGTTCTATCTTCGCTAGTGAGCGCCATGGCGCGACAGCCGTCGAGTATTCCGGTCAGCCCGCCTCGATCAAGACCTCTCCCAATGAACACCACCCGGCTATCGCGATGTGGGCCATCCCACAGATCGAGACGGTGCATTTCAAACACAGCATGAACTCCTTGCAGTGCGGTTCGGTAGGGGGAGCCAGCGACAGCTAGCACTCCTTTCCAGCGCAACAGGTCTGGCCCGTAGGTGGCAGCGATCGAAGCGGTGGCTTCCTCAAGCCGACTCAAATCCAACTCGCCCGCAATCCGTACCGTATACGCTTCGACGTCGGGGGCGTGGTTATGCACATAGTGATTGTCGAGGAACGTGGGGTCGGCTGCGGCGCGTTGGGCCAGTTCGAAGGCTTGGATACCGAGGATGGCGTCGAGATTGACCTCTGCATAGCTTGACGTGACGATGCCTGCCTCTTGGTTCAGGCTCTGTACCCGTCCCCGGATGCGTTCGACCGTCTCTTCATCGACAAGGTCGATCTTGTTGATGATGATACGGTCTGCGCACACGATCTGGTCGACCGCTTGGTTGTCGATGCCGTCGTATCGTACGTCATCGAGGTGGGCCTCAACGTGCATCGCATCGACGAGAGTGACCACGGCATCGAGAGAGACTTCATCCAGAATGGAATCTTCCACGAAGAACGCCTGAGCAACCGGCATCGGATCGGCCAAGCCACTCGTTTCGAGCATGATGTAGTCGATCTGACTGTCGCGGCTCATCAGTTTGCGGATGACCTCGTGCAGGTCGCTGCGTACCGAGGTGACGCAGCAGATGCAGCCGTTGCTCATCTCGTAGATCTCCTCATCAGAAGCAACGACCAGATCCGAGTCGATGTCGACTTCGCCAAACTCGTTTGCGATGATTGCAATCCGCTTTCCGTGCTGTTCACGCAGGATGTGGTTCAGTAAAGTGGTCTTACCGGCGCCGAGGAACCCCGTAAGGATCGTCACCGGGATCTTGTCTGCGGCTGCGGCACTCACGGCGCACCCCCCAACTTGGCTGCCGCCAAATTGACAGCGGCGAGGATCTTCTCGTATCCGGTGCATCGGCATAGGTTTCCAGATAGCTCCTCGCGAATCGTCAACTCATCTGGTTGACCGTCACGCTCAAGCAGGGAATGCGCGGCGACGATCAGCCCGGGAGTGCAGAACCCGCATTGCACGCCTCCGGCTTCGATAAACGCCTCTTGGATCGGGTGGAGTTCGGCACCGAACCCGAGACCCTCGACAGTGACCACAGAGCGATCCTCAGCCTGCGCTGCGGCAACCAAACAGGAACATACCAAGGTGCCGTCGAGATAGACCGAGCATGAGCCACACTCGCCCTGCTCGCAGGCGTTCTTGGTTCCGCGCAGCCCAAGGTGCTCGCGCAACAGATTGAGCAGACTCTCAAGCTCCCAAACGCCATCTACGACATGCTCGACATCGTTGACCGTCAGTTGCACCCTCACTCCAAGCCGCCCTTCATCAGGTCCACCCACACCCACTGCAGTAACCGCCGGCCGAGTACCGACAGTGTGTGACGCCGGTAATCTGCGGTGGCCCGAACGTCATCGATTGGAGATGCTGCTTCGGCAACGAGACGGCCGAACTCGTCGGCTAGGTCATAGTCCAGAGGTCCGGGTGATTCCCACCTGCCGGAGAGGGCATCTTCCACCAATGCCTCACCGCTGACAACCCGCAGCGGCGTGGGGCCCGCCGAACCGATTCCAGTACCAGCACGCCGACCAACCACGTCAATGCTGAGGGCGAACGATGCCGTCGCGATAACCATGGCATTGCGCTGTCCGATCTTGGCGAACTGCTGCGGTCCGGTGGCAACGGGAATGTGCACGGCGCGAATCAACTCATCATCCTCGAGAGCATTGCGCTTTGGACCAACGAAAAAGTCATCGATCGGAATGAGGCGGCTCCCGCGAATCGACTCTACCTCGACCTCCGCCCGGCTTGCCAGCAGCGGAGGGTGCGAATCGCCTGCCGGTGAGGCGGTGCCCAAGTTGCCGCCGACGGTCCCCGCGTTCCGGACCTGGGGGGAGCCCACGGTGCGGGCCTCTAACGCCAGGCCCGGCAGTTCGGCGGCCAACTCGTTGATGATCCGCGTATAGGTCAGCCCAGCCCCGAGACGAATCGTCCGTCCACTGAGTTCCCAGGTCTGAAGCTCGCCCAGCCGGGATAGGTCGAGCAGGGTCGTGGGGCGAATCTGGTCGAAGTTGATTCCGACCATCACATCCGTGCCACCGCAGATTGTTGTCGCCTCAGGATGGTCGGAACGCATCTGCAAAGCGTCCACCCATTGCTGTGGTCGCAAAATGCCGTTGACCGCAAAAGGCACTCCCTGAGATGTCATAGGCAACACGTTACATACGTTGTTATGGGCATCGAACAGGCGCGTCACATCCGATGGCGGCGTCGTCTAGGCATCGGTCGCCAACCACGGGTTCCCCGTGTGTCGATTCTTATCTGACGCACGATGTGATCATCTTCCGGTTCCGGCTGTGCTAGCTTCCAAACTTCTCGGCCTTGGCAACAAAAGGGAGGGGGGTAACTGTGGCGCCAAGTGTTCCACTCACGACATCGTCGAGTCGGGCTGGAGTCAAGCTGGCTCCATGTTCTCGCCACTCCATCGTGAGCTCCGCGCCGACCGTCGCATGCGCTCTGTCAATCTGAGCCAGGGCGATCTGCTGGCCAATTGTCGGACTCCAGCACAGGCTAGTTGCCTTTCCAATGGCGTCGCCTGCATGAAGCACTTTGTGACGTCGATAGTCGATCCGACGCGTGATCTCGGGTGCCTGTCCTGCTTGCTCGAACAGGGCGACGACATCATGCCATTCCACGCTGAGTCCAACCAGTGTCCGGGCAGGTCCTCCGGTTTCCTGCTCTTGGAGATAGGCCTCTTTGCCGATGAAAGGTTTCGTCTTGTCGACCTCGACTAGACGACTGAGTCCGATCTCGCCGGGGGACACGACACCTTCATCGTCGAGCAGTGCATAGGCAGCAATTTGGGCGTCAGGGCCTGCCCTGGTGTAGTCGATTCCAGGCACGATGATGCCTGCTTCGGTACGAGCTACCTGGACGGCGTTCTGCCCGATAGGCATCAATCCGAAGTTCCGCCCTGCCTCAAAGATGGCATCGAACACTTCAATCGCATCTTCGCGATTTGCGTGAAGTTCATACCCCAATTGTTGGGTGTAACCCGCTCGCCACACCCAAACATCGCGGGATCCAACAATTGTGCGGCGGCCGTGCATGAACTTGACCTCAGCCCAGCTTTCGCCTGTCGCCGCCTCGATGATCCCGCGAGAAGCCGGGCCTTGAAGAGGCATCACTATCTTCGTGTCGGACCAATCCTCGATCGCGACATCATGGCCCTGTGCGTGTTGGCTCAGCCAGTCCTCCAAGATCCCGCCCATGGTCACGTAGTGAGAATCGGCCAGGCGAAAGACGGGCGTATCAATCACGACCTTGCCTTGCTCATCCAGCCAAGGCGTGTAGACACCAGCACCGATCGGGATCGCTTCCAGATCCCGAGTGATCAGGTGATTGAGGAACCCCGCTGCGCCTATCCCGGTGAATGAGTAGTAGTTCATCGGGGATTTGTCTTCGATAACGGCTCGATGATGGAGCGCCTTGAGTTCGGGACTCAGCCCCTCGTAGGCATCGGGAAGGTGCAGACCCCGCCAACTATGCCACTTGTTGGCATGATTCAGTGGTGCCAGCCGCGGGGTCAAGGGGGTCGGCCCAAAGGTGCCTTGATCAACAATCCTCACATTTATCGTCTTCCTACCCTATTCAGACCCTCACTCCAGGTCCGGAGCGGTGCCGCCTATTCCGATCGCAAAACTTCATGAAAGGTACTCACCCTCCCAGCTTTGGAACTCATAACTCATATAGAAATCAATTGAGTCCTACCGGCACAGCCGATTGCTTCGCTAGAGCATTCCAAGCCAATTACATGTAACATAGCGACTGACCGTTTCTGGCATGGCAACCCGGTGATGACAGACTGAACAATCAACTCCGACCGAAAGGAACAATCGACGATGCGAAACAAAAAAAAAGGGCACTCCAGCATCTTGTGGCGAACACTTGTACTCCTGGCAGCCTTGAGCGTTCTTGTAACAGCGTGCGGTGATGATGACGCAGCTCCTGCGACCACGGCAGCTCCTGCCACCACCGCAGCTCCTGCCACCACGGCAGCCCCGACCGACTCGGAGCCTTGCATCCGCATCGCCGCGTTGTTTGTGCGTGATCTTTTCGACCGAGGATGGAACACGGCCCACGGCAACGGTGCTGCCTATCTCGCAGAACAGCTTCCCTGTGCAGAGGTTCTCGTCCTCACCGACGTTACCTCCGACCAAACCAGCGAAGCCGTGATGCATGACCTGGCAGACGACGGGTACGATTTAATCTTCGCTACGTCGTTCGGCTATATCGAGTACATGGCGCGCGTTGCGCCGGACCATCCAGAGGTGATCTTCGAGCACGCCTCGGGCTACCTCTCCGACGAAAACTTCTCCAACTACTCGGGTGCGAACTACGAAGCCCACTATCTTGCCGGAATGACTGCGGGTTCCATGACGCAGACCAACAAGATGGGCTTCGTCGGACCGTTCACCACGCCCGATGTGCTGAGGGATTTCAATGCTTTCGTGTTGGGTGCTTGGGAAATCAACCCGGACATCGAATTCGAAATGGTTTGGGTGAACTCGTGGTTCGATCCAGCTGTCGAGACCCAGGCCGCCCAGACACTTCTGGATAATGGGGCCGACGTGTTGACCACCGGGACCTCCGGTGGTTCCGTTGGTCAGGCCGCGGACACGGCAGGCGCATATTGGGTTCCCACCAATGGGTTGGGAGTGAGCTTCGCCCCCGACTCATTCCTCACCGGAGCCAACTACGACTGGGGGGTGTACATGCTGGAAGCCGCCCTTGCAGTAATCGATGGCACCTGGGATAACGAGCCGTATTGGGGAAACATGGCCGACGGATTCATCAGGCTGTCGGACTTCGGCCCCGCGGTCCCCGATGATGTCAGAGAGTTGGTCAAGACGCGAGAAGCAGAGATCATCAACGGAACCTTTGAGCCCTTCTGCGGACCCATCGTCGATCATGATGGCGTAGTCCAGGTTCCTGAGGGCGAGTGCGCTGACATCTTCCACATCTGGGGTGTTGATTACGTCCTCCAAGGCGTAGGGGGCTCTCTCCCGAATTAGGACTAATAAAGAAAGCTACAGACACTGCCTTTAGGGCGCTGTCTGAGCCCATCCAGTGTTAGGTGGGTTGGCCTTGTGGTGAGAGCCCGGGCCAGCCCACCGACACGCCACATCCGGGCTGTTGTTGGGGGAGCTCATGGAGACAGTCAAACAGGAGATGTCCAATAATCGGTTCTCAAGATCATCGGCCGCGGCTTGAATAAGACCCTGATGACGGAGAACGACCAGGGTTTAGCAGTCGAGATGACCGGAATCTCGAAGTCGTTCTTTGGCGAGATGGCGGTGTCCGCCGTCGATTTCGACGTGCGATGGGGAGAAGTGCACGCGCTGCTCGGTGAGAACGGAGCGGGCAAATCAGTGATCTGCTCGATTCTCGCCGGGCTGTACCTCGCCGACCAGGGTGCCATCAAGATCGACGGTGCACCGGTCAGTTTCCGATCCCCCCACGATGCCCTCGAGGCGCACGTGGGGATGGTTTACCAAGAGTTTCGCTTGGTGGAGGAGCTAACCGTCGCTGAGAACGTCGTACTCGGAGATCCACGGCACAGAGGCCGGGTTAAGTGGGCCGAGGTGGAAGACTCCGTCGCTACGGCAGCCGCCGAACACGAGATCGACACCGACCCAACAGCACTCATCCGTGATCTGTCCGTCGGAGAGCGCCAGCGAGTCGAGATCTTGAAGCTCCTGTATCGCAACGTGCGAATCCTAATCCTCGACGAGCCCACATCGGTGCTGACACCGGGTGAGGTGCGGGACCTCTTTCAGGCGATCGATGCCTTTCGAAGTTCCAACCGGGCAGTCGTGCTGATCTCCCACAAGATCAACGAACTGCGGGAGGTGGCGGACCGGATCACGATAATGAGGCACGGAAACAAGATCGCCACCGAGAACATCGACAGCGTCACCAATGACGATCTCGCCCAGTTGATGGTAGGTCGGGAGATTCCCCCGCCGCGTGCCAGGCAATCGAAGCCCGCCGAGACGCGACCCGCACTCGAGATCGCGAACCTAACGGTAGCCGGGGACGATGGCCGGGTGGCGATTGACTCCTTCGATGCCGAGGTGTACGCCGGCGAGATACTCGGGATCGCGGGAATCGCCGGCAACGGTCAGCCCGAGTTGGCCGAAGCAATCGCAGGCTTGAGGCCAGTGCGCTCGGGAAGAATCCGTGTTCGAAGCTCACTCGATGATCCCTCAGTAACGGACATCACCGAGCTCTCCGCTCGTGATCGAATCCAGATCGGTGTCGCCCACATCCCAGAAGACCGCCGTGCCATGGGCGTCGCGCCCGGCCTGAATGTCGCTGAAAACCTGGTGTTGAAGAGCTACTGGAAGCGACCCTTGAGTCAACAGGGCATCATGTCGAACGCCGCTGCTCGTGAGCACGAGGAAAACCTCCGTCTCGAATACGACATCAGAGGCGGTGCCCGCAAACTGCCGGTGAGCGTCCTCTCTGGCGGCAACATCCAGAAGGTGATCCTGGCGCGCGAGCTGAGCCAGTCGCCGCCGGTGGTGATCGCCTCGTACCCGACGCGGGGATTGGACCTCGGAGCCGTAGCCAATGTTCGAGATATCCTCGTACGCCACGTGGACGCCGGGGGTGCGGTCTTGCTGATCTCCGAGGACCTCGACGAGCTATTCGTCATGTCCGACCGGCTGATGGTTATCCACGCAGGCAGGATCAAGGGTCGGTTCTCCGAGGGTCACTATGACCGCGAGGCAGTGGGTGCCCTGATGGCCGGCAGCACCACATCGGAAACTGGCGCTCATGCGTAGATTCGACATTGAGCAGAGAGCGCTGCCATCCCGGTCGTTCTCGATCGCGCTGCCCTTCCTGTCGACTCTGGTCGCGCTCGTCATTGGAAGTATTCCGTTGCTGTTAATGGGGCAGAATCCCATCGAGGTATACCGCGTCATGGGTGAGAGCGCGATCGGTAGCTGGCGAGCTATAACCGACACTCTGACCGAGGCAACACCCATCATGTTGACCGGATTGGCTGCGGTCGTCGCGTTTCGACTCAACGTCTGGAATATCGGGGCCGAAGGACAACTCCAGATGGGGGCGACGGCCGCCGCCCTCGTCGCACTAACGCTCGGAGAGGGAGTGAACACCTTCGTGGCCGTGACTCTCCTACTCATAGCCGGGGCCATCGGCGGAGCCCTCTACGCAGGTCTCTTGGCACTCCCGGTCGCCTCCTGGAAGGCGGACGAAGTCGTCTTAACCCTCATGATGAACTTCATCGCACTCGCCTTCATCAACTATCTGGTCTTCGGCTCCCACAGCATTTTTCGCGACAAGGCCTCGGTTACCTTTCCCCGCGGCACGCTCGTTTCCGACAACTTCGGGTTGCCGGAGTTGTTCGGCCGTCTCAACATCGGCTTCATCGTCGCCATCTGCATAGCGATCGCGATTGCGTTGCTACTGAAATACACAGTGTGGGGCTTTGAGTACAGCGTGGTTGCCGACTCACGAAAAACCGCTGCGTCGGCAGGCATCAACCAGTGGCGCATAGTCTTCACTACCCTCCTGTTGTCCGGTGCCTGTGCCGGTGTGGGTGGCGCCGTATTGGTCGGCGGGACCGTGGGCGCCATGGAGCCAAGGGCCCTCGTTGGGCTTGGCTTCACCGGCATCCTGGTTGCGGGCTTAGGTCGCATGTCCCCGATGGGCGTGATCCCGGCCGCGATCGTCGTGTCCGCGCTCATTTCTACCGGACCCGACATCCAGCAGATCGGTGTGCCAGCGCCGCTCACCGTGGTCTTCGAAGGGCTCATCCTCGTGGTGATCGCGGCTGGTGAGTTCCTGCTCCGGTATCGAGTACTGAGAACCCATCGCGCCGAATCAGCGCGCGCGGAAGGCACAGCATGAATGACTCTGTGATTATGAACATCATCGCTGCTGGCATCCTCTTTGGGGCACCATTGGTGTATGCCGTGATGGGCGAACTGGTCTCGCAGCGAGCCGGGATCATGAACCTGTCCCTGGATGGGACGATGCTCGTCAGTGCCGTCTCCGGCTACGGTGTTGCAACCGTGACAGGCTCGCTGTGGTTGGCGCTTGGGGCCGCGATCTTGGTCGGCGCTCTGATGTCGTCGCTGTTGGCCTTCCTAGCAATCAGCCTGCGAGTGAGCCAGATCCTGGCAGGCTTGGGTCTGCTCATCTTCGGCGGCGGTATGTCGTCCTTCATCGGCCGCGTCGGAGATAATCCCCTCATGGGCCGCAACGCCGATGTCTCCATCGAGCCGTACACGATGGGCTCATTAACAGATATCCCCATACTCGGACCCATCCTGTTCGGACACGATTTCATCGTCTACGGAAGCTGGGTCCTGGTCGGACTCACGTACTACTACCTCCGCCACACAGAATCCGGTCTACGGGTCCGCGCGGTCGGCAATGATCCAGCTACTGCCGAGGCCGTCGGTGTGAGTGTTGCTCGAGTCCGCGCCCTGCATTGCATTATCGGTGGTGCGTTGGCAGGCTTGGGCGGCGTCTACTACGCCCTTGGTCTCACCACCATCTGGCAGGAGCGCATAACCACGAATGCCGGGTGGCTGGCGTTTGCGATCGTGATGGTCTCCCGGTGGCGACCGCTGGTGGGTTTCGCCGCTGCATTCCTCTTTGGTGCCACCATCCGGCTCGGATTCTCCCTCCAGGTGGCCGGCACAAATCTTCCCCCCGAACTCTTAAGCATGATCCCATACCTCTTGGCGATCGCGGCCGTAATCTATACAGCTTTGAGGCCCTCACGGATCCTCACGGAACCCCGAGCCTTAGGTATCCCATTCTTCCGTGAGGAGCGTTGAGCGCGCCCGGAACTATCAGCCTTGCTGAGGAAACCGGTAGCAGCGAACGCATCTTGCATCTGGTTGTCGGTGCCCAAAGCAGGGATAAGCGTTCTCTGAAACGAACGGGCTCGGTGAACTCTCGATGTCGATGGCTTTCCCGTCGATATAAGCGATGCTTCGGTCAGGTCCTCGTCGCCGGTTGAGATCGAGATCCGCAAGTAACGCTCCCCCTACAACCCAAACACCGAACGATCGTCGATTCATCGTCGTCATCCCGCACCGATACAACAAGAACAGTTGGAGCAACGTCGCCGGCGACGACCCGACCCCCACCTCCACCAGAAGGACTCAAATAACCCGAAAACACCCAGACCCTCCGACTCCTGAGATGTTGAGGAACACTCAGAATCCCCAACGGGTTCTGAGTTGTGACCCGCAAGAGACGATTCAAACCGGCAACCACCACATCCCGACGCCGCTAAAACGTATCCACCATCACCCGGATCGCCGGAGGCGACTCCAACACCACTTTCACACCCAACTGGCTAAACGGAGAGATCGAACCGAAGTAGTTGATGTTCAACCGACGCTGCACCGTCGCCTCGGCACCACCGGATACAGCACCATCCAACTCCACATCAGCGGTCAATGCACCAAGCGCAAACGCCTCCTCAGCCCCAACTCCCCAATCCGCCCCACAAACAACCCAAACCCCAACTCAGTCACGACCGACAGTTCCGATGGTCCATTGGGTATCGTTCAACTCCCGGATGCCTTGGCGGTCAACTCCTGCCACCGCAGATCGACCTCTGCTTGGATCGTCTTCAGATCACTTTCATCGAGATCCTTGAATCTCTCCTGTATCATCAGGTACTCCTCAACGGGCAAACCCTTGGGCTGGTAGGTGACCCGGTACTCCCGTCCGTCCCTGATCTCATAGAGTGGGAAGTACTTAGTCTCCACAGCCAACCGACCCACGTTCGGAGTCAGTTCCTCGGGGTACCGCCAACCGAGGGTGCATGGCGACAGGATCCAGACGACGCGCGGCGACTCCTTGTCGAGTTAAAGGATGAAGGCCGAAAGCATGTCGATCGGTTTATCCCCATCGCCAAACGGATCACGGAGGCAACTCTGCAACCGCTGACTCAAGAGGAGCGTCGGACCCTTCTGATAGCCCTCAAGAAGCTCGCCACCTACTGAGACTCCCGACATGGCGTGCCCGCGTCACATTAAGAAAAGCCGCGCGACTACGCAGCGCGAGCGCAACAACCACCAAGACACGATAACCTCCGCTTCAGTCCTGGAAGGACCTCGCCACCGAGACCAGGACGTTAAACCAGGCTAGAGCGGATCCAGAGCCCCCGCCACTGATTCCCATCAGAGCATCGAACTGGCCCGACGTGAGTATGGCGTTTAG
>PVBE010855233.1_pt1 | contig 21018 bp, 15 predicted proteins | sample 1631181 | NCBI WGS metagenome assembly PVBE01 (sample SAMN08397723, study PRJNA350692) | Marine metagenome, whole genome shotgun sequencing project. | isolation source: water | place: Pacific Ocean | collected 2012-04 | reverse complement strand
TCCGCCCCGCCGTAGGCCGCGATGAGCAGTTCGAGCTTCTTTGCCTCGGCCTTTTTCATGGCCTCTATGACGTCGGCGTCGGCCCGGCCCAGAATTTTGACGGTCTTTGCCTTGATTTCCTCGGCCGTCTTCAGCAGGGCGGCGACCGTTCGGTCGGCATGGGCCTTGGTCTCGTCGGCTTTTTTCCGACCTTCCTCTTCCTCCTCCCGAACGAACGCCTCAGTCTCGGCGTCGAAATCCTTCATCGCCACCTCGACCATGCGTTTGGCCCGCTCCAGCGCCGCGGCGACCGTGTCCCGCTGCTGCTCCATCTTTAGCGTGATTTTTTCCTCCTCCGCGAGCATTCGCGCCTGGATCGTCGCCTTGATGTCCTCGGCCGGGTGGAAACCACGCACCAGGGCGATCAGGAAGTGAATGCCCTTCTTCCTGCCGATCACCTGGAGCGACTGGGTTACAGCCTGCTGAAACTTCTCCCGCGTCTCTCCCTCGATGAACTCCTTCGTCGTCAGGTTCGACCCGGCGTTCTTGCAGATGCTCAGCACCTGCGGCTCGATAATTTTTTGCTCAACCATCGCCAGCGTGCCGTACTCACGGATGATCCGCGGGGCATCCTCGGGAAAGATGCCCCAAACGACGGTGAAGTCGAGGTGCATCTGTTTACCGTCGGCCAACGGGAACGCCACACCGCTGTCTTTCTTGATCTGCCGCACCTGCCGGGCCTGCCCGTCCTTGTCTTTAACGGTTGTCACCGTCACTTCGGTTCGGACGTTCCAGACGCGGTAACCGATCTCGACGGTGTCGACGCGAATCTCAGCGGGGTTGATGTTGTAATATCCGGCCTGGAGGACCCTCGGCAGGATGCCCTTGTTCTTTCCCTCACGGAGGGTCTGGACGCCGACATATCCCGGCTTGATGATCGTCGCGGGCATAGGCGTGACCTTCTGCCCGAACTCATTGATCCGCCAGACGCCGGGTGTGAGGACCCGCTTCTGGGTACCCTTCTCCTCCTGCCCGGCGATGAAGCGATCAGACGGCAGGGACTTGCCGATATTGTTCTTGACCGCGGCGATCTGCCCGGCCGGGATAACCACGTCTCGAACTCGCTTGACGGTATAGGTCCACGGGTTGAGGAAGTGCCGGCCCGGGCCTCGCATCTGCTCGACGACACCCTGCTGGCCCCCTGTGGCGTACCGGCCGCTCTTGGCCGCAGTGCCCGTCTTGCGCGTCATTTGAAGCGAACTGCCGTAGGGACACCAGTTGTAGCAGACTGCCACCCAGATCACTGCCGCCACGACCGCCACGCCCAGGGCCACCAGAACCGTCAGTATCGGCAGGGGTATTCTTCGTATCATGATCGATCCTTTCGAGATTCGGTCTCGATTATTTCGTTCAGTCCTTCTTCGTCTCTTTCGACGCGCCCATCTTCGCGAACCTCTCAAACAGCCGGGCGAACAGGCCCTCGGTATTCGAGAGTATCCGCCGAATGCCCGGAGAGAACTTTATGATGAGCTGATACTCGGCGTACTTCTCGCCGGTCTTGAAGGCGGAGACCTTGGCCTTGACGGCCTCGGCCTCGGCCGTGTGCTTCATGACGATTACCTCCGCCTCGGCCTTGCCCTTGGCCAAGGCCTGGGCGGCCTTGTCCTTGGCGGCATCCAGGTTGATCCTGGCGACGGCCAGGTCCTTCTGGGCCTTGGTGACCTCCACCTTCTGATATCGCTCGGCGTCTCGGGTCATCTCAACGATCGTCACCCGCACCTGGCCGAACTTGCTCTCCCGGTCCCTGCGGCGTTCCTCGATGGCCCTGGCCAGCCGCCCGCCCTCTCGCAGCGTCTTACCGTCCGGGCCCCTCTTGGCCTTGCCCCCGACGAGGCGCGGATCGCCCCGTTCGTCCAGGTGCGGCTTGCCGTCAGGCCCGAGCTCGGGCTTGGCGCCTTCCATAACGACGTTTCCGATCTCCATTTCGATCTCTTTGGTGAACTGGTCGATCTCCCGGCGGGCGATTTCGCGGCGCTCGTATTGCTCGCGGATTCTCCTGGGCGGCTCGGTCGCGCGGATCACGAACGCCCTGATCTCGATGCCCTGCTCGGCGCAAGACTCGAGCAGCCGCCTTTCCATCTCCTTCTGCACCTGGATCCTCGTGTAGCCCGTGATGTAGTCCACCGCCCGGTATTGCCCTCCGATCATGCGGAAATACGATCGGGCGTACGGCAGAATCACCTTGCGCTGAATATTGTTGATGCCGCCGGATTCCTGAAGGTCCTGTTCATCGACGTACTTGACGAACAGCTCGGGGAGCTTGGCGATGTCCGGCGCCCACTCGATCGTTCCCTCAACGCGGATGTCAAAGCCGTACTTCGATGGGAACGTGATGACGTATTCCCGCCCCATCTCGAATTTCTGGCTGCGGACGTCGATCGGCGTAACCAGAAAGACGTAGGGGTTGGAGTACGCCGGGAACGTCCCGGGAGACCGCAGGTCCGGCTGAACACCCCGTTCACCTGTTTTGACCACGAACACGTTCGAATCCTCGGCCTCGGCGCCTACGAGGCGAGTCACCACGCCCATGAACCCCGGCTCGATCTTCACCATGGGATGGATTTCGACGTCGTACTCCCAAAGGTTTAAGTAGTATCGCCCGGGATTGTACTGTCCTTCGAGGATGCCCTTCTGCTTGTCGTTCTTGGCGACGATCTGGCCTTCGGCGAGTGGCGTGCCGACCCGGCGGACCAGCACTCCCACTTCCCCCTTCCGAACAACCGTGGCCTTCATCGGCTTGGGCCAATACCAATTGTAGGGGTTCCGAAAGTGCCGACCTTCCTGGAGGATCACAAACTGAGGGCCCTTGAACTCCGGTCCCGGGGCGAGGATGTCGGTGTTGAAAATCTCCTTGCCTGTCTTTCTCAGCAGTGGGGCGAACTCGCCTTCTTCCACCTCGATCCGGCAGAAGAACCACACGAAGATCACCGCCGCCGCGGTCACCGCGGCGACCGCGATGCCGGCGTACTTGACGGTCTCGCCCAGGCGGACGCCGTATTCGTCGGGACGAGGGCCGCGGCCCTGTTCAACTATCTTCATTACTATGGCCTTTCCTTTTGATCGCTTTGGAGCCAATGCGATCTGATGCCTAGTTGGTGTCGATATCGGAGGAGTCTCTCATCGACGCCTTCACGTCGGGGAAGACCCACACTCGCGTGTCGGGGCGATCCTCGATTTTAGCATAGCCCTTCCGGGCTAGCGCCGCGAGAATTTTTCCCGCTGTGTCCAGCGTGACGTTCAGCTCACTCGTCAGATCGGTGACCTTTAGTTCACCATGGCAGTACTTGGAGACCTCGATCGCCTCTTCCAGCGGCAGGCGATTGGACATCATCCACATCGCCGCGCCCAACGCGACCACGAGCAACCACCACACGGCGTATTGCCCGCGCACCGGCGTCGGGAAGCTCGTCATCATATACAGAATCAGCACGGCCATGCCGCCCCAGAAAAGAACGACTCCGCACAGACGTTTCCGCCGCCGGCTTTTCTTGAACTCGATCAACGAAAAACCCATCCCACTGCCTTTGCTTCCGCCGAAGAGGCGCCCGATGCGATTGTTGTCCCGCCGGAATATCACCGTACCAGCAACCTATCTGCGCGGTGCAGTGATTACAAGACCTTTCCCCAGCGGTGTCAAACCCGAATAGAAATGTCCGCTACCTAGGTTTGACGCCGGTGAGGTCCGAAAGACGCCTTGACGTACCGCCATCCAACGCTATAATGAAACAGCTCGGCGGTCTCCTTTGACAGCCGGGTATCGTGGCAGCGCCGGTCTCCCCCCACCGGTGCTGTCGCTTTTTTGTATGGGCTACGCAGCGTTCAGGGGCCTGCATTCAATCATGTCGGGCAGGCTATCAAGAAATGTCGCGCACCACCACCGGTTACACGCCGGGCTGTTCCGCCTCCTGCCGCCAGACGGGGGAGGGCGGCTTTTGTTGCAATCGACAGGGCCGTTGCGTAGTCTATCGGCCTGCGAAAGCCCACAGGAGCAAGGATGATGGATCCCAAGCAGGTCATCGGGGAATTGGCGCGGGCGGCGCGTGAGGCGGCGGGTGTGCTGGCCGTCACCGGCGGGCGACAGCGCGACGCGGCCCTATTGGCCTGCTCCGAGGCCATCCGCCGGAGCAAGGACGACCTCCGGTCGGAAAACCTCAAGGACCTTGCCCGCGGCGACGAGTTTGGTCTGTCCGAAGCGATGGTGGACCGCCTCACGTTGAGCGACGAGCGGATCGAGGGCATGGCCACGGCGATGGAGCAGATCGCCGGGCAGAGAGACCCCGTCGGGCGAACCATTTCCGCCGGTAACCGTCCCGACGGCCTGCGTGTGGAGAAACGCCGCGTCCCAATCGGCGTGATCGGGATTATCTACGAGTCGCGGCCCAACGTGACCGCCGATGCGGCTGGGTTGTGCCTCAAGAGCGCCAACGCCTGCATACTTCGCGGCGGCAAGGAGTCGATCCACTCCAACCTGGCCATTGCCCGCGCGCTGCGGAAGGGCCTGGCGGCCGGGGAATTGCCCCAGACCTGCATCACCGTTTTGGACAACACCGACCGCAGCCTCGTACCTGCGATGGCCACCGCCGTGGGACTGATCGACCTGATCATCCCCCGCGGCGGGGAAAAACTCATTCGCGCGGTCACGGCCGCCGCCACCATACCGGTGATCAAACACTTTGCGGGTAATTGCCACGTGTACGTTCACGCGGCGGCGACGGCGGAGATGGCCGAGGCGATAGTAGTCAACGCCAAGTGCCAGCGACCCGGCGTGTGCAACGCAGCCGAGACGCTGCTGGTGGACGCGGCGTTGGCCGAGGTGTTCGTGCCCCGCATCGCCGCCAAACTCACCGAGGGGGGCGTTGAACTCCGCGGCTGCAAGAAGTCGCGCAAACTGGCCGAGATGAAGCCCACCACAGAAGACGACTGGGGCGCCGAGTACCTGGACCTGGTTCTGGCGGTGAAGGTGGTGGGCGGCCTGGACGAGGCCGTCAAGCACATCAACACGTACGGCAGCGGGCACACCGACGCGATTGTGACCGACGACATCGAGGCAGCCGGACGGTTCGTAGCGGCTGTGGACTCCTCCAGCGTGATGGTCAACGCCTCCACGCGGCTGTCCGACGGCGGGGTGTACGGGCTGGGCGCCGAGGTGGGTATCAGCACCGACAAACTGCACGCCCGCGGGCCAATGGGCGCCGAGGATCTGACCACCTACAAGTGGATCGTCAGCGGAAGCGGACACCTGAGAACGTAGCCGGGAAAGACCGGACATCCCGGATTACAAACTACCGACAGCAACCGATATACAAAACTCAAGAATATCCAATTTGGAATCGCGCATGGCACAGATATCCGATGAAATTCTCAACAGGACGCACACGTGCGGGCAACTCCGCCAAAGCGACCTCGACATGGACGTCCGCCTGTGCGGGTGGGTGCGCAGTTACCGCGATCACGGCGGTGTGGTCTTTGTGGACCTGCGCGATCGCGACGGGATCACGCAGGTGGTGTTCGACCTGCCCCAAAAGGGCGGCGTCGGCGGCGAGGCGATGTACAAATTGGCCCGCAGCCTGCGAAACGAGTGGGTGATTTCGGCGGCCGGTACTGTCCGCCACCGGGGCGAGGACCGCATCAACCCCAAGATCGCCACCGGCCAAATCGAAGTGGTCGCGCACGACCTGACGGTTCTGAACAAGTCCGACACCGTGCCGATCGAGCCGGATGAGTATTCCCAGGTGTCTGAGGACACGCGCCTGCGGTATCGCTACATTGACCTGCGCCGCCCGGAGATGACGCGGGCAATACGCCTGCGACACCAAATTACCCGGACTATGCGCCGCGTGCTGGACGAGGAGAACTTCATTGAAATCGAAACGCCGTTTCTGACCAAGTCCACGCCGGAAGGCGCTCGGGACTTTCTGGTTCCCTCGCGGATGCAGCAGACGTCCTTCTACGCCCTGCCGCAAAGCCCGCAGTTGTTCAAGCAGATTCTCATGGTCGGGGGGCTGGACAAGTATTACCAGATCGTCCGCTGCTTCCGTGACGAGGACCTCCGTGCCGACCGCCAGCCGGAATTCACCCAACTGGACATGGAGATGAGTTTCGCCACCGAGGCCGACGTGATGAACATCACCAACAAGGTGATGTCCGCGGTCTGCGAGTTGACGGACAAGCCGTTCCCCCGTCAGGTCCCTGTTATGACGTACCAGGAGGTGATCGACAAGTACGGCACGGATCGTCCGGACATCCGCTTCGAACTGTTTCTCCACGACGTCGGCGACATCGTGGCCGGCTCGGAATTCAAGGTTTTCGCCGATGCGCTGGGGGGCGGCGGAATTATCAAGGCCCTCTGCCCCACCGGCGGGGGGAAGCTCACGCGCAAGGAGATTGACGGCTGCATCGACTATGCCCGCCAGCACGGCGCCGCCGGTCTGGCCTGGTGCAAGGTGGAAAAGACCCGACTGGCCGGAGGGGTGGCCAAGTTCCTGACAGACCAAATGCAGGCCGAACTCCGCAGGCGCCTGGGCGCAGACGACGGCGACATCATTCTGTTCTCGGCCGACAAGCCCGCCGCGGTAGACCGGGTGCTGGCGGCGCTTCGCGTGAAACTCGGCCGGGACATGAACCTTTTCGACAAGGACGCTTTTGCATGGTGCTGGGTGACCGAGTTTCCGCTGGTGGCCTGGAACGCCGACTCGCAGGGCTGGGACTCGCTGCACCACCCGTTCACCATGCCGGCCGTCGATGATATTGAACAACTGCACAAGGCCCCGGGCGACATGAAGGCCAGGGCCTACGATCTGGTATGCAACGGGCAGGAGATGGGCGGCGGGTCAATCCGTATCCACTTGCCGGAAGTCCAACGGCAGGTGTTTGGCCTGCTGGGGATCGGACCGGCCGAGGCCCAGGAGAAGTTCGGCTTTCTGCTCGATGCGCTTCGGTTCGGCGCCCCGCCTCACGGCGGGATAGCCCTTGGTCTGGACCGGATCGTGATGGAACTGATTGGGGCGTCCTCGCTTCGCGACGTGATCGCCTTTCCCAAGACGCAGCGGGGCACGTGCCCGCTGACCGGCGCGCCTGCGGAAGTGGACGGTGATCAACTGGCCGAACTGGACCTGAGAATCATCGCCTCGCCAGAGACGTCGTCTCAGGCGAACCAGAGGACCTGACCCCGCACCCGCCTGCGCGGCGTTGGACTATGCGGGACAAGGGAATTGGGATGAACGACACATCGCAAGGGCGCGCGGGCAAGTCCATAATTCTGCTCCTGCTGATCCTCGTGGTGTACGCCTGGCTCGCCTGGAAATATGTTCTCATCGGAAGACTGAATGCGGACGAGGGGTTTTACTGTCTTGCGGCCAAGAAGGCTATCGCGGGCCAGGTCCCCTACCGCGACTTCGCCTATTCCCAGATGCCGGCGCTGCCCTACGTCAACGGGTTGGTGATGAAGATTGTCGGCTTCGGGTATCTCCAGCAGAGAATCGTGAACGCCGCCTGGGGCCTGGCAACGCTCGCGGCGGTATTCTGCCTGGGTTTGTGCACCGCGGGGCGTTACGCGGGACTCGTCGCGGCGTGGGTTACGGCTACCTCACTTTTCTGGGTGCACTTCGTATGCATGGGCAAGACATACGCTGCCACCGGTTTTTTCCTGATGCTGGCGACGCTGGGCATCTGTATACCCTGGTCGTATTACAGGAAAGTGTTGCTCTTTACCGCGGCGGGCGTATTGGCCATCGGATGCCGCCTGACCGCGGCCCCGGCGGTTGGTGTCCTCGGTGTTTTTCTGATACTGCAGGGGCGCGGGACCAGAGACAGAATTATCGCGGCAGTACTGCCCGCTGCCGCATGCCTGGCCTTGTTCCTGCCCTTTTTCCTGGCCGACCCGGAGAATTTCATCTTCTGGAACGTGGAGTACCATGCCGGCACCTGGGTGGACCGCAGAGGCTGGGACGCCATCAGCGAGCATCTGTGGCTGGCCCCGGGGGTCCTGGTACTGATGCTGGCCGGCACGGTCGGGGCAATTGCAAAGTTCAGGCAAGTGAACAGCCGGCAATGGGCCGTTCTCCTGGCTGGCATCGTTGGGATTGCCACGCAATTGAGCCTGAGGTCACCGTATGGGGAAAACTCTGTGCCCTACGTGGCCTTGGGCGCCGTCGGCGCCGCGGCGATACTGACAAGGTGGGGATGGTTCAAAAGATTCAGGGCGATTGTCCTGATGCTTCCCCTGCTGGCGTGGCCGGGCCCCAAGCCCGTAACAGAACCTTTTATTCTCAAGTCACTGCTCAATTCGGCAAAGTTTGTCGAGGGTTACACCTCACCCGACAAACTGGTGCTGACCCCGTATCCCATCGTTGCCATCGAGGCAAATCGCGAGGTGTTCGAGGGCATGGAAATGGGCAAGTTCGCCCTGACTTCCGAGATGCCCGAGGAGAGGGCTCGCCGGCTGCACCTGGTAACTCCAAGAATGCTGACCGAACTGGCCAGGTCCGGGCGGGCGGCGGCGGTAGTGTTGCGTTCGTATCGGTCAGTGTGGAACTTCGGCTACTCGGTCCCGAGTCTGCGGCCGACCAACAAAGAGGAGTTGAACTTGTTCTGGCAAGCCGTGAAACAACGTTACCGTATCGCCTTCACACAATTCCCGTTCGTCGTTGCCCTGCGCAGCGGGCCCACGAAATAACACAAAGCCCACATAGAAATACCTATCGTCTTCGCGGCCTTCGTGACCTTTGTGACAAAACCGAAGGCCGGGCGGCAAGTGGATTTACCGGCAATTAATTAATACGTTTGGTGCAAGAAGCCCAGCCATAGCTATGGCTAAGCGTTAACCAGTCGCCATCGCGGGGTAATTACTTGCCGACGGTATTATCCCTTGATAACGCCCATCGGGCGCAGGCGGGCGACCTTTCGCGACAGCCCGGCTGCGACCACGCAATCCACCACGACGTCCACGTCTTTGTACGCCGCCGGCTGCTCTTCGGCGAGGCCGGTCCGGCCCCGCGCGCGTGCCACGACACCCTGGGCGGCCAGTTCCTTGTCGATCCGCCGCCCGTGGGCCTGCCGGACGGCCTCGTGCCGCGACATCACCCGCCCGGCGCCATGGCAGGTACTTCCGAAGGTCTCTTCCATGGCCCGTGGTGTTCCCAGCAGCACGTAACTTGCGGTACCCATGTCGCCGGGTATCAACACCGGCTGGCCCAGCGCCCGGAGATGAGGGGGCAGTTCGGCGTGGCCGGGCGGGAAGGCCCGGATGGCGCCCTTGCGGTGCACGCACAACTTTCGCGCCTCGGCGTCTACCGTGTGCGTCTCGATCTTGGCGATGTTGTGGGCCACGTCGTAAATCTGCGTAAGGTTGAGCGACCGGCCGGCCCGCCCGAAGAAATGCCCAAACGCCTTTCGGACCTGCCTCGCCAAAAGTTGTCGGTTGCACCAAGCGAAATTGGCGGCTGCCCGCATGGCCGCCATGTAGCGACGGCCTTCGGGGCTTTCCACGGGCGCGCAGACGAGTTGTCGGTCGGGCAGATCGATGCCGTACTTTCCCGGAGTGGACCGAAGGGACTTGATATAGTCCTGGCACACCTGGTGCCCCAGCCCGCGCGAGCCGCTATGGATCATCACGGTGAGGCGTCCCTTTTCCAAGCCGATGGCCTCTGCCGCCGGGGGGTCGTAAACTTCCTGGACGTACTGGACCTCGACGAAGTGATTTCCCGCCCCCAGCGTACCGCACTGGTTGGCGCCGCGTTGGATGGCCCTGGGCGAGACGGCGTCGGCGTCGGCGCCCTGGAGGCAGCCGCCCGATTCGGTAGCCGCCACGTCGGCTTCGTCGGCCAGGCCACAGCCCAGCAGGTAGCGGACCCCGCCGGTCAGGAGTTTTCGCATCTCGGCGGCGGCAAAGCGGAACGGTCCGCCCACTCCCACGCCGGCGGGAATATCCCGAAACAATTGGTCCACCAGCCCCTTGATGTGCGGTCGCACGTCGGTGTCCCTAAGATCGGCCGACAGTAGGCGGACGCCACAGTTGATGTCGTAGCCGACTCCGCCGGGGGAGACTACGCCACCGGCGGCGACGTCGGTGGCCGCCACACCGCCTATGGGGAACCCATAGCCCCAATGGATGTCCGGCATAGCCATCGACGCGCCCACGATGCCCGGCAGCGTGGCGACATTGACCACCTGGCTGGCCCCGCCGCCGGACAGCACGCCGGCGATCAGCGCCTCGCTGGCGTAGATAATTCCGTCCACGCGCATTGACGGCTGCGATGCCTTGGGAATCCGCCAGCGGTTGGCGTCTATCCGCTCCATCTTGCCTTCGAATTCCCTGGCCATCGTGTACCTTGCCTTCTGCTTCCGCCCGGCCAAAGGGCCGAGAGTCTATATGTCCATTATAACGCGAGCGGTCCAGCCGCCTGGGCCGGTGGCGACCTTCAACTGATGATACGTCACCGCCTTGACCTCGGTGAGCATCTCGTGCCGTGCGGCGTCGTACGGTTCACCGAGCAACTCGGCGGTCACGGCCGTTTCGCTTACCTGTGCAACGCGGACGGCGGCAACGGCGAAATGATCGGTCTGGACCGCCCAGAGCACCTCGTTAAGGAAGTCCACCACCAGGGCCCCCACGTCGTCGGCGGCGGCCGAGGCGCCGCGGCTGGAGGCGGGCGTTACGTTTTCCCGCGGGCAGACCACGTCGCACAGGCCCTCGGCCAGCGCCACGAACAACTCGCCGAGCGTGTCGGCGCGGGCGCAGAGCCCCACGTCGGCTGTGTGATCGAATGTCTCACAGTGCCTGGCCACGTCTGCCCCATTTCGGTATCGCGCCCGCGGCACGGGTGCACCGGAGGGGATTGTTCATTCCGGGAAGATCATCGCCTCGGCGAATTCCATCTGGAAGTTGGTATCCCTCGACAGTTCCACGTGCTGGGCCATTCGGGCGATTTCCTCCGCCCGCTTCCGGGCGGGGGTGGACAAGAGGGCCCACTTTGCCCCGTTCAGCGAAGCGTTGCCTATGTAGCGGATCTTGCGGTGGTCGACGTCGCTGGGTAACAGGCCGATGCGCTGGGCCTTGCTTCGCCGGATGAAACTGCCGAACCCGCCGGCAATGAGGACCTGTTCCAGGTCGCCGGTGGCCAGGTGAGCCTGTTTGAGCAGGATATTCACACCCGCGTGGATCGCCCCGGTGGCCAATTGCAGTTCCCGCACGTCTCGCTGGTTGAGCCTCACTCCCCGGCCGCCGGCATCGCCGGCGATGAGGAACTCCGTTTGCCCCTCGCCGTTGACGGTGACGCGCCCGGTAATAGCCGCGGGCAGTTCGCCCGGCAGTTCGTCGGGTCCCAGCAGGCGGCCTTCCCTGGTAATCAGTCCGGCATCGAGCATATCGGCCGCCAGATCGATCAGCCCGCTGCCGCACAGGCCGATCGGCTCGGCGTTTGCGATGACGTTGACGTTCACGTCGTCGTCGAGCACCACTTTTTCGATCGCCCCGGTGGTGGCTCGCATTCCGCAGGAGATCCTGGCCCCCTCGAAGGCGGGTCCGGCAGCCGTCGAGGCCGCCGAGAGCCTGCCGTCGTGACAGAGCACAATCTCACCGTTGGTGCCTATGTCAATCATCAACACCGGCGCGGCGGCCTCGGTGAGTTTCGCGGTGAGGATGCCGGCCACCGTGTCCCCGCCGACAAACCCTCCAATCACCGGGAAAACGTACAGTGCCGCGTTGCGATGGACGTCGAGAGTCAGTTGTTCGGCCCGCAGCATGAGCCCCCGCCCGTGGACGGGCACAAAGGGCACCTGTCCCAACTGCGTCACGTCCAGCCCGCACAGCAGGTGTTCCATCGTGGTGTTGCCCGCAAAGGCCAACTCGTAAACCCGCCGGCGGTCGACGCCGGCGTCGTCGCAGAGCTGTTCGATCAGCCCGCCTACAGCCCCAACGATTGTCGTCTGCATCTCGTCGGCAGAGGCCTGGCTCGAGCCGCTGCGCTCGATCCGGCTGAGCACGTCGTCGCCGAAACTTATCTGAGGGTTCATCGCCGAGGCGATGGCCAACTCCCTCCCGTCCGCCAGGTCCACCAGCGAGCCGACCACTGTCGTGGTGCCGATGTCAAACGCCATGCCGTAGCACTGTCCGGTCGTATCGCCGGGCTCGAAGTCCAGCAGGTGATGGTCGCTCAGGACGGCCGTGCCCTTGCCCTCGCAGCGGCGCAGCACGCTTCCCAGTCGCTGGAGCATCCCCAGATCGGTCTTGAGTGGCCCTGTTACCTTCTCCAGCCGCATCAGGTCGGGTGTTGTGTCGTCCAGGGTGGCCGCGGGAAGTTCCACATACTGCTTTCGGACAGCCGGCAGAACCTCTTCGGCTGCGCCGGTCCGGGCCTCAACGAAGATCTGATGCCGGCCGGCGAACAGGGAAGAATCGGGGATGTGCACAACGGTATCGCCGCGGACGGTGGTTTGGCACGCCAGGCGCCAGCCGGCGGCCAGTTCCTCCCGGCTGAAGAGCTCTTGCTCGTGCTGATCAGGCGCGCAGGCGCCGGTGGTTACCTGGACGCGACATTTGCCACAGGTGGTCAGCCCGCCGCACGGCGTCTCGATGGTGAGCCCAGTGCGGGCGGCCGCCTCCAGGAGTTTGGTGCCGTCCAATACGAACACCGACCGCCCGTGCGGCTGGAACGTAATGCGCCTCTGCTGCGACATCCGCGTCTCCCTGTCCGACGAAACTGCAACTAGAGCCAATCGCCGGGGCATTTGCAAGGATTCACGCGGGCAAAAAGCGCGTTGTCACCGCCGCGCCCTTGAGCATATCCTAGCAGCCATGGTCACTCTGACGGCGGGTGTGATTTTTTCGCGGGCGTGGTGTCTGGCGGCCCTGGTTGCGGCGACCGGGCCGGTGCTGCTGTGGGCGGCGGCTAGGCGCCGCGGGCGGCGCATAGCGCCGCTCAGCGTCGTGCTGCAATGCCTGGCCGTTGCGGCCGCTGCGCTGGCGTTGGCCGGACCGCAGGCGCGTCTGGGGCGGCGGGAACAAAAGCCGTGGCTGGTGCTCAACGACGCATCGGCCTCCACTCGCGGCCAGGGTCGAGCACCCGTCCCACTGCCCGGAGATGTGCCCACTGAGGTGTACGACTTTGCCGCAAGCGTGTCGCAAGCGGGCGGAAAACCTGACGCCGGCCAAACGCACCTGGCGTCGGCGATGCGGCTGGCCGCGGCGCGGGGAGAACACCTGGCCGGCGTGATCGTGCGCACCGACGGGCAATTCACCGACAACGACTGGCCGGCTGCGGCCCTTGCCCGCAGCAGGCCCACGGTGGCGATCGTGGCGCTGGACGCCCCGCCGCCCGACGTCCGCATCGTGCAATTCGACGCTCGCAGCCGCAGCGACGGGCGCATCAGCCTGCTGGTCCACGCCGCAAGCAACGCCAAGGCCACCCGCACTCTGACCGTTGTCCGCAACAAGGCCCCCGGCGCCCGGCGCGCCGCGGCAGCAAAGGTTCTGCTGAAGCGGGAACTGAACTTCCTCCCCGACGAGCCGGTCACGATTTCACTGACCGACGCGCCTGCGGCGGATCGGTCGTGGGTATATGAGGCGGCCCTGAACGACGGCGACCGGTTCGCCGAAAACGACCGGGGCGAAACGCTTGTCCCGCCCGCCCGGCAGCGCGTGGCGTGGGTCGGGCCGGCGGGAGGCTATCGCCAGGCGGGCTTCGAGAAGGCACTTGGCCTGAGCGTCGATTTCATCCGCCAGGAAGAACTGTCTGCCGGCGGCAGACCGCCGGCAGACTACGCGGCCGTGGTGGTAGCCGACGCAACGGGACAGATGCTGTCACTGCCCCAGCGCCGGCGCCTGGCGCGCTACGTGCGAAGCGGCGATGGGCTGATAATCCTCGGCGCCGGGCCGCACCAAAGCCCGCAAGACCGCCTCGACCCGCTCAACCAGGTAGCCGCCCTTCTGCCCAATCCCTACGACCGAAGGCCCATGGACGTCACCGTAGTTTTGGACGCATCGGGGTCGATGGGCCGGCGGGTGGACGCCGGGGTGGGCCTGATGAAGTTCGACCAGGCCACAGAGGCCGTGGGGGACCTAAAGCGGCATCTGGCAGCCCACGACTCCCTGCGGGTGATCGTGTTCGCGGCCGAGCCAAGAGAAGTGTACGCGGCCGGAGCGGGACAGGTGGACTTCGCGCAATTGCGCGATGCGCTTCTGGAGGTGAAACCCAACGGCGCTACGAAGGTATTACCGGCGTTGAAGCTTGCCGCCGGTCGCGGCGCGCCTGGACCGGGATCGAAGGGTCCGCGCCGGAGCCTAGTGCTGCTGGTCAGCGACCTGCAGACCGAGCGGTTCGAGCCAACCGCGGCGGCGGAGATGTTTGTCGCCGCCGGGCTGCGGCTGGGCATTGTCGTGATCGCCGCAGACGGCCAGAAGGCATCCGGTCCCGCACCCTTGGAAGCGTTGGCTGCCCTGCTGGGCGCCCCGCTGGAAAAGCGTGACCACCTGGTGGGGCTGGCCAGGGTGCTGGGGGAATTTTTGCGACAGTCGCGCGGTCCGGCGGTGCGGGCGGGACGGTTTGTGCTTAGTGCCGAGACGCCGGCCTTCGGCAGCGGACGGCTTGGCGGGCGCCACGCCGGGGCGATCATCATCTGCGCCGCCCAGGAGCGCGCCGAGGTGATCCTTCGCGCCGGCGGCGAGGCGGTAATGGCGCGGCGGGGCGTCGGTCTGGGGCGATGCGTTTCGATCGCGTTTCCGCCCGGCGACCGTCGAAACGCCTCACTGGCCGCCGGGGCCGACCTGGGGAGCGTACTTGCCGAGGCGGTGCGGTGGGCGATGCGGCCCGGGGTGGACCCCCGCTTCAGCGGACAGGTCCGCAGAGAAAACGGGGCTATCCTCGTGATTGTAAACGCCCGCGACGATGAGCAACCGCTCAACCATCTGAAACTAGCTGCGCGCATCATGTCGTCCGACGCCAAGGTAACCAGACCGGCCGCAATGCACCAAGTAGCCCCCGGGCGATACGAGGCGCGCCTGGAAGCCCGGAGTCAAGGTCTCAGCGTCGCGGTGTCACTCGCCGACGTTCGCTCAGGGCAAGGCGCTGTGGTTTGGCGTGGCAGGTTGCAGCACTATCGTCGGGAGTTCGCGGCCATCGGGGCAAACTGGCCCAATCTTCGCCGCCTTGAGCAACTGGCCGGTGGGTCGCTGGTGAGACCGGCGGACCTGGAGGCCTTTGCGGCCCGCGCCGATCAGGCCGCCTGGGTTCCGTTGTGGCCGTGGCTGCTGGCCGTGGCGCTGGCGGTGATGCTGGGGGACTGGATGTTGGGGCGTACAGCCACGAGGTCCTGGAACTAGCATCTCGAAGATTCACCCCACGCGAAGATGCACTGCGTGTGCGTCCCTGGATCTTTGGTGACCGTGTGATGCGCTTGGCGACCAGCGCAGAGCTAACCCATGGGCGGCCGTCGTGCAACTGGCCGGGCAGATCGGCGTGACGTGCAAACTTTTTCGCCGCGAAGGGGACACCGTTCACCTGGTTCCGATAAACGAGCAGTTGTCCCCGCAATCCTTCGCATCCGACCAACTGGTCTGGGCCCTGCGCGTCTTTGTCCGCGTGCGGGCATAGGACGACGGTCCAATCCGCCGCAGAGGACCCAGCCGAACAGAAGAGATCGCGTCGATACGGGATTGATCCCCCCGCGGTTTGCCGGCGGTCAGTGGTTGAATTTTTCCGAAGTGAACAGATAGACGGTGGTCCGGGGGTCGCGCCAGGCGCCGGGCGGCAGGTTGGCCTTGCCCTGACAGCACTGGTCGAGGAATTCCTCGGCGCCCCAGCCCATGTCAGTGGCCACCTCCGGCAGAAAACATCCCGACCGGGCCCCCTGCACGACGTAGATGCCGTGGGCGCCGACGGTCAGGGCGGCCGGATCGTCGGTCTTTTCCAGCGGCGAGAGCACGGACACTTCGACGGTCAGTTGGTCCAGTTCCGTCGGCGTGATGGGGTCGTGCAGGAATCGCGGGTCGTGCCCGGCGGCCGACGCGCCCATCTCGACGATCATCTCGCCCAGTGGCCCGCGCGGCTGAAACGTGCCGATGCACCCGCGCAGGCGCCCGGCGTTGGTCAGCGTCACGAAGCACCCCCGCTGCTCGGCCAGCACGCCGTTCGATTGTACCACGCGAGGGCGGGGGACGCCGGTAACCTGGGCGGCGGCGGCGGCTCGCGCCAGGGCCACCAGTTTGCCTCGATCTTCAGCAGATATCGCCATGGGTGATTCTCCGTCGCCGCAGGCCAGGTCGCGGGGGCCTACACCTGCTTGAGGAAGATGAAAAACGCTCCGGCTCCGGTCAGCACCACAGCCGTCACCGCGGCGGCGGCTATCAGCACCCCTATGACTGTGCCCACGTAAAACTCCTTCCTGGTGAAGCCCAACAGGTAGCCTCCGATTGCTCCGCTGTAAACGCCCGAGCCGGGCAGAGGGACCCCTATGAACAAGCCCAGTCCCAGGACGCCGTATTTCTCGACAAGGGGATGAACCTTCTTCTGGACCCTGACGACCACACGATCCCACAGCCGCCTGACGGGCCCCAGGCGCAGCGCAACGTGCAGGAGCCTTTCCAGCAGGAAATAGATGACCGGTCCGAGCAGTATGTTCACGACCACGGCCGTCAGGACCACCGCCGCGTAGTGCTCCTTGGCCACCAGAATCCCATAGGGAATGCTGGCCCGAAGTTCCAGGAACGGCGCGAGGGTAAGAATGACAATCCACACGTAGGGATTGCTGAACGTCTGCGAAAAGAACTCATGCATCGCCGATTCCTTCGCCGCGGTATCCTGGGTGGCGCAGCCGCAGATGCGTCCGGCAATTATCACACCACCGACAGTAGACTTTCACCCCTGGCGTTTGTCAATTGTCAAAGACCCGCCCCGCCGTCGGCGGGGCGGGGGCGGCGCTTCTCCGGGGCGCCCGCCGACGGTACAATGTCGCCCATGGCAATTCGAACGAAGATCGTCGCGACGCTCGGTCCGGCCTGCGAGGAGGCGGAGGCCATCAGGCAACTTGCCCTTGCGGGGGCGGACGTGTTTCGCATCAACTTTTCCCACGGTAACGAATCGCAGCGCCAGGGCCTGCTGGCAAACATCCGGTCAGTGGAGGACGAACTCGACCGCCCCCTGGCGGTGATGGCGGACCTGTGCGGGCCGAAGATTCGCGTGCGTGAGATCGCCGGCGGGTCGGTGCTGCTCGGCGAAGGGCATCAAATCACAATCGAGCGTCAGCACGTTGTGGGGGACGCCAGACGGTTTTCCACCACCCTGGAAGAACTCACCAAGACGGTGGCCCCGGGGGAGGCGATGTTGCTGGACGACGGCAAGATCAGCCTGGAAGTGGTGGAGGTCCGCCCGCCGGACGAGGTCGTCTGCCGGGTGGTTCGAGGCGGTATGCTGGCCAGCGGCAAGGGGGTGAACCTGCCGGACACGCGGTTGGAGGTCCCCGCCATGACGGAAAAGGACCGCCGCGACGCGGCCTGGATCGCCAGAGGCGACTTTGACTACGTAGCGATCTCGTTCGTCAGGACGGCCGACGACATAGCCGTTCTGCGCGAGACTCTCGGCGCGGCCGACTGCGGGGCACACGTCATCGCGAAGATCGAAAAGCCCCAGGCCATAGCCAACATCGAGTCGATCGTCGCGGCGTCTGACGGGGTGATGGTGGCCCGCGGCGACCTTGGCGTGGAGATGGACCTGCCGAGTGTACCGGTGGCACAGAAGCGGATCGCTGGCCTGTGTCAGGCGTCAGGCAAGCCCTGCATCATCGCCACTCAGATGCTGGAGAGCATGACGTCCTGCCGCACCCCCACTCGTGCGGAGGTCTCGGACGTAGCCAACGCCGTCCTGGACCACGCCGACGCGGTGATGCTGTCGGGCGAGACGGCCGTCGGACAGTTCCCGGCAGCGGCGGTGAAGATGATGGACCGCATCGTGGCGGAGATCCAGGGCTATGACGACCAGACCACCGCATCTGCGCCCGCACCGCCGGTGAGAGCAGGCACGGCGGGGGCACTGGCCGCCGGTGTCCGTGAAATAATGGCGACTCAGGCGATTGCGGCGATAGCCACTTTCACGGTTACCGGCACGACGGCGAGGATGTTTTCCAAGCAGAGGCCGGCCTGTCCGATCCTGGGCATTTCGCCCGATCTGGGCGCCGTGCGGCGGATGTGCCTGTACTACGGAGTGGTTTCGGTGCGGGCGTCCGCCCCGCAGCACACCCGCGACGTGCTTGGCCTGGCTTCAGAGTTTGCCATCGAACAGGGAGCGGCCAGGGTGGGAGACAAGATCATCGTGGTGTCTGGCCGCTCACTCAATACGCCCGGGGGGACCAGCACCCTGGTAGTCCACACGGTGGAATAGCCCGGGCCCGTCGAACGACGAAGTTAATCTGCGTCCTCGGTAGTATCGATAAAAGTAACGGTGTCCTGGTGGGTGTCCAGGACGGCTGCAGTGGGATGTTTGGAGCGGCGCGGGTGGTGAAGGGCGCCGGGGCAGATAACCCGCACCTTGCCGTGCCGGTCGTCGCTTGTGCGGTGGGTATGCCCATGACAGATGTAGGGAAAGCGATGGGCGGCCACCAGCGCCTTGAGCAGGCGTAAGTCATGGCCGTGCAAAGCCGCGAGATACTGCTCGTTTCTAAGTGGAACGTCGATCAGCAAGGGTGAAAAGTGTACGCCGCATCGTTCGGCGGCCTCGGCCAGCCGATCGACCTGGTGGTCGGAGTTTCCGGCCACCAGGTACGCCGGGGTGCCGGCGGCGCCCAGCACCTCCACGTCGCCGGGGCTGTGGATGTCTCCGCAGTGCACCAGCACCTCGACATCGTGGGTGGCCAAGGCCGCCATCGCCGCCCGGAGGAGCCCCGTCCGCCCGTGCGAATCGCTCAGCAGTCCGATTCTCATGTTTCAAGTTCCCTTCCACCGCGGCTGCGACAGCGACGTTAGAACACAAGCACAGTTCAATAACCAAATCGCGGTCGAATTCCAAGTTCCAAGTCACAAAGACAGCCGGAATTGGCAAGCCGCAACCCAACTCTTGCGTGCTGCGCCGCGGTAGACGACACTATTGCCCGTGGAAACAAACGATCGGCCTATCTGCGTGTTTGATTCCGGTCTGGGCGGTCTGACGGTCGTGCGCGAACTGATGGCGGCCATGGGCGGAGAGGACATCGTGTACCTGGGCTACAGCGCGCGGGTGCCTTACGGGATCAAGTCGCTGGAAACGGTGCGGCGGTTCGCACTAAGCGATGCGGCCTACCTGATGCGGTTTTCTCCGAAACTGCTGGTGGTGGCGTGCAACACGGCCTCGGCGGCGGCTATCGACGTGCTTCAGGAGCGCATTGACGTGGACGTGGTAGACGTGATCGGCCCGAGTGCGGCGGCGGCCGTGGGGCGCACCGACAGGCCCATCGGCGTGATCGCCACCGAAGCGACGATCTCATCGGGGGCGTATCAACGGACAATCGAGCGGCTTGCTCCCGGCCGCGAGGTGCTGGTCGCCGCCTGTCCGCTGCTGGTGCCGATTGTCGAAGAGGGCCGCGGGGAGGACGACCCGATCGTCCTGCACGTTTTGAGCGACTACCTGCACCGGCTTCAGCGGGCCCGTCCGGGGGCGATGATCCTCGGCTGCACGCATTACCCTCTCCTGTCGGGAGCGATAGGCAAGTTGATGGGCCCCGATGTGCCGCTGATCAATTCCGGTCAGGCGGCGGCGGAAGAGGTGCACAGGCGGCTTGTCGACACACACCTACAGTCCCCGCGCAGCGCCGGCGGGACGCTGCGGTGTTTCACCACCGATAACCCCCGTCGTTTCGCGCTTCTGGCGGAGCGTTTCGGCGGACGGAAAATCGACGACGTGATGTTCGTGGGAACCGACGAACTGGAATGCATAACGGAGCCGACAACGTGATTTCCACAAGAACCCTTATTCTTAGAGCCCCTAACAAAGCGATGCGGCATTCGGCCGGCCCCTTTGCCGTCTGGCGGCGTCGGGCTGCATCGACAATCGGCGGGGGTTGCCTGCTTGGCCCTCCTTGCCAGCCAACAAATCGCTCGGCCTCTATGCATCGCTTCATTTTGTCAGGGACTCTTAGTCTTCTTTGCGCGATGCCGGAGGTTCTGGCCGGCTGCGACAACCCAAAGGATTTTACGCTCACCGGCGCAAGCCGTAAGATTATGGGCCCGTCGCCAAAGGAACTGGTGTCCCAGGCGTTCGAAGACCCCGACCCGGACGTGCGGCGTGAGGCCATCGCCAAACTGTCCAGCCATTCCTGGGGCCTGAAGGAGCCGTACCTCAAGGGCTACGCCGCGCTGCTGGAGGTGGAGATGAAGCGGAAGGCGCCCTTTCGTTATCCCATGCTGATCTGCGTGGCTGTCCGCGCGTTGGGGCGGTCGGGCGACGCGGAGTATCTTCCGGACCTTCTGCGTGCGATGAAAGACCCCTCCGACGAGGTGCGATGGGACGCCGCCGTGGCGTTGGGCAACGTTGTCAGCGAGGCGGCGGTGGCGCCTCTACGGAGGGCGGCGGTGTCCGACCCGTCAGTGGACGTTCGGATCGCCTGCTGCCGCGCGCTTCGGCGCTATCGGCGTCAGGACGTGGTGAACACGCTCGTGCGGTGCATGTCCGACAAGGAATTCGGCGTACAATACCAGGCGCACGAGATGCTGGTGGAACTCACCGGGCGGGATTTCGGCCCGTCGGCGGCCCGCTGGGCCGGTACGGACCTGAGCAAACTACCCCCCAAGACCACCAAGCGGGGCAGCGCCTGGTGGAATCCGATCGGCTGGTTTAGATAAGACCTGAACCGTTCGGATGATCGCCAACGAACCCGACGGTTTTTCTCCCGCTAAAGGACAGTATTCGTGAGCACGAATCTCGCCCAGTTGCATCACCAGGTTATGTTTGGGCAGTCGGGCGGAAAGATCATCTGGCAGCCGCGGATCGGCTGCTGGTATTACGACAAGAAATTCATGGG
>PVBE012223679.1_pt1 | contig 21023 bp, 17 predicted proteins | sample 1631181 | NCBI WGS metagenome assembly PVBE01 (sample SAMN08397723, study PRJNA350692) | Marine metagenome, whole genome shotgun sequencing project. | isolation source: water | place: Pacific Ocean | collected 2012-04 | reverse complement strand
CATCATATGCCTCACCACCGAAAGTCCGGTACCACTCTTGATTCCCTTCCCCATCAGTCTTCACCAGGTAGGCATCATTATTACCTGCGCCGAAAGACTCTGTGCGGCCCGCGATGATGTAACCACCGTCCGCGGTCTGCTGCACCGAGTCGGCTTCCTCAGTCTCCTCACCACCGAAAGTCTTGGTAAAGGTTGGGGTTGGAACCGGTACTTCTACTATTACCTCTCTTACTGGACCTGGTACTTCTACCTCTCTTATAACTTCTACTATTACTTCTTTTTCTACTTCTACTATTACTTCTCGCACTGGACCTGGTACTTCTACCTCTACCTCTCTTATAACTTCTACAGTTTCAGTGAAAAAATTGCGCTTGAGGAAATTTCCTGTAAAAAACAAATCAAAAATAACCAGCAAAACCAAACCAATAATCAGGCCTGTTAATAAATTCTTCATTCCAGTCCCCCCACTATCTTATAAGCGAATACAGTATAGCTCTAGTGTATGATTAAAGTCAAAACCTTATCAGGTAAACGTCACCACGCACCGTGCACCACACACAATAAAAAAGAGTTAGCTTTGAATGTCACCTGAACTGGAGATGATTGAAGCTAACATTATACGTGGGTGCAGCGAGTGAGCTCATGGGTAGGTATGCACAAAGGGGGTGGGGATGTTATAATCGAGGTTCATGTAATTACGGTATTATCGGTGTGTCAAGCAAACATAACAACTTTCTAATAAGTTAGCCACCGAAGTTAAGTTAGAAAGTGAGGTGAGAAGTAATTGAAGGATGGGTATTTTCTATCATTTCCTGGTTGTATACTATTGCTTCTTGTCGGCATTATTTTGGGCTTCGCCAGTAAGCTTACAATTGGAAGTTATACACCTGGCGTCGTAATAAGCTTTATATTGGCCTTTGGGGTTCAATATCTATTCTCAGACAGGAGGAGATAGCTCCTATAACCCTATCTCACCCGAACATCTTGTCGCGGGGACGGTGGTCGAACGGTGATAGGAATCTCAATCGTTCTGGTTTCCTCGCCATCGGTGAAAGAAACAGTGATGTTAGCTGAACCGGGAGCTATTCCTGTAAGAATCCCTTCTTTACTAACTACGGTTATCGTACTGTCGCTGCTTTCATAGGTGCTGTTATCAGTGACATCCTTCATGATTCCCCCGCTACCCTTGACGTATACTGCGCTGATATTGAGTTGGCGGGTCGTATTTGCAGCAAGACTGGTTGTGCTTGGTGAAGCCATTATTCTGTCAAGCGTTGCTCCTATTTCATCTGGGGAAGTTGAAGTAGATGAGCAACCTACAGACATCACAAGCAATAAAGAAATAAGCCCCGTAGTTGCTAATATTCTTAGCATCTTAGTCTTTTGAATGTCCCAGCTTACGTTTACAAGATTTCGATGGTGGCGCGAGTTCCGTCCTTGGCGGCCTTCACCCTGACTAAAGTACGCATGGCTTCAGCGATGCGGCCCTGTTTCCCGATGACTCTCCCTTTATCTTCATCAGCTACTTCCAACTTGAGCGTAGTACCTTGCTCGTTTGTTTCCTCAGTAACCACCACCTTGTCCGGGTCATTGACGATTGATCTGGCGATGTACTCTACTAGTTCTTTCATGCTTTCTCCTTGACTGTTTTAGACTTTTCCAAGATACCAGCTTTAGTTAGGAGTCTAGCCGTGGTGGCCGTTGGTTGAGCACCTTGTCTGAGCCAGTAAAGTGCCTTTTCTTCATCGATGACTACGGTTTCGGGATCAGTCAATGGATTATAGTGGCCAAGAATACTAATAAAAGCCCCGTTGCGTGGGGAACGAGAATCAGCCGCCACTAGCCGGTAGCTCGGTTGGTTTTTCGCACCGACACGGCGCAATCTAATCTTTACCATATCCTTAGGGATTATATGCCATAACTAGTCGGCTGTCAAGCTAGAGAGGGTCCGGAATATTCATTGTGCAGAAATTTTTCCATTAATACGGAGAGGAAGTAGTATTTTGAATTGTTTCTTATACGGGAAAGTTCCTTAATGTGGTGAATTTTAAAGAGGGGGGAGAAGTAATGCTGGATGTCCTTTGGGGAGAAGGCGTAAGGTGGTCCATCCCTATGGTCTTTGGTACTAAAACAGATAAGTTGGTATTTACCAGATGGTTCCAACACTCTATAGGTGCTCCGAATATAAGTCTGCCGGTCCGGTGGCGGAATACTGTGAAAACAGCCGCGGTCAAAAACCATGATGAATGTGTTATCCGTGTAGGGAAGTTGTAAGGTGTTCCCTGTTATTAGTTCGCACTTTACCCCTTCCTTTGACGCTTTTTGCCGTGCATAGGTGATTGCCGTTGGAGCTATATCGATTCCGTGGCATGCGAAACCTTGCGTGGCAAGGTAAATTACGTTGTTACCTGAGCCACAGCCGACATCTAGTACTGTCCCTTTCCGTATTATCCCTGACTCAATTAGCGCCACTAATTCTGCTGTCGGTCTATTCTCCTCCCAGGGTAATTCTTCTAGTGGACTTCTCTGGTAGATATCTTCCCAACTCTGTTTGGTGTCATCAGTGTTCTTTGCTTGTGTACTTTCCATCAAAGTGATTATAGACCAATCACTGAATTGACTCAAACCAAGACAAATAGCATGTGCATATTTGACTCAGCAGAAGATTACCTTACTTTAAAGACCGAGAGAAATTTATGACTGGTTCAAAAGGTAACACATTTGGTCGGTAGTAAGGAATAATTCCTTGCCAGGTAGTGGCTGGTAGATAAAGTGGATCATTGGGAGGGTAGTTCCCGAGGTTTTGCTTGAGAAGAAGTAATCTCAGAATATGATAGGCGGAGATTGTTACGTCGTAGCTGAATGATCTCCGTCGGTTAATGCGGTACTATCGATACCAGATTCAAACGGGCGTAGCCTAGCGGGTTCAACTTGTACCCCGCCACATAGGGCTTAACCAGAATAAAATTCTTGCCGAACCACAAAGGTAGAATCGCCGCATCTTCGACTAGTTTTTGTTCAACCTGTCGATATAAAGCCAGGCTGAGCTTTATATCTGGCTCGGTACGCGCTTTCCCCAGTAGAGTATCTACCTCAGCATTGCTATATTCGCCATAGTTATTTTGCACTCCGCTACGGAAGAGAATATCCAGAAAACTCTGCGGGTGCGGATAATCAGCAATCCAACCCAAATCAAACATCTCATCCTTCTCTTCCTGAAGGTTATAGATAAATCTCTCTGGCTCTAGTTGTCTGACCTTGACCGTTACTCCCAGATTCTCTTGCCACTGGTAAATGATTGCCTCTAGGTCACGAGATATTAAGCCACCTTGGCCGGCGGTGGTAATCGTAACTGGCGGTAAATTCTTTATGTCGCCGTACTTGGATTCTTTAATTAATTGCTTTGCCTGATCGATATCGAAACTTAGACCGGACAAACCAGTATTGTAACCAGGCATTCCCGGTGGCAAGATGCCGTCGGCTCGCTGCATCATGTCACGGAAGACCAGAGAAACTAATCTATCTTTGTCTATCGCTTGAGAGAAAGCACGGCGAATCTTAACATCGTCAAACGGCGGCTTGGTCATATTGAAGCCGATGTAGTGGAAGCTTAATTCAGGTACTATCGTCAGTTCCTGATAAAAGGGGCCAGTCTTATCGGTGATTTGGTCAATATAGATAAAGGAGACACCGGTGGTATCGATTTTACCTGTTTCGTACAGGTTCATCGGGATGCCGCCGTATAGCTGAAAGATAACCAAATCAACATCAGCTAACTTTCCATAATAAAGCGAATTCCTCTCTAGGACGAGCTGATTAGTTCTTGTCCATTGCTTTAATCTAAAGGGACCGGTGCCATTGGGGCGGCTCCACCACTGGTTACCAGATTTCACATTGGCGCTATCGATGACAAAAGTCGTGGGATAAGTCAGTTTGGCCAGGAAATAAGACTTTGGAGCATCAATAGTTACTTGAAGGGTATAATCATCAATAACCTTGACACCACTAATCTCCTTGGTTTGCCCAGCGAGCATCTCATTGACACCAACGATATCGCTGAGATAAGTTGGCGCCGTCAACGAACCGGTGGCCGGAGCCGCCGCTCGTTCCCAGGAATACTTAAAATCACGGGCTTTGACCGTCTGACCATTATGAAACTTAACATCGTGTCGTAAATAGAAGGTATAGGTTCGCCTGTCCTGACTAACATCCCATCGTTGGGCGATATCGGGCGTCGGCGTTAGGTTATCGTCGAGATAAACTAGTCCGCTGAAGAGTTGTACGATGTATTCGTGGGAAGTCGCATCGCCAGCAATCGCTGGGTCGAGCGTTATTGGGTCAATGCCATAGAGATTTAGTGTGCTTCCTTGAGGCGACAGACAGCTAGCCAGCAAAAGGTTAGCTGATAGCAGCGCGGGAAGAAGGACAAAAAAGATTTTCTTCAATATTTAGCGTAACGACCAAATAATTATTGATGACATACCATAAACCATCCGTTTATGCTTACTGGCAGAAGTTTGAGTGACAAATGACCCTACTAATCGCTTTAGGCGACTTCTATTTTGGTGGGTTTAGTTCTAGGGCCAAATAAGCTCTGGGCTTGTGTCTATGGTTTCAAATATTCCCTGGTTAGGTGTGTTTACGGTCAAAATCAATATTGGTCCTCCAGTAACGTCACTGGGCCTTTCCCGTACATTATTGAAAGGTATTCTCAATACCTCCCTAAAAAGACCATCTACCCGGTCCATTGTGACCTGCTTTTGGTAGACTGGTGGGAGATTTACATGCCAATAAAATTCAATGGTTACTTCAACGGGCACACCGCTGAAATTAATCGGTTGGCCCTTAGAGTTATAGTAGGCTACGCTGATAGCGACTCCCCTTGTGTCGTGGAACACGGTAGGGAAAATAAGAGCTTCGATATACGCTAGATCCTCAATCATTCGCTGATCTTCAAGGTGCTTGATAGATGCCAGGATTTGATCTTTCGTCCGCTCGTTCTCTGCCAATGTGAGGGCTTTCCTGTAATCAGCTAAAGCGCCATAATAATTTCCATTAGCGGCATAACAATTTCCTCGTCTGTTGTAAATTTCAGCATCCTCGAAACCAAGTTCTATAGCCTCAGTATAATCTTCGATGGCTTTATTGTTACCCTCTATTTTCTCAGGGTCTTGCTCGGTGTTATTATAAGAAGCAGCTAGTTGGTAGTAAGCCTCTCCTCGATAGTAATAGTAATTAGCCGTATTTGAGTCGAGTAGAATAGCCCTTGTGAAATCTACGAGGGCTTCATCAATCTGCCCAGCTTTGAAACTACTATAACCAAGGCCAAAGTAAGCTTTGGCTAATCCCTCGTAGTCTCTAGAACCAAGTTCGATGGCTTGTGTATATTCGCTAATTGCCCTATCCCATTGCTCTTGTTCCAGATAGGTATTACCTAGTTCAAAGTGAGCCTTTGCCTCAGTCATCGCTGGAGTTAGTGTGGGTGGCACCGTTGGTGGCACCGTTGGTGGTGGTGGTGGTGGTGTTGGTGTTGGTGACACTGCTGGTGGTTCGAGTGGTGTTTCTGATGTTGTAGGCGGGGTTGTTTGACTAACGTAAACCCCAAGAATAAGCGAAATCCCTATGAGTAGGATGGCAATACCCCATGGTATTTGTGTGTCATCACCCCTCAGTATTCGACGTAGGTATACAAGAGTAAACGAAATTCCTATAAATAGGGTAGCAATGACCCATACCCATGTTATTTGCATTCTAACGTTCCTCAGCACCTGTCACAGCGTGCAAACACTCATGATATTATACCACAAACCGCCTATAGTTTCGTTGATCAGTCGAAGCACTGGCAGGTTGTAGTCTTCCTTGCTCATAAAGAGTAGAAAATTGCGCTAATTACCGAGGGGGGTTCTTAATTTACCCTCTATTTAATACCCAACTTGGAGCGGCCGAAAGTACATTCGATAAAAGCTCACTAGCCTGCCGGATAATGTTTCTAGCTATCGGCGGTAATATCATAGCTGTGGTCACTTCCGCTTCACGGTATTTCTTAATGGTATAGTCGCGCCATAAGGTGTTCAGACCATCCATATCAAAACCGTAAACCTTAATCAAGGCGTTATTATAGCTACTACCTTCATGAAAGACGTTTAATAGCTGAAACATCTTGGTCTGGCCGTAATTCTTGATGAGAAATTCAACTAAATTTTGACTTTGGGCATAGGCTTGCATAGCACTTTCGGCATAAGCGGAAAAAGGGCTGGATAGGCTACGTACTGAAATCAGGCTGTTTTTGGCGATAGCTTTCTTGAGGAGATTAGTAAATTCGGTTTCAAGTGGCCCTTCGTTATACATGGCTAAGCCTTCATTCAGCCAGGTTGGTAGCTCATTGTAGGGATTAAAAGTTACTTGGGCAATGACGAGATGTGTTAGTTCATGGGCAATCGCTCGTTTTATCGAGTCAGGGCGAGATGGCACTAGTCCGATAGTAATGGTACCGAAATTCGTAAAGGCTGTTCCCCCAGTCCACTCTTGGGGGTGAATCATTGCCCCTTGTAAATCTCGCGTGTTGGCATAGAGATAGATTTTGACTGCCTTCTTCAATTCAGCACCGGTGTCTTTAGCTAGTTGGGTTAGCGCCTGCCGGGAGGCTAACATCATCTCTTCAGCTGCAGATTTTTCTCCATGGTACCAATATATGGTTATTTCGTCCTCAGTCAAATTCTGCCAGATATAGCGATTATCATCAAAACTGACTTTGATCGGGTCAGTGATCGCCCTGTCGCCCTGATCATTGATTATTGTCCACCAGTATTCCACCGTTGTCCCCGGCGGTAGCCCGCCGGTTTTCCTCATATCCCATATCCATTTAACCTCGATAGTGGTATCAGGAATAAACTCGATGAAAACCTCGCTGGTTACCTCGGCGAAACTGGTATGGTCGACAGTATAGTGCAGGCGAACATCGGTAATGTTGACTCTACTCTGTGCAGACAGATTGAAATGAAGCCCATCCGGAAATTCGGTAGAGGTCGTGTTTCTGGTTATGTTCAGTGCGTTCTGAGCTTGGATTGAGCTTGGTAAAAACAGAACGAGGGAGAGGCAAATGGTTAGGGTCAGAATAATGGTTTTTCTTATCATCCGTTCTCTTTACCGACCATTGATCTGAGATAAGCGGTAATAAAGCCATCTAATTCTCCACTGAGCACTGCTTCAGTATTGCCGGTTTGATAGTCAGTACGGTGGTCCTTGACCATTTTATATGGGTGAAGCACATAACTTCTGACTTGGTTACCCCAGCCGGCTTCAACCCGTTTGCCTTTCAGCTTAGCTCTTTCCTCGGCTCTTCTGGCCACTTCCGTCTCAAGGAGACGAGCCTGAAGAATCTTCAGGGCAATTTCTCTGTTCTGGTACTGGGAGCGTTCGTTCTGGCAGGTAACCGTCAGTCCAGTGGGTAGATGGGTCAACCTTACTGCCGTGTTCGTCTTCTGGACATTCTGACCGCCGGCGCCGCTTGAACGAAACATGTCCATCTTCAGGTCTTCCGTCCTTATCTGGACAGCCACATCATCTTCAGCTTCCGGCATGATTTCAACTAGGGCAAAAGAAGTATGCCGGGCATGGTCAGAATCAAAGGGAGAGAGACGTACCAGCCGATGGACGCCGTGTTCCGATTTTAGGTAGCCAAAGGCATAGTCACCGCTCACCTCAATAGTTACGCTCTTTAGCCCGGTTTCTTCCCCGGGAGTGGTCTCTAGTATCTCTGATTGATAACCGCGTCGTTCTGCCCAGTGTAGATACATTCTTAATAGCATCTCCGCCCAGTCCTGAGATTCGGTGCCACCAGCACCAGCGTGAATGGAGAGGAGAGCGTTTCGATCATCATACTCACCGCTAAAAGCTAACTCCAGCTCCATCTCATCAAGATAAGTGGCGGACTCGGTGATTCTGGGTTTAATCTCGGTAATTAGGGATGGCTCCTCTTCGGCCAGTGTTAAATCCTCGGTAATTTCGGTTATTTTACTCTCTAGGTTGCGCCACTTCTCCACCAGCTTTCTTGCCTCAGCTAACCGCCGCATTGTATTTTGGGCTTCGGTAGTGTTCACCCAAAAATTGGGTTGAATCGATCGGTTCTCTAATTTAGTAATTTCTTCTTCCCGAGCCGTGATGTCAAAGACGCACCATTACTGAAGAAATCCTCACCCGTAAGTCCTGTAACTGTTCTCTCAGTTCTGACACCGATTGACCTCCTTTTGTCTGTCTTACTATCGGGGAATAAGTACCCATTAGTTAAAGATCTGTTTTAATGGGCAGCTCCCGCGATAATATTCTTAATCATCCTAAGGTTACCCGTGCTAGTGATGTCAATTCTGTATATTTACATTCCGATTATAGTATTTCTTCCGTCCAGTAACAACTTTTGCAATTAGTCTGTGTGATCCTTACAGACTCTTGCAAAGAATGTTCACTTGGTGTATGATTGGCTGAATTAGTTTTGGTTTAGGTTATCGTGGCTTTGACCAGCCGTAAATTATTTAAGCATTGGATGACCGGATCTAACTAAAATCTAAAAAGAGGAGGCCATCCAATGAGTTATGAGGAGAAGTCACTCCAGTGCGCCGACTGCGGAATTACCTTTGCCTTCACTGCTGAAGAGCAGGAACTCTTTGCCTCAAGGGGTTACACCAACGAGCCAAAGCGTTGTCCGCCATGTCGTCAGGCGAGAAAAGCTCAGCGTATCGGAACTGACTCTAACTACGGCTCCGGTTTTCGACGTCAGATGTTTCCGGTAGTATGTGCGACATGCGGTAAAGAGACTGAAGTACCTTTCGAACCACGCGGTGATCGTCCGGTATACTGTAGCGATTGCTACCGTAAAACTAAACCTGGGTTGAATTAGTTAGAATACGTAAAAAAGGCACGGGCCAACAATACTAGCCCGTGCCTTTTTTATTTACGATAGAATAAAGTTCGTCAGTGCCGCTATTGAAGTTTACGGTTCACTGTTTTCTCTTCGGCACTGTTCCCTTCGGGGTATCCTCAAGGACGATGCCAACTCCATACAGTCTAGTCCGTATTTCATCTGCAAGTTTGAATTTTTTATCTTTGCGTAAGGCATCCCTCAACTCTTTGAGGTAGTTTATATGTCCTTCGGCATTTTCAACATTGTGGTTAGTAGTTACTTTCTCGAGAAGGTACTCTAAGTTCTCTCTTTTGATTTGCGCTATCGTTAATCCTTTGATTTCGGTAAGTTCCTTGATATCAAGAGTTAGCGACTCTCTTTCTGGCTCAGGAAGAACTAGACCAAGTACGCCAGCCAACTCTATGAATATGTTGCGATGTTCGATAACTTTATCCGCGTGGTTAAGGTTAACAGCGCGATTGATGTCTTGAGCTAAGTCGAAAAGTACGGCGATTGCCTGTGGTGTATTGAAATCATTGTCCATAGCTGAAATGAAGCGGTTACGGTACTTATTAGCGGGGGTAGTCCCATCAGTCTTGGTACCTTGAGCTTCTGAGATCGAACGGTTTATCTCAGCATAGGGTTCGCTTAATTTCCATTTAGCGTCACTAAAAGCTCTGAGTGCCACGCCCGAAGCCTCTAAGGTCCCTTCATCATAAGTAAGTGGTGTGCGGTAGTGAGAATGAAGAATAAAAATTCGGATGGTATCGGCCCTATATTTTTTAAGGGCTTCCTTGATGGTTACTAGATTACCCAGCGATTTGCTCATTTTCTCTTCGTCGAGCTGGAGTAATCCATTGTGGAGCCAGTATTTGACGAAGGGTTTTTTCCCGGTGAAGCTCTCCGATTGTGCTATTTCATTCTCGTGATGTGGGAAAATTAGGTCCTGTCCACCGCCATGGATGTCGATGGTCTCACCCAGATATTTTACCGACATGGCGCTGCATTCGATGTGCCAGCCTGGCCGTCCTGGCCCCCAGGGACTATCCCACGAAGGCTCGTTTGGCTTGGTTGCTTTCCACAGGACAAAATCCATCGGATTTTCCTTCTCGTCTTCGGGCTCGATCCGGACTCTGGCTGTCATCGAATCGAGATTACGATGGGAGAGTTTTCCGTAATCGGGGACATTCTTGACTCGGAAATAGATACTACCCTGCGCCGGGTAAGCATAACCTTTGGTCACCAGACTCTGTATAATTTTAAGCATTTCGGGTATCTCTTCCGTGGCCCTGGGGTAAATGTCCGCCCGGCGGATATTTAGGGCATCCATGTCGTCAAAGTAACCGTTGATATATTGCTCGGCTAATTCGCGGGTGGGAACACCCAACCGAGCCGCCCTATCGATAATTTTATCGTCAATATCAGTAATATTCTGCACATACTTCACCCGATAGCCGTGAAATTGGAGATAACGTTGGATGGCATCAAAGTAGATATAACTCATGGCGTGGCCTAGGTGGGCATCACTGTACGGGGTGACCCCGCAAACATACATCCTGACCTCCTCACCGTGGGGTAGGAAGTCCTCTTTTTGTCCGGAAAGGGTATTAAAAACCTTCACTTTTTCACCTCGAAGAGTCTTCGGCTTCAATTAGAGCAATGGCATAGGCGGCAATGCCTTCTCCTTGCCCGATCAGGCCTAAATGGTTAGTTGTTTTCGCCTTGATACTTACTTTAATGGGCGGAATGTCCAGTCCCTGACTAATGCGTGCTCGTATTGGCTCAATAAAATCACTAAGTTTTGGCTGTTCGGCGACGATGGTGGCATCGATATTGCCGATTGCCCAGCCTTTTTCTTTTAGTCTGTTTTTTATCCGACTAAGTAAAATGAGACTGGAAATATCCTGGTATTCTGATTTACCCGGTGGAAAATGCTGACCGATATCGCCTAGGTTGGCGGCACCGAGTAGGGCGTCAATGATGGCGTGGGTTAAAGCGTCGGCATCGCTCCAGCCGCTCAACCCTTTGGCAAAGGGTATCTCAACTCCACCTAGTACCAGCCGCCGTTCTGGCACCAAAGGATGAACATCAAAACCCAGACCAATGCATACCTTACCCTTCATTATCGCCCCGTAAAATCTCGGCTAAAGTTAAGTCGTTGGGGGTGGTTATCTTTATATTATCATAGGAACCCATGTAGAGCTTAACGTTATAACCTGATTGTTCGACCAGCTCAGCGTCATCGGTGACATCATTCTGGCTAAAGCCGGAATGATAGGCCTTCTCTATTATAGTAAATTTAAATACCTGCGGTGTCTGTATCATCCATAGGTGTTGCCGCTCCAGTGTCTTTCGCACCAATTGACTCCTATCGGCAATCTTAATGGTCTCTGTTACCGGGATGGCGGCAACGGCGGCTCCAGTTTCAGCGGCGGCGGTTAGCCCGTGCTCAATTATCTCTGTGGTAACCAAGGGTCGAGCACCGTCGTGGATGACTACCCAATGGCAGTGGTTGAGACGCCTTAGCCCATTCATCACTGAATCCTGGCGCCGTTGACCACCGGGGCAAACATCGCTTACTTTTGACCATTTGTGTTCAGCGACTAATTGCTGGCCTCGTCCCAGATTCGGTGGGCTTAGGACAACTACAATCTGGTCAATCGAATCGCACCTTTGGCAAACATCGATTACTTGTGTCAGAAGCGGTTGCCCGTCGAGTAGAGCGAATATTTTATCAATCCCGCCCATTCTCTTGCTGGAACCAGCGGCGGTAATGACGGCGCCGACTTTTTCTTGAGTGTCTTTTTTCATGATTAAGGTTGTTTGTCCTGACTAAAGCTGGGATGAGTTTAACATACTAGTCCGATTTGTTCTATAATTGACTATCCGGGACTTTTAGCGAAACGGAGGAGATCTCATTATTTTTGTGATAGTCTATATTAAAGATGGGGAGAAGACTGGATGGTTGAAGATAAATATGCGCTAAGACGATTTGATATTCAGTCGGAAGACGTCATCGATCGGGCAATTCTGGAAGCAATTCCTTTTGACTATCCGGACTCAGCCACAGAGGTGGTTTATGAGACTGATGAGTTCACTGCCGTTTGCCCTTGGACGGGCTTACCCGATTTTGCTCGGCTGGTAATGAGCTATGTCCCCGGCTGCTCTCTGGTGGAGTTGAAGTCGATGAAATATTATCTCACCTCTTACCGGAATGTAGGTATACTGCAGGAGCACGCCGTCAACTGTATCCTAAGAGATTTGGTGGCGCTCCTTAAGCCAGTCTCAATGACGGTGGAGGTGGAATACCGGGAGAGGGGTGGTATCAAAACAACGGCTGTGGCCAGATATGAGGGGAAGTAGTGAATCTCTGTAGTCTGGTTCTCTAGAATTTAGTTAAGAACTTTATTCTTCTGGGTTATCTATAACCAATCCTACTCGTATCGCTTCTCTCAGCGTACTGACGGGAACAAGCTCGCTTTCTGGGGGAACGTTAATTCGTGAAGAGGCTTTAGGTATGAGGCAACGCTTGAAGCCGAGGCGGGTGGCTTCGTTCACTCGTCGATCAAGCTGGGGAATGGCTCTAAGCTCACCATTGAGTCCGACTTCACCAACCGTGGCTGTCTGCGGGTCGATGCCGGTGTTACGGAAGCTGGAAATAATGGCTAGGGCAATACCTAAATCAGCGGCGGGTTCACTGATTTTTAGTCCGCCGGCAACGTTGACCAGAATATCCTGATTACCCAGCTTCAGACCGGTTCGCCGACTCAGTACGGCGGTAATTAGCAGTAAGCGGTTGAAGTCGACACCGTTGGCGGTGCGACGGGGTAAGCCAAAGCTGGTGGGGCTGGTTAGAGCCTGAATTTCGATCATGATAGGGCGGCTGCCCTCGAAAGTTGGCACTACCACTGAGCCGATGGTTTCGTTCCCCCGTTGTGATAGGAAGGCCTGTGAGGGGTTGGCCACCTCAACCAGACCCTGTGTTTTCATCTCAAAGACGCCGATTTCGTTACTCGAACCGAAGCGGTTTTTAACGCTGCGTAATAGCCGGTAGGGGCTGAAGGTTTCCCCTTCCAGATAGAGGACGACATCAACAATGTGCTCCAGAACACGCGGACCAGCAATGGCACCATCTTTGGTGACATGCCCAACTAAGAAGATGGGTACGGCGTGCCGTTTGGCCCAATGCATCAGTCCTATTGTGCACTCTCGTACTTGATTAATACTACCTGAGGTGGAATTCAGCTCCGGGGAAAAAATCGCCTGGATGGAATCAATCACCACTAGGTTTGGCGATAGCTCTTCAATTTGATTGAGGATGGCTTCAAGATTAGTCTCTGCCAGTAAGAAAAGCCCCTCGCCTTTTATGTTCAGCCTTTCTGCCCGAAGTTTAATCTGCCGCTGCGTTTCCTCGCCAGAAACATAAACTACCGTACCGTGTATTTGAGCTACTAAACCGGCAACCTGAAGTAGGAGGGTAGATTTGCCGACGCCTGGGTCACCGCCAATAAGGATGAGGGAGCCGGCGACCAAGCCTCCCCCAAGCACGCGGTTGAATTCATTTAGGGGTAGTGGTAGTCGTTCTCCATCCTCGATCACAATCTGAGATAGCTCGAGAGGTAGACCGGTCGAAATGGTCGATTGGAAGGATGAGGTGGCGACCACGACTGTCTGTTCGGCAAAGCTATTCCATTCCTGACAGTTAGGGCAGTGTCCCAGCCATTTCAGACTTTCTTTCCCGCATTGCTGACAGATAAAAATTGTCTTATGCTCTGGCCGATTGTCTTTTGACACGGGGTAACTTTACTTTATTTTCGAGAGCGGTGCAACCACTTCAAACACTAAATTCTAAGCACTAAATCTCAAACAATATTAAAACTGTTATTAGAGCCTCGCGTTGTCGTATAGGGTAAATTCTAGTTGAGATCCTGATGGGATGAATAATCATGCTTTTTGAAATAGGCTTTCTTTTATAATTTTGGGGTAGTAGGGTGAACTGAGCGGCGAATCATCAGTTTGCCAATCTCTAGGACGGGGAAGATGGTAGCGGCGGATACTACCACTATTATCCAGTCGACCAGAGGGAGCGGGTAGGTATTGAATGGACCCTGAAGGAAGGGGACATAGATTAAGAATAGGAGTAAAATGGTTTGCGATATGACAGCTGCAATCAGCCATCTGTTTTTGAATATGCCAATCTCCAGTATAGAAAGTCGGTCGGAGCGGTAGTTGAAAGCTTTAAAGAATTGAATAATAACTAAAGTCACAAAGACTAGGCTTTGTGCTTCAATCAGACTTTTCCCTGACCCAAGTGCCCAGACAAAAATCGCTAGATTGACGACGGTACTCCAGACACCACCGAGAAGGATTAAGATTGTTACTGGGCGGGTAAAAATAGTCTCGGTGCGCGGTCGGGGCTGGCGCTTCATAATATCGGGTACAGATGGGTCTAAGGCTAAGGCGATAGCGGGTAAGCCGTCGGTCGCCAGATTTACCCAAAGAATCTGGATAGCAATTAATGGTAAGGCCCCGTCTGTGCCCAGTAGTCCCCCAAAAATAATAGCGATGGCCATGACCAGTACCTCCCCTAGATTGGAGGAGAGGAGGTACATCAAGTACTTCTTAATATTGTCGTAAATCCCTCTACCTTCTTCAACAGCAGCGACTATGGAAGCAAAGTTGTCATCGGTTAGAATCATGTCAGCCGCCTCTTTGCTGACATCGGTGCCGGTAATGCCCATAGCTACTCCAATATCGGCCTTCTTTAAAGCGGGAGCATCGTTGACGCCATCGCCGGTCATAGCGACGACATGGCCCTTTTTAGCTAGAGCCTCGATGATGCGTAGTTTGTGCGCTGGGGAGACGCGGGCGTAGACATCGACATGCTCAACCGTGTCTTCTAGTTCCTGGTTACTCAATTGGTCAACTTGTGTTCCGGTTAGGGTTAAACCGTCTTTCAGTAGGCCCAGTTCTCTGGCAATAGCGACGGCGGTCCACTTATGGTCGCCGGTAATCATTATCGACTTGATGCCGGCCTGTTGGCAAAGTTTGATGGCTTCTTTGGCCTCCTCTCGAGGTGGGTCAATCATCCCGACCAGCCCGATAAAGACCATTGCCTGGTCAATGGCTTCATCTGGTTGAGAAATTGGTTTATAGGCTAATCCCAGGACGCGTAGTCCCTGGCTCGCCATATCATGGGCGGTACTGAGGATTTTTTCTTGCTCAGTACTCCTTAGCTCCTGTTCCTTGCTATTTTGGAGGATACGTTGTGAGCGCTCAAGAATGACTTCCGGGGCTCCTTTACTGTAGGCTACCTGCCCTTCAGCCGTTCGGTGGACCGTCGTCATGAGTTTACTTTCCGAAGAAAAAGGGATTTCATTAATGCGCGGACACCGGCTATTTTCATCTTCTGGCTTCAGTCCCGCTTTAGTTGCGGCCACGACCAGTGCACCTTCAGTAGGGTCTCCCTTTATTTGCCACTGACCGTCCTCTATTACCAAGCGAGCATCATTACATAGGCTGCCGTTACGGAGTAAGGTTTCCAGATGAACATCTTTTCGTGGCTCATAAATCTGGCCGTTTAGGAGGAAATTTCCCTTCGGTTCATAGCCTACACCGCTGACCTCAACTGATTTACCATCGACGTAGATACGCCGTACCGTTATCTGGTTTTGAGTCAGGGTGCCAGTCTTATCGGAACAGATAACAGTGGTGCAACCGAGGGTCTCGACGGCGGGTAATTTTCTCACTAAGGCGTGGCGTTTGACCATATGTTGTACCCCGATGGCTAAGCTGATAGTAACCACCGCCGGTAGGGCTTCGGGTACGGCGGCGACGGCTAAGCTGACTCCCCAGATGAACATCTCCAGTAGGGCGTGGCCATGGAATATCCCGATGGCAGCTAATAAGAAGGTGGTGGCCAACGCGGCGATGGCGATTCGCTTTCCGGTTCGGTCGAGATTCATTTGAAGGGGTGTTTTCTCCTCCTTCACTTTCTGGAGCATGGTGGCGATTTTGCCGAACTCAGTCGCCATGCCTGTGGCTGTAACGACGGCAGTACCACGACCATAATCTACTGAGGTGCCCATATAGATCATATTTTTTCGATCGCCGAGGTTGACTGTCTCAGGTAAGGGGGTAGTTGTCTTGGTTACCGGTTCGGATTCACCAGTAATTGAGGCTTCGCTCAACTTGAGGTTGACTGCATCTATTACTCGAGCATCGGCGGGTGTGTGTCCGCCGGTGTGCAGTAGGATGATATCGCCTGGGACTAGTTCTCGGGACGATATATCACTCTCCTTCCCATCCCTGATGACGGTAGCCGTCGGCGAAGCTATTCGTTTCAGGGCTGCTACAGCCCGTTCCGCTCGATATTCTTGGAAAAAACCCAGGACTGCGGCAAAGAGAATGATAACAAAGATGACAATGGCGTCAGCTACCTCGCCTAGAACACTGGATAAGATTGCGGCTACTAGTAATATGATGATGAGGAAGTTCTTGAATTGTTCCAGGAAGATTGTCCAGGGTGAAGTTTTATGTTTTTCTACCAGTTCGTTGGGACCAAATTCCACCATGCGGCGCTTCGCTTCTTCCTGGCTCAGGCCGTTGCCATCGGAATTAAGAGAGGAGATTACCTCTGAGACTTCTAGATGGTGCCAAACTTTGTTTGCTTGCATTCAATCAATATTCAATAGTAGATATCAAATCTCTGGCCTTAATTAATGGTCCCTCAACGGCTTTTGCCTAAACAAAAGGGGTGGTTGTCTTAATTTCCCACCCCGTTCCGCGCTGTTCGGTTTTGTTGTTTTATTTACCTAGACTTTATTATTCCCGGCCAAAACCTCGACTGGTGCTGGATGCACGACAACCTCGCCATTTTCTAGGTCAACGATGGCCGTGTCCCCAGCTCGGAATTGGCCGCGGAGTAGACCATCGGAAAGTTTATCTTCAACCATGTTTTGGATTACCCGGCGCAACGGGCGCGCACCGAAGACCTCATCGTAGCCTTTCTCCCCTAGAAAATCTTTTGTGGCATCAGTTACTTCCAACTTGATATTCTTCTCGCCCAGTTGATTGGCGACTTGAGAGAGTAGTAGGTCGACTATCTTACGGATATGCTCTTTAGTTAGAGCGTGAAAGACGACTACGCCATCAATGCGGTTGAGAAATTCAGGGTGGAAGGTCTTCTTGAGTTCGCTCAGCAGTTTTTCTTTCATACTCTCGTAGGAACGTTGTTCAGTTTTGGCTTCATCGATGCGCGAGACAAAGCCAATACTGCTGCCCTTGCGGATGAGTTCTGCTCCAATGTTGCTTGTCATGATAATGATGCTGTTGCGGAAATCAACCCGTCGTCCCTTGGCATCGGTCAGGTGACCATCATCGAATATTTGGAGCAAGATATTGAAGACGTCCGGGTGAGCCTTTTCAATTTCATCGAAAAGGATGCAGGTGTAAGATTTGTGTCGGACAGTCTCCGTCAGTTGCCCACCTTCGTCAAAACCGACATATCCCGGCGGGGCACCGACTAGTCGTGATACGGTGTGTTTCTCCATAAACTCAGACATGTCTAGTCGGACGAGGGTGTCTTCGCTTCCGAACATAAACTCGGATAGGGCTCGGACCAGCTCTGTCTTCCCGACACCTGTTGGGCCGAGAAAGATGAAGTTGCCAATCGGGTGTCTCGGGTTCTTGAGTCCGGCTCGGGCTCTCCGCACCGCTTTGGCGATCGTCTCGATAGCTTCATCTTGACCGATGATGCGTTTATGCAGTACTTCCTCCATATGAAGCAGGCGGCTGGCCTCGTCACCACTGAGCTGGACGACGGGAATGCCAGTCCACATACTTACCACTTCGGCGGTATCATTAGCCGTCACTTCGGGTTTCTCTTCCTGCGTTTTTATTTGCCACTTGGCTTCCAGTATCTTCACTTTCTCTTCTTCTTGTCGTTCCTGTTCGCGCAGTTCGGCGGCATGAGCATATTGTTGGCTGGCTAAAGCTGCCTCTTTATCCCTTTGTAGGTTCCCTTGCAGTTCTTTGGCTTCTTTCAGGTTAATTGGTAAGGTCCGGAATTTAATTCTTACCTTTGAAGCTGTCTCATCGACAATATCGATGGCCTTGTCGGGTAGAAAACGGTCCGGAATATAGCGTGCCGCCAGATTAGCCGCGGCAACTAGAGCTTCGTCGCTAATGGTCAGTTTGTGGTGCTCCTCATAGCGCTCTTTAATTCCGCGTAGGATATCGATGGCTTGTTCTATCGATGGCTCTTCAACTATAATTTTTTGGAAGCGGCGCTCTAAGGCTGTGTCCCGTTCCACATGTTTTCGGTAATCATCTAGAGTGGTGGCTCCAATGCATTGTAGTTCACCTCGAGCTAGTGGTGGTTTAAGAATAGCGGCCGCATCTACGGCTCCTTCCGCTGCTCCAGCACCGACGATGGTGTGGAATTCATCAATGAAGATCACACAGTTTCCGGACGATTTTAGTTCGTCGATAATTTTCTTTAGCCGTTCTTCAAATTCGCCACGGTATTTGGTACCGGCGACTACGGCGGCAATATCCAGCGTAATCAATCGTTTGCCTTCCAGTGTCTCCGGAATATCACCAGCGGCGATGCGGTGAGCCAATCCTTCAACGATGGCGGTTTTGCCGACGCCGGGTTCACCGATGAGCGCCGGGTTATTTTTGGTTCGACGGCTTAAGATTTGAATTACCCGTTCGATTTCCTTTTGCCGGCCAATGACTGGGTCAAGCTTATTCGAACGAGCCAGCGCCGTCAGGTCGACTCCCATCTGATCCAGAATCGGCGTTCGGCTGGTACTACGACCTGGTCGGGGCCGAACTAAACTTTGAGTGAGCACGTGCGTTGTTTCAGTACGAGCCTGTTCTAGGGTGATACCAAAACTTTCCAGGACACTGGCCGCTACGCCTTCGCCTTCATGCAATAGTCCGAGTAGGAGATGTTCGGTGCCAATATAGTTGTGACTCAACTGGCGGGCTTCATCGATAGCCATTTCAATGACTCTCTTGGCTCTCGGAGTCAGCTCGATTTCACTGGTAGCAGTTTTCTCACCGCGACCGATAATGTACTCTACCGCCGAGCGTACTTTAGCTAGAGTGACGCCGAGATTAGTCAGTACCTTGGCTCCGACTCCCTCTTCTTCCCTTATTAAGCCCAGCAAGAGGTGCTCCGTGCCAATATAACCATGATTTAGGCGCTGCGCCTCTTCTTGAGCCGAGGTTAGTACCCGGCGGGCTCGTTCGGAAAACTTGTCAAACCGGCTAGTCATCTTTTTTCCTTCTAACCGCCACCCTACTTTATCAGGAATTATTATAGAGTAACTGACGATAAAAGTCAAAAGTCAAATACGGGGTTTTCCCATGCTTCGTTCATGTAGGGTTGCGATAGAGCCTCTTGGCAGTGGCGTATTTTCCACAAGGGGCTGCCCCCTCAGTATCGTCCGCGCTGAGGTATTTCACTACCGTGTTCGGGATGGGAACGGGTGGTTCCGCCTCGCTCTAACCACCAAGAGACTCACATCACTGCTAATAGTCTAACATTAAACCGTTGATAATGCAAGTCTTTGGTTTATGGTTACTTCATCCTCTGCCTTCCTTCGGAACGGGGATGAGCTGTTCTTAAGGAAACTACTTCCTACGTACCATGATGAGAGCTTCTTCTTTTTCTTACTTGTAGCGGAGGGCTCCAAGTCGCGGTGTTATTGTCGTGGTCGTCGGTTGCTAGCCTGAAGTATATGGCTAGATTTTCCTATACTGTTTAAGTAGAGGGATAGGTTACCATCTTCAAATAATAGTTAGATGGTTGGTAATGGTTGTAAAAACATCCTACAAAACAAAAAACCTACAGCAGGCAAATAATCATACAAACCGTAGGTTCTTTAATTTTAACTAATACCAACTCTGAAGCAGGCCAAGCCCTCGGCCATTAGTACCGCTCAGCTGAACGCATTACTGCGCTTACACCTGCGGCCTATATAGCAAGTAGTCTACTTGTGGCCTTACTCCCGACCGAAGTCGGGATGGGAGATATTATCTTGGGGTAGGCTTCGCACTTAGATGCTTTCAGCGCTTATCCTGACCAGACATAGCTACCCAGCAATGCCCCTGGCGGAACAACTGGAACACCAGAGGTCTGTCCCTCTCGGCCCTCTCGTACTGGAGAGAGCTCCCCTCAAATCTCCGGACGCCCACGACGGATAGAGACCGACCTGTCTCACGACGGTCTGAACCCAGCTCGCGTGCCGCTTTAACCGGCGAACAGCCGGACCCTTGGGACCTGCTTCAGCCCCAGGATGCGACGAGCCGACATCGAGGTGCCAAACCTTGCCGTCGATGTGAACTCTTGGGCAAGATAAGCCTGTTATCCCCGGGGTAGCTTTTATCCGTTAAGCCACGGCCCTTCCACTCGGAACCGTAGGATCACTTTGCCCGACTTTCGTCCCTGCTCGACTTGTAAGTCTCACAGTCAAGCCCCCTTATGCCAATGCACTCTATGGGTGGTTTCCATCCACCCTGAGGGGACCTTTGGGCGCCTCCGTTACCTTTTAGGAGGCGACCGCCCCAGTCAAACTACCCACCAGACACTGTCCCCTAGCTTGATCTAAGGTTAGAGCCTAAACTCACCAAGAGTGGTATTTCAATGATGGCTCCACCGAGGCTGGCGCCCCGGCTTCAAAGCCTCCCACCTATGCTACACATGATAAGCCCAGGCTCAGTGCCAAGTTGTAGTAAAGCTCCACGGGGTCTTTTTGTCCAGTCGCGGGTAACCCGCATCTGCACGGGTATTTCAATTTCGCCGCGTCCTTCGTTAAGACAGCGTCCAAGTTGTTACACCATTCGTGCGGGTCGGAACTTACCCGACAAGGGATTTCGCTACCTTAGGACCGTTATAGTTACGGCCGCCGTTCACTGGGGCTTCAGTTCGGTGCTTGCACACCTCCCTTTAACCTTCCGGCACTGGGCAGGTATCAGCCCCTATACTTCAGCTTACGCTTTAGCAGAGACCTATGTTTTTGCTAAACAGTCGCTTGGACCAATTTAATGTCACCCTCAAATAGAGGGCACCCCTTCTCCCAAAGTTACGGGGTTAGATTGCCGAGTTCCTTAACCT
>PVBE010023447.1_pt1 | contig 21032 bp, 14 predicted proteins | sample 1631181 | NCBI WGS metagenome assembly PVBE01 (sample SAMN08397723, study PRJNA350692) | Marine metagenome, whole genome shotgun sequencing project. | isolation source: water | place: Pacific Ocean | collected 2012-04 | reverse complement strand
CTAACGAGTCTATCTCCGGCTTCGGGATAAAATCGTTTCCTATAATGTTCATGTTGCTCTATGCTGTGGGCATGAGCCGTCTTATCGATGTCGTAGATCTGGTAAAACCTCTCTGTTTCAAGGAGCGGGGCTTTTTCGATTACCTTATCGACTAGGCCAGATATTTTTATGGTCCTAATTCTCTCACTCATAGTCATGATAGGTAACCTCTTGTACGTTGCGACATCTTTGTCACTGTGAACTCCTGCTATAAGTCTACAGTTAGGAAACTTGCGTCGAACCTGACGTATAAGCTCCATATGTCCATAATGAAACATGTCAAATACTCCACTAATATATACGGTTATCATTTATTAGAATCAACAATTCTCTTAGCTTTAAAAAAACCACCCTTCGACAAACAAGCCACTGCTGGTAATAACACTACTGGTCAGCCATGGGCTATCAATGTGAAAGCGAGAGCTAAGTGGGACTCGTGGAAGTCATACGAAGGCACCGACAAAAGTTTAGTACAGAGCGAGTATGTAGCTTTGGTGGAGAAACTAAAAGTACGACTAGGAGTCACACACTAAATCTATGACAGAACAAGATTTGGATTATATTGACTAAGATTGTTGGTTTTGAACTTATTCAGTGTAAAAAGAGTCTTGATTTCTCTCATCAAGGTACGTACCCTGATGAGGGTTGCCACTGGATCGAGAACATTCATGGTAGGTCCCACGTGTATTCCGAAGTTTTGCTCTGGTATACGGCATTGATTTTCATACACCTTATCTATCACCAACGGAGTTACGGTGGCATTAAGCTCTTTGGCCATCCAGAACGTACCCTTCCATAAACTTCCAACGCTCCTTCCGTATCTTCGTTTATAATCTTCTACATATACAATCACGTGACTACTCTTGAGTCTTTCTCGGATAAGCTCTTTCACTATGTCGTAACGTCCACCCTTTTCGGTAGGTATGTAGCAACACTCGCTAGATGTGTATACCAGACTCATCCACCTTTTCGCTACTTTCGACGCTAGTAGACATGTAGATCCAGGAACCAGAGCAGGCGCTAGATACTCGAGAAGACTCACAGGATAATTAGTTACTAGTATAGTGGGTTTACTCGGTAGTGCACCGAAATTACTTCGTACTCTGAAGTTATCCCGAAATATACTGTTAGCCACATCTCGATAGCTAGAGTAGTTACTCCTCATTAGTATTTTCCCGATTAATTCCAGTAGTTTTCCCACGATCAACCACGACTTGTATGAGTACCAAAACAACGCTATCACCAGGAGAGCTCGTCTATTTGTGCGCATGGGAAGTATCAATATGGCCAATAGAACACTTATCTGTATTATCAAAGTATTATACATCACTTTGATAACAATGAGAAAGACTCTTAGACTATAGTTCGATAGACCTGTCGTTCTCGGTACATGTTGATATAGTTCGACTTTTTCTTCAGGTTTCGCAGGTAGGACCATAAGCAATGTTTCTTTGCCAGTATGCGCTTCTTACCCTTGTATATGTATTGAGACGGTCCAAATTTATGAACAAATAGGTATAGGTCTTGTCCCATATACTCGTTTAGTCCTGCGACAAACCTTGTGTCGGGCTTTCGTCCCATACACTCGTTAATGGCTCTTGCTAAACACACTGGTCCGGTGATTGATAGAGTACCATCCTCATAGCTTCTGGCTTCGACTATCTTCAGAATTCTCTCAATGCCTACCTTCAAGAAAGGATGCCCTCTTGGGCTCATGATTAATCCATTATGTATCCCGTCAGACCCTGAGTCTAGCACAGACACAAACTTAGACCCTGTCTCTCTCTTCATCTCTTTTAGTGAGACATAGGGGAGAGACTCTGCGTCTACATAGACCCCTCCTCGTTGGTATAAGATGCATAACCTAAACAGGTCAGCCTTATAGGCTCCCGGTTGAAGAGCCATGTAAGCATTGAATACCCTTTCTCCTTGTGCGCGCATGAATCTTTGACAGTCCCTATCGTTGAACCAGTACATTCTAATATGTGGGTTAAGCTGAAGCCACCTTTCGTGACAGTTGTTATACTTTTTCTTGTTCACGAGTCGACTTCTTGTTGTCCTGTACACTGCGATCTGGTTCTCCCCGAATCCGTTGACTACGATCCTTGGAATCCAGGTCCATTGTAATATGGGTTGGAAGTAGCGAAACAAGAGTAAAGCAACGACTATGGTTGTAATCATTACCAAGCGCATTTTGTTGTACTTCGCTAGAAAGTTTAAGTGGGATTAGTGGATCTAAAATATTGGACTGATCAAAGAAATGTTAGGTGCTATTATACTGGTTCTTATAGTGGCGATGGTCCTCGCAGTGTCGACAAGACCGGAACCCATCAAACTAAGAAGCTGTACCTCAATAAAGAGGAGAGTCGTATGTTCACTAACCACTCGCACAGTGCAACCAAAGTACTTTAATAAAGTTCTTGATAGGCTTGTGGAGCAATTTGATGCTGTTTATTTAGCGTTACCTTCGGTATCAGCCGATGGAGTACCTTACCCAAAGTTGACCCACCCGGGAGTGACAGTGATTCCCGTTGAAGAAGATTACGGTCCTATCACTAAGTTTTTTGGTGTATTAAATTCTGATGAAGCACCAACGACTCTTGTGGTAGCTCTAGACGACGACATTATATACGACTCTGGGCTCAGGAGCATCTACGAAGAAGCTCACACCAAGCATCCCCGTTGCGTACTGTCTGGAGCTGGTATAGTACATAAGTATCTAGGTCTGAGCAACATACCATGGTTCCTTGCCATGACTGGGCGCAAGGAATATCATCCAACGGCTTTCCCTTCCCTGTTAGGCAGCAAGAATATTACTACCGTTACAGGTTACACAGGAATATGTTTCAGACGTGGTCTCATACAGCGCCAGGAGCTCCTAGCGTTCATGTCATACTGGAATCGTCATCGAGAGTGCTTCCTAAATGATGACTTAGTCTTTTCGGCGTTCCTTAGCACCAAAAGGATACCTAGACTTGGAGTTCAAGTTCCTCAGTGTGTTATAGAACCGGATAAGGATACACCCAACCTGAGCAGCATCGAGAATGTGGGGACATGGGGTCCATGGCCCGCGTTGTGGCCCATGCAGAGGAAAGTGATGAATCGTCTACGTGATTGTTTCAGAAATGACCCAGTCAGATTTGACTGCATCTGTATTCTTGATGTATTGGTCCTAATTGTTATGGTGGCCGTGATTAATAGTCGTTTGGGGATCTAGTCCCTAGCATGTAATCGGTATGGGTGAAAGTCCACGGAGCATCTTCGCCCATGAACACTCTACCACATGATTCGAGCTTACTAAGATCCCCTTTCTTAACTCCGAGTTGTTCTCGAGCTTTCTCAAGAGCGCTCAAACTGGCAAAGGTCGAAAACTTGTCCGTATGCCAATAGTAGAATCCGTGAAGGCTAAGCAACACTATTGAGATTACCACCCAGTTCCTGATAAACACACCTGGACTGGGCAGTGTGTCGGTAAACATGTAGCTTCCTAGGAACGTTACCCATAGCCCCCACATTAGGTACCTCGCTGGGTAGTTCACGCGATTTTCCCTCAACAGCGACCATTCTATGCGGTCGACTACGTCTGATAGTTCGTCGCTTTTTACCGGGTGGATTTTTGAGTTAGTTTTGTCTGTAGGTCCGATTCGCTGAGTAGTTAGAATGTATAGGACCAACACAGCTAGGATGAATATACCCAACATTGTCATTTAAATGAGATATACCAACATTTAAATAGCTAAAATGAAGTTCTTACTTATACTAGTCGGTTTTATCCTGTTCTGGATCGTCTTTGCGGTCGTTAAAGAAAGGAAAGAACAGAAGAATGCCTATGCGGCTGCGAAGACACGAGACATGGACAGTATCTCGTCATCTTTAAGGAAGATACGATACTGTACGACGTACGATCTCAGGACGATAAAATGGAGAAGATCTCTGGTGAGCGCTGGTATAATCACAACCATGTTGTTTGCGTTGGTGTGGCGCAGAATGCCTTCTTCCGCTGAGATACTGACTCATATGCTCCTAATAACAGCGGTAATGGCTGCTGTCTGGTCGGATTTTACCACTAGGACCAGTTCAGAGGCAGCAGCGTACGCAGATAGAAACATAGACCACATTAAAGACCTTCTAACTAAACACCACAGTTTTATTCTTCCAAACTGGACTAGATAGGAGTCATGTATCCTCATCCGATCATTCTTCTAAGGGTTATATGCTCTGATTGTATATCGGTAGGGAAGTTATCGTCTTGTGCGAAAAGTCCTTCTGCCCAGATCTTTCCACCCCTGGGCAATTTTGCTCGATCTTTAGCGTAGTAACATAGGTTATCAGGACAAAATCTTTTATGCAAGTATGCATCGACGGCATGTATATAATCGTGGGTTCCTTCCACCAGTTTCCTTAAACCTTCTCTGGACACCGCATACGCATGTGTGCACATAGCGCTTCCTATCCCAGCTACCCCTGAAGGTTTACGAGGAATCCATGACGATGAGCAGTGTCCCAGAAGGAGTATGTCAAATCCTTTGCTACTATCGATAACGTTGGTAACGTCCTGTAGTCCGATCCCGGAAGGAACAGATATATCATCCTCGAAGATGATAGCGTGTGGAACTCCTGACTGATACAGGAAATTCCACAGGTTAAGGTGAGACTTGTAGCAAGCAAATTCCCCTTTGCGTATTATCGGATTCAGTTTGTTATACTCGGCCACCACAGCCGGATCTTCTTTGTCGGTAGCACTCCATCGATGTGGATGTAGTCCAAATTGGTTGAGTCTACTCAGAGTGGATCTCCAACGTTCTGGACGTCTGTCTAGGTTTATGACCCAGACATTGTCGTAAATTCCTTGTTTTGTGGGTGAGGAACCCGTTACATTTTTACATAATGCTGTATGCCCAGAGCGCTGTATACGCTCTCTGCGATGGTTCATACCAGAGGACGCACAGACTTCTTCCCAGTCATTACCGAACTCATCACTTAGTATAGGGTCGATCTTGTTAGGAATGCTTATCGGGATGCCTTCAAACAGATTGGTCTTTAGCGGGAAGAAATTAGCTTTTGAGATAGAGATTGGACCTTTCTGGTCAGGTATTACTATCGTGTCTCCTTTTTCACTATAGTAAAAGATATCGATGAAGGGCCACGACCACGAACTATATGAGGAAATGTTTGGTCGGTCCAACAGGTATAACTTCGTCAAGTGCTTCTTCCAGCCCTGGAACGGTATCTTGATAGGCCCAACACGATAAGCAGCCACGGGTGCTATCCCTATCCCAACCGCTGCAAGTTCGTCCTTCAAAGACAGTAATTTATCTCTGTCTTTCAAGCTAACAGCGAAATCCATGTCATCGTCCCACGGGATAACACCTTCGTGACGAGCTACCCCGATTAAGGTTCCGAACATCGCCACCATCTCTATCCCGTGAGAACTGGTTATTTTCACACTTTCCTTGAGTAATCTTTTCATATCTTTCTTATCCTCAGGATTCCACACGGAGCTGAAGGGCTGGGGGTTTGGTAGTGGCAGGAAGGTGTCCGGAAAGAAGTACATCAGCATATTCCCCACGATTAAGAGGCATAGTAAGACAGTCACTATTATGAGGGTCAACTTGTAATAATCCATTTATTACAAGGAGAGATTTTTTATCTGCACTCAGGAGGAAGATATGGTTCACCTATGGCCTTCAAAATGTCTCTCTCTTTCAGAGCAACGGGGTGACCTTTCTTGAAAAGGCCATACTGATTTAGAAGATATCCCTGTTTGTGAGCGATATTGCGAATTCGCTGGGCATAGACTTTACTTCCAGTATATGCCAGGAGTGCCGCCCCCCAAGCTTGCTTGGTGGTCCAGAAGATGTCTAGATGGAAATAGAACCACTGACCACTGGGACAGTGACATATGCCTGCAAATTTCTTATTACTGTCTTCTTTTGTGCTCATATTAGCGACGACGATGCCTGCTTCCGTCAATACTGCTACCGCCTTAGCAAGCGTGAACTTAGTGCTTCTTAGTAAAATATCGATATCGCCGGAGTCTTCTGCTCCCCGCAAATATGATCCCACTGTTTTCATTTCGAATGACTTTCCACCGAAGTTTTTTGCCAGCACAACCCTGATCATGAGCTGTACGATATATATGTAGTGTCGGGGGATCCTCTTCATTAGATCCTCTCGGTACTTCAGTCCTATCAGCTGGACGTGACTCAGTGATTTGAATACTCCTTTCTTCCTCGTTGGCATCCTTCTCTTATTTGCCTCCACCCAATCTATAGGAGTAGGACGAGAGGCTTTTGGTATATCGTTGTAATGTTTGAGCCAGGCACGAGCGGTAACGGCACCAACCCCAGCTATAGTCTCGAACACTTTCGTGGCATGCTTGTCAGGGGTCAACTTTTCAGTACCATGTCTCTTTAGCCACGCTCGAGCTGTTTCAGCTGCTACTATCTTACCGGTCTTGATGTACTCGTCAATTTTGTCTGTGGTCGCTTTCCCGAGCCCTGGAGGAGCTAACATGTTAGTAACCTCGTTAGTAGTAACGTACACCTCCCTCTTAGGAGCTTTGGTGCCGTCAGGGCGCCGACCTTTGTTTCGTACAACAGAGATAGACTTAATGACGTCTCCAGGGATGGTACAGATGGCAGAAGCGGCATTTGTGTATGCCCTATATCTATTATTGTCTCTGCCTGGTTCGAGAGCCTTCGTCCTTTTGTTCTTCTTAGCCTTAGTGAAGAGTTGCGCCAGGACTTTAAAGTCTCTGATAATACCTGATTTACTCATTTATTTATGCGGTATTATTTTCTTCGCGATAGATAAAATGACAGTCAAAGCGAAAAACCTAACAATAGCCTCTATAGTCTTGGGCTCTCTGGGCTTTGTGCTCTTTATCTATTGTAAACTGGGATACTCGAAAGCGCAGGGGCAGAAGTGTCCCTTAAACCTAGCCTCCAAGGTGCTCATCGCTATAGGCATCTTCCTACTCGCAGGAGCAGTGTACGAGCTCTCGGACAAGAATGAACCTTTCTGCGCTAGCTACTGTTCCACTGCTCACGATCCTGATAGTGATCCCTGGAGCTACAAGACCTTTTGTGGCCCTCCTCCATCCTAAATTTATTACAAAAAAAATTAACATGTAATAAATGAAGACGAAGTATAAGGTGTTAATTGCACTAGCTATTATTGCTGTCTTAGGACTAATAGGTTTCTTAGTTTGGTGGTTCAAGTTTCGTAACAAACCTTATGTATATTCCTCACAAATAACAGCAGAAAATATTATGAGCCATCTGGAAACTTACCTAGAACATAGTAAGTACATGAATGATTCGCAAAAACAAATGCAACAAAATATAGACGTTCCCGTGTATTACATTAATATGGATAGGAGTGTAGACCGTAGAAAATTCATGGAGAACCAATTCAAACTATTAAATATAAACTCTCCCAATAGAATACCGGGGGTACCAGGTAATTCTCTAGATAATATCCTGTTTGGTGCGTATGGAGATATCTCGTATGCGATAGAATACACAGACTTATCTCCATCAGAGGTGGGCTGTACATTGTCTCATCTTCAGGCTATTAAGACCGCCTATGAGAATAACGAACACGTTGCATTGATACTAGAAGATGATGCGTCGCTTTCTCTTGTGCCTTTCTGGGATGGAAAATTGAGCGACATTATAGCAAACGCTCCTATAGATTGGGAGATCATCCAACTATTCTGCATGCACCCCCCGACAATCGTAAAATCTAGCTTCACCCTCCATGATATAGATAATCCTTGTCACAGTACCACTGCATATTTAATAAATCGCAAAGGAATGGATAGGATGTTGAGTGCTACTAAAGGACCCAACCAAAGGTTCCATATTAGAAAGGAGCATGCTCCAGCCGGCACTTCAGATCAATTTGTATATGCTCTTGTTCGAACATACATCTTGCACAAATCTTTGTTCGTCCCTCTTAACCATACATTAACAAGTACTATACATACTGAACATGGGGACACTCATAGAGTAAGGGCTAATACTGTAATAAGAGAGTATCTTAAATACAATAGAAACCTATTCAATTTAAATGAAAAACAATTACGGTTTTCCAAGACTCTTCACGATATGGCAGACAGACTCGATAATCTCCAAATTCCTTTTAGGCTTAGCTGTGGTACATTACTGGGAGCTTACCGTGAAAACAGGTTTATCTCGTACGATGGTGATATAGATTTAGATGTACTCTATAGCGATTACTCACCCAAAATAGAAGAAAATCTGGACAACTTTGAGCTGAAGCATAGGAGAGGAACACCTGAAAAAGGGTACGAACTCACTTTCCAACATTTAGAGACCGGTGTGAATATTGATATTTTCTTCCTGTATGACGAGGAAGATTACAGATGGTACGCATCCTATAACGGGAGATGTAACCGGTCAAAACATGGACTTTGTAGGTGGAAAATTCCTAAAGATGACACGCGACCTCTTACATTTGTTGGTAGATCTTTTCAAGTTTGTAAAAATACCGAGGACTATCTAATATCACAATATGGTCTAAACTGGAATATTCCCAAGAGTTACACTTATTCCGAATCCTTGACAACTCATAACTACGGGCTGATCGAGGATGATTTTCCACCCAAATATAGATTAGAGAAAGCAAAAGAATCCAAACATTCTGATCTATGGCCTCGTAAGATTAGTGAGTTAAGTAAACCCATTATATGGCTGTATTGGCAAAACAAAACACCAGACTCGGTAAAACCTCCTTATTTAGATCTATGCCTGGAGACTGTTAAGAAACATTGTAACGATTCCTTTGAGATAATAGTGTTGGATGATCAAATGATACCAGTGGTCTCGAGGTCCATAGATCCTAATTTCGTCAATATTCAACCTCTTGCGATGAGAGCCGATTACATACGCTTCTGTCTCATGTATGAGTTTGGTGGAATATGGTTGGACTGTGATATTGTTGTATTAAAAGACCTTTCTTTCATGATTGAAGACCTTAAAACCCATAACTTTGTGGCTTTTGAGCATGATGACCCCAATGATATTAGCATAGGAATCATGGCTGCCAATAAAGGTAATAGGTACTCACATCATATGAAACTCTTGTTTGAGGAGCACCCCAGTTACTCTAAATGGAGAAAGGGAGAGCATAAGATAGGATGGGCAGACCCAACGTTGACAGCTAAGAGTTTTCTCAGGGATCTTAGGAAATTCTACCCGAATGAGGTAAAAACTTACCCAGCTCGACTAGTATATCCTGTCAACTGGAAAGAGTCGGCTAACTACTATTGGGGTCTGGGGAAGATTAACCCCAAAATCCTAGAGTTACCGGCTGTATATCTCCACAATCAAATGTATAGCAAGAAACATAAGACTTTGTCCAAAAAGGAGGTTATGGAAGGGCAATACCGAGTATCCGATCTGTTTAGGTCCAAGCTGAGTGCAGAAATAAGTGATAGCCACTCCGGCCCACAAACTGTATCTCGGGAGTACAGTAGCCAAGTCCACAATGAGCAGATGGTCGCAGCGCTGGACAATTGTTTTAAGCGCTATGGAACAGATAAATCTAGCAAGTATAATGGTTATACCAGTGTTTACTCCAGTCTTTTGGGTTCACTCCGAGAAATCCCAATATCTTTATGTGAAATAGGAATAGGAACAATGACTGACGGGCCCAGCAACATGAATGGCTACGGTGATACCGAGATATATATACCAGGCGCGTCTTTGCGGGCTTGGAGAGACTTCTTTGTGAATGCTGAGCTCATCCTTGGTGTGGACGTCGCCAGAGACTGTATGTTCAGAGAGGGTAACATAGAGACAATGTTGGCAAGCTCCTTAGATAGGAAGCAGGTATCGGAAGGTCTCGCTGCAATGGGCAACCCCATATTTGACGTAGTTATTGATGATGGGCTGCATACAGTGGATGCAAACACAAGAACATTTTTTAACTTTGAGCCCTACATTAAGCCTTCGGGAGTCTACATTATTGAAGACTTAAAAAAGGAGGACGCCAATATAATCGCTAGCAATATCAGAAATGGAACGGGTTCTCGGTATTTACTCCGTATTACAGAACAAGAGGAGACGAACGGTCCTCACATGATAATAATCAGGAGGAGATGACTGCCAACTTTAAGATAGCTTAATTACTTTTACCTTCCTATTGCTCTTAAATATTGCCTCTCCAACATTGTCCCCTTTCATCACGTTACTACACTGACAATAGTCTACCTTCAGATTTTTAAGGTTACGATACTTCGTACCAGCCTTACAAATCTCTGCGCACTCGATAATAATCTTCTCGGGAACTTCCTCGAAATCGTGCTCCAGTATCACATACCCAGATGGAAAGGAGGAGAGATGAAAGAAGTAATGATGGGATTTAGCGCCCTCCAGGAGCTTCCAGTTCTCTTTGGCGGTCTTGCCTAAATGTATAACATATCCGTCTCTAACGTACGTCTTCATTTACTGTTCAATCCATGAGAGCAAAAACAATCTCAACCTTAGATTTAAAAATGACATTTAATGCTATATCGGTAACTAGAAACAAAGTCATGCAAAAAGGAGAATTTTTCCCATATAGTTGGCACGTCGACGAGAGCCAAGAAGAATTTACGTGTATACGCATATATGGCTTGAACAAAAAGAACGAGAATGTCTGCGTTAGAGTTGACGATTTCACACCTTACGTCTACATAGAACTACCAACTAGAGTTAGATGGACCGCTACCAAAGCACAAATCCTTGGAGACAAGCTCGATAGTCTCCTGGGACGACAGAAGCCGGTGAAAAAAGCGTTGACGTGGAAGAAAAAACTTTACGGAGCTCACATAGACCCTGACACCGGTGAACGAAGACTTTTCCCTTATCTTTTCTGTTCATTCTATAATATTAAGGATTTAACTTTACTCAGCTTTAGGCTGAAGGGCGCCGTGCACTTTGTCGGACTGGGGTCGTTAAAGCTCAAGATTCACGAGTCAGATGCCAACCCAGTTTTGCAGTTGACGTGTTGTAGGAAGCTTCCGACGGCAGGGTGGGTAAAGTTTCAGGGGCGTAGGATTAGAGAAGAGGAAATGGAAACTCTATGCGACTACGAGTACCAGGTCAAGTGTAGGCATCTACAACCGTTTGAGTGTGATATGGTCCCAAAGCCTAAGATAATGGGGTTCGATATTGAGGTCAACTCGTCCAATCCTTCGATGATGCCTCAGGCTCATAAGAAGGAAGACAAGGTGTTTCAGATCTCTTGTGTCATGGCGAGGGAAGGAGACAGTCCTGACGACTATGAGAAGTATCTATTGACCCTGGGAGACCCAGATGAGAAGATCGTGGGCTACGATATCATTGTTTACACGTACGAGACCGAGGCAGAGATGCTGATAGGGTTTACTGATCTTGTTAGGGAAGAGAATCCCAATATTATCACAGGTTACAACATCCTGGGGTTCGATATCCCGTATATGATGGATAGAGCTAAGAGTCCAGCGTGTTGCATGCGAGAATTCAGTACGCAGGGGTTCCATAAGACTGCTCAGGCCAAGGAGAAGACGATACGGTGGTCATCATCCGCGTACAAGAACCAAGACTTCGAATTCCTTGACGCAGAAGGTCGAGTCTATGTTGATCTATTGCCGTTAGTGCGTAGGGACTTCAAGTTTAACAACTACAAACTTAAGACGATCTCTACTTATTTCTTGGGACAGACTAAAGATCCTCTGAGCGTCAAGGGGATCTTCAAGTGTTATCGTATCGGAGTCAAGAAGAACAAGAAAGGAAGATATGGCAGGAAGGCTCAACGAGCAATGGCAGTGGTTGGAAAATATTGTTTATGTGAAAATACAGTTGTAAGCGCAAAACATGGCAATATACCTATTAAGAACTTGTATGGTCAGAATATGGATGTTCTTTCATGGAATGAACACACCAATAATATTGAACTATCAGTTCAGTCTAACTTTTTTGATAACGGCAAGAGGCAATGCGTGGAATTAGAATTGGAGGATGGACGCACTATTACTTGTACTCCGGATCACCAGATTGCAACTACATCTGGATGGGTACAAGCTGGTAATATTCCATTGGATTGTATGGTAAAGGTAGGTCCCATTTTACCTAACGTGGATATAGATACACCTGAAACTGTTTACGCTCGTGTCCTTGGTTTTCTTATTACTGATGGTCATATCTCAAAATCTCGTTGTATGGCATATCTAGGTAATATCTTGGACGCACAGTTATTTGCCGAAGATATCGAGGAGTTGTCAGGAGAATATCCTAGTATATATAAAGATCATAATTGTTGGAAAGTAGTAATACCGATATATTTAAGATCAAGAATCAATACCGAGAAATTTATATGTGGGAATAATCGAACCGATAGTACAGAGGTATTGCCAGATACATCTAGTTGGTCTAATTCTCAAAAAAGAGAGTTTTTGGGCGGCTTGTTCGGTGGAGATGGAGGATGTACATGTCTGTCTAAGAAAGACAATAAATTTACACCAATTACGTTTACTCAGTCTCGAACGAACGAGAAAATAATTATTACATATATGAGACAGTTACAGAAACTTCTTGAAAATTTTGATATCTCTTCAACGTATAGAATCCAAAAACGTGATCTATTATACATTGGGGTTCTCAAAATTCCAATGAATGATAACGATATGTTTATGACAAAGATTGGTTTTCGCTATTGTTATACAAAGACTATTCGCTCATCCATTTCCGTCATGTATCAAAGAATAAAGAAAAAGGTTATAAAACAGTATCAAATATTTTTGCAAGAAGTTAAAGAGAGTGGTTTGTCTATACGTAAAGGATACGATAAAAACATACATAAATATAACTTTCCCCCTAAGTATGGCACCATGAAAGAATGGGTACGTAAAGGTTTTCCTACGGGTCGAGAGACGCAAGCTTGTAGATCATTTCCTAGTGTATTACAGTTCTTGACGAAGAGGAATATGTTAAAATATGTCATAGGAAGTGGTTATCATACCTATGCGCTTGATAAAGAACAAGATACTTTACCTGTATTTGAGATGGAATTAGTTTCTAGGAAGAAAGTTGGTATTAAACAGGTATATGATATTACTGTCGAGCGTACACATTCATTATTGGCTAATGGAATAGTCGCACACAATTGTGTACAGGATAGCGTACTTGTAGTACGACTCATGGACAAGCTCAAGACTTGGGTAGGTCTTACGGAGATGGCTAAGACTTGTAATGTACCAATCTTTACTCTTTACACACAAGGCCAACAGATCAAGGTGTTCTCACAACTGTACAAGTACTGTATGTATCAGAATATCGTAGTTGAGAAAGATGCGTATAAAGTAACAGATAGTGAGCGATATGTGGGTGCAAAGGTGTTTCTACCGGTGCCTGGTAAATACAAGATGGTGGTACCTTTCGATTTTGCGTCGCTGTATCCGACCACGATCATCGCTTACAACATTGACTATCATACTTGGGTCCCAGATGGTTCCTCAATTCCCGACCATAAGTGTCATGTGATGGAGTGGGAAGATCATCAGGCCTGCGAACATGACCCAAAAGTGCAGAGAAAGCTGGTGTTAACACAGTACCTAGCAACGGAGAGAGCAAAGATTAAAGTGATGAGGGAACGGCGCAATAAGTCTCTAGATAAGCTAAGGCGTAAGGAAATGATGGTTAAGATCAATGAGGCTGTAGCCAAGTTGAAACCGTACACGCTGGAGCGGTCTGACATAACAAAGACCATCTCTAAGTTTCCTATGTGTGAGAAGCGAAGGTATCGATTTCTGAAAGAGCCTAAAGGAGTCATGCCAACCATTCTACAGAACTTACTAGATGCTCGAAAACACACGCGTAAGGTAGATATGGCTCGTGTCAAGAAAGAGATCAAGAGGTTGGAAGAGAGTAAAGAGGACAATACCGATCTCATCGTTGCTCAGAAAACATTACTGGATGTTCTGAACAAGCGACAATTATCGTACAAGGTTTCCGCAAATAGTGTGGGAGCAACGACACCAATCCCTTGTGAGCTCAATGGGGAATTTGTATACCGAACAATAGAAGAGATTAGCAAGGGTGATTGGAAACGAATCAACGAGGAACAGGAAGTGTCTACACCGCTCGACGGGCTTCGTGTGTGGAGCGACTTGGGTTTTACAGTACCTAAGTACGTGATGCGCCATCCACAAGACGGTAAGTTGATTCGTATAGTAACACACACTGGTATGGTCGAAACAACAAACGATCACTCTCTTTTGCGACCCAATGGAGACGAGGTCAAACCACGTGACCTTAGAGTTGGTGACAAGCTGATGCACCATCCGACACCGCTACCTATGGACACTCCTATAGAGCCACTATTTCGAACTATTTCAAACGATGTAATTAAAAATTACAAACTTGAAACACCAAAGGAAGAGATGGCATTTGTTTACGGTTTGTTCATGGCCGAAGGTACTGCTGGTACGTGGGGTAAAAGACTAAGTGAGAAAAGTTCGTGGATAATCTATAATTCTGACATAGATCTACTCGAAAGAGCGTGTGAGATCCTGAATCGTCTTGAGTCGGTGGGTGAAAATACTTTTAAAATTGTATTATACCCTTCCAACAAAGATCAATCATCAAAGCTTGACATGTATCACCTTACATGTCGAGGTAAAGTAAAGAAACTAGGCAAAAAGTATAGAGAACTACTTTATGATACTCGTTCACACAAGAAGATCCCAGACTATATCCTCACATCTTCGCTTGATGTGCGGCAAGCGTTCTTGATGGGGTACTACTCAGGAGACGGGGCACGACGACTCAAATGTGGTGTAATATTGCGGAATAAAGGGCATCGTGTCAGTGCACAATTAATGTATCTAGCCAGATCGTTGGGGTACAAAGTGAGTGTAAACTACCCGGAGAAGAAACAAACTCTGATCTCACGATTACAGTGTTCAACACGTTTAGTACGGGATAGTGAGACGATCAAGCTTATCTATCCCACTGATACTCTCATCCCTCTCAAACCCGGTGAGACGATCATCAGGAATGGACAACTCATTCAACATATTGATGGACAGAGTGAGTATCGGCGGATTACCTTGATGTGTGAACGTCTTCCACGACAGAAACTACTTGATAGCCTGGATGATGCTATTGAAAAAGCCGCACGTATTCGCAAGTGTTACATTACAGAGTACAATTCGAAAAGAAAAAGACTCAAATTGGTAAAGTACTGTTGCGGTGCCACCCACTGGGTACTCCTGAGTAGTATCAAGAAAGAATTGCCATGTGCTCTTAAAAGAGATGGGTGGTGCGATTGCGAGTACACTACTGAGACGAATTACAACGTAGTCAATGAGTACAAAGATGAAGTTCCATGTGTTGAGTACGTATACGATATCGAAACCGAGAATCATCACTTTGCCGCAGGTGTCGGGAACATTATAGTTCACAACAGCATGTATGGAGCCATGGGCGTGCGAAGAGGATATCTCCCGTTTATGCCAGCAGCGATGTGCACAACGTATATGGGTCGTAAGAATATCACTAGAGTTGCTGAAGAGTTAACTCAAAATTACAGGGGGAATCTAGTGTATGGTGAACAATTGCCACAGCAAGTAGAAATACTTTGCTAGTCTGTGAATTACCACAGGCGAGAAACCTCGTTGCGGGAACGTCCTTAGAGCTCTTTCTACGACTCTTTCTATGGGAAACCTAGAGAGATACCCAGGGTAATGACCTCGGGCATCGTAAAAACGAAAGAGATTGGATAATCCGCAGGGTCACTATCTAAGTGCGTTTTTGACAGCATATGATAGGCTCCCAACGACTGAACGGGTTTCGGTAAACAATGAAGGTTTAGTCAACCTGAGTTTGCTTAAGGTACAGTCTAAACCCACTCGAAAGAGTGATTTTGTGTAGTAACAAAATGGGTAATGACTACAGAAGGAAATATCTGTATGAACCTGGTAGTATTGGATACGGACACCATTTCCCCTTTAACCCCACTCTTAATTTTAGAAAATGATAAAATGAGTTACAAAATGATTGAAGAGATTTCTGATGGAAAGTGGGCGAAAACCGTAACTGGGAAAGAGATATCTCAAGCAAAGCCTGGAATCAAAGTATGGAGTGATAATGGTTTTACAGATATTGTGCATGTTATACGACATGCTGTGGAAAAACCTATGATTAGAGTGTTGACGCATACAGGAGTAGTTATATGTTCTCTTGATCATTCTCTGTTGTGGGAAAATGGTAAAGCTGCACTTGGTTCAGAAATTAGTATTGGTGATAAATTGTGTCAGAGAAAATTACCAGTACCAGATGATACTCCTCCAGAACCTGTATATCCTAATAGGCTTACGGCTGAAAAGATTAGAGATTATGTAATCTCTGATGCTGTTTACGAAGGTCTATCAGCTTCTTTAGCGTTTGTCTGGGGTGTATTTTTCGCTGATGGTTCATGTGGATCTTATAAACAGAAAAATGGTATTAGAAACACATGGACAATTACCAAGGGTGATAATCTTCTTTTGGAAAGATGTCTAGATATTCTGACTACGTATGAACCTTCTTTGGATTATAAAATATTGGATACGATGAAATCTTCAAAGGCAAATAAATTAGTACCTAAGCAGAAGTCTCGTAAGAAAGAGCACCGTGGCACAATTAAAAAGTTGGTTGAAAAGTATAGAAAGCTATTCTACAATGATAAAAAATATAAGATCGTTCCTGATATTATTTTAAATGCCCCGTATAAGATTCGAGAAGCATTTTTCATGGGTTATTACGCAGGAGATGGTAGTAAGAAATGGCCAGCTTTGACTATAACTAATAAAGGAGAAATAGGAACAGCGGGTATGTTTTTTGTGATGAGAAGTCTTGGGTACAAAGTGAGTATTAATACTAGAGGTGATAAGCCAGATATTTATAAGATTACTGGGTCTACACCAAGCAAGAAGTTTAGGTATGAATCAAATGCTGTAAAGAAGATAGATGATTATACTAACGAGTTTGATTATATCTATGATATAGAGACGGATAATCACCATTTTGCGGCTGGTATAGGAGAGATGGTGGTTCATAACAGTAACTACATACAGTTTCCTCATCTCAAGAGCGCTGCTGAGACCTGGGATTACGCTATCGATGTAGCTGACAAGATCTCCGCGCTATTTCCGGATCCGATCCAGCTTGAGTTCGAGGAGGAAATCTATGCGTTCTTCTTAATCTTGTCGAAGAAGCGCTACATGTATAGAAAGTGTCTACGAGATGGTGTCGTTGACAAGAAGATAGGAAAGAAAGGTGTACTCTTAGCTCGTAGAGATAACAGTAAGTTCGTCAGAGATGTCTACGAGGGGGTAGTGAGTATGATAGCATCCCATCAAGACAGTTCGAAGATTTTGTGTTTTGTACTGGACCAGATCAACGAAATGTGTTCTGGAAGTAAACCCTACACAGACTTTGTTATTACTAAGTCAATAGGTAATCACGGAGGGTTGATAGCTCAGCCAATAAAAGAGAAACCTGGAAAAGCATTGGTAGGTGACTATACAGTGCCGCTATTGTCCAGGGACAAGGCCGAGAGAGAAGAGCAGATGAAGAAGAAAAAAGCCGAGACGCCGCAAGACTTCTATCTCCTATGTCTTCCAGCACAGGTGCAGCTAGCTGAGCGTATGAGGAGACGAGGCAAGCGAGTGGATCCAGGAACAAGACTTGAGTATATAGTCACGAATCCCGATAAACACACGGCTAAGCAGTACGAGAAGATTGAGAGCGCTGAATACATGTCCAGGCATAGAGATATCATTCGAATCGACTACATGTACTATCTCAAGGCTTTGGTTAATCCACTAGACCAAGTACTTGACGTAGCGTTCAAAGACGAGAAAGCGTTTAGAGCCGGATTTACGATGGCTCAGTACAAATTTCGTTGGAAGATACGCACCAAGATGATTAAGGAGATCCAAACACTATCCGCACCAAAGCTTGTCCTTCACGAAAAGTAGTCTAGTAATTTATTTCTAATAGAAATAAATGCCTAATTGCTTTGTGTGCCTAAATGAATCTTGCAGAAAAGTCTGTTCTCGTTGCGAGTGTTATGCTCATAGTAAATGTTGGGGGCAATATATCCGGAGCGCGACCGGAGTCCGTACTGCTATTACATCTGATAAGGTGATCATTTTCACTCCTTGGTCTGTAGAATGCCCGCAGTGCCGAGGACGCATCATGAATGTCAAACCAACTACTCGGTCGGACACGAACCTGGGAAGGAGAGTAGCAATGGTTATAGACTATGCTTCTTTCTTATCAGCTCTAGACGATGTACGAAGTCCTGAAGAGAAATATGAGCTCTACACAAGCGTCTTGGATACAATGATAGCGAACAAGACCATGGTTCGTGAAAATAACGTACTAAGTTCAATGTTGAAAGCAAGATTACGTAATCTATATACAGAAGAGGGTTGGACAGCTGCCAATCTTTATCATCACGGACTCTTTGGTACGCAAATAGCAAAAAAAAAGAGATGTCTAGAATAGGTTACCCATTACCTCGAGTAGAACGACCGCTGTAGCTCCGTATAGTATATACCTGTATATCCTCCACCAATACTCTTCGGCCAAACAGTATAATATCTAGCGGTTGTCCCATTTTTTAGTAAGACTAACACAGCTTTAAGCAGAGGTGGGGGGATTCTCAGTTGCAGAGCGTGGAAAAAGGACTTTCCATTGGGTGAAGTACGCGATAAACAAGACGAGGACTAAGGAACCTAATATAGCCGCTGCCACTGGCCATCGCTTATCTCTGTTCAGTAGTAGATTTACACTAGGGATGGCGAACCATATGCCTACGAGAGATAGATAACTTATCAATAGTATGAGCTCTTCCGACGTACGAGGACGTTTTCGTGTAAAGGTTTCACGTGTCATTTATACTACCATGCCATCTTTTTCTGTATCTGTTATTATCGAAATAATAGATCATCTTGCGGGGCGTAGCCATTCTTCCCCACTTTTCCTTTTTTGTCCTTCCATTGCCACCGGGAATGAATACCTCTAGTCTTCCAGATCTCGTATATGTATTCTGGGTCACCATTGGCTTTGAGCCACCGACTCATATCGGTATGTTTAATGAGACTAGCGACGGGGTATCTCCTCTCGGCAATTAGATCAACTTTATAGATGGAACAGGTCATTTATTGTATAGGGACATTATTTAGGGACATTTCTCCGCGAAAATTGATCTCCATGAGTTGTCCAATGAGCTTTTTCTCTTCCACATTGCCTAACAAGAAGGCTAACTTTGCATACGCAGCCGGAGTTGTCATGTCATATCCTGACAATACTCCTGCCTCGAGAAGGCGAATATCGGTCTCGTATCCTCCTCCAACGCGATCGTACTGAGAAACAGCGACAATGACCACACCTTTCTTAGCCAGCTCGGTAATTACCTTAAGAAACTCCGGAGAGGTTGGTCCTCCTCCCTCTCCCCACAGTTCTAGTATAATTCCTTGTAGACCCTTCGTGTTCAAATAAGGGACAAGGTCGTTAGCGTCCATACCTGGATACATTTTGACCACCGCTATCTTATTATCAGGATTCACTAGCTTCGGTTGAAACTCTTCTTTGGGAGGAGGCATCCCATAGGCTTCATTCAAAGGAGGGTAGTTCGGAGACCAGAAACCTTGGTCTGAGTTAGCAACTGTTCTGCACCCTCGTAGTAAGTCCCCGTTGGACGCTATCATTACTTCGGGGATATTGGTTTGGGATGCTGCCACCAGTGCGTCCGATAAGTCTCCGTCCGACAAGACTATAGGCTTACCCAGGTTTTCCATCATAAAAGACAGAGCCGATGCCGTATAGGGTATAGTATCGTGAGAAACCATGAGAACAAAGGCGTCGTACTTATTGTACATCTCTGATAAATCCCGGGCAATCTGGTTCCAGTCAGCGGGAGTGAGATTACCTGACTGCATGGGTGGGTTGTAGGCCACCACTTCGAAGTCACCGATCTTATTTTTCAGACCTTCGTATTTCTCTTTGAAATTCTTGTCAACTTCACCACCGGTGTTCACCACATAGAGTTTATTATTAATACAAGTCTTAATGTTGGTATACGTCTGAGTAAGTGCTAAATAGACACTAATTGTCACGCTGAGTAAGGTCAAGGTGACCATGATCACCAGTGCTACCTTTTCCTTCTGATTTAGGAACTTCATTTTTTATATATATCTAGATAAGTTAGATTTAAACATGTTCGAGTAAGAGCTAAAGATGAGTAAGTCCAACAGTGATATCGTATGGCTAGCTAGTTTTGATATAGGGAAGAAAAACTTTAGTTTTTACATAGAGGAAGTAGATGTATCTAAGCTCAGAGCGTGCAAAGACGTCTCTAAGTCTCATCGATACAAAGCATGTGGAACCCCTACCAGTAAGTTTCAGCCTACCCTAGACAAGGTCTGCTCTGTAGGGAAAAAGATCCTATTGGAGAACGTAGATCTCACGATAGGCTCTGACAAGCGACAATACCTGGATCCCAAGGTGCTCTACAATATGATAGAAGTCCTAGATGACTACGAAGAGTTCTGGGAACAGTGCGACGCTTTCGTTATAGAGAAACAGATGAGTTTTGGAAAGAGGCATAATACTATGGCTCTTAAACTCGGTCAACATTGTTGGTCATATTTTGCTATTAAATACGGAAAGAAAACGATCGAGGAGTTCCCTGCTTACCACAAGACTCAGGTGTTGGGAGCCACCAAGATAGAGAAGGTAACCAAAACAGGTAAGAAGCGCTATAAAGCTATAGACAAACCGGCCAGAAAAAAATGGTGTATAGCTCGTGCACTGATCATCATCGGAGAGCGTGGAGACATAGAGACGATATCTCAGATTCAAGAAAGTCGTAAGAAGGACGATCTGTGTGACGTGATCTGTCAGCTGCAGGCCTACAAGTATCTTCGGTACGTTAATAGTGACTAGAACCAT
>PVBE011377188.1_pt1 | contig 21034 bp, 22 predicted proteins | sample 1631181 | NCBI WGS metagenome assembly PVBE01 (sample SAMN08397723, study PRJNA350692) | Marine metagenome, whole genome shotgun sequencing project. | isolation source: water | place: Pacific Ocean | collected 2012-04 | reverse complement strand
GTGACAGGCCGACGTGACCGCGGCCCGAAGGTCCGTGGTGTTGACGTTCTGCACCCGGGCCGGTGGAGTCCGCGACGGATCGAAAGCTGGCCCGGGGACGAACGCATCATCCGTGGGTGATTTGCGAACACGTCGTGTCACGGAAGCGCTCAGTCGTGGCGAGCCGGGGTCGGCGAGTTGGACAGGCGCATCAGCAGATCAAACGAGTGATCTACGAAGCAGAGAGATAGCCGCGCAGAAAGCGAACTCCGAGCGGAATGACATCTAGCGCATCATCTTCGCCTTCATAAACCAGACTCACCCAACCGTTGTATTCCACCCGCCGGAGCACGGAAAATATCTGGTCGTAATCGAGCCACTCTTCAACCCCGGTGGATATCCGATACAGCTTGGCGCGCACATATGTCGCCCGTGGGGCTGTCAGTCGAACACTCGCAAGATAATCATGTTGCTCTCGAAGCGTGTCGTCGGTGAACCCAGACGCGCCCGGCGACCCAGCGTACTGACCCGTATCGAGGACATGACCAAGATTGGGGTGACCCACCTGGTCCATGAGTCGAAGCACGTCTTCGCCATCCGGTGCAATCTGTAAGTGATTGTGGTTTTGCAACGACACCACGATCCCGTGGCCCGCACCGAACTCCGCACACTCGCGAAGCGCGTCAGCACATCGATCCCACGATGCCGCGCGATCCTGCTCGTCAGCCGGGCGACCACTGAACACGCGAACCTGTGGCGCGCCTAGCAGGGCCGCGCGCTCAATCCATGCCTTGGTATCAGCCACGTCATCCGCAAGCTCTTCGACAGGACACGCAAAGTTGTTTGAGATCGACACACATGGAATGTCAAGCCCTCGATCCAGGCAGCCCCGCTTCACGGCAAATAAATCCTGTGTCCCAACCGAAGCAAAGGCAGCCTCATGCAAATCAGCACCATCCACACCGAGACGCTGACACTCGTCGAGAAACACGTTCATATCCATCGAACCGCGATCAAACTGTGGCCGGTACGACAGCGACAATAGACTGAGCTTCATAATGACCCTGTACCATGAGACGCTTCCTGTTGCTGTAAGCCTAGATCGGAGCGCGCAACGAGTCGAATACCCCGGGTCTCCACAAATGTCCTCGTGAAAACAACCGGCGCCAGAAACATCGCGTGGCTACAGAAGACTCAAGATCCGACCTATTTGCGCCCCCAAGATCTCTGAAATGGCAGCGAAGCCCTGATCGTTCGGATGGACATGGTCTGCCAACAAATCCCCTTGGCCAGGGCCTATCACACTGTGACCGTCCACTAAAACAAGATTAAAGTCCCCGAAACTCTGGCGACGATATACAACTTCACGTATCACTCGCCGATACTCTTCCAATTTCGCGCCGCCCAACGTCGTCTCCTCGAACTCTCGTGTATGGAAAAGTGGCGTTAGCACGACAATCGGGACCGCAGGCTGAGCTGCACGAACAATTCCCAGGAACTGGTCATACGTCGTATCAAAGGCCCTGGGCTCCTCAAAACTAGAACCAAAACTATTCACGCCGTAGGCCAGAACAATCACATCAGCCTTCAGGGAACCGATGATCTGCGCCATCGCGGCTTCACCCCGCGCGGATCCACCAACGCCTAAGTTGACAAAATCAACACCCAGCGCTCGAGCCACACGTGCCGGGTACGTGGTGCCAGGACGGGCAGTCACACTTCCATGAGTGATTGAATCGCCATAAAACACCACCGTGGGTCGAACGCATGCGTTCGGAAGCGCAATGTCGGACCCCTCGGTGATCCCTACGCCGGCAAACCGTATTACCGCATGCGTCGGCATATACAACTCAACTACCTGGTCACGTTCTGGCCCGTCGTACACCACGTCCTCGACCGCCCCAACACCGGCGGAACCAATTTGTGAATAAAACTGCCCATTCAAATAGATATCGATCGCGCCAGCACGATCGCCAGGACTTGATAGCCACTCGGCCCGTAACGCAATCGCCGGACTGGTCGTCCGGAAAGTAATGCGCACACCGGTCGGCATACAAAGACGTTGCCAAGTGTCGCTGGGAAGCCTGTGGCGCAACGCCGATGGCACGCGCCGTACAAGCGCTCGACGGTCGCCAACCAGCCCGCGATACTCGAGTTCAGGCGCGAGCGCATCTAGCCAACGCATAATGACAGCATGGTACGGCCCTTCCGTGGGCATCTCCTAGGCCGAACCGAAACAATTCGCCACAATGATGGCGCACGGTTCGAGAATTGACTGACCTGATGCTCAACAAAGCTGCGGCCAAACTGCTCGAGGGATTTGCTGACGCCCTTGAGATCCGCGGAGCTAATGCCTTCCGCGTGCGCGCGTTTCGTAACGCAGCCCGACAGGTTGACGCGCTTACCTCAGATCTTTCTGACCTTGTGAACTCCGGCGAGATTAAAAACATCAAAGGCATCGGGAAAGGCATTGCTGGAGTACTGCAAGAGTTTGTAGCCAACCAACGTGTCGCGGAATACGACACGATGCGTGCGGAGATCCCAGCGGGCGTGTTCGAAATGTTGCAGGTGCCTGGCCTTGGGCCCAAGACCGTCGCCACGCTGTACAACGAACACGGCATCACCAGTCTTGATGCACTAGAAACTGCTGGACGATCCGGACAACTGGCTGATATCAAGGCTGTCGGCCCCAAGCGTCAAGAAAAGCTTCTTCGAGAATTAGGCCGCTTTCGTGAACGTGCGGCTCGCCACCTTATTGGCGAAGCCCTGCCCCTGGCCGAACTTCTAGTGGAACACCTGAGGGCCGAACCCCAGGTCATAGAGGTTCAATACGCTGGCAGCCTCCGTCGTGGCCAGGAAACCATAGGCGACCTCGACATCCTGGCCTCATCCCTCAACCCGGACACAGTAATGGAGCATTTCATCGCCGCCGATGTCGTCGACGAGGTCATCGGATTCGGCAGCACCAAGACCACAGTCCTTGTCAACAATGGCATCCAGGTAGATCTACTTGTAGTTGAACCGCCCGAATACGGTGCGGCCCTGATGTATTTCACCGGCTCGAAGGACCACAACATCGAAATCCGGTCCCGGGCGCAGGCCCAAGGTCTTTCGCTGAACGAACATGGCATCCTGGATGAACAGACCGGAACTCGCCATCCAGCGGCCACCGAGCACGAAATCTATGCCGCCATCGGTCTCCCGTGGATCGAGCCCACGCTACGTGAAAACCGAGGGGAAATCGAAGCTGCTGATGCCCATACGATTCCACAGTTGATCGTCCGTGATGACATCAAGGGCGAGCTTCATGGACATTCACTCTGGAGCGACGGTGCAGCACCAATTGCGGACATGCTGGAAGCCGCGAAATCCCAGAATCTTGAATACTTTTCGATCACCGACCATTCCGGAAGCCTTGGCGTGGCCAATGGCCTTGATCCCGGACGCCTCGCCGACCAAACGAAGGAAATATCAGCTGGGAAAACAACCAGCGGTTCCATGACACTTCTGCACGGCAGCGAGGTGGAAATCCTCACAGACGGACAATTGGACTTTAGCGATGAGATTCTGGCTTCACTCGATGTCGTGGTGGCGTCCATCCACAGCAGTTTCAATCAGTCAGTAGAACAAATGACGAATCGAATGATCACGGCGATTGAACATCCGCACGTTGACATTATTGGTCACCCAACCGGACGGATACTTGGTCGTCGCGACGGTTACGAATTCGATGTCGAGGCTGTTATGAACGCAGCAGCCGCGACCGGCACAGCCCTTGAGATCAACGCATCCCCGGAGCGGCTGGACTTAAATGACGTTATGGCTCGTCGTGCCGCAGAACTCGGCGTACCGATTTCCATCAACAGTGATGCCCACCACCCTGACAGTCTTGGGTTTATGCGCTACGGGATCTTGACGGCTCAACGAGCGTGGTTACGGCCGGCCGACGTACTCAACACATTACCAGTGGCGGAGCTTCTTGACTGGCTTCGCCAGCCAAAGCCGCGACGTTGGATTCCACACTAAGTTAAGGAGGCGACAGGCTTATGGACCTAGGACTTTCAGGAAAAACCGCGTTAGTCACCGGCGGCAGCCGAGGGATTGGCCGGTCGTGCGCCCTAGCCTTAGCCCGGGAAGGATGCAACATAGCCATCACGGCTCGTGGATCCCAAGACCTGCAACACACCGTTGATGAAATCACAGCAACCGGTGTTCAGGCTATTGGTATCGCGTTAGATATGGCACATCCAGAATCAGCGGGAAGCGCCGTCAGTCAAACACTTCGAGCCATGGGCCAACTGAACATTCTCGTCAACAACGTCGGTGGGGCACTCGGTGCTCGGACCTTCGCTGACGCCGAAGATGACGATTGGAACGCCACGCTGAACGTCAATCTATGGCCGGCAATTCGAACGAGCCGGGCCGTTCTTCCGTACATGCGAACACAAGGCAGTGGCCGAATCATCCATATAACCTCGATTTTTGGGCGTGAGTCCGGCGGTCCGGCAACCTATAACGCCGCGAAGTCTGCAATGAATAGCCTTGCAACAGCCATGGCTCGTGAATTGGCACCGGATGGCATAACCGTAAATGCGGTCGCTCCGGGATCGATCATCTTTCCAGGTGGCGGATGGGAAAAACGCCAGCAGGATGATCCTGAAGGAATGGCCCAATTCCTCAAACAAGACTTCCCGCTCGGTCGTTTCGGAAGACCCGAGGAAGTTGCGTCCGTCGTGGCGTTCCTCGCCTCAGATGCAGCAAGCCTAGTGACCGGAACCTGCGTGAACGTAGATGGCGGCCAGTCACGATCTAACATCTGACCTCGCTCCGACCCCTATACTTCACTCGCTGATTTGCAAGTAACCATATCTATGACGCCATTCCAAGAACGCTTGCACGGGGTAATCCCGGCACTTCTCACGCCACTCACTTCCGAACTTTCGGCAGATACTGACGCTCTACGCCGACTTGTACGCCGGGTCGTCGACGCTGGATGTCACGGCTTTGTACTCATGGGCACCACCGGCGAATTTGCGTCAATTGATGATGCCGATAGAGCCGGTGTTATTCGTGCCGCCGTGGCTGAAGCGTCCGGTAAGGTTCCCGTCATCGTTGGCTGCGGGCAACCCAACGTGCAGCGCGTGCATGACCAGACAAAAGAAGCCGCCGAACATGGGGCTGATGGACTGCTGGTCAACCCACCGTTTTACTTCCCTCTTAGCAACGACGAAATTGTTCGATATTTCGAAGGTGTGGTTAAGGCATCGCCTATCCCCGTGCTGCTCTACAACATTCCGGGTATGACGAAAGTCGCGGTAGACGCACCCACCCTAGTACGACTCCGCGACGTAGGTGTTCAGGGGACAAAAGATAGTTCGGGTGATCCCAAGAACCTGTTGGAGTATCTTCAGGCAACCCGTAACGATGACTTCCGGGTAATCGTGGGTGGAGACGGCCAGCTGGTGCACGCCCTTATGTCCGGTGCGGATGGAACCACGGGTCCTGCACCCAATGTGGCACCACAGCTTGTCCTCGCCATCTTCAACGCATGGCAAGACGGTGATCTGGCCGCCGCAGCCGCCGCACAAAATCGACAGAACGAGTTTCTTCACGCGATGGCCAGTGCGTCACCCGACTTTCTGGCGGCGGCCAAGGGCGTACTGAATCGACTCGGCATTATGAACCCCTATATGGCTCTGCCCAAAACTACGCTCGACGCCCCGACTATTGATCGGACCTTCGAAGCTGTTCAGCCATTTCTACCGGATACCGGGCACTCGACTCCGGTTGGATAATGCAGGGAGTTGGCATTTAACTCGACAGAAGATAGGCCTTAGCGTCACCATGAGGTCTCGAAGGCTAATTCACCGCACGGAGGCTTGCTGTCGTGGACCGTTCTCCTGAGGCATACATGCACGTGGGAATCGTGCATTTCATGCTGTTCCCCGACCTCCAAACAGGCGAGGGTCCGGCTGTGCAAACAGCTGAAGCACTTGCTGCTGACGGGTTTTTTCACGCGCTCGAAATTACTCGGATCAACGATGTCAGTCAGCGACACGCGATGCGGCGACTCGCGGAGTCAGCGCACCTCACGCTTGGTTATGGGGCCCATCCCCAGATTCTGAGCGGCGGCCTCGATCTCAGCTCAGCTGATCCTGAACTTCGATCGCAATCCGTAACGGTCGTTAAATCCGCGATCGACGAGGCGGCTGAACTCGGTATATCAATGCTGACACTGCTGGATGGACCTGGCTCGGCCCCAACTGAGCCTGAAACCGACCCGGCCATCACACGTATCACCGATTCGCTAACCGAGCTGTGTGATTACGCCTCGACCCATGACCTGTGGATTGCGCTCGAGCAATTCGACCGGGCTATAGAAAAAAACTCGCTCCTTGGTCCGATTGATCTGTGTGTCAAGGTCAGTGAAATGGTCCGCGCCTCAACCCCAAATTTCGGTTTGTGCTTGGATCTCAGTCATCTGCCACTCCTAGGCGAAGATCCCCCGACATCGTTGCGAGCAGCCGGTGACCACCTCATTCAAGCGCACATTGGTAATTGCATAATGGGGGATCAGGAACATCCGCAATACGGAGACCAGCATCCGGTATTTGGTGACGCTGCCGGAGAAAACGACGTACCCGAACTAGCTGCGTATCTCAAGACTTTGCTGGAAATCGGCTATTTCGAAAAAGACCTTCCCACGCCCATGCCACTCGTCTCGTTTGAAATGAAACCAGCATCAGATCAGTCAACAGCCCAAATCATTGGTAATTGCAAAAGGACATTCAATCTCGCCTGGGCACAGGTTTAGCGGCCGGCGAGCTAGTAAGGGAGCATATCGACATGAAGATTGGTTATATCGGGCTCGGCAAGATGGGGCTACCCATGGCAACCAACATGCGTGCGGCAGGCCATGACCTCATCGTGCACAACCGTAGTCAGCCAAAAGTAGATGCCTTCGTGGCCGATGGCGGTGTGGCTGCAAATTCTCCCGCTGAGGTCGCGGCCCAAGCTGACGTGATATGCGTCAATGTGCCTACCCCAGAGATCTCACTCGAAATTTTGTTGGGAACGAATGGCGCCGTTGAGAATGCGCGAGAAGGACAGCTCTGGATCGACTTCGGAACAAACGGACCTGATACGGCGAGAACCTGTGCAGACGCCGGAAGCTCCAAAGGGGTCGGATACCTGGATGCACCGGTTAGTGGAGGCCCCGGCGGTGCCGAGGCCGGAACCCTTGCCGTGTTCGTTGGTGGTTCCGAAGCTTCCTTCGAGCAAGGGAAGGAACTCCTCGACATTATCGGTGGGAAAATCGAGCATTTTGGCCCGGCTGGGACCGGCTGCATCGCCAAGCTAACGAACCAAATGATCATTGCTAGCATCCGTGCAGCAAATGCAGAAGCGTTTGTACTGGCGGTCAAGAACGGGTTGAACCCACAGCAGTTGTACGAAACCCTCATGGGTGCATTTGCGGCCAACCGATGCATGGAAGTCGACCTCCCGAACCTGGTGCTGCCTCGCGACTACAGCGCGCGTTTCGCGGTCGATCTATTGCTCAAAGACCTCGGGCTTGCGCTTGAGGTAGGACGACAAAGCGGGGTGCCATTAATCGCGACGGCCCAAGCCGACCAGCTGTACCAAGAAATTCGGTCCAAAGGATGGGGCGACCTTGACGCAGCAGCCACATTTAAACGGCTTGAGGAAATCGTCGGGGTAGAGGTGGCGGTGCCGTCCAGCGAATAGCTGGATCGACGCGCTCACTCAGCGGCATCAGAATCGCCCATGGACTGGTTTAATCGGGAAATCCGCTTTTTGATCGCTCGCTTGGTAACAAACTTCTTCGCAGTGCTGGCGGTCACACTGCTCCTCGAAGAAGGCATTGTGTTCCCTGAGCGCGGGACCGATGCCTTCTGGGTCGCGTCTCTGTCACTCGCCGCCGTACTGGCAATTCTTAACTCATATGTTCGACCCGTTGTGGAATTCGTACTGAAACCGATCGGATGTCTGCTACACCTCCTCACATTCGGACTGTCCCATTTCCTGATTAGCGCAGTCGTCTTCTGGATTGCAACGCTCGTCGTCGAAGATTTCGTTATCACAGGTGTAGGGCCAGCCCTCATAGGCACAGTGATCGTAGCTATCATCGGCGCGTTCGGATCCTTCGTGTTTGGTGGCCGTTCAAGCCGAACTTGAATCCTTGAATGCCAGTAGGGAACGACAACCCCGCGACAACCGAGACTAGAAGCCCTCTGGTCGAAACCGCGATTGAGGCCCTGACAACAGTTGGTCGCCCAATGCCGATCGAGCAACTCGCTCGAACTGTGATGCACGTTGGGGCAGACGCAGCCCACGTTGCCGCTCGGGCCCTCACACCGCTGCTCGACCAAGATGTGCGCTTAACGCGAGTCGAAGCGGGTCATTGGGCTCTCGCCTCGTGGACTCATGGAACAGTCTTCGTCAATGGCGCCGAGTTTGTCGTGTTCGACGTGGAAACTAACGGTGGGCGAGGCGGCCGACATCGAGTCATTGAGATCGGTGCCTTGCGACTAACCGGAGGACAGGTCATCGATCGTTACTCTTCGTTGGTACGACTTCCTGGACGCGTATCCAAGTTTGTAACCCGCTATACGGGAATCACGAATGAAATGTTGACTGACGCACCACCTGTAGAAACCGTTCTTGAAGATTTCCGAGCCTTTCAGGCCAACAGCACTCTGGTTGCTCACAATCTCCCATCAGATTTGGCCTACCTCAACAATGAAGCCCTTTGGGCTGATCGACCACGCTTCCCAGGTGATGGCATCGACACCATGGAACTGAGCGCCACATTAATGCCCAAGCGTGAAGGCAACAGCCTGGCAGCCGTTCTCACGGCCGCCGGAATTCAAGACGCCCCGTCTCACCGAGCCCTGGAAGACGCCCGAGTCACCGCGGAACTTTTTCTGTTCTTGCTTCAACGCCTGCCAGGCAAGAACGCCACAGTTGCCACCCTTCGTGCAACCGCGGCGAAAGGTGGCCCTGAAGGCCGGCTTCCTCGCCGTGCACGTGAGCTCGCGCGATGGGCTTCAAGAAACCTCCCGCCTGCTCCGGGCGTATACATGTTTCGAGATTCCAACGCACACACGCTCTATGTTGGAAAAACTGTCTCCTTACAAAGGCGAGTGAGAAGCCATTTCACAGACGCCGCGGGATTCATACGCCGGCGTGATGGAATGTTGGACCGAATCAACAGCATCGACTGGGAGCCAACCGGCTCTGAGCTTCGAGCACTTATACGTGAAGCGGAGTTAATCGAGATTCTAGATCCTGAATACAACATTCAGCGCCAACGCCGGCCTGGTCGACGATTTGTACGCCTAGGCCCCCCAAACGCCGCGATGATCAACACCTCCTCAGAGGTTCGAGAGGATACGGCGACCTACATCGGCCCGTTCCCGACTAGTCGAGATGCGCTGCTTGCCACCAACACTGCCCGTCGTGTATTCGGACTGCCTTCCAGAACATCTCCCGATCAATCCGTTGCTGCCTGGCGCCGTGACGGTGCCACCGCTTTTTTAGGCAAAGGCCGTGAGGCGGCCCAGGCCATCGTTTCACAAGCGCCGAGCCATGCCGATGAACAAAGGGACGTTCTTCGTCGAATCCGCCGTGTGCGAATAGTGAGGACCCCCATCCGAGGCGGCCCAGGTGCCAACCCGGCATTGGTCGTAACTAGTGGGCCTGTTCCAGGAGCAGTCGAACTCGCACGCATCGACGACGGACTTATCACCGCCATCGCCTCACTGACCCACCCCAAGAAACGTGATCTACGTGAAATGTTACAGAATCTTCAAAAAGCAACCGTACGCTCGAGTGCGACGACAACAAGCGAACATCACATCGTGCTGAGCTGGCTCCATGCCCATATGGACACCCCGGAAATCCTGCCCTGGGACAACACGCTATCCAGGGATTTCTTGGATCTCGCCTGGCAACGGGTCACCGTTGCAGCCACCGCAAGCTAGACAAGCCGACGGCACGGAGGCGACGCTGGGAATCGAACCCAGGATAAGGGTTTTGCAGACCCCTGCCTTACCACTTGGCTACGTCGCCCAACAATTTAGGTGTCAATCAATGAAAATCATATCGGCGACGTTCGCCAAAAGCCAAGCGATATCATCCCACCAGCCCCCGCTGCAACACACGCCAACGATCATCGGCCGACCGATTCAAAACAAACCCAACAGCCCGATCCATACGAACTTGCTGGACGGTTTCCCCATCCGCGTTGCGCCGAGTCCGTATATCACCCGTTTCCCTAACGAGAATCGCAGCAGACTGCCCTTCGATTTGTGACGCGAGAATCTCGTGCGCAAGCTGTCCATCAAGATGGAGTCCACCGTTTCGAAATTGCTGGATCTGCGCCTCAATTTGCTGGGCTACCTCTTCCGAAAAGATCGAGCGAATGCCTGATGCATCAAGCGATCGATACGCCTCGAATTCAAGCTGCGACGCTCGCACAGCAACACTAGCTGCTCGATCGAGACTGGCAGCCTCGGCATCCTGACAACCTCGAGCAACCAGCACCCCGACGAAGACGCCCAGTACGGCCAGAATCGCCAGGCCGAGGCGCGCACGACGCAAGCGAATCTGTTCATATCGACTCAACGCCTCTTCTTCAGCAAACACTCTTTCATGCTCGGTCACGTTGGATTCAACCGTTGATTCACCACCCTGCACATCGTCTCGAGTCTTGGCGGAAACCTCCCACATACCGGGACGGTCAACCCGGCGACCACTATCATCGGCTGCCGGCACATCCCCAAGATTAGATGGCAACATTTCGCCTTCGTTCGTTTCATGCGAAACCTGTCGCTCGGCCATCAAGTCAACCGGGGGTGCGACGAGCAAATTCATGAACTTTTCGTGCACGGATTGTTCCGAGCGTTTGAAATCAATGCCCTGCCCAAGTGTCCATCGACCCTCCAAAAGCAACATGAGATCTCGACCGTCAAATAAAACAATGGGGGTCTTCTCATCCGCTGTTAGGACGTGGGCATCGGAAAACCCTTGAACCAGAATGAGGATGTCAACCTGCCGGGTACGGGCTGCGTCCACCAAGACACAGGGATCCTCATGATCCCACCAGAGTTCGGTTGCTAATTGCGTCGAGTCCAATGCACACATGCCAACAACGTGGGTGTCGACCACCTGCATAGGCTCAACAATATGGCCATCTCCGGCCTGAATTAACGCCTCCACCACATTGGCCAACTTCGATAGGCGATCGGGCTCTTCTTTAAGCGCCGAAGAGAACAGCTCAGCGTGCGCACGCAATGCCTGGCGGCGTTGTCGGCCACCATCATCCGAACGAGTAGCACCTCCCCCTGAAGTCACCATTAGATTAGACCTAACATCCCATCACGATCCGTCACGAACAACACGCTCATAATTTCGCTTTTGTCCACGCACCATAATCCCGTCTCGGTCGAGCCCCTGACCAGCGGTCTGCACATTGTCGGGGTCTCGATAACCCAATCTCACAAGACGTCGCCACCGATTCGTGCGGTTCGGGGCTGATCCATGCACAGTGAGATAACTGAAGAGCACCACATCACCAGCCTCGGCAGGAACTGACACAGCGTCCTCAAGTCGATATCGATCTGTTGGTAAATGGGGACTACTGTGTTCCCCTCGAATATGCTCCAGCGGACCGGCGCGATGACTACCGCCAAGGAATTTCAAACACCCATTCTCCTCGGTGGCCGCATCGATATGAGCTATAGCATCGACATACGCTGGACCTTGGTGTTCGTAGAACGGATAGTCCTGATGCATTGGAAACGGTGTCCCCATATCGGGAGCCTTCGCGTGCAATGTCGTGTGATGCAATTCCACATTTGGGCCGATCAAATCCGCAATGGCACCAGTTAGACGTTCGTTAACCACGGCCCGTAGATAGGCCGACGAATAATTCTGCAACTCGTGCATAGCCGACAGTCGAGCTCTTGAGCTCTCGTCAGCTGTCATATAGGCCTCACGCCAGGGCCCACGCCAGCCCGGTGTCTCCTCGGCCCATTCCACCATGAGGCGTTCAAGCTCCTGAGATTGTTCTTTGACCTCCGAAGGCGGATAAACGTCTCGAAGCTTGAGGTACCCGTGTTCGTTATAAAAAGCCACTTCATCGGCGGTTAGCACGTGCATTGACAACAAACCAGACCAAACATGTCTGGCTTCATTATGACTACCGCGCCGCAGAAACGCGATCAATCAAGGAAGCGGCGATCCTGAGCCCATGAAAAGATTTCCAATGGAGGTCCACGCTTAGCAATTTGCTAGTCGTGGTAGGGTGGCTGCCATGACTATCGAAGCACGAGGCAACACCAACCTCGGGCGATTGTGCCTCAATGCGTTTCGCTGGATAGACACCCTGTTCGAGGCGCGAATGCAGCTGCGAGGCTGGCATCAGATTCCATGTTCGAGCTCACTCGTTTTGCCACACCTTCACAAGAAAGGTGTTCGTCCCGCTGACATCGCGAAATCTTCCAGCGTCACACGACAGGCCGTGCATCATGTCCTGCAAGATTTGCTCGAATTGGGCCTTGTGGAAATGCAAACGGATCCCACCGATCGTCGATCGAAGCTCGTGGTTATCTCACCACGAGGGATTGAGTTTGACGCTGCCGTTCGTGACGTATCGAAAGAAATCGAACAAGAATTGGCCCAAAGAATTGGAGACCGAGCTGTCAGCACGCTACGCACGAGCCTAGAAGCAGAGTGGGGCGACCCATACGAGAAAACCACGTACGACTAAAAACCAATTCTGAGACCGCTGGTATCTTGTCAAAAACCAGTCGCGTTGACTCCGCGCATCTTAAAGGCGCCGCTCTTTTTCTTTCCATCCTCGGTCTCAAACGCACTGGATCCACCCTGACCTCTACCCCACGAGTCATCTTGTTGACCACAACCAATAAGACTCGTACCGATCACGATAAGAACCAGAATGCCCGCCCGTACCTTCATCGTCCTCGGACCATGCTTAACCAATTCGAACACAACTAATTCCTCGTACAAACCCCTGAACTAGTATAGAAAACGCCGTATTGCCAAAAGGCGTAGAATCCGGCCAGTCGATAAATCCGCCGAGGGATGATCGTGGACGCCACCTGCCTGAAACACTGTTTAACCGAGGAGGAATCATCTACGTTTGAGAGCGAGGGTTATTTAGTCGTTGAGAATGCGCTCGACCCCGCGCATACGTCGAAACTTCAAGAAACCATTGCGCGGCTGCAAGCAGACGGTCGTCTGAGTGGGGCCGGAGTTAATCTTGGCGTGGCGGGGCGAGTGCACCACCCCGATTTCCTCTCGCTCGACCAAGCCTTTGTTGACCTGCTAGACCATCCCACCACGTTCCCAAAGGTATGGGGCATTCTTGGTTGGAACATTTACTCCTACCATTCCCATCTCGGTGTCACCGAACCCATCGAGGGAACCTATGACCCCGAAGGACCCACCTACGGATTTCATCAGGACTCGTTTCCGTCGTGGCGTGATATGCCCGAACTCGAGGTCCCGGCTCGGTTGTCGCTCAAGATCGGCTTCATGTTGTCAGACACGTCCGAACCCGGCAGAGGGAATTTCTGGGCTGTTCCTGGAAGCCACCGGCATTCTCGCCTCGAACTCCCGACTGATCGGTTAGGTCAGCCAGAAGGAGCTGTTCCCATCTGTGCACCCGCCGGAGCCGCCGTCTATTTTGATCGGCGACTCTTTCACGCCGCCAGTCCGAACTACTGGGTCGAACCTCGAACCTTTCTCGCGTACGGCTATGGTTATCGATGGCTTCGCACTAAGGACGAAATGACCATCCCGCCTGACGTCATTGAGCGATCAGATCCAATTCGCCGTCAATTGCTCGGGACAACGACATCTGAGAACAATCGATTCGGTCCAACAGGTGTGGCTGATGCGCCACTGTGCGAATGGCTCGACAACCACCAGGTCGAGGCGCCTATCGGCTGCGACGTCGGACCATCTAAAGTCGGCTGGCCGGAATCGTCGAAAGAAATGGTGGATCCAAATTAAACACACTACCCATCCTGTGAGAACGGATATGGCGGTATGACGTCCGCGCGTCAACAAGTCCTTGTTTTACATCTCAACGATGGAGATCTTGGATCCACGACAGTAGCGTGGGCCTTTTACGATGGCACGCTCAGTGCCGACGACGTACAGATGCAAGCCGGCAGCGAAAACGAACCGCCCTATTCGTCTGTGCTAGATGCAATGCGAGACGGTTGGCGCGTGTTTCAGGCAAGCCCGTTACCGGAGCGAAGTGCCGCTGCCGGAACGGGGCAACTAACCAACGAATACTGGCTGGAACGCATTCAAGACAACGACTCGCACGAAGGAGGCTGATCAGATGGCGATCGCAGAACCTACCGTTGCTCCACGCGTCAACTTGCTCAATGTCGAGCAGATGGCTCAATTCGTGTTCGATGGATTCCTTGAATTCTCTGATCTCGTGCCTGACGAGCTCAATGAGATGGTTCATGCGGACCTGCTCAAAACAGTTGGGGCTGATGGACTCGAACCAGCGTATCGCTGGCATATCACGGATAACCCACATGGGTTCTATGAAGAATCTTCCGCCGTTCGCGAAGTGCATGCGTTACCGAGCGTTCAAGGTGTCCTGCAAAGTCTGCTGGGTCCCGGCCACGTGGGTAGCCACTCTGCTGTCCACGCAACATGGCCTAATCAGGTGGAAGCCCAAAAGTGGCACGTAGACGGTGGAGGTCGACGACAGGTGCGACTGCCAAAAGTTCACCCGTACTCGTTTGACATTCTCACCGCGTATTTTCCGCACGACACCCCCTATGAAATGGGGCCAACCCTTGTGTTACCTGGCTCACATATGCGATCGGTGCTCGGTAATGACATCAGCCGATACAAGAACATCGTCGGGCAAAAGCGTCTGTCTGGCCCCGGCGGACGACTCGTCTTCATGCATGAAGCGCTCTGGCACTGCGCCCAGACCAACCAAACGGACCAATGGCGCTTCATGTTCAAGATCCGATACAACCCACGGGTCCCTCAGCGGGGACTGTTCGATACGGGCGGATGGGATAACGATGCAATGCGGAGGTTTTTCCGCACGAACAAGGGCACACACTCGCTTACCGGGGAATCACCGGCCGTCGTGACTGAGCGCGCCAACTGGTGGCGCTACCTGTGCAACGCGGAGGAACTCGATGATCCAAGCGGCACTGGTGGGCATGGAGATCACGCCTAGTCAACCAGAAACCCACTGCGTCCGTATCTAGCGGTCTTTGGCAACGACCTGCACCGAGAGTGTGTGATACCCCGTAGCACCGTCGGGATCCGGTCGACGTTTCTCCGACGTTTGGGGAACACCGGTCGCGTCAGTGGCCCGAACGCGGAGAACATGAGAACCGGGGGTCGTGTTCCACGGTAGTGTCCACTGCCGCCACGTATTCTTCGATATTGCCTCACCAAGCGAGGCTTCCTGCCAATCGCCATCATCGATTTGGACTTCCACCTTGGTGACACCACGATGCGGGGCCCACGCCACCCCAGCAACTACCTGACGCCCCTCCAGTAAAACCCGACCACGTCGAGGTACATCGATTCGAGCCTGAGTTTTGATGGGCGCCTCTTTAGCCCAACCCCGGGGAATCCAGTACCCGTCAAAATCCTCCAGGCGGTTGAGGACGATGGAATCCAACCATTTGGTCGCTGATACATAGCCATACAGTCCGGCAACGACCAGTCGTGCCGGAAATCCGTGATCTAATGGCAGTGGTTCGTTATTCATGCCCACAGCAACGAGCGCCTCACGCCCGTCATAAGCAGCCGAAGTAGGGAATCCGGCTGTAAATCCATCAACGGACAAACCCACAACTTGAGACGCGTCAGGCCGTACTCCAGCACGATCCAAAAGGTCCCGAAGCGGGACGCCCTGCCACGTGGCATTACCCACAAGCGGTCCGCCAACCTCATTAGACACGCAGCATAGAGTCACATGGCGTTGCACCGTCGACATCGTGAGGAGTTCGTCGTAAGAGAGCTCAAACGGATTCGAGACCAGCCCTTCGACCTTGAGCGTATATGTCGACAGGTCAACTTTTGGCACCACAAGCGCAGTGTCAATCCGGTAAAACTCGTCGTTTGGAGTCACGATTGGCGCAAGCCCTTCCACGTCGATCGATGCCCCGGGCAGAATCGGAACCGCTGGCCGTGACGGCCGTGGTAAAACCACCATGGCTCGTGTGGCCACAACGCTTTGCGCGCGTTGCACTAAAACGCGTCCACCAACGGCGGCAGCGCCAACCACGACAGCGAGCACGCCAGCCACACGCAGAAATGATCGACGTCCTCGCCGCTCAAGCCGAGCATCCCGCTCTAGCCTCGGCAATGAATCTGGAGCCAGCGAGAGTAGATACGCCAACACCGAAATCCCGGAAATCCCGGCCACGGCTGCACCCAGAACAGCAAACAGTGGAGGGACCAGTGGGTAAGCAACACCCGCAGCCGCCCCCAAGATGGCAAAGAGCCCAAAGCCAAGCTGCCCCATCCAAAAGCGATAGGACGAAGCCGCACCGAGTCCGACTCCAAACCCAATCCCCACAACGAGGATCATGACCGCGAGCGCCAACTTGTCGTTGGTGCCAAAGACGGCAACAGCCAAGTCCTTCGCAACCTTTGGAGAGAAATCGATGATCTTGGCAGCTACGGCGACGAGCAGCGATGGACCACCATACGCGAGCCCACTGAACAACTCATTGGCCGCAAATGCCGCAGCCGCCGCCAGCGCCCCGGCAACCGAAGGCGCGTGACTGGCACCAAGAGTCTGACGCCACCCACTCCGAGCGTCATACATCAATAGACCTCTACTCTTTCAAAATCATGAGCTTTCACCAAGGCTCACAGCATCAGGTTCATCCCACGAGCCGACGTGTCGCCCAACGGGCCCGACGAAATGGAACCGAAACCGCGTCGAGTTCGTGGAGTTGGTCTGAATCAAGTTGGATTGCCGCCGCATCCACATTTGATTTGGCATGCGCCGCATTTCGAACCCCCACAATTGGCAACACGGCCGGATCTCGACACATCCAAGCAATAGCCACCTGGGCCTGACTCGCGCCAATTTCAGCTCCGATACGGAGTAACGATTGATTCACCGCGCTCGCGCGGTCCGGTGTCGGTCGACCGAGCAGGGCGCTCATAATCCCTGTTCGTACGCCCTGAACACCCAATCGAAACTTTCCAGCCAAGAGGCCCTGCGCAAGCGGGCTATAACCGATAAGAGTCATTTCAAGTTCGCGGCACGCGTCCAGCACCCCATTTACCTCTGGTGCCCTACGTAAAAGGCTATACGAGACCTGATTCGAAACCAAAGGCACACCAGCGTCAGCGAGAATTGCATACGCACGACGGGTTTGGACGGCCGTGAAATTACTGACCCCCACGTAACGGATCCGACCGTCGTGCACAGCAACTGCTAAGCGGCGAAGCAATCGACGATGAGGAATCATGCTGAACGGCCAATGCACCTGATACAAATCAATACAATCCACGCCCAACCGTTCAAGACTCCTGTCGATCGCCCTATCAAGAGCCTGGAGCCGCCACCGCTTCGGATTCGGAAAATATTTACTCGCTATGACCGCCGGTCGTGCATCACCCGATCGAAGCCCACCAATGACAGACTCTGCAGCACCGTAAATCTCGGCGGTATCCAGAAAATCCAACCCGTGATCCAGTGCAACGTCATAGGCCGACGGAATATCCGTTTGGTCCGGGCCTTTTGGTGAAGCCCAAATAGCCCCACCACCCCACTGCCAGGTGCCAACACCGACAACGCCCACTTCTAGATCGGACGACCCGATCTTGCGTCTTTGAACCCGAGAGTTGTGCATACGCTGACCTAATTCAGCAGACCGTGACACAAAAGGCGACCCCGAGAGGACTCGAACCTCCGACCTTGTGGTCCGCAACCACACGCTCTATCCAACTGAGCTACGGGGTCCGGAGCGCAGTGTATCAACGGCGCTGTCGAATCACTGGGAAACCAGTCTAGACGGTTGCCAACGCACGCCTACACGTTCAAGCAACGGACCTGCTGCCACAAACAGCACCAAATCGGCCGCCGCGTGTAGCACGACTGCTGGAGCAATCGATCCGAAATGTGCGGCTGCTATTCCGAAAAGGGCACCCCCCATCGTTCCTAACACTAAAAACGAAAAGGGGAACCTACGATCGAGACCATGGTGAAACCCAAACACGATCGATGTCACCACGATTGACCACGGCATCCCGATCAGGTTGGCCAGCCCAAACATAGCCGCCCCTCGAAAAAACAGCTCCTCGGCCAACGGGTTAAGCACCACAAAAAATGGCAGGTCCAGCACGAGAGCCGAACGGTCCGGTACCGCACGAACCGGCCACCACCAACGACGAAAAGCCAGCGAAACCAGCACCACACCGACAACCCAGAACCCTACAAGAATCCAATCACGTGACGTCAACCCGATCGTAAATCCCAGCGCCTCAGGATCGACACCAGCAATCACAATCCAAATAAGCGGCGCACCCATGAGGAAAGCGATACGGGTGGGAACGTCCCAGCGCATCCAGCGCCAGGTTTCGCGCCATGTGTAGCGCGGGTACCGCGCCACACTAGCCGCGGAACACCTCCGACCGGGCTAAGCGTTCACCATACTGGCGTTGGTAATACTCCTGAAATTCTCCGTCCAGAATCGGCTCCCACCAATCAGGCGAGTGCCGATACCAATCCACGGTTGCATCGAGCGTTGCGTCAAAATCATATTGGCGCGACCAACCCAAGGATTCGAGCTTTGTGCTATCGAGTGCATAGTTCCAATCGTGGCCTTTTCGATCCTCCACAAAGTGGATCAGCTCTTCCGAAGCACCAACACGCTCACAGATCCGACGAGCGACCGCGAGATTGTCACGATTGTTTCCAGCAGCCACGTTGTAGATTTCCCCAGGTATACCACGTTCCAACACCGCCAAGATTGCTCCGGCATGGTCATCCACATACAAGCGATCGCGTTGTTGAGCGCCGCGGCCATATAGCGGTAGCGGTTGCCCACGCATCGCATTGATCGTAAAAAGCGGTATCGCCTTTTCCGGATGTTGCCACGGACCAACGGTATTCACACCTCTCGTAATACAGACAGGAAACTCGTGGGTCCGCCAGGCAGCCATGACCATCAGCTCGCCACCAGCCTTGGAGGCAGAATAGGGATTGCGCGGCTCGATCGGGTCAGTCTCACGAAACGCGGCGTCATGCGTCTCGCCATACACCTCATCGGTGCTCACATGAACCGCCTTGGCTACACCCGCATTGCGGGCCGCATCGAACAAGCGATGCGTCCCGACCACGTTGGTGCGTAAAAAAGGCTCCGCATCCTGTAAGGATCGATCCACGTGCGTCTCGGCCGCAAAATTGACCATCCAGCTCACACCATCGAGCGCCTCGCTGAGGCTGTCATCAGACGCAATATCACCCGCAATGACTTGGCAATCTGCTCCTTCGAGGCGCCGCCGATCACCTGCGTAGGTCAGCGCATCGAGTACACGCACATCCCAGTTGGGACGCTCAGCCCGTAAATGATGGACAAAATTAGCGCCGATAAACCCGGCACCTCCGGTAACAAGAACAGCAGGGCGCTCGGACATAGGTTTCCTCAATGGGCGTCCGTAATTCTAACAATGGTCAGCGATCCCGCTACGTCCGTCATGGTGGATCCGTCGATCCCACGTTCCGGACATCGAGCAGAGCAAACGGCAAATACTCGGGCCAGTGCTAGCGACCTCCAGGCTATGGCTCGCCAAAATGACCCAACGACCAGCAGCGCACCCTGATCGACGTGGCACAAGGCCGACGTACACTACGAATGTCCGTGGTATGCGTGCTGAGCTTTACGATGAGAGCCACAAAAGTTCGAGGCATGCTGATTCGTCCAACGTTGATCGTTGGAATGCTTGTAGCGGTCCTGGGACTCACGCTGCTCGCATGCGGTCAAGCAGAGGCCAGTGTTTCAGAAGGTCCTCCACCAGACGCGCCTGGACGAATCGACGCACAGGTTGGTGACACGGTTGAGCGCGACGGCGTCACCATTACGGTGCTGCAACTGGCAGCTGCAGAAGAGTTGATGAGCACCGGCGGATCCAGCGCGTATGAAACGGACCAGGCAAAGAAAACGAGCGGCGCCTTTAAGATGCGGGACCACTCAATAACTGGGCGGGCTGCTCAGGATGGGTACTTCTTTATCACGCTACAGATCAGCGTCCTGAACACGGGCACCACCGAACTCGACCAGGGTGCCGAGGCCCTCGTCCTCGAACTTCGGGATGGGAGCCGGACGCTAGGCTCGCGCAGAGGGTTTACTCCACTGCTGCCTAGTGGAGGTCCGGCTCCCGGCACCGACAGTGAAACAGGGTGGCGGACATGGGAGGTTCCGAACGGCACGCGTGCCGCGACCCTGAGCTACCGTCCACGACCAGATCTTGAGATTCGGTATGCCATTTTTCCGCCGGCCCCTTCCGCTAGCCTCCGTCCCGGTGATTTACCGTAAGGCTTTCAAATACACCTAATGGCGAGCGGCCACGGCAACGCCGGGTCCGGACCTATCACCGCAGAGCAACGTAGCGAGCGACAGACGTACACTAGGTATGGCGACTCCACACCTTCAGGGCGTCCGGGTGAACACCACCGCATTTCGAGGCGTGCTATCTGGCCCAGCCTGGTTCCGCGTGATTCTTGCAGCGGTCCTCGGACTCACGCTGCTCGCATGCGGTCAAGCAGAGGCCGGCGTTTCAGAAGGTCCTCCACCAGACGCGCCTGGACGAATCGACGCACAGGTTGGTGACACGGTTGAGCGCGATGGCGTCACCATTACGGTGCTGCAACTGGCAGCTGCAGAAGAGTTGATGCCCAGCGGCGGATCCAGTGCGTTTGAGACCGAGGATGGAAAGAAAACGAGCGGCGCCTTTAAGATGCGGGACATCGGGTGGTGGGGCGACGGTGGAC
>PVBE011377263.1_pt1 | contig 21036 bp, 23 predicted proteins | sample 1631181 | NCBI WGS metagenome assembly PVBE01 (sample SAMN08397723, study PRJNA350692) | Marine metagenome, whole genome shotgun sequencing project. | isolation source: water | place: Pacific Ocean | collected 2012-04 | reverse complement strand
GCCCGTCCTCACCAGGCCCGAGTACAGGGTCTGCATCACACGCACGGATGCCGGGGAGGCACAGCCAACTACGATCCGGTCGGGGTGGGTGAAGTCTTCGACCGCCGCACCCTCCTTGAGGAACTCGGGGTTGGAGACCACATCAAAGACCTCCGGGGTCTTCTTGGCGATTCGAGCGCGGACCTCATCGGCAGTGCCCACGGGAACGGTGGACTTGATGACGACAGTGGTAGGCCCATCCAGAGAGTCTCCGATGAGGTCGGCTACGGCGTAGACGGCACCGAGATCAGCGGAGCCATCCGCTGCCGATGGGGTGCCGACCGCGATGTAGACCACGTCTGCGGCAGCGATGGAAGAGGCTCCATCCGTAGTGAACTCCAGGGCGCTCTTGCGCACTGCACGACGCAGGACATCCTCCAGGCCGGGCTCGTAGATAGGGATCTTCCCGTCCCGCAGACCAGCGATCTTCTCCTCGTCCCTGTCTACACAGGTGACATGGAAGCCCTGGTCCGCCAGGCAGGTGCCACAGACGAGTCCGACGTAGCCGGTACCCACCACACAGATCCGCATCGGTACTCCTCACGCTGCCGGCCTCAAATGAGGCCTTGTGCCGACGACGGGAATGGATAGCAGAGTGGGACACGCGCGGCCACTGCACCTTGACATCCTTGTACACGCACGATACCCCGCGCGGCGCAGCGGGGGCCCAAAAACCCCGCCTCAACTCTTTCCCCTGGAGCCAGCAATGGCCAATCACAAAAGCGCCCTCAAGCGGATCCGTCAGAATGCGGTCCGTCGTGCGCACCACCGCCACTACCGAAGCACGATGCGCACGGAGGTCAAGAAGCTCCTTGCAGCCATCGATGCCGGCGACGCCGACGCCGCGAAGGCACAGCTGCCGGCCACCGTCAGCGTGATCCAGCGGGTGGCCCAGAAGGGCATCATCCACCGCCGCCAGGCGGCACGCCGGGTGAGCCGCCTCTCCAGCAAGGTCAACGCGCTCAGCGCCTGAGCTGCTGGGGCTGCGGTCCTGACGCACTACTCGAGCCCGACGGTGAGGTCTCCTCCCGTCGGGTTCTTGCGTGGCGAACCTGGTTAGGAGTGGGGTGGAGCACACCATGCACACCATGACCCTCTTCTTGCCCCTGCTCTTCGTCGCCTGCGGCGGCAACGGTTCGAAGTCCGATGACACCGGTTCAGCCAGCGGAGATAGCGGCTCCACGGGGACCGAGCCGGCAGACCCGGTGGTACCTGACTGCAGCTGGTTCTCCGGAGACAACTGCTGGAAGCAGGCGGTACGGGCCGCTGATGCCTGCCTGCCGAGCGCCCGTGACCTGGGCACCTTCGCCTCCAATTTTCAGACCTGCAGCTTCACCGACTCAAGCGAGCTCACCCTGAGCGGAAGCGAGGACTTCAGCTCACCGTTCGCCTGGTCCAGCCTGGACATCAAGGGCTTCAGCCTGGTCGACGACACCGGAGCGACCTGCATCAACTACCTGGCGGAGCAGACCGACTCGGCATTGAGCTGGACGGTCGGGACGAGCGAGGGAGCGGTCACGTACGCGGTTCCCGATCTGCTTTCCTATGGAGGGCTCCTCACCTGCCCGGACGGCACCGTGTATGACCTGGGCACGGACGTCATGAGCTGTCCCGATGCCAATGCACACTGGCCCTTCATCTCCCACGCCGCGACCGGCACCTTCCTGAACTACAGCCTGCAGGGTGGAGACGAGGCCATCGAGGTCTTCACCTGCACATCCGGCTAGGCTATCGGGCCAGCTCCAGGAGCAGCCCCTCGAAGACCCGCCGCTCACCCGCTCGAGAACGATTGAAGGAGCGATTGGCACGCGCCAGGGTGTCGAAGATGTGCGTGGGATCGATGGGTCGACGACGAAGCACATCCTTGGCCGCAGACATCTTCCGGCCTGGCATCCGGATCCCGGCCTCGCCAGGTGAGCGGCCCGCCTGTAGGCACTCCTGCAAGGTGAGGAGCTGACGAATCTGCCAGGAGATCATCGCCAGGAGCTTGTGGGGGGACTCTCCGGTCTCCAGCAATCGATGAGCGACAGCGAGGGCCTGGTTCGCATCCTTGCGGACCAGTGCATCCGTGAGATCCCAGATGATGGCCTCCGCCACCATGCTGCATACCGCCTCGACAGCCTCTGAGCCGATGGGGCCCTGACCCCCGACATAGGCGACGAGCTTGTCAGCCTCGGTCTGAAGGCGTCCCAGATCACTGCCGACCAGCTCCACAAGGAGTCGGGCGGCGCGGTGGTCGAGTGTACAGCCACATTCCTCAGCGCGCTCGATGGCAAACCGAAGCGGGTCTCTGCTGCCAGACTTGAAGCGCTCCACCTTCCCGATGTGGCGCAGCTTGCCCTCCAGCCGTCGGCCCAGGTCCTCCCCACCCCTGGCAGGCGGGAGCTTTCTGCCGCTGAGAATCAGCACGGTACTGGGATTGGGCTTCTCGATGTAGGTGAGGATCGCACCGAGGAGATCGACGGACGCCTCCTCCATGTCCCGGATGATCACCACCCTGGACTTGGCCATCATGGGTACCGTCCGTGCCACCTCGATCGACCGCTCCGCGCCGTCGGATGCCGAGAAGGTGGCCAGGTTGAAGCCTGGCGAGTTCTCTCCGAAGACCTGGCTCACATAGCCCTGCTCCGCCTGCTTCCTCGCGAGGACCTCATCTCCAAGGAGCAGCACGACGGGGGTCTGGGTCATGGAGACTCCTGGGCAGGACCGTACACTATCCAGGTCACAGCCTGTTCGGTGAGCGTGAGGGCAAGAGAACGGAAGATGCTGGCGCGCGCACCCGCTGCATCCAGCGTTCCGCCCGGCCCCACCCCATAGCTCCGCTCATCGGCGAGCACGATACTGCGCGGGCTGGGGCCTCCGAGCGCCACATTGATCTCCAGACGGGCCATGTGGACTTGCACTCCCCCATCCGAAGCCACAGGCCGAGTTGTGGCACCGAGAACCTCCACCGTCACTGGGGGGCCGGACCGAGCCAGCAGACCTTGCCCCGACAAGGCTTGCCCCAGCCCGTCTCTGATCGCATCTTCCAGGCCCGGCTGTACCGCTGCAACTCGAACCGACCCGATGGACACTCCGCTGATGCGCGCAGGAGGTCGACCCAGGTGGCAGGCTGCCACCAGGACCCACAAAACCAGGTATCGGTTGACACCACTCACACTGCCCTCGACAATCCCAACGAGATCCGGCTAACGGACCATGGTGGATCACGGGAGGAGAGATGCTCCGCAGCGCACTGCTTGTCGCCCTCGCGACGTGCCCGAGCCTGGCGATGGCCAAGGATGCCCGAAAGATCGCACGAACGGCCGGAGTCGTAGATCCGGACCTCCCGGTCAAGCGGGACATGCGCTTCGAGACCAATTTCAGGGCCCGGTATCTCTCGGTACCCAACTCCATCCTGGACATCTGGTTCTTTGACAATGACGACGATGGCGCAAACCCATTCGCACGACCCAAGGTCCGTGCCTACACCGTAGGTGGCGAGTTCGTGATGAAGAAGAGGCCCGCCAACTGGATCTTCTACTTCGAGTACCTCGGAAACCTGATGGACGAGGGCTACTGGGATGACGTGGAGCAACCCTCCGCCCACGACGACGGCGACTGGATCGAGCCCGACGGGATCGGCGTCCTGGTCCTCGGCTCCAATTACGGTCATGAGATCTATGCGACCAACTGGCTGAGCTTCCTCTTTGGGGGCGGGATCGGAATCGGCGTGGTGACGGGCGACCTGACCAATTGGGCGCCAGGCAGCTCATCTGACAAGGACGAGGCCTGCTTGACCGAGTCGCCCGCCTACTATCGAAAGGACTACTGCGCACCCGACGGTGCCAAGCGCATCCCTGCCGTGGTTCCGATGGTCGACATATCCGCTAGCTCAAGGGTGCACTTCGGTGACCAGGCCAACCTGCGGGTGGACATCGGGCTGCACAACATGCTCTACGTAGGGGCCGCCTTCGGCGCCGTGTTTTAGACGCCACTTCGGTCAAGTCGTGCATTTGGTACTTGGCACCCTGGCGGCTAAGTGATATCCCCCCGGGTCACCGCAGCCATGTCGGGCTGTATACCTATCTGGAGTCACCGTTGATCCTCGTCACCGTCAGAGAGAACGAGCCGTTCGAGAAGGCCTTGCGCCGCTTCCGCCGGAAGGTGGAGCGTGAGGGCATCCGCAAGGACATCAAGAAGAACAGCTTCTACCTCAAGCCTGGTGAGAAGCGGCGTCTGAAGCAGCGTCTGGCTGAGAAGCGGCGCCGCAAGGCTGCCCGCCGGAGCTACCGCCGGTAGTCCGTGCTGACCAGTCGCGCCTCGCCGCGACTGGCCTCTCCCGCTCAGTCCATCCAGCGATCTGAAGGCCCAGCCTTGAGCAGTGCCTTGGCTCGGGCAATTGCGGCTTGGTTCTCCAGACCATCGGGGTGACCCGATGCCACTGTGGCCCCAGTGACTTTCTTCAGCAGCATGCGCCACTCCTTTTCCTTACCCTGGGGCCCGCTCACGAACTCCGCGAGGTCGACCACCGGGGTCAGCCGCTCCGGCGAGAGCTCCATGGCCTTCTGTAGGGCCTTCCGCGCAGCCCCGAGCTTGGGCTCCAGGGGTCGCGGGGGCAGCGCTAACGCCAGCCCCAGAGCCGCATAGGGTCGACCGCCATCGTAGGTGCCCTTCACCACAACCGCACGACGAGCCAGTGCAATGGTAGCACTCAGATCGATCCCGGCCCCCACAACCCCTCGGTCTGCGAGCCAGCGCGACCAGGCGATGGAGGTCCAGGTCATGCAGCCGATTCGGTCCTCCTCCAGCGTTTCAATGGCCTTGACTGTGACCTCTCCCCCAGTGGAGGCCACCAGGCCCCCGAAGGCTGGCTCGGTCTTCAGACAGGCGAGTCCGAACTGACGAGCCGTGGCATAGCCATCCATCCCCTCCACCTTGTGACCATACGATCGCGCCACATAGGCCCGCGCCAGGCGGCCCATCATCTTGGCACTGTCCGGAAATTCTCGATTGCCGGAGAGATACCACTGAATGGCCTGGTCCAGCTTCACCACATCTGCTCGCGCCGCGTAGAGCTTGTCTCCGCTCCGGATAATCCGGTGGGATAGGTCAGCTGCCTTGCGATCTTTACCGCCGCAGCCCCCTACGAGGAGAGCCACGGCCAGGACTCGGCAGGTGGTACGAAACCGCTTCAGGGTACGCTCCTGTGGTGTTGAGGCGCGGCCAATCTACCCGATCCCTCACCTATCCGGCACCTCTCCCTGCCACCTCTTTCACCAGCGCGCCGATTTGCAGGTCTTGACGTGCCGGCAGTGGTGGGAGACCATCACCCTCACGCCCGGGTGGTGGAACGGTAGACACAGAGGCCTTAAAAGCCCCTTCCCAAATGGGAGTGCCGGTTCAAGTCCGGCCCCGGGCTCCCCTACTAAAGGATAATAAGGCGCAATGGGAAAGGTCATTGGAATCGATCTCGGGACCACCAACTCGGTCTGTGCCGTCATCGACGGCACAGAGCCGCAGGTAGTGATCAATGAAGAAGGAGGGAGGGTCACGCCCTCCGTAGTGGGCTTTGCCAAGGACGGCTCTCGCTTTGTGGGAGACATCGCCAAGCGACAGCTCCTGATCAACCCCAGTGCCACGATCCACTCGATCAAGCGGTTCATGGGAAAGGCCCTGCAGGAAGTGGAGGCCCAGGCTGCCATGGTGCAGTACAAGGTTGGCGCAGACCAGGAAGGCAACGTCACCATCGAGGTCAAGGACCGCTCATACAGCCCTCAGGAGCTCTCTGCCATGGTCCTGCAGAAGGTCAAGAGCGCTGCCGAGGATTTCCTCGGAGAGACGGTGACCGAGGCGGTAATCACCGTTCCAGCCTACTTCACCGACCGGCAGCGTCAGGCGACCCGAGATGCAGGCACCATTGCTGGTCTTGACGTCCTCCGAATCATCAACGAGCCCACCGCTGCCGCCCTTGCCTATGTGCACGACAAGCGTGAGCCGAGCACCATTGCCGTGTATGACTGGGGTGGAGGGACCTTCGACATCTCGATCCTCCGAGTCGGCGAAGACATCGCCGAGGTGCTCTCCACGCGAGGCAACAACCTGCTGGGTGGAGCCGACGTCGATCAGTGCGTCGTCGACTGGCTGCGCGCCGGCTTCCAGGAAGAGGCAGGCATCGATGTGGGCGGCGATCCCATCATCATGCAGCGTCTGAGGGACGCAGCAGAGCGCGCAAAGATCGAGCTCAGCGTCACCCATAAATCCGAGATTCACCTCCCCTTCCTCACTGCGGATGAGTCAGGTCCACGACACCTGCAGGTGCCTCTGAGCCGAGAGAAGTTCGAGGAGCTCGCCAGTGCCCTGTTCCAGGAGACCATCGACGAGTGCAAGGCTGCCCTCGAGGACGCCAAGCTGAGTCCGGGTGATGTTGAGGAAGTGATCATGGTGGGCGGGTCCAGCCGGATTCCTATCGTCCAGACCCTGGTTCAGGACCTCTTCCAGAGACAGCTCAACAAGAGCTTCAATCCCGATGAGGTGGTCGCCATCGGTGCCGCTATCCAGGCCGCGATCCTCGGCGGACACACCAAGGCTGTCACTCTCCTGGACGTCACCAACTTCTCGCTGGACATCGAGGTGGAGGGCCGCCGGATGGCCAAGCTCATCCCAAAGAACACCACCATCCCGACCCAGACCATGCAGCTGGTCAGCACCGTTCAGAACGATCAGAAGATCGTGAAGATCCATGTACTCCAGGGGGAGCACGAGGATGCAACCAAGAACGTCAGCATGGGGCAGTTCGAGCTGCACAATATCCAGCCTGGCGAGCGAGGGGTGCCCCGTATCGAGGTCAAGTTCTCCATCGACGCCAACGGCATCGTGACCGTCAGCGCTCGAGACCTCAGGACAGGCGTATCGGACGAAGTGGAGATCAACTCCCCCATCGGCCTCTCGCAGTCCGAGCTCGACGCCATGCGTGACGACATCTCTGGCCTTGATGACGACGAGGACCCAGAGGTGGCGCTGATCTGCGGCCATATCGAGAGCGTCATCGTGGACATCGAGGAGCAGCTCACGGCGCGCAAGGGCGACCTCCACAAGAGCCTTGAGGAAGAGACCGAGCAGGCACTCAAGCGAGGCAGGAACGCCCTCTTGAAGTCCACAGACCCCGAGAAGCTCAGCGAGATGCTGGACTACCTCAAGGAATACAAGAGCAAGGTCAGCAGCTGAGACGAAGACGCCCCGTGCCCCGCCTCAGCGGAACACGGGGCATGCGCATCGTGTAGCCAGCGGTGGAGGTCTACTTGTCTCCGGAGCCTTCCTTGTCCTTCCGCTCCTGCTCTTCCTTCTCCAGTCGCACCTTCTCCTTTGCCTGGTTCTTTTCGTACTTCTTCCGCTCCTTCTCGGTCAGCATGTCCAGGTATTTCTGCTTCCAGTCGATGAGCTGGTACTCAAGATTTAGCTCCTTCATGGCCGGGACGGTGTACTGCGTGGGGCCCACGATGGTGATTGTCTCGTGACCCTTGCAGGGTCCGATGGACTTCACGAGGTCTGCCTTGCTGACCTTCGAGAGGGTCTGAGGAAGGTTCCTGATGTAGTCCGGTCCGTGGTCCTCCAGCGCACCCGCAAGGAAGCCCAGCATCTGATTGGATGACTGCTGGGAGAGGACCATCGTGCGCGCTGTGGACCACTTGGCGTTGGCGATGATCGTGTCATCGATGTCGCCCGCGGTCCCCTCATCGATGAGGCCCATGATGGTCTTGACGGCAAATGCCGTGGCATCGTTCTGGAACAGGCCGGCGATGGTCATCACCGAGTCCCCGCTCGCGAGGTTCTGCACATAGGCGTAGGCACCATAGGTGACTCCCGCGTTCTCACGCAGCCGCCGCCACGCCAGCTCGCTGAGCACATCGCCCAGGATGGGTCCATCCATGTAGTTTTCTTTCTTCCAGTCTGCGACCTGGCAGGACACGGAGATGTCCACCTGAGTCGCCGTGGGCTTGTCGAAGAGGAAGACCATGCGGTCAGACTGCTTCTCCACCGGGCTGGGCCGACCAATCCGTCCTACCGGCACACCCGGGGCGGACTCCCAGTCTCCAAAGCGGGCCTGGACGATCTTCTTGGCAGCCTCCAGATCCGAGATCTTGCCGACCACGATGAGCCGGGAGTTGGCGGGCTGGTACTTGCCCCGGATCCATCCCATGACATCCGCCTTGGTGAACTCCTTGACCTTCTCGTAGCTCTCTGGCCTTGACCAGTTGCCGTAGCGATGACCCGCGTACAGATGTTCTGACCCGTAGCGATCAGCCCAGACTGCCGGGTCCTTCTCGCCATCCGACTTGGACTCGGCCATCTTGTCCTTGATCCACTCCTTCTTCCCCGCCATCCGCCAGTCATACTGACCGGTCTCTGCGCGGAGCCTGAAGAGGAGCGCATCGAGGTTGCCCGCAGCACCGGAGACCCTGAGGAAGCTCGAGTTCCCCACAGAGCCCTCTCCGTACTGACCGGCCACGGACATAATGTTCTGATCCGCGTCCAGGTTCATTCCCCGGTAGTGCATCGCATTGGCGAAGGTCGCGAGCTTTGCCTTGCCCTCGGGGCTCGACCAGCCGCTGCCGCCGACGATCAATCCAGCACGGACGATGGGCGCGTTGCCGTAGGGCAGCATGTAGACCTCCAGACCATTGTCCATGGTGAAGCTCTCCACCTTGTCCATGTCCGGAATGGTCACCTGTCCCTTGACCCTGTCATCCGCCATTTCCTTAAGGGTGAACAGGCTCTTGAGCTTGTCGTCGCGACCGGTGGCGTGGTAATCCGTGCCGCCGTCCTGACCCGCCCGGGCCTTGGCCTCCAGCTTGGCGCGCTCTTCCTCATCCATGGGCTCCACAATCACAGTCACCATCCGCTCTCGGGTGACGTGCTTGCGGCCAAACTCCTGGACCTTGTAAAGCTCAAGCTCGTTGATCTCCTTCATGGACTGGGAGAACAGCCGGATGTCCCCGGTGAAGTGGGCGTCCATGGCAGTAGCAGTGGCTCGGCCATACAAGGCCGACACCTCGTCGATTGTGAGCAGCATGCTGGCCATGCTGGATGCCTTGGAGTTGCCGAAGGCCCAGTTGTAGAACCCTGCATAGATCGGGTTCTTGAAGATCTCCCGGTCGCTGAATCGGTAGAGCGACTTGGCCGCCTTGTCCGCAAGATCCTCACCGGAGATCCCCTCGGTGGGCTCGATGTAGCAGATGATCGCCCCATAGTACTCATCCGGGGAGTAGAAGCAGCCCAGGCTCTCGATGGACTGCTCTTCCTTTTCCCACTCCCAGGACGGGACCAGCTGCTGATAGATGTAGTTCGTCAGCTGGTTGGCAGCGATGGTGCCCGTCATCGTGTTGCCGCAGTACCCGCCAGGAGTACTCCAGGCGATGACCACGGTCTCGGTATCCACCATGCCCTTGACCCGCTTGGCATCCTGACTAGAGGCCGGCGGTGGCGCCTCGCGATTGGCGCAGTCGACCCGCTGCTTGGCACCGAAGTTGCCCTCCTTCTTCCGCTGTGCTTCCAGCCAGGGTCCGTAGGTCTTGGACCACGCATTGAAGAATTCGATCTTCTGGTTCGTGTCGGTCAGTGCCCGGTACTTCTCAGCATCCTCAGGTGCCATCAGGAGATCGAGATCTCCCGTCTTTCCCCAGCTGTCGATCAGGATGCCCATGCCCGGCGTCTTCTCGAGATCGAAGTCACCCACGACGACAATCGTGGCGTCCTCCGGCACGTAGTTTTCCTTGACGAAGTCCTGGACCGCCTTGAGGTTGATGTTGCTCAAGGAGGCATGGGAGCCGATGGTGCTCCGCCGGTAGGCGTGGTCCTCTGGATACATCAGCGACCCGATCGCATCCCAGGCAGCACCGATACCGGCGTTCTCGTAGCGCATGCGCTTCTCATTTCGTGCAATCTCGATCTCGAGCTTGACGTCCTTCTCCGTCACATTGGCCACGCCATCCTTCATGCGGCGGGCCTCGATGAAGAGGAGCTCACCCAGAGTGTCCTTGGGCGAGATGGTCATGTAGTTGGTCCAGTCCACAGAGGTGGATGCGTTGAAGCTTCCGCCGTTCTGCTTGATCCAGTCCATGTTCTTGGGCATGTCCCCGTGCTTGGCGCGGAATGCGAGGTGCTCCACGACGTGGGCGATGCCCTCCATGCCCTCGGGGTCCGCCTCACTTCCGTTGTCAAACACGGTCGTGACGGCGACCATCGGCTGACTGTGCTCCTCACCAAAGATCACGTACAGGCCGGATGGGAAGGGGTATGCCTTCCAGTTGAGACTAAAATTCGTATCCAGATTCAGCTCGAAGTTGGCCTTGGGGGCCTTGGCTTCGGCAGGTCCAGAAAGCAGGAGTGCACTGAGGATGGCTACAGGAGCGAACATGGCATGACCTCTCTTCACCCGTAGGTGGGTCCCCCCATCGGGGGAGTTCACGTCGATCGACGCCTTTGGTCCTATTCAGCCTTCGGCATCACATCAACACACAGCATGCAGGTTGACGACCCGCCGACATCTCAGCCCATTCCAGATACAAAAATCCCCCGACGGGACCCGCCGGGGGATTCGTGAGTGGTGGAGCTGAGGGGATTTGAACCCCTGACCCTTAGACTGCCAGTCTAATGCTCTCCCAACTGAGCTACAGCCCCACGATTGTGCGCCTTGGCGCCCCCGGCTCATATCGAGCCACTCACGGGCGGGCAAGCGATTCAGGCGCTCTGCGGATCCTCCGGACCTGCAGCACCGCTTACGCCCAGGATTCGCGCATCGAGCTCGGCGATTCGCGCAGCACCGCGCCGCAGGCCCGGGTGATCCACCTCACCGCCATCCAACAAGGCAATGGTCTCTCGGCCCAGCTTGGCCAGCATGGCATTCCTGTCGCGCTCCAGCTGCCGGCGCTCCATGCTCAGGCGCCCTTGGCTCTGCGCACGGGCAACCTCCTTGCGACTGCGGGAGGACACCGCCTCCAGCAAATCCCGGATCACTCCGCCAATGGAGGGCGGCGAGCCTACGGTGGCAGGCTGGTCTCTCGCTTCTTCGTCCGCCATCGCTCGCCTCCGTGACGTTCGCGTCCTGGGGAGGTACCCTTGCCCTCGACTCCAGGCAACAAGGGGGTGCGGGTTGATCGTCGTCACGGGAGCCACAGGACACGTGGGTGGGCACATCGTGCGGACCCTGCGCGCCCTCGACCTGCCGGTTCGAACGATCGTGCGCAAGGGGAGCCACTACTACTGGCTCAACGACACCGGCTGCGAGTTCTTCTTCGGAGACCTCAGAGACCCCCTCAGCCTGCGCCGATCCCTCACAGATGCAGAATTCCTGATCTCGTGCACCAATATCGACAGAGAGACCCAGTCCAACAACCACCGGGACGTGACCGTGGAGGGGCACAAGAGTCTCTTCCAGGCCGCTCGAGAGCGCGGAGTCTCACGGGCGGTCCACATCTCTTGCCTGGGTGCGGACCTGGCCCCACCGGCCTTCCAGGCCCGACGCGGGGCGGAGGAGGCACTGCAGGAGAGCGGGCTTGAGTACACCATCTTGCGGGCCTGCATCCACGAGAAGCCATTTCTGGACCTGGCCTACACCATCCTGGACAAGGGCAGCGTGACTCTCCCAGGAGCGGGGAACAACCTCCTGAGCATCATCCCAGCGATGGACCTGGCCAAGCTCGCAGCGGCCTCCCTGGACTCTGAGAGCCTCACCAACCGCACGGTAGCGGTAGGCGGCGATGAGGCGATTACCGCGCGCCAGGCACTCGACCTGGCCTGTGAGGTGGTGGGTGTTCAGCCCAGCGTGCGGGTGCTCCCCTCCCCTGCAGTGCGACTGGGCACAAGGGTAGGAAAGCCCTTCCGCCGCTTCGCCAACCGACTGGCGGAGCAGGCGGTGTGGTTTGGCGAGCCGCTGACGGTGGATGAGTCCAGCACCCTTCCTGCCTACGGGCTCCCGTCCACGGATCTCAGGACCGCCATGCAGACTACCGCCGAGGTGATGGCCATCCTTCGGGATCCCCAGGAGAGGGAGGCCCACATGGTTCATCCACAGTTCTACGCCACCGTCTACCAGCCCGGCACGGCCAAGCTCGAGGACCTCCCGGACGGGCCGCCCCCGCGTCGAGACTGAGGAGGCGACCTTGACCTCTGGCCTTCCCTCCACCTTCCTTCTTGCCACCCTGGCGCTAGGGTGCTCGAACTCTGAGACAGACGACAAGACCACAGACACGGCCGAGACGGACACGGATATCGACACCGACACCGACGCCGACACCGATGCCGACACCGCCGAGGACCTCGGCCTGGACTTTGCGTTCCTCGCCATCCACCTCGACCCCGGCGGAGATGCCGGAGACGGCGGCGTCCCGAGCGGAGATCGTCCCATCGAGTACCTTGAGACGCTGACCCACATGGTGGAGGCAGCTGATGAGTATGACCACAAGCTCACACTGATGTTCACCGCCCAGTGGGCCCACCACATCAGCACAGAAGCCTGCCTGGTACCGCTGCATGACACCCTCCCCCCCGGCATCTACGCTTACCAGGACGGGGTCTACGAAAGCTGCCTGGCCCTCGTTCGCGGCTTTGAAGCCCATGGGCACGAGATCGCTTTTCACCACCACCCAGCCACTGCGCGGGCCAGCTGGGACGGATTCTCCAACGACTCCAGCTTGATTGGAGAAGAAGAGTACCTGGGCACGGTGGACGACCTCCTGGCCTATGTCGCCCAGATTCCGGCGAGTGGGGCCAGCGCCATCACCGCAGGAAGCACCGAGGAGTACCCTGAGTCCACCCACAGTCTGAAGTACATGAGCTCAAGAGGACCGACCGAGTACGTGGACGCGGACAACCGCGGTGACCTGGCCAGCACACCGTGCGCCTGGGACGGAGAAGGGACTAGCGTGTGGCGATTCCGTATGCGGTCCTTGAGCTCGGCGGCCATCGACGAGTTTCAGCTCGCATACATAGACCTCGGCGGCGGTGGCACCGCCTACACCGCAGGCTTTGTCACCCACGCCAAGGACGCTGCGGAGCCTGCGCCTGTGCCCTACGAGGAGCTCTTCGTCGAGCTGCACGAACGCGGGCTCACCCTCGAAGGCCTTTCCTCCTTAGCGGGGCACTACAGCTACACATCCGGCGACCCGGGCAGCGACACCGAGCATCCCTGCCCTGCCGATGAGGCACTCGAGTGAGGGCTATGCCTCGTCGACTGCTGCCGACTCTTGCTCGGCCTTCGGCTTGGGCTTGGCATTCCAGATCTTCAGCGCCAGCAGGAACCCAATCAGGCTGACCGGGATCATGGAGACGGGCCAGCTCACCCAATTGTCCGGATTGCCGGCTACCTCCTTCATGGTGTCGTCGGGCAAGATGATGCCGTAGACGAAGGACATCGCAGCGGTGCCCGCGTAGACGAAGCCATCAATGATCCCCACGGCCACGCCCACGTTCTTCTTGCCGCCGAAGTCCATGCTCGCAGTACCCGAGAGCATGCCGTGCACCCCGATCACGCACAGGGACATGAGCACCACCAGCCAGGGCAGGAAGTCGGTCTGGTAGGTGAAGCACATGACGATGGAGCCGATGAGCATGCCCAGGTAGAGGATGGCCGCGACCGGTCCGCGGCGGGACTGAAAGACCCGATCCGAGATGATGCCGGCAAACACACCGCCCAGGATCCCGGCACAGCACAGCATCATGCCCCAGTTGTCGTACACAAAGCTCGCCTTGAGGCCCAGGACATCATTGGTCTGCTTTGCATAGGACCGGAACCACTGCATGATCGCCTGACGCAGGAAGCCTGAGCAGAACTCGATGCTGGCAATCGTGATGATGATGGGGTTGCCCAGCATCAGCTTGAACACCGCCACAGCACCCAGCTGAGGACCTTCATCCCCCGAGGAGGCATCGGCGGTATCGAAGTCGATATGACCCGCCTGCCCTGGTGTGTCCTGGACGATCAGCAGGTCGAGGACCCAGAAGAAGGCGAGCAATACCGTGGGCACAAGGAAGAGAAACTCGAGCGAGAAGTGCTCGATGATGAAGTAGCCCCAGTCAAAGGCAAAGTAGATCCCAAGAGAGATCAGGATGCCGAAGATGGCACCAAAGACGCCGCGCTCGCGCACATGGAACCAGGGCGCATTGCACTTGACAATGGACACCGCGCCGAAGCTCTGGAAGTACATATTGACGGCGTACATCGCGGAGAAGGTGGCCGTCAGGTTGCCGGCAAGCTGCTCACGCGAGAAGCCCAGAATGGCTACATCGTGCACGATGCCGTAGGTCACCAGACCCATCAGCAGGTTCATGACAGCGGACCCGCCTGCACCGATCAGGATGGCCTTCTTGCCTCCGATCCGGTCTGTGAGCGGGCCATTGATAAGGAAGGAGCTTCCGTAGATGAGGGTGCCCCAGAAGAAGATGGTGGCAAAGTCCCCGTTGGTCATCATCGGCGCACCGTTGAAGTCGATGTCACCGAAGGCGTGCTGACTGACCTTGATGTTGTACCGACCCATGTACAGAAAGGCATAGGTCAAGCCCAGCGGCAGCCAGTTCATCACACGGCGTCTGCGGAAGGCATCCGAGTGGGTCACGCCCTCCACGCGTGGGAGGCGTGCAAGCACGACTCCCACCACAACGAGCAGAAGGACAATCGGTGCAAGTTCGTTCAGCCAGGTGGGCATGAGTTCTCCAGTGTCAGTCGACGCGGACCATCCGGGGGTTGGGTGGCGGTGAGATCGGTCCCTTGGCGGCCATGGCCTGAGCCGCATCGAAGACCGTGCCCTTGAGCTCCTCGGTCTCCCGCGGCTTGAAGCCCAGATTGTAGGACCATCGATCGATGATGTAGCTGTTGGTAGCAGCGGTATAGCTACCGTCGGGATCCACAGCCTCGCCTCCCACATGCACCTCTACGAGCTCTGGCACATCCGAGCGCACCCGCCACTTGCAGCGAACACCACTCATCTGCATGGCCGAGCGCCGTCCCTCCAGCTGGGCGGAGGCATTGCGAAGCAGGAGCCCGATGAGCTCTGCCCCCGACATCTGGAAGCGGACCACCGTGTTCGAGAAGGGGAAGACCTCATACAGGCCGCGGCGGGTCAGCGTACCTGCCACCAGGTCCCCCCTCAGCCCGCCCGGGTTGTAGATGCCTATCTGGGTCTCGGCATAGGCCTGGAGCATGTCCGCAGCCCAGCGTCCAAGCGGGCTCTCCGCTGCCGGCTTGCGGCCGAGGGTGCTGGTCACGCTGCCCACCTTCTCATCGAACTTGGCTGCAATGCGGTCCGACCAGAGCTTCTCGAGCTCCACCACCTTGGGTGAGGGAGGGGTCTTGCTTGCGCCTGGCACCAGGTCCCGCAGGACACCCTTGAAGCTCCGGATCTGGCCATCCTCAATGGTCATCTCCGCCACACCCAGGTTGCGCGCATAGGATCCGGCCTGCACGATCCAGGTCGTGCCCACCTGGACCGGCTTGTACAGCGGGGTGTGGGAGTGCCCGCCAACGATGAGGTCAATAGCCGGCACCGCCTCCGCGAGAGCCTTGTCCTTCTCCAGGCCAATGTGGGTAAGCGCCACCACGAGGTCCACCTTTGGCTCCAGGATGGCCACCTGTTCCCTGGCCACTTCCTGCACCTTCCGGACCTTCATCTTGCTGGATGCTTCTCCGCTGGTGAGGTGGGCGAGGCCATCGGTCGTGAGACCAAAGACACCGATCTTGAGGCCGGCTCGCTCGAAGATGTGATGGTCCTTCAGACCAGCGAGACCTGGATTTCCGGAGCCATCACGCGCATCCAGGTTCGCCGAGAGGGCGGGAATATTGCTGGCCGCGACCACGGCCGAGATGTTGTCGTGGCCCAGGTCGAACTCGTGGTTCCCCAGCACCCAGCCGTCGACCCCCGAGGCCTCCTTGAAGTCCAGCATCGCGCCTCCGCGCGCCCCCCTCGCCTCGAACTCCATCAGCGGGGTTCCGGTCAGGATGTCCCCGCCGTCCAGGACCAGGACCTCCTCCTCGCCGTGGATATCCTCGAGACCCAGCACATGGGCGCTGATCTCGGTGAATCCACCGATGTCGGGCCCACCCGGCAGCCAGCTGGCCCGGTTGGGGGAGAAGTGGGCGTGGAGATCGTTGGTGTGGGCAACCACCAGATGCCCGGGTCCACCCTGTGGGACAGGCGCAGGCGGAGTCCTGGGTGCTACGCAAGCGAGCAGCCCGGCGAAGAACAGTGCAGTCACTCGACCGCCCCCTTGTCCTCCGCATCCGCGGACGCACCCAGCCACGCATCGTCTGGCAGAGGTGCCTGGCGAGGCCGGTCACCCGGCTTCTCAAACAACTCATTTCTGGCCACAACCTGTGCTACCTGCTCGAGCAGGCGCTTGGCCATTCGTCGGACTACGCCCAATTCGACCTCCGAGTCCTGGACTTAGCCCGTCTGGTCCGGCACTGCTGGTGACATGCCCGCGACACTCAGCAACACACCAGATAGATTTCACCCATGCTCCTCCTGCTCCTCGCGCTCACCGGCTGTCGGGTCTCGAAGCCAGAGGCCACCACATCCACCTGCGACGAGGACCTCTCGTGCGTGGATGCCAGTGGGGAGGAAGGCTGCGAGGACTGTGACACCACCTGCCAGCTCGACCACCTGCCTTCCGATAGCGCGGACCATGTCGAGGGCCGGGTGGACTACGAGACACTGCCTCCAGCAGGCGGCGACCACAACAAGTGCTGGGACGAATGGGGCATCCACACCGAGGAGCTGGACCCGATTCACTTCGTCCACAACCAGGAGCACGGAGGGGTCATCTTTCTGTACAACTGTCCGGACGGCTGCAAGCCTGAGAGCGATCTTCTGACCCAGCTGGTCGAGGAACTCGGCGTGCTCACAATCCTGGGCCCCTACTCCGACATGGACCACCGCTTTGCAGCCGTGGCCTGGGAACATCGGATCATGATGAACTGCCTGGACGTGAAGATGCTCGAGGCGTTCTACCGGGAGCATGTGGACAATGGACCAGAGTCCACGGCTTCCTACCCGCCCGACGACTGCATGGACTAGTCTCCCCGAGACTCCGCCACAAGCCCCAAGACTACGGAGCCTCAGGCTTTACCGCCTCGCCCCAGACCTCCCAGCCCTCCTTGCCCCAGCGATAGATCCGTGGGGTGATCGGGTGCGAGGCCTGGTCGTAGATCTTCCGCACGCCAACCGCCATCACCTTGTCCAGCTCTGGGCGCCCTGCCACCCATGCGATCACCGCACCCTGGGCAGGCAGTGCCACCACTACAGATCCACCCAGGAATGTCTGAAGCGCGTCGGGAGTGAGCAGCGGAGCAACATCCCGACCATCATCCGCTCGGCCAGAGAAGTACGCCCCGGCCACACCTTGCACAGTCTGCTTCTTGAGTCGTGAATCCAGCGGCAGCTTCCTCAGGTAGGCCGCGGCCTGGGTATGTGCCTGCGCTGAACTCAGCCCCCAGGCCTGCAGATCCGCCACCGTGCTGTAGCGCCAGCGGTCTCCCTCCAGCTTGGTCAGACAGAAGAGCAGATCATCAAAGGCTGGCCGACAATCGAGCTTGGTGGCATCTCCTGAGCGGCCCTTGGCTGCCGCAGCCTTCTGATAGGCCTCGATCACTGCCGGCGGCTCTGCGACCAGTCCAAGCGGCCCGGGTGCTGCCCCCTGGGCCAGGCCAATCGCGAGGAGGAGAGAGTTCACTCCGAGATGCTGGAGGCATCCAGGAGCGGACCCACCCGGGTCCGGAGTCCCAGGGCATCCGTCTCGTTCTCCTGCAGCAGATCTGTGAGCTGCTGGTTGATCTTCCGCTGCCGCGCACACAAGGTGCGGGCCATGGCATGAACCAGCTTGTAGGCCGCCAGATTGCCTTCCTCGAGGAGGTCCTGGAAGGGAATACTCGGGAAGCGAAAGAGCGTGACATCCGTTCGAGCCGTCACGGTCGCCGACCGCGGCGAGTCATCCAGGACCGCCATCTCACCGAAGCAAGCATGATCGTCCAGCGTCGCTACCTTCCGCACTGGACTGAAGGGATCGCGCTTCTCCACGCCTGCCTCTCCCTCATAGATCACATACCAGGCGTTGCCGGCATCCCCTTCCTTGAAGATGGCGTGATCAGGCCGTACTCGCTGTATCTGCATGACTCGGACAACCTCACCGAGCTCTCCAGCGTCGAGATCCTCAAACAGCGGGGTCTCCAGCAGGAACTCAATGACCTGCTCCAGCGTCAAGCTCAACTCCATGACCGCTCCTCGATTGACCCGGGTCATACCACAAGAGCGAGGGACTGTGGGTTAGGATACGCCCATCATCCACGCCGGAATCGGAGATAGCATGGGATTTCGCAAGCGTATCGTGAGCCGCGCCAAGCGCATCGCGGACCGATTCTCCGGGGAGTTCTCAGACCCCGCCCCCGAGGCCAGGGAGCCCTACACCCGACCCGGCACCCCTGATGAGAATGCAGACGTGGTGATGGCCAAGCTCAAGCGACCGACGCGGGCCCGTCCAGCTGCGAAAGAGGACGACCAGTAAGCCGCGCGGCCAGGTCCTCCATCCGCTCCCTCAGTTCCTCCGCTGCCGCCTCCACGGAAGCCCGGTCCGTGGAGGGCGGATCCATCCTGCCATATCCAATGGTCACAGCTGCACCGGGGAGCGGCACGACAAAGCGGTCCCAGGAGCGAAGACGTAGCGCCCATGATGCATGCGCCACCATGTAGACAACGGGGCACTGAGTGCGTGCCGCCAGGTGCAGTGCGCCGAGCTGCGGCACACGCGCGGGGCCGCGGGGGCCATCGACAGCGAGTGCTGGAGACTGCCCATCCTCCACACACCGTAGAGCGGCACGGAGTGCGCCCATGCCTCCACGGCTGGTGCTTCCACGAATCACCCCATACCCCAGGCGCCGAATCAGCTGTGCGAGGAGCTCACCATCTCGGCTCTGACTCGCCATCCCGACAATGCCCAGGCGCCCGTGTGCATGAAGAAGCGGGGCCTGGTCTCCATGGAAGATGGCAATGATGGCGGGGCCTTCTTCCAGACTCTGGACCAGGGTCTGGCGATCCACCCAACGAACGCGCCAGGAAGCACTCCACGCCCGATAGAGGCCGGCCAATGCAGCGGACAGCCATCGGCTGCCCCTTGCGGTCTCGCCGCTCAGGCTAGGCGCCCGTCCCACCCGTGTCGCCGGCACCGGTGCCCGTGTCGGTGTCGGTATCCGTGTCCGTGTCCGTGTCGGTGTCCGTGTCCGTGTCCGTGTCCGTGTCGGTGTCGGTGTCGGTGTCGGTGTCGGCATCAGAGTCGCCCCAGTCGCCGAGATCGCCGGAGTCTTCGCCAGTGGACTTGTCTCCACATGCCAGTGCAAGAATGGTCAGCACAATAAAGCCGAAGCGGGTCATGACAACTCCCTGGAGATGTGTGTCGGATGCTGCGTTCTACCAGAGGTGGAGTGTGTGGGGTGTGGCGTCCCGGTGACATTGTTGACAGTGACGGCGGATCGGGGAGGTGGTAAACCCTGGTGCGAAGGAAAGCTGTGGGCACGAATCCATACATCAATGAGGCCGCGCCACCGCCGCCCAGGCAGGTCTACCGACTCACTGTGCGCAACACAGGTGAGGTGGTTGAGGTGAACCCGGAGTGCCTGCCTCTGCAACAGGATGGCCAGGCCGGCAGCATCCTTGGCCTGCTCCTCGAGGCAGGGATCGAGATCGATCACACCTGTGGAGGCGTGACCGCTTGTTCTACCTGCCACATCTATGTGCACCAGGGCGGGTCGACAGCCCCAGAGCCCACAGAGGAAGAGGAAGACCAGCTGGACTTCGCTCCAGCGGTTCGGCCTGGGTCCAGGCTGGCGTGCCAGTGTGTGCCTGATGGCACGTCTGATGTGGAGATCGAGGTACCTGCATGGAACCGCAACGAGGTGTCGGAGGAGAGTCACTCATGAGTGGGAGCGGACGGTCAGTCCTGGTCACCGGAGCGAATCGAGGCATCGGCCTGGAGCTGTGCCGACAGCTCTCGGCTCGTGGAGATCGAGTGATCGCTGCCTGCCGAACGGCGTCTGGGCAGCTCGAAGCACTCGGTGTTCGCGTGGAGGAAGGGGTGGATGTCACCTCAGAGGACTCTGTGGGCTCCCTTGTCCGTCGCCTCGAGGGACAGACCATCGATGTCTTGATCAACAACGCCGGCATGCTGACCCGCGAGAGCCTGGAGTCCATGGACTTTGATGCCATGCGGCTGCAGTTTGAGGTCAATGCGCTGGGACCACTGCGGGTCACCCGCGCCCTGCTTTCGCAGCTGGGCCCAGGAGCCAAGGTGGCGATAATCACCTCCAGGATGGGCTCGATTGAGGACAACAGCTCGGGCAGTCGGTACGGGTACCGCATGAGCAAGGCAGCCGTGAACATGGCTGGAGTCTCTCTGGCCCGGGACCTCGAGGAGCGGGGAATTGCTGTAGCGCTCCTCCACCCAGGTCATGTCAGGACCGACATGACGCACCACAGTGGTCTGGTAGATGTGCACGAGGCGGTACAGGGGCTCCTTGCACGCCTGGATGCGCTCACAATGGCGACGACGGGGACCTTCTGGCACGCCAATGGCGAAGTACTCCCGTGGTGAGACGTCCTCTTCGAGGTTGACGAGGCAAGGTCATATGCGCAATAGCTAGGGGGTCAGGGGTGTTGCTCTTCTACACCGGCGACCCAAGAGGCCCATGAGTTCCAAGCTTCCATCGCGCATTCGATCCGACCTCATCACCGGTCTCCTCGTCGTGGTGCCTGTGGGCATCACCATCTGGGTGCTCTTCGCGCTGGTCGACCTGGCGGATGGACTGATCCGCGCCCTTCCGGCCATTCTTCAGCCCGAGACCCACCTGGGTTTTCCCATTCCAGGCCTCGGCGTCCTGGTCACCATGCTCCTTGTGCTCCTGGTGGGCCTCGGTATGCGGTACTACCTCGGTCAGCGGGTGCTCGAGGGAGTGGAGGGCCTGCTGGCCCGAGTGCCCCT
>PVBE012686344.1_pt1 | contig 21038 bp, 42 predicted proteins | sample 1631181 | NCBI WGS metagenome assembly PVBE01 (sample SAMN08397723, study PRJNA350692) | Marine metagenome, whole genome shotgun sequencing project. | isolation source: water | place: Pacific Ocean | collected 2012-04 | reverse complement strand
CCATATGTAATTATGAACTTCCTTTAAGTATTTCTTCTGTAATGGCCACGCATCCTTCTCCATCTCAGCCGTACATTCAAATTGAGTATTATTCATATCCTGTAGATAGTGTATAACTTCGTGTAGTAATACTCCTTGAGTCCAAGGGTCTTTTATATCCAATCCCTCTCTAATATAAATGATATTTTTGTTATAGTCATAAAACCCTTCATAATCGGGGAATATAATTTCTTCCATAATAATACCCATCCGTTCAACTTGTGGAACAGGGAAGTCTACTTTATAATCTGTATTAGCTCCTATCCAAATCATAAGTGATATAATAAGTTCTTTCATTACTTTTCATCATTGGTTATTTCACTTTTAGTTCTGTTCCAGGTTTCTACCATTTTGGGAATTTTATATATGAACGATAGAGCCAAGAGGGTACACACAAACAACATAAACAGTTTTCCTTGGTTCTGTCGTCGAACTGAATCACTATCTAAACATTCGAGTTTTACTTTCGAGAGCAGTAATACGCTTTTCTATTTCATCGTACTTCTTAACGGTCTTTAGTTTCTTTTCTAAAGCTATTATTCTTTCTTCAAGTTTCTTTATGGTTTTCCATATGTTTAGTTTCATTGTTGTGTTTCCTGTTTAGTGAAGATTTTTTCTATGAGCGTAAAGAGCTTTTCCGGTAAGTTGTGCTTTAAACATATAAGTATCGTGAGAGCTAAGATTAGCTGTGATTGATACGGGTTTGGGGGAATAGCTACTTCTAACGCGAGATAGCACGCGGTTACTACTGAAACTATGTGTGTAATATATTTCTTCATTCTGTACATACTTATGTGTTTTTCCACCAAAATCTGAACATTAGTGCGCCGATGAATATCAGCATAATATTTAATGAGTTTAAGCGTAACCATTCGAGTATTGCGTTTACGAATTCCATAAAGCAATTGCGGGGAGTTTAAGCCGTGCAGTTCTCGAGTTACACGATACCCCCCGCTGCTTTCATGTCTTACGACATGTTTACTTCCGGAACAAACCCACTAAAAGCAATAGAGCTATGAGGCCAGCAAAACCGGACTCACCGAACTTGCTCACAATCGCCATTAGGTTACTAATAACATTTACGCCGAAGACGCCGTTGCCAAAGAGGACTTCTGACATGGCACCTACTGCCACCAAAGACATGAGTAGAGTGACTAAGTCATCTATCCATCCTTTGACTGTTGCTATGATCTCCTTCATGTTGTTATCTCCATGTTGGTTCCAATGAAAAAGAGGACCTTGAAACGTCCTCTCTTACAATAACTATACGTATATTTTACGTAAAAGGTGGAAAATAATGAAAAAAAGCATGTACAAGTACCGGTATTTACACGTACATTCTATATTGAGTGTGTAGTCCGATTGGCAAGGAGAACGGCTGTAACCCGTTTTAACCATCAAGTTGGTTCGAATCCAGCCACACTCACACGTATTTATACCCACTATGTCACATACTAAGATATCACACAAGCCAAAGAGGTACTGTTCCGTCTGTAAGAGGGAGGTGTATCACACTGTGCACGGTGCTGATTCTTATTACGTAGATTGGTACGGTACGGAGATCAGTCCAGTTTGTGTAGATTGTTACGAAAAAAAAAGTGAAAAAAAGTGAAAATAAACATGTACATTAACCGGTTTTTATGTGTATATTCTAATAGACATTAAATAAAGAGGTTACTAAATGACACGAATAAATAACAACTCAGATTTTTGGACAGGAAACGTCACAGGTTCTTCGGATATGTGGTGGAGACTGGATGAAGATGCTCCTAAGAAGGGTAAAGATCTAGTCGCTCTCGCGGGTTATCGCAGAGCTATCGCAAACTTCGTAAATATCGTCACCAACAGGACGGATATTTCGGTTGTTTTTAACAATAACGATCGCAGTTTCACCGACGGTGGCAAAGTTGTCCTTTCGGGTAACATGAACGATAAGAATTTTGATCCTTCGGTTGGCTTAGCTCTTCACGAAGGAAGTCACATTGTTCACAGTGATTTCGAATTACTGAGAGAATTGAAAACGGAAATAGCTTCTCATTACAAAATCAATCAAGCAAAGTTGAATTACGGTTCTGACGATTGGAATGATTTTAACAGTATGGTTGCGAAGATAAAAGATCTGCTCAATTACGTTGAAGATCGCAGGATTGATTACCTGACTTTCAGATCAGCTCCTGGGTATAAGAACTACTATCACTCAATGTACGATAAGTATTTCAATTTCAAAGTTATCAATAAAGGTCTAAAGTCCAGCGAGTATCGGGATGCTAGCGAATACAAAAGTTACGAGTTTAGGATCATAAATTTTACGAACGTTAACACGGATTTAGACGCTCTTCCAGGTTTGAGAGACATCTACAGATTGGTTGATCTCAAAAACATTTCAAGATTGAAGGCTACCAAAGATGCTCTTAACGTTGCTTTCGGTGTGTACGATATCATCACGGAAAATTTGGTTCCAAAACCTGAGATTCCTACTCCTAAACCAGAAGACGGTGAAGGTGAAGTTTCTGAAGAAAAAAGTTCAGGTGGTAGTAGTGGTGAAGGTACTGAAGTTGATACTGGTGATAATCAAATGACTGCGGGCGAGGAAGAAGCTACTTCTGAAGAAGGTGATTCAGGTTCTGCTCCTTCATCCGATTTTCCAGAGCTCAGCGACAACGAGAAAAAATCTTTAGAAAACGCTATCGATAAGCAGAAAGCACTTACCAACGGTAAGGTGAAAAAGACTAAGCTTACGAAGAAAGATAATCAAAGTCTTAAAGCCGTAGAAGAATCAGGCGCTTATAATACAGAGGTCGGAACTGGGATGTACAGCAAGACTAATTGCATTGTTGTTCCTCGTATCACTGCTAACATGATTCCGGATATGTTCGAAAGAAGCATTTACAATTTCATCACTGGTAACCGGTGGAGCGAAGGTTCCGCAGCTAACATAGCCGAAGGTATCAGGATCGGTACGGTACTTGGTAAGAAGTTACAGGTCAGGAACGAAGAGAAGTCACTCAAGTGGACTCGTCAGGATTCAGGTCGGATCGACAAGCGATTGATCGCTGAGCTCGGTTTTGATAACACTAACGTCTTTCAAACTACTTTCGTGGAAAAATTTGACGACGCATTCCTTCACGTTTCAATCGATGCTTCGGGTTCGATGAGCGGAGAAAAGTGGGACAACTCACTCAAAGCTGCAGCCGCAATATCTAAGGCAGCATCTATGACTGGTAACATCCACGTACAAGTTAGTCTTCGGACTACTGAGAAGGATAGTCCTCTTATCGCTATCATTTACGATTCTAAGGTCAACAAGATCATCCACATCAGGAAGTACTGGAAGAACCTCAGAGCTGGTGGAACTACTCCCGAGGGTTTATGTTTCGAAGCAATAGAAAAACAAATTATGAACGATTCTAACGGTAGAGACGCTTACTTTTTGAACCTCTCCGATGGAATGCCTTACTACAGCAACAACGACATGTACTACTCAGGTGAGAAAGCTTTCAAGCACACAGCTGAGAAGGTGGAAATGTTTAAGAAGTCAGGTATCAAGATCCTGTCCTTCTTCGTAAAAGATGGTTGGGGATACGACGGCGATAGTAACATGAAAGATTTCAAACGGATGTACGGTAAAGATTCGGTAGACATCGATGTCACCAGCGTAGTAAGTCTCGCAAAAGTACTAAACGGTAAATTTTTAGAAGGTTAATACGCTCAATTACTATATTTAGTACTGAGTAATTTATCGCCACACATCTTCAATTGGGAAGGGTTCAAGTGGCCAATTAACTTAAATGGTGACTTATAACATGAATTCTAAAGACAAACAAGACTTAGAGCTAGTACACTACAGGTTGGACGAGCTCGATACAAAAATAACGGGGTTACGGAGGTGCATGGACAAAGCGAACGCAAAGAGCGATGAGTCCTTGAACTTCATAAAGGAAAATTTATTCAATCCAAACGAAGGGTTGTGGGCGGAGACAAAATTAAATTCACAGTTCAGAACAAACACGACCAAGTGGAGAGGTGTCATAGGAGCAGGTTTCCTAGCACTGATAGTCGACAAGGTTTGGGGATTGTTTGCGAGCTAGTTTTACATCAACTGTTTTAGGAGATTACAATGGCAATTAAGATAGTAGCCGAGAGAGTACCACCCGGAGATAGGTGGGTGCTCACTAACGAAGTGCTACAACCAAGCGACGAGCAGGTAATACTGACCTCGTTGACCGACTGCTTGAACGAGATATTCAAGGTGTTAGGTGAGAGGATATTCTCGGTAGACGCCGCGAAGGGAACCGTCACCATCGAAGAAGAAAGACAGCGTGGACCACGGGTCTGGGACCTCTACGGAGAGAAGGACACCGATACACGTCAGCTCTTAACGGAGGATTAATGGGTTTCGTATTCTGTTTTCCAAATTACAATAACGAAAAAAATTTTATAGACTACAGGTTCAATACCGACGAACAGTGGGACGCGCTAAGAGAGGCGGTCACCACGATGTACATCGATCGGTACGACCTTCAAATACTGGAGTTAGCTTATGCAAACTAATCAACAACCCACCGCGACGATGACCATAGACCCATCAACGGCCGAGGTCATCGAGTGCCCCGACTGTCACGGTACGCTCTGGGACACCCTCACCGAGATCAGACGGGTATCACCCTTAGTATCGCCTACCGGCAAGGAGACTTACTTGCAGGTACCCGTAGTGGTGTGCGCAGTGACATCCTGCAGCCACAAGTTAAACACCGCGTTAGGTAACGATGAGTAACGGGCTACACTTACCGCGATTAAAAGAGATGCACCCCAGCGGGGTACGGGACCTCTGCCTGCTCGTGCTCATAGTACCTATCACGATCCTAGCGACGCTTGGGATGGCGGTCTGGGTGCTGTGTGACAGGCTGCTGGGGGGTCTACGAGCCATCAGGTCTAGAGAACGATGAAGAGCTCCGGCCGAGCCGCACGGGTACTCATGTCCCGACACGTCACTGGAACTGCGTGCCGGCCCTTTTATGCTCGCGCGTACGACGGTCTTAGGTTTCCCAACCCAGATCAGCGTATATACGGTGAGATGCAGGGTACCGGACCGAGCTCACAGGTTGAGTCAGGCAGCTACAAGCGTGCTGCGGACGAGTGTACTATCGGGCCTAACGGGTATGACAGTTTGACTTACTTTCGTGACTACGTGACAACGGGCGTAGAGCATTTACTTAAACCATCGGATCAACGGCAGGACCCTTTTCTGCAAACCTCTAAGTTAACAAAGCGTATATACGAAGTATGACAAAGTATCTTACGAAGAAGGAAGTGGCGGAGCTGCTCCACTGCAGCGTAAAGACTGTCGACCGCTACAGGTACATGGGTATCCTACCTTACATCAAGATGGGCCCGACGAGCAACGCCAAGGTGCTGTTCGAGGAGACCGACATACAGGACTTCGTGGCCAGGAGGAAGCACAACAGCGGGTTCCTGAGACACGGCGAGGGGTGGCAGTACAACAGCGGCTTTGGACCTGATGGTAAGGTAGTATCGGGTAGCAAGGAGGAGCGCGGTGTAGAGGACGCAGAGCCGGGTACCAGGTGGGACGACGACTACTCCGACAAGCCCCCGGAGATATACTAAATTATTTTAAAAAAAGTGAAAAAAAGCATGTACAAGTACCGGTATTTACGTGTATATTCTAATAGACAATAAATAAAGAGGTTACCAAATGAACACAGTTACAATCATCAAAATCGAAGCCGTCGGGAACAGCCGGACCAAAGCAGTAGATGCTCACGGTAAGGACTTCTCCCATGAGATGCCTTCGTACAAACGTAAGCAGATCGGCGTCGGCAACTTCGCTGTCAGGAAAGAGGGCTCAACAGGCCGTACCTTCTGGCGTCAAGCGAGTAAAGCTGACTGGGATGCAACAGCACCCGTAGTGACAACCACGGACGATATATCCGAGGATCACAAGGCCGTTCTGGATTTTATTCACACGTCTTACAAACTTAAGCCCAAGGGCCTGATCATGAACGAGATCAAGTGGAAGTACCTGATCAGATCGGCCGCGAGAGGCAAGAACATTATGATGACAGGACCCGCCGGTTGTGGTAAGACCATGGCTGCTAAGTCCCTCGTCAACGCGCTGGACAGACCTAACTTTTACTTTAACTTAGGTGCTACCCAGGATCCACGGGCCACCCTTATTGGGAACGTCCATTACAACAAGGCCAAGGGTACTTACTTCAGCGAGTCCCTGTTCGTCAAAGCTATCACTACAGAGAACGCAGTGATCCTCTTAGACGAGCTCTCCCGTGCTCATCCGGACGCATGGAACATCTTAATGACGGTGCTTGACGAAGGACAGCGTTACCTTAGACTGGACGAGGCCGAGGGTCAGTCCACAGTCAACGTGGCAAAGGGTGTAACCTTCGTCGCGACGGCTAACATAGGCAACGAGTACACCAGTACGAGAGTCATGGACAGAGCGTTGGTAGACAGGTTCACCAACATAGAGATGGACGTCCTGACGGACACGGACGAGGTGAAGCTCCTGTCGATGTTGTACCCGAATGTCAAGGAAGATCTAATTAATAACGTTGCAGAGCTTGCGTGGGTTACCAGAGTAGAGGCCGGCGCCGACGAAGGTAAGCTCTCCAATCATATCAGCACAAGAGCTACCGTAGAGATAGCAGGCCTGATATACGACGGGTTCACCCTGAACGAGGCAGCAGAGGTAGCAGTACTGCCCCGATTCGATGCGGCCGGTGGTCTAGAGTCCGAGAGGACGTTCGTCAAGCAGTTACTGCAGAAGTACACCAGCGACGGCTCTGCCGAAGAGCTCTTCACGGACGCAGAAGCAGGTGAAGAAGCAGCGTAAAGGATTGAGTGTGGTAACCTCAACAGACCGGTCAGGGTGGGGGAGGAAGAGGAATAACTGTCCCAGTTCCCCCATCGCCGGTCGCCGCACGGATCCCGGTGGAAATCGGAATCAAAAAAATTTTTTTTCGGGGCGCCCAGTCAATTTTACCATCACTGAGGTTGGGCAACCCATAATGAATATATATGGAGATCATATAATATGAAAGAGAGACTAAAAGAAGCGCTTACCCTGCTGTTACTGTTCGGGGTGTTCTACGTGTGGTTGGTCGTGGGTAGCGTAGTTCAATATGGCTAAGCGAGTGGGTATCGTTGGGAGCCGCCGCAGGAAGGACTCGGATGCCGTGTTCAGGCTGGTGGAATCCCTACCTAAGAACAGTATCGTAGTGTCCGGTGGTTGTTGGGGTCCTGATACGTGGGCTACCGACTGGGCCAAGAAGCTAGAGTTAGATTACGTAGAGTACCTACCTGATATGCCGCCTCACGGTAGTTCTCCGTGGGAGTTTACTAAGGCCTACTACGCTAGGAATAGGAAGCTTGCCGAGAACGTTGATATCTTGTACGCCTTCGTCGCTAGCGATAGGAAGGGCGGTACGGAGAATACTATTAGGCACGCCGAGAACTTCGGTGTGGAGGTAGTAATCAAGTGAAGGGCCTTCGTAATTCAGGAATGAGTCTGGACCGGTACGCTGAGTGCTCCATACCAGGTGCATACGGGAAGTACGCTGGGAAACGGGTAGAACGATTGATGTCTAGGCACCAGTATCGCACCGTTAGGTTGCTGGACGACCTGTGCGAGAGGATGTTAACTTGGGCCAAGGAGGTCGGACCGATGATCGAGGAGGGCAGTCAGATGTACAACGATTTCAACAGCGACCTGTCCTACGTTCAGCACAGTCAGGAACTGTTGTGCAAGCTTATCGTGGAGTTCTCTAACAAGGACAAGCTGATGTGTAACAAGCTGTACAAGAAGTACTATATTAAGGAATCGTTCGATGAGGACTATTACAGATCTTACGTTTGAGATGTTGAAGGACGAAGTCTTTTGCAATTCTACCAAGAGGGATTCCTTACCAAAGGACGATCCTCTCAAGGCGAAGTTGGATACGGTGCACACTAAGCTCAGGTGGTTGAAGGTACAGTGTCACCGAGCAGGTGTAAAGGGTAAGTACAAGCAACAGGATGCAGATAAGGAGATGAACGTAGGCGCCATCATGGGGGCCATGCTGTTCGTTGAGAAGCTGGAGGACAAGGTGGACGATGCTACCCTTCCAACAAGGAAGGAACTGCACAGGTGTAACGATCTCCTAGCCATCCTCAAGGAGCACTGTTACTTTGACGTAGACTGGAGAACTGACATAATTTTTTGAGGTAATTCTAAATTAATCGGCATTTTGAGAGATTTAATTAATATATATAATTGAAGGTTATTATGAAAGAAAAGCTACTTTACTGGTTACATCGTCATGTACGGCGATTACCATTTATGCCGCCTTTGTCATATGGATACTGGGCCGCATTAGCATGCGAAGGTAAGGAACCATTACATTTCCACCATGACGGATGTCCGTACTGTGTGTGGACTGATAGCAGAGGTAAGGAGGGAGTATCATGGCACGTGTGATTACGGGACCAGCAACTAACATACCGCTTCATCCAAAGAGTCACGTCAGAGGATGGACTCTCGGTTGGGCGGACCTGTTAGAAGCAGACATAGACGAGAAGTGTTCGGAGTCCATTAAGGATTACGATGAAGTGTACCTCGATCATGGAGTAAATTGGGGAGGTAGCCTTAACTTGTTTACTGGCGCCACCGATCCCGTGTTCGAGAGGTTCGACAGGCTGTTGTCTCTAGAACCGGAAAATGTTACGAGCTTAGATTGGGAGATGCCAGATTACGGTACGTTCTTGATGAAGAGGTTGAATGCGAGCAGTACTAGTCGAAACATTACTGCTGCGTGGTGCGAGAGGTTGACGGAATTCTGTAAGGCTGTTAAGCATATGGATCAGGTGTCTCCCGAACTAGGCGCAAGCTGGTTGACGTGGGGAGACTCTCACGCGACAGCTTACGCTCCGAAGGGTAGTGCGACCGTTAAGAAGGACGGGCGCACCCTGTACGGTGTTATAGGTAACGGGTCTTTGGACGGTATCGAAGTTAGCGATAGTATCAAGGGCATCACCCTTTGCCTTGGATCCATCGATGTTCGGCATCATCTCAATAGGGAAGGTGCTATGGGAGTTTTAGATTTAGTTTCTGCTTACGTGGATAAGGCCACCAAATTGCGCGACCGTTTGAATTATTCTCTCACGCGATCCGTTCGTGTTGAGTTGGCGGCGCCGGTGCCTATCGAGTTTGAGGGTAGAAAGATACCCAAAACAGGTTACTTTAAGGGTACACCGTTTAGCGGTGAGAGGGGACACAGGTTACAGTATACATACATGATGATTAATGCTTTGAAGAAGAGTGATTTTCCTGTAGTAGCACCTCCTGTACGGAGGTATACTATGGATGGGGAAGAGTACGCTAAAGAGTACATGGAGCTGGGCGGTTCTGTCCACATGGCACCGCCCTACTATCGTCGAAACGATGATGAATGGGTTACACTAAACGGAGTACAACAATAACAAAACAAACGGAGAAATAAAATGATAAACGGAGAAATAAAATGACAAACGGAGAAATGAAATCGTATTACGATGTTACGTCGGACACGACTAACTTTGATATACCAGTCGGTATAAATAGACACCAGGCTAAGGAGCACTACATGAATAAGTTTGGTACCTTTGTAAGTAAGTTACCTGCTCCAGTAGTATTCGCAGCACCAGAAAGGGATGATATATTCATCATAGATTACTCTCAAGGACCGTGCGGCTTTAAGGCGTACTGTGCTGAGAAGATGGTATCAGAGGTACCTAAAGATGTTATACTTGGTTACGCTGCACCGAGAGTTGGACATGCACCAGAAGCCATAGCATTTCTAGCTGAGATGTATGATTTAGAGGCAGTATTCTTTGCTCCATCATCGAAGCAAGTATCTGCACATCAAGCTGTAGTGCGAGCTTACGATGCGGACTTGAGATTCGTTAGAATTCCAGCTATGCCGTGTTTAAACTCATGGATAAGGGACTGGGCAAAGGAAGTAGGAGGAGCTGCGTTACCGTTTGGCTTATCTCACAGTCCTGACGTTACGGCTGGTATGGTTGCACAGGCAGATACCATAGGAAAGACACACGGATTCCCACCAGAATTTTACTGTGCAGTATCAACTGGTACAATGATTAGAGGATTACAGATAGGTTGGCCAGATGCAAAGCCTGTGGGTGTAGCCGTGGCCCGTAACATTAAGAAGGGCGAGATAGGCGATGGTAATGTAACGTCCTACTGGAAACATTTTTATAAGGGTTCTGACTATATGCCAGAATTCGATACTACATCTACATACGATGCTAAGTGTTACAAGAGATTTATAGATGAGGCCAAACCTGGTTCTTACTTTATTAACGTAGGATCGGACAAGCAGATAGAGCACAGACTTAATCAGCTTCCCGGATGGGAAGCTGAACACTCGTTTAGAGAGTGGGGAGATCAATCGGCGTTTGAGTATAGAGCCAACTAGGTATTACGAGAATTACTTAAAGTATCATAAGTTAGCAGAGTGGCAGCAAGCAGCATGTAACTTAGGAATGATTCCGCACGAAGAGTGGGCTGGAGACGATGATCTTATGAAACAGGTACCGCTCTACGATGTGGTAGAGCGCAAGTATGCTGGTTTCAGTCAGATGGTGAACGATGTTTTCTACGCGGATACTTCAGAGCATCCGTACGCTACTAAGATTAGGTTGGGTGTAGCTTCGCCTCAACGAAAGGAAATAACTAAGAACTGGTCAGGTAAGCATAGCGATTTTGATTTGCCAGAGTGGTTGTACATATTCATGTTACATAGGTTATGTGGTTCAGCTATCAACTATGCACAGAAACCTTCAGGTTATTTTAATTCTATAGTGCCGTACTTCTACAAGTGCAAGACTATAGAGGACATGACAGAGATGGTTAACAGCGGAAAGTACGATCCATTCTACACGTCAGTAGGGTATCAGTTTCCTCAGTTTCCAAAACCACCAAAAGGATCCGAGTATAAGAGAGGCGGTGATTACTACCTTACAGAATTTGTACCAACCATGGTTAGAGAACTAGCAGAGTGGTTGGAGGGTACCGTAGGTAAGAGGGAGATAAGAGAGATCGGAGACTGGTTATTCGATTGGAACGTCAGACACGGTTGCAAGAAGTTTAAGTTTCAGTTCGCTGCGTTCATATCTGATATATGCGATTGGTATCCACAGTATGTGGTTAGAGAATCAATGTTTTATTATGGTAGTAATGCAGTGGAATGTATCAGTTATATGGCTAAGCCTACCACTAGAATGAATAGGGAAAAGTTTTTAGATGAGGTCATGGATATGGTGTACACGGATACCGGTGCAGTACCGTATAACGCAGAGGATATTATGTGCGATAGCATTCGGTGGATAGAGAACTACATCAAACCAGGTGATATGTACGACCATTTAGATTTTAACGAAGTATGGAGTACTTCAGATATAGTAGACCACCCGTGTGGTAGGCAGAAGATGATGCTAAACCTTGGGCTGGTAGATGATTTTAACAAATTCAAATCATTCCCTAGTGATACGACTGTATTAGACAGTGCCGATGTAACAAAGGATCAGTATAATATAATGGTAAGGGAATACATGATGGAGGCAATAACGTGATTGAAACACTCTTAGGACACTGGTTGTGCTTAAGTATCGGTGCTTTTTTCGGATTCCTGGTAGCGGCTATACTTGCCGCAGGTAAACATGAAGATCTCAAAGAAACAAGATATTTTGTAGACCAGTATGATGACTTAGAATCTATCACTGACATTACGTATAAGAAATAAATCGTAGTTTAGGTTGAGGTAGTATTTAAGGTAAAGGAGAGATCATGAATCTCGAATCTATAATTAGTAATCCATTTGTTATAGCATTTTTCTTTTATATGATAGGACACTGGCAGGGTAAAAGATATGATGATGCTATAGTTGATACTGTTAACACCCTTAAAAAGGATGTGTGGAAGTTGGACGATAAGATCAATTCCCTCATGGTGAAGACCGGTCTAGATGATATAGATTGGAAACTTAATGAGTGGGTTGAAGAAGAAACAGTAAGTAAAAACGAATGATTCAGGAAGAAACAGGATCTATAGAAGTAGAAATGAATAGCGATGAGGAGTGGCGAAAAGATGGTGTGGTATACAATCATGCAGATAACCTTGTTTTTGTAAAGACTGATGGAAACTCTATACATGTTGTTTGTCATAAAGAAGAACAGACAGAACCTGTTGTACGAAAGATGACAGCAGATAAATGTAGATTAACTGCGTACGAAGAATGGGACAAGAACGATGATAAGAAATGGATATTAACGTTTATTGTGGATGATGAATACGCTAAAAAACAAGAGGCAAATTAATGGCCATTAAACAGATAGTCGGTATTCACGCACCGGAAAAGCACGTTAAGAAAACTAGGCAGGGCTTGGGTAAAGGTACTAAATTTAATAACAGAGTAGGTAGTAAACGTTTTAAAAAGAAATATGTGGGGCAGGGAAAATTTAGATGAAACATAAATTAGAATACATCTGGTTGGACGGAACAAAACCGACAGCACAGTTAAGAAGTAAGACCAAGATAGTTAAGTCTTTTGGACGAGATGGTGGTGAGGCACCGGTATGGGGATTTGATGGTAGTTCTACTAATCAAGCAGCTGGAAGTAATTCTGATTGTGTACTACGACCTCAACGATTATATCCTAATCCATACGATCCTATTCAGAGTACGCTAGTACTTTGTGAAGTATGGAATGTAGATGGTACTCCACACGAAACGAATACACGGTATGCACTGCAAGAACAACTTATGCAATTAGGAGACGATCCGGAAGAGTGGGTAGGATTCGAACAGGAGTATACGTTGTATGAAGGTTTAAGACCGTATGGATGGCCGACAGAAGGCGACCCTCCTCCTCAAGGAGATTACTATTGTGGTAGGAATAAGGGTGAAGAAATCATGCAAGAACATATTGATGCATGTATAATTTCAGGTGTGAGTATATGTGGAACAAATTCGGAAGTAATGTTAGGACAATGGGAGTATCAGATTGGTGCTGCCGGTTCTCTTCACATGAGTGATGACTTATGGGTTGCTCGTTGGATTATGGAAAAGATATGTGCTAAGCACAATCTATGGGTATCGTTGGATCCAAAACCAATAGAAGGTGATTGGAATGGTGCAGGTTGTCATACTAATTTTTCTACAAAGTATACGAGAGGACACGGTGGTGATGAGTTTATATTTAAAGCCTGCATGGATTTAGAAAAAGTTCATGATGAACATATGAAAGAATATGGAGCAGGTAACGAAAGACGTTTAACTGGATTGCACGAGACACAAGCAATAGACACATTCAGTTGGGGTGTCTCTGATAGAGGAGCATCCATCCGTATTCCGTGGCAGGTAGATCAGGACAAACAGGGTTATTTAGAAGATAGACGACCATCCTCTAATTGCGATCCATATAGGGTCAGTAGAATGTTAATTGAAACTCTTTGTAACTAACATGTATGAAGCAGAAGCATTTAGACAAACTGTACGAGATTTTATTATCCGCATTTTCGGCTCATAGGATGGCAAAGTGGGATGTTCCAAAGGCTCGAGAAATAATAGCAAAATCTATCGTTAGGAGATTTAAAGGATATCTAGATTTGTACGAGGAGAAAGAATGAGCTATATTGGAATGAGAGATGAATGCAATAGAGTATGAAAGATGATATAAGTAAAGCGTTAATAGATATAGGGAGAAAACGTCCTAATCCTAATCTACCAAATGATTTGTACATTGCTATAGATACATTTATGCAACAAACTATTATTATTGGACAGCACGAGTTGGAGTATATGCCTCCAGAATACATGGAAAATTTAGTACGGGCTGTAGCCAAGTATCCCGAATACAGTTCATTCTTAGACGAGTTACTTGCTATACTGCTGGGTCACGAGTTAATACCTCCAATTGAAGTAAAAAAAAGTGAAAAAAAGTGAAAATAAACATGTACATTAACCGGTTTTTACGTGTATATTCTAATAGAATAAATGAGGTTACAAAATGCATGAAGCAATATTAAAATCAAACACAAGTTTATCAGTCGACACGTATGTTGACGGTAAGCACCGTCTCAAAGATACCGATTTGGGTACTCTAATGTCTCCATTCGTTACTCATCCAGAGGACATTAAAAAATGGTCTAATGAGTTTGGTGTGGTTTTTGAAATGGACGGCAATGACGTCATGATAGAATCCATCTATGATAATGAAACGGGTTTAGTTTATTGGGAAGATGAAGGTAGAACACCTGGAAATGGTTGGACCGATAATGATGAAACGCTGATTAACTCGTTGATGATGTGGGCAGATTTACCCAGTTACGTTTACAATCCGGAGCCATGTGAACCATGGTAACGGTTTTATTTTCACTAATTGGCTTTTACGTTTACCTTAAGGTTGGCGTTTGGGTCACAATTAAAAGAGGTTACTATGTATAACACAACTTTCCATGAAGGAAAAGAAATAACTTGGGACAGGACTGGCGAGATAATCGATTGGTTTGGTCCTTACGATTTTGAAGAGGCCGTAGAAGGTACAGATGAGGACGGTAACGAATATCTTGGAACTGCCGTTATGAGCTGCGATGAAATGGTCGATGTTGAAGATGTTGAATGTCGGCGATATATCGATTGGGCTTTATCATGTTAGAAGCTTTAAGAGAAATTAGACAGAATATGGATTACGGTAGATCTGAACTGTATTCGGGTCAGGAAGGTATTCCAGATTACGATTGTAATTCTTCCGGTAAATCGTACCTTAGCAATGCTGAATCATACTTGTGGAATGCTTTGGATGATTTAGATAAGGTTATAGAACTGGTTGAAGGTTTAAACGATGGTAAGTATTCGATAGCTGAGAGTATGGAATTGGAAATTCTGGAGAAACCCAATGTTTGACAATAAAAATTTTCCAGATTATAGGCAGTTTCATCGTGATGAAAACGGCGAGTTAGTTCGTATGGAGAAAGCTCCCAAAAAACCGATGACCGAACCAAGGAGAAAGCCGGGTGAGGGTTACACAATTGAGGAAAAAGAATACGCGTGGGATTTATTACAGACTCGCATGAAAAATTTAGATTACGGAAAATGGAAGCACCTTATGGAATCCAAATTTCCGGAACGGACTGATATTAAGTTTGCAGATTGGTCTATTCTTAGAAGTTATTTTAGGTACGGTGAAAGGGGTTTAACAGGATGGGTAGATGGTGTACCGTTTAGCGTTATAAAGGAAGCTGTGGAGGGGAATGAATCGTGAGATAATTAGACCACTCTTACAAGAAGTTTATCAAGATGATCCATGGAAGATGCTAGTATGTTGCATTCTTCTTAATCTCACGCATAGACGACAGGTAGATAAGGTGCGAGATAAGTTGTTTACTCGGTATCCTACGGCTGTACAAATGGCGTTTGCTATCGAAGATGAATTGTCCGAGATGCTTAAGTCACTGGGTTTTTATAATAAGAGAGCAGTAACATTGAAGAGAATGAGTTTAGAGTATATTCGTGGATTTACGGATGTGAATGAATTGTATGGTGTAGGTAAGTATGCTACTGATTCATGGGAAATATTTCAGAACAATAACACAGACGTTCAACCAGAAGATGACGTTTTAAAAGAATACTTGAGGATAACAAATGAGTAAATTAAACGATCTTATGCTACAATGGGGTAGTGATAAGTTTATGCACTTCATGAGCGGTGCTGCAGGATATGCAATAACCGAATCGTGGATGGTGCTTGGAATGATGGCATTCGGTAAAGAACTGTACGATTACGTGGATCATAAAGCTTGGTCAAATGCTGATGTTTTTGCCACGTGCTTGGGCGGAGTGTGCGCTTACATAGGAACGTTCGTTTGGAATTCATTACCGTACGTAGAGAGGTTAGTATGAGTAATACGTATAAAGGAATAGTATCTAAACAATTTATCAAGAACAGAGATAAGCTAGCTTCGTCTTTTAAGGGAGAGAAGAGAAAGTGGAGAGCAGATTTTGAAATAGCAGAATACATTGTATCTGAACAGAACGATGATTACGTACGAGCTAAATATCCTGATCATTTCTTTTACGATGTGAATCATCCGAAGTATAAGCGTACAGATTTTAAGTACATGAGAAACGATGGATCTGTATATATAGGTTGGCATCCGATAAAACATTTAGGTAAGATGATAGATACAATTCAGCTTTGGAGTTACGTGAAACGACCGATGCCTATGAATGTAGTATTAAAGGCTGGAGATAAAGTCGAAATAGAATTAGTAGATTGTGTTTCAGCAAATGAAGTTAAACAACAGTTAAATGAAAATGGAGGAAATACGTATGAGTATAAGTAAATTTATGAACGCAATAGATACAGTTACCAAGTGGGTAATTGGAGATCCCAAACCGGTGAAGTCTAGTTATAAAAAATATCGAACAAAGTCTAAACGAAAAACCTCGAAGAGGTAATTATAATGAATGAATTACCTTGGTGGTTATCTTTTATACTATTCTTTATAGGTACTATATCAATCATTGGAATAAGTTGTCTGTTTCCCCCTATAAGAGCTTGGTGGATATCTAGGTGGGGAATGAAGAAACAGGAAATTGCTGAAGGTAAGGCTATGTCTTCTAAAGAAAAACGAAAGATATTCTTTCATCGTTTAAGGAGATACTTATTCTGGCCCGTAGATTTCTACTATAGTATGAAGGAAACTAAAGAACTTTATAAACGAGTTGGATGGCCATTAATTATATTGAGTATATTGGTATCAATCATAGCATTTTATTTTGGAATAGAATTGTAATGAAAAGGAGATTGAAATGATTTTAGATAGTTTGTTAACGGGAGTAATGCTGTTTAGTTCGTTTGCTATAAGAACACCAAATGTTCAACCAAATCCAGATGACTATGAAGTTAGTATAGGAATAAGTCATCCAAGCTATTACATTAATAGACAGTGGGAAAGAGAACTTGGTACAAAGTATATTGACGATTTAGTTTGGGCAAAGTTAGAAAGTGCCGGTGCATACCTTAAACCAGAGTATATGAATAAAGAAAGCAAGAAAGTTAAGTACATGAAGATGGACTGGCGTAGATCGTGGAAAGGTGCAACGTTTGGATTCACTACTCGTTCCACTAATGATGCATTAAATCTTTATGAAACGTTTGCTTCAGTCGGTCTTAGTAAAAAGAAGACGTATAGAAATGATGCTGTAGAGGTTGAAATATCATTTGATGGTTATCTACCACCCGATGAGAATGGTGAAAACAGTACATTTGAGTTTGAAGATAAGTTTAAAGTATCCTGGAAATTAACTGATAAGGTTAGGTTGTACAATCTTGGTGAAGTATCTAAGTTGAAGGGTAATCAGTATTATAAGGGTAAAATTGGAATAGAGGTTTTATTGTAGTATGAGTACAGTGTTAAAACTAGTAACTCTATTAGTAATTGCAAATGTTATAGCATGGTTTCAGATTCAAGGACAGTTTATGAAGGGATCGATAGCACAACTATTCACAAAAGATTGGGTAATAATTGTGTTGGGAGTTCCGATAGGATGGATGCTATGGAAATCTGCTACGTTATCGTACCAGTATTTTGGTGCAGTATGGAATATTAGGATGATTGGTTTTGGATTGGGTACTGCGATTTTTGGAGTGATGACGTGGGCTATACTGGATGAATTACCCGGGTGGCATACATGTATATCGCTCGTATTAGCTGTCGCAATTATTATGCTACAATTTGCAAATTTAAAATAATTAATAAAGGAGTAGGATGGAACTAAGTAAACTATCAGGATATGAAAAGTTTATCGTGATGTCAGATGGTGCTAGATTCTCTTCATCCATGAAATCGTATTTACAATTCAAGGAAGTATTACAGGTCTTAACGGAATGTAAGAAAAGTGATTCTAAATCGTTTATATGGAAAGACAAAATTATGGAAAAACCGGTTGATCGGTATGAAGCTGATCGATTGTTAAGTGATTTTGAGAACATGAAGTGGAATCATGGATTTGCCAAGTTGGCAAACAAGCTCGGTTTAGAGCTGAGATAAATAAGACAAATTGACAGATAATATAGTTTGGCATACTTTTTGCACATATACTCCTGGGCGGCCAATTATTTGGGGCCCGAAGTTGACAAAACAAGTAACTAAATAGGAGAACTAAAATGAGTTTAGTTGTAAAACACACCGGCTTTCCAGCCATTTCAAGAGAGAACTTTTTAACCCCGTTTGACAGACTGTTTGATTCGATGATGGAAACAAGCTTTCCAGAGATCGTTAATACGGTCGGTTTAAGACCGTTTGAAGGAACTGCATATCCAAAAGTTAACGTATACGAATACGATAACAAGATTAGTGTGATTGCGGAAATTCCAGGTATCGATAAAAAGAACCTGACGGTTGAGGTCGAAGATAGTATTTTGACCATTAAGGGAAACAAACATGGTTTCATGGAAGATACAGATGCAACAGTACTTCGTAAGGAGTTGAAGCATTCTGCATTCGAACGAAAGTTCACTCTTGGTGAATCATTAGATGGAGACGATATCAGAGCTTCGTTTAAAGACGGATTGTTGTCCGTGGAAATACCTAAGGTAGAACCCGAAAAACCAAAAAAGTCATTCGTTAAAATATCATAATAACGAAATTAGATTCGGTTACACAGAGAATGGGGCGGTGTTTTACCCAACACCGCCCTGTTTAAGGATCATTTTTTAATGAAATTCATACGGCTTGGGGATAGCTTATACGAGATAATACATCATTATCCAAATGATTTACCAGCGGGTTTGACTACAGAAAAAGCCAAAGAAAGATGGAATTGTGACACGGTTTTAAGAGGACAGGACGGTATTTATATGGTGAGACTAATCATAGATGCAGAATTTGAGGATATCGAATAGTGGAAATTAAACGAACAGGAAAATACTTTCCCTGGGTGGTAGCTTTTAGTGCTGTCGCCGTAGCCTTCAGTGCTGCTTTCTTTTCTGTATTCGGGTTATCTAAGCTTTTTGGTGGAGCTGAATTGTCAGTAATAATAATGGCAGGCAGTTTAGAATTTTCTAAGCTGGTAGTTGCAACGTTTTTGTACAGGTATTGGAATTCTATAGTTAGAGGGTTGAGATATTATTTACTATTGGGAGTATTCATTTTGGTGGCTATTACTTCTGCTGGAATATTCGGATTTTTATCCAATGCTTATCAGGGTGCCACAATAGAATTTGAAAAACAATCTACAGTTTTGTTATACAAAGGAGAACAGTTGACCCAGTTACAGGAGGATAAGGCATTCTTGAAACAAGAAATAAATGCAGCCATTGCCGAATTACCGGACAATTACATTACAGCCAAAAGAAATATTAGAGCTGAATACAATCCAAAGGTGTTAGAAATAAACAATGAAATGTTAGCTATTAAGCAGGAGATAGGTGAATTGAAAACGAAAATAGTTGATACGGGTGTAGATGTGGGTCCCGCAATATATTTAGCTAGAGCTTTCAATACTGATATTGATACTGTAGTAAAGTTTTTTATACTAATATTAATTTTTGTATTTGATCCGTTGGCTGTATCACTTGTTATCGCTGCAAATATTGCATTCGAAAAAGCAATGGAAAATACTAACGAACCTAAAGAGGTTGCCAGTAGGAAAAGAAAATTTTGGGAAGTTTATAAGGATAAGAAGGATATACCTGATTTACCTACAGATGTTGAATTTGAAGAAATAAATGATACGAAACGAGTAGATCGGGAAAAAAAATGACGCTGCTCGAAGTCACAATTACTTTATACAGTTAATGAAACGAATACCTTATAATTCGAGCAGCGTTAAAAAAAATGAAAAGTATCAAAAGGTTAAAGTACCTCATATTCATCGACGTGGTTATATACTGGTGGAGAAAACAGGTGAACCAACTACTGCTGACGAACATAATGAGAAATGGTTAAATGAAAAAAAGTGAAAATAAACATGTACTTTTAAGTTGGGTACGTTTATATTAGAACATAAAATAAGAGGTTATCGTAATGGAATCAATTAGTAGTAATAAAATCGTTTGGTGTTCAGACTGTGGTGGTGATATGGTCGTATCACACTCTGCAACTGAAGGTGTTTGTTCTAATTGCACTCAAAGAAAGTGCATTGCTCTTTTAACAGATGTAGAAAAGGAGAAACTTTTTGGAGTTTCTACAACAACATCAGTTAAACCGAGGGGTTGGAAATGGATGAAGGAGTTTGTCGACTCTAAAGGTAACGTTTGGTATAAGGGTGTAGAACAGCCAGAGCTAAAGGGCAAACGTCCAGTAACAGACGTGAAAGCAATATATGCAAAACGTAAAGCTAATAAAGAAGCTCGTCTCAAAAGACAAGAGAAGTCTTTATTGGTACATGCTTCTAAAGTTAAAGAAGCCAAGTCTGTTGCGCGTGCGCTAGAAAAACAGAAAGATTTTTTAAATCACAATGTGGAGAAATAATGGCAAAGAAAAAAAGAAAAGATATTCCGTTTCACATTGCTAAGAAATTTAAACAATTCGATTCTACTGAGGGGTATAAGTTTTGGGCAAAAGATGAATCGGATGCTAAACTGTTTTGTGAGAAACTGCAGTGGGCTATAGGTTCACTGAGAGAAGTAGATGTACCAGGTTTTGAAGGTACGATGGATGAACTTGATAACTTAGTTAACATTGGAGATAAATAATGTTTGAGTTTATGGTTATATGCATCTTGCTTTATATAGCGTATCATGTCTCTAAGGGTAATGATGACGATTGGTTTAGGTTTCCTTAATGACACACTTTGAAGAAACAAGTTGTAAGGTTTTAGGTGTTATATTATTTTTATTAATTATGTCGATGATTTTACAAATAGCAATGGGATGTAATCCACCACGACCAGAGATGGAAGGTGAACCAATACCAGAATATAT
>PVBE010094058.1_pt1 | contig 21038 bp, 20 predicted proteins | sample 1631181 | NCBI WGS metagenome assembly PVBE01 (sample SAMN08397723, study PRJNA350692) | Marine metagenome, whole genome shotgun sequencing project. | isolation source: water | place: Pacific Ocean | collected 2012-04 | reverse complement strand
TAGCACTCATACGCGCGACGCGGGCGGATCGTTGGGGAAATATTGTTTACGATAAATCAGCCCGCAATTTTGGCCCGGTAATGGCGATGGCGGCTACACTGACGATTGTCCAAGTGGATGAGATCGTTGACCTTGGCAAACTCAATCCAGAACTTATTATTACACCGGGTATTTTTGTTGACCGGGTATTTGTGCATAATGGCTAGAACAGCAGATAAAGTGGGAAATTTAACATGACAGCGGTACTGGAAAAAATTGGTTTAACTCGCCCACAAGTTGCCTGGCGCATTGCCCAGGAAATTGACGAGGGTAGTTATGTTAATCTCGGCATCGGCAGCCCTGAGATGGTGGCCAATTACGTTCCCACCGACCGCGAAATTGTATTCCACAGTGAAAACGGTATTTTGGGCATGGGCGAGGCTCCGGCACCTGGTCAGGAAGACGGCAATCTGATCAATGCTGGAAAGAAACCAGTAACACTGCTGCCGGGGGGCAGTTATTTTAGCCATACGGATTCATTCGTTATGATCCGTGGCGGTCACATCGATGTTTGTGTTCTCGGTGCTTATCAAGTTGCGAAAAACGGTGATCTCGCCAATTGGGCAACCCTGGACACTTCAAAACCACCCGGGGTCGGCGGTGCCATGGATTTGGCGGTCGGTGCTAAGCGTATATTTGTAATGATGGACCACTGCACTAAAACCGGCAAACCGAAGCTGATGAATAAATGCACCTACCCGCTCACCGGCTCCAGAGTGGTCCGAACGGTGTTTACCGATCTGGCGGTCATTGATGTGACTGAAGATAGTTTTGTGGTGCGGGAAATTACTGCCGGCGTTTCCTTTGAGGAGTTGCAGGAAAAAACTGACGCAGTGCTGACGTTATCTGAGAACTGGCAAACCTTAGCTCCGCCCGATGTTTAAGCTTCAGACAATATGTTCTGGGCCATCCAAAGTTTTAACTAATAATTTAAACCATTTGGTTTTAGCTTGTTTTTGTTTTTTACCGTCAATCAAAATAGCGTCAATATTTTCATTAAAAAAGTAAAGCAGGTTCTTGAGCTTCGGTGCTTCTTCTAGTGGCTCCGAATAGCTCCACACTATGTCATCAAAAACCAGTCCACCAGCTTCGACCGACCAGTAACTCGCGATACCTTTATAGGGACATCGCGTTGTTGTTTCCGAGCGTGTCAGTGCTGTCATCCGGATATCATCCATCGGTAAATAATAACGGGTCGACATTCCGGTCTCGAAGACAAAGGTTACATTTGAGCTTTCAGCAATGGTTTCGCCACCGAGCACAACTTTAACATTGCGGCTACTCCTAATCGCACCAACGTGCTTGTAGGGATCACGCCTGTAAACTAATTTTCAAATTCCTCATCAGGAAAGTCATCTTCGTCAAAATCGTCAATTTCAACAACCGGTACGCGGTAATCTTCATTTAGCCAATTTGAGAGATCAAGCTGCGAGCAGCGGGCCGAACAGAATGGCCGGAATTTAGGCATGGTCGGTTGGCCACAATTTGGGCATTCGCGTTTACCATTATTTTTAGTTGGCTTACTGGTCGCCATTTCTCATCTCTAAATCAATTTATCCGCAGATCAAATTGCGTCGCTGTTAAATCGGCTGATTTCTCTAATATGACAACCGGGCCGGTGCGTTCAAGCAGGCTGTGCCAGGCCGCTGACACGCCGTTCATTAATAATGCGTGTAAATCGGCACTACATCGAACCGTCAAAGACTTGCCGGGATTACGATCAAGCTCTCTTAACACCGCTCGGATGATGCCTAAGGCCGTGCTTTCGTGTGAGACTTCTGAGGCAGTTTTGGCCAGAAACCTCTGGGTTAAGCTTTTCCCTATCCGCCGCCGGGTCATTTCCAAATTGCCCAACCGGCTAAAGCCAAAAATATTGCAATTGGCGCCATCCTCGGCCAACGCTTCTGCCAAGGTGTTTTGAATATTGTCTCTGTTTTCCCGGCGTTTCAGTGGCAGCATATCGATTACGATCTGGCCGGATAAATTTCTCAACAATACCTGCCGGGCGATTTCCCGAGCTGCCTCTGCATTAATGGCGAAAGCAAATGTTTCAGGATCTCGGTCACGTCTATGCGCGCCGCTATCAACATCAATTGCCACCAAAGCCGCGGTTTCTTCAATGATTAATTGTCCGCCGGATGGCAGACTGACAAGGGTTTGCAGCAGATCATCTATTTGCTGGTCCAAATTGTGAGTTTCCAGCAGTGCGACCTTATCTTCCGCCGGTTCAATCAATTCCAATAGCTCCGGCACTAATTCTGTATAAAAATCTACCAACCGGCCCATGGTTGCTCGATCATCAATGACGATGCGTTGCCATGCCGGATCGCCTTTATCCATTAGATATTTTGTTATTGCGTCGGGTGCCTTGTGTACACAAGCCGGTGGCTTCATGGTTTGCCGTGCCGCCTCAATATCTAGCCAAGTGTTAGACAAAGCTTCGGCTTCGTTTTTCAATATTTCTTCCGCGACAGCTTGGGCACGTGTTCGAATGATCTTACCCTCTGTGGACTGCGCATAGTCAATAAGTGCGTGCTCCAGTCTTTGGCGCTCGCCTTCATCGGTAATACTTTTGGAAACAGAAATACCGGGCCGCCCGGGCGTCAGCACAATTGAGCGGCCTGGGAGATTGAGCCGGGTTGTCAGCTTTGCCCCCTTCCCTTCAGTTGCTTCTCGGGTGACTTGAACCAGGATTTTGTCGCCTTCATTAAATAGTGTGGAGATCGATTTGGGTTTTTCAGCATCTTGGTCAAATATTTGACCATCGGTCGCAGCTAAGAAACCCGATGTATTTTGACCAATATCAACAAACGCCGCGTTCAAGCCAGCAACGACTTTTTCGATACGGCCCAGATAGATGTTGCCGAGAATAGTGATCTCATGGCCACAGGCGATAACTAAATCAATAAGCCTGCCCTCATCGGCAACCGCCAGCCTCGTTTCGCCGGGTATGTGATTAATAAAGACTTCTAAGGTCATGAGTAACGCTACTTTAACCTGACATTTTTCATATAACCTTCAAACTGGGACCAATTGTAGGTCGGTCTGGCCACAGAATGAAGGAATTTCGCTCTGCAGCTAATTTGGCCGTCGGTGGAAGCCTGCTTGCCCAATTTTGTCGCCATCCGGACACACCCCTCCTGTCATTTTCCTCCTGCCGTTGATTGTCCCGCCCTACACCGGAACGGGTCTCCGCCGTAGATCATCAATCAATCCCAGGATTCTCCAGAACAAACTCCTTGGTACGGCAACCTTGGTCAGGCCAAGGGCTTCGTCAAGCTCTCGATAGACAAGCATATCTCCGTCAGTGGTGATCTTGGAACCGTGAAATACCGACTTCAAACGCTGGTCGAAATCGACCCGTAAAGGGGAATGTCTGCTTTCACTCGCTGGGTGACACGGAGCGCGTTCGTTCTAATGCGTATATTACATTGATTCTTAAAGCAGAATCAGCCAAAAAAATCAGCAATATAACAACCTATCTGGAAAATAGGGGCTTAATCAAAACCGAGACCGCTGAGCATTTGGCTGGTCTCATACAACGGCAATCCCACCACATTACTATAAGAGCCATTGAGAGAGCACACAAAGCGCGCCGCCAGTCCTTGAATGGCATAGGCACCGGCTTTATCCCGCCACTCATCCGATGCTAGATAATTATCTAGTTCTGCGCTCGATAATCTTTTAAAAGTCACCGCAGTTTCAACCACCCGCGCGCTTGATGCTCCCGCCGGCGCAAAAATAGAGACACCACCGATAACCCGGTGGCGGCGGCCGGAAAGCATTTCCAGTAAGGCCCGAGCGTCATCAGTGGTTTCAGCTTTCGGCAGGATGCGGCGGCCACAAGCGACTACGGTATCGGCTGCCAAAACATAAGCATCCGGATAATCCTTGGCGATTGCAGCTGCTTTGGCTACCGCCAGCCGAACCACCAGTTCGCGGGGTTGCTCATTTTTAAGCGGGGTTTCTTCAATTTCAGCTGGCAATATGTGATCTGGCACAATGCTGATCTGGCGCAGCAATTCGACCCGCCGGGGCGAGGCTGAAGCTAAAATGAATTCCGGAGAGGATTTATCCAGCATCGGAGAGGCCCTTTGCCAGTTTACGAACAAAAACGGCGCTCAATAAATTAAGCGCCCTCATCTTACTTAAAACGAAAGGTAATTCGCCCTTTGGTTAAATCATAGGGAGTCATTTCGACGTTGACCCGATCACCAGCCAGAACCCGAATACGGTGTTTCCGCATTTTACCCGCCGTGTGGGCAAGAATTTCATGGTCATTATCCAGCACCACCCGGAACATCGCGTTAGGCAGCAATTCGGTAACTGTACCTTCAAACTCTAATAGTTCTTCTTTAGCCATTTTTCACCTTTGTTTATGACTTGGCGCAATGAAATAGGGGTTAGAGCCCTTCAAGGTCAAGACTTTTTCGAATATTTCGCAAAATTCCGCCACTCCCTTATTTGATTGCAATCAGTCTTGCAGCGGGAATCGCTGCTTAATTTTAGCATATATCTGATCGCGAATTTGCCGGTATCCGTCCAGCCGGGAATCCCGGCGTCCCCGAATAACATCAGGATCATGGGTTGGCCAATATTCAACATCACAAGACATCCAACGCGTCAATTCGACCGCGGCATGCTGGGCTTTCGGCGATAAGAAGACAATGAGATCAAATGACGTATCATCAAGTGTAGACAAGGTTTTCGACGCGTGATTCGAAAGATCAATGTCGATTTCCGCCATGACTTCAATCATGAAACCATCTGGCTCACCGGCCCTGACACCGGCTGAATCAACATAAATACGATCACCGTGGAGACTTTTTAAAATACCTTCTGCCATCGCTGAACGCACCGAATTCATAGTACAGGCGAAAAGGACGGTAGCAGGAAGGTCGCTCATCGATTACTCACCGGATATGCAACACACAGATGAGAGTGAAAAGTTGCCGTGCGGTATCAAAATCCACTTCGACATGTTCATGCAGGCGGTCTTTTAGAATTTTAGAACCTTCATTGTGGAGACCGCGCCGCGCCATATCGATAGCCTCAATCTTGGATGGGCTCGCCGCCTTGATAGCATCGTAATAGCTTTCGCAAATCAGGAAGTAATCTTTGATGACGGACCGAAAACTTGACAGCGGTAAATTAAATTTGAAAATTTCCAAGTCAGCTTCATCGCGAACATAAACCTGCAGGCGATTTTCCGCCAAACTCAAATACAAAGAAAACGGACCAAGCTCACCATTGGATGGCGAGAAATAATTTTCTTCCAGCAAATCAAATATCGCTACGGCCCGGTCGTGTTCGATCTCCGGGCTACGGCGGCCAACAGTTCCTTCATCCAGCGATACGTTAACGATACGGCGGCGTTCATCCATGTCACTTACCCGCCATCCGTTTCGTTATCTGAATCCGCCAGCCGGATCGCGATAGATAACGCATGCGCCTCCAGACCTTCGGCTTCAGCTAAGGTTACCGCCGCCGGACCAATCGCCTGGATTGAGTGTTCGGTTACACCTAAAAGTGTCGTGCGCTTCATAAAATCCAAAACGCCGAGACCGGAGGAAAAACGCGCCGAGCGGCCGGTCGGTAACACATGATTCGGCCCCCCAATATAATCACCAAGCGCTTCCGGCGTGTGACGGCCGAGGAAAATCGCCCCGGCATTAGAGATATTATCAGCCATTTCCTCCGGCGCTGCGATGGCGAGCTCCAGATGCTCCGGCGCAATGACATCTATCAACGGCACAGCATCGTTCAAGTTTTCAACAGTTATGACCGCGCCAAAATCCTGCCAGCTCTGGCTAGCAATCTCGTTCCGCGCCAGTTTTTGTAAATATATATCGACTGCCTGAACCACCGCTTCGGCAAAATCTTCATCATCGGTAATGAGAATAGCTTGCGCGGAAGTATCGTGTTCAGCTTGCGACAATAGATCGGTGGCGATCCAGCTAGGATCATTTTGACCGTCGGCAACAACCAATATCTCTGATGGCCCGGCGATCATATCGATGCCAACCACGCCAAACACTTGGCGCTTAGCGGTGGCGACATAGGCATTGCCCGGGCCAACAATTTTATCGACTGGATTAATGCTTTTAGTGCCAAAAGCCAGCGCGGCGACAGCCTGGGCGCCGCCAATACGGTAAATCTCATCAACATCAGCGATGCTCGCTGCTGCCAGAACCAACGGATTGATCTCTCCCTCTGGTGTCGGCACCACCATCACCAGTCTTTTAACCCCGGCGATTTTGGCCGGAATGGCATTCATCAGGACGGAGGATGGGTAAGATGTGAGCCCGCCTGGCACGTACATGCCTACCGAGTTGACAGCCCCCCATTTAAGGCCAAGCTTAACGCTGTCCTGATCTTCATAGCTGATATTTTCCGGCATTTGCTTTTCATGAAAGCTGTGGATACGCGCTACCGCCAGTTGCAAAGCACCAAGCTGTTCAGGGCCACAGGTTTTGTAAGCCGCCGCGATTTCATCGGCTGAAATTCGAATGGTCTCTGCCGTCAGATCAAAGCGGTCGAACGTGCTGGTATACTCAATGAGCGCCTGATCACCGCGCGCACGGATATCCTCGACGATCTTGGTCACCATTGCCTCGACGTCGGTCTGAGCTTCGCGTTTGATATTTAGAAAATTCTGAAAATCTGATGCGAAGCTGGCGTCTGTTGATTTAAGCCGCCACGGCATCGACGGCCTCACGGAAACGCTCGATCCAATGGGTCATTTCGTCAGAGCGGGTTTTAAGCGCCGTCCGGTTGATCGCCAGGCGAGAGGTAATCCTAGCAATCTCCTCGACTTCAACCAACCCGTTGGCTTTCAATGTCGAGCCGGTCGAGACCAGATCGACAATGCGCGAACACAGCCCCATCGACGGCGCAATTTCCACCGCCCCGTTGAGCTTGATGCATTCGGCTTGGACACCGCGGGCAGCAAAGTGACGCCGGGTGATTTCGGGATATTTGGTCGCTACCCGGATGTGGCTCCAGCGCTGTGGGTTGTCTTCCGGCGCCATATCGGCGGGCTCAGCAACCATGATACGGCAGTGGCCAATATCGAGATCGATCGGTGCATAGATTTCCGAGCTATCAAACTCCATCAGCACATCCAGGCCGGAGACACCAAAATGGGCGGCGCCAAACGCAATAAAGGTGGCAACGTCGAAACTCCGTACGCGGACGATATTGAGGTCCGGATGGTTCGTCGCAAAGTGCAATTTACGCGACTCTTCGTCGGCAAACGCCGCTTCCGGTTCGATGCCGGCGCGGTTCACCAAGGGCATGACTTCTTCAAGTATGCGGCCCTTTGGTAACGCTAGAACGAGTTTATCATTTGATAACACGGGTTTATCTCCCCAAGTATTTAGTTGGGCGGGCGCATTATTAGAGGGTTTTCAAGGAGTTGGCTACAATTTTGTTAGGCTTCGTCAATTGAAACTTGGGGTGGGGACATCTTGTTGGCTTTTCCCTCACCGTCATATGCGGACTTGATCCGCGTATCCATCTCGAAGCGGTCTTTAAATATGGATGCACGGGTCAAGCCAGTGCATGACGGGTGGATTAAAAAGAAGACACTGTGGTTACGTCCTCAAGTACCGATAAATCACGCAAAAAAAGTGTCCCCGGAATTTGACGGCCTCATTAAAGGGATAATCTACATTCAATTTATTCCCTTATTACTTAATAATTCGACAATTTTACAGATAATTATTGTTTGCTTGCATGTTTGCCCTTTTTTTCTAGTTCATAACTTATTCCTATAATTTGGAATAAAAATCTAAGTTAATGGATAAAATAATCTAAATCATATCAACCAAGGAGAATAAATAATGCCTACCTTAGATCACAGAGCAGCAGAACTGCCGGTAAATACAAGATTGTCAAACTACACCTTACTGCTATCAGATATTGAAAGCGAATTACAGTTCAGATCGGCTTCCACCATTACCTCCAGCCTGCCTCGGATACCTAGGGCGATATTCTGTATTACAGTGGTACTGACTATGCCCGCCTTGCGGCTGGCACTTGCGGTCAAGTTCTGCAAACCAACGGCAGCGATGCCAACCCGCAATGGGTGGATGCGTCGAGTAGTGGAGGCAAGATAGTCCAAGTTGTGAATACGCAAGATGGTGCAGTTGCTACTGGCACAACCACCATTCCAATGGACGACACAATTCCACAAAATACGGAAGACGATGAATTTATGACGCTTACCATCACTCCGAACAGCGCATCAAATAAATTGCTGATTGAAGTTGTTTTTTTATCAATAGCAACGCCGATAACTTCACAGTTGCACTATTTCAAGATACTACCGCCAATACGTTAGCAGCAGGTTTTAAACAGGAACCCGCAAACCATCTTGAGTGTGTAAGTTTCAATCATTACATGACCGCAGGTACGACTTCTTCCACCACTTTCAAAGTAAGGGCTGGAAATGAAGCATCCCGCACGACAACATTCAATGGGCAGTTAGGTAGTCGCAAACTTGGCGGCGTAATGGCCAGCTCCATCACCATCACTGAAATCGAGGTCTAATCCTCAAGGCGCTCGATATCAGCACCGCAGGCGGCGAGTTTGTCTTCGACCCGCTCATAGCCACGGTCCAAGTGGTAAACCCGGTTGACGATGGTCTCGCCGTCAGCGGCCAGCGCCGCCAACACCAAAGAAATAGAGGCCCGCAAATCGGTCGCCATCAACTCGGCACCTGAGAGTTTTTCAACGCCTCTGACAATCGCCGAAGCGCCATGGACATTGATGTCGGCTCCCATCCGGCAGAGCTCTGGCACATGCATGAAGCGGTTTTCGAAAATCGTTTCGGTGATCATCGAGGCCCCTTCCGAGACCGCCAGCAAGGCCATCAATTGCGCCTGCATATCGGTCGGAAAGCCGGGATAAGGCTCGGTCATAACATCGACGCCTTTGATGCCGCCATTGGTGCGGGTAATGCGGACACCGTCATCGGTCTCACTTACTTCAGCGCCGGCACGCACCAAAACATCGGCCACTGCATCAACGAGTTCCAACTTGGTACCGGTGAGCGTGATATCACCGCCAGTAATAGCTGCCGCCACCGCATAACTGCCGGTCTCGATCCGGTCCGGGATCACCTGATAGTCACCACCTTGGAGGCTTGATTTACCGGTCACTGTCAAAGTGTCGGTGCCAATGCCTTCAATCTCCGCGCCCATGGTCTGCAAACAATGGGCGAGATCGGCGATCTCGGGTTCGCGGGCCGCATTGGCAATGGTGGTTTCGCCCTCGGCCAAGCTCGCCGCCATCAGCACATTTTCGGTTGCGCCCACCGAGACAGATGGAAACACTACACGGGCACCTTTAAGACCATTTGGCGCGAAGGCACGGATATAGCCCTCTTCCAATTCGATCTCCGCACCCAGCACTTTAAAGCCTTCGAGATGGAGATCAACCGGGCGGGTACCGATGGCACAGCCTCCTGGCAGCGATACTTTGGCTTCACCCCAGCGCGCCAATAGAGGGCCCAACACCAAAACAGACGCCCTCATCCGGCGCACTAATTCATAGGGTGCGGTTTTATCCTCGGGCTCCTTGGCGCTGAGACCAAACACGCGGCTAACGTGCCCGCCATTGGGCGCATCACCGTTCATACTAATTTCCACACCAAGCTCCGACAACAAATGCACCATCGTCGTGATGTCTGCCAAATGCGGCAGATTGGACAAGCACAGGGTCTCGGAGGTCAAAAGTGAAGCCGCCATCAACGGCAACGCCGCGTTCTTGGCACCGCCGATTTGAATGGTCCCGGAGAGTGGTTGACCGCCCTGAATGCAAATTCTATCCATAGCAAGTGTTCTTAAATCAACTTAGCTGAGCGAGCAAACTTTACTCACCTGATTTTGGCTTTTTTGCGGGTTTTTTACGGCGTTTCAGATTTTCCCTGAGCGCCTCGGCGAGCCGCTTTTCCCGCTCCGTGGCCTTAGCGGCCTTAGCCGCCGAAATGTTTGGTTGCTTTTTTTGCTTTACCATAAGGAGCTTGTCGCCGATTACCCCCTACTGCGTCAAGTGTCGGTTAAAAACTAGCTTGCCCGATTTGCATTTGCGGTATAGATACTCCCCCACAATTCCCAATAAATCCACGAGCCGCTGTAGCTCAGTGGTAGAGCGTCCCATTGGTAATGGGGAGGCCGGTAGTTCGATCCTACCCAGCGGCACCATTTTTTGATCAAATTTAGGCGATTTTTTGCTTAACCAGCAATTCTAAGCTTTTGAGGGTTTCGCGTCGTTGCGCCAAGGTCTTATTCTTAGGAATAGCCTCGCCGGTGCTGTCAATATAGCCATCGGGTATGATGTGTTTGTTTTCGACGTTGCCTTTCAGGGATTCAATATCAAAATCGGCAGCAGAAATCCCACGATACTTAACAATAATCGTCGTCCAAATCGCAAACCAAAATTGAAAATATGCAAATCGTCCTTCAATTTTCGTTTTGCTCATTGTGTAGCTGAGTGCCTTAAATAAATACCAAATATTTTTCGGTGAAGATGCAAAGGCACCAAGCCGATACAAGGTTAATTTTAGCGCCGCCGGATTTTTGCGCATAACCTGGATCGCAAGTTTCGGACTAAAATAACTTCGCCCGCCAAGCGAGATATAGTTCTTGCCCTCTTTATTATCTAAGAAAGCCTTAAACCGCTCATATTGAAACTGGCCACTATTCAGTTTTACAGCAAATTTCAGATAGCCTTGTATCAAGAAATCCCTCGGCAACAGGTATTTGATATTGGTGTGATACTTAAACCCGCCGAGCCCATATTTACTGTCACGAATCCGACCCGCCAATTTCATTCGTTTAAACAACGGTGTGCCCGGCAGGGCAGTCAACAGCGATGGATCACCAGAAATTAAACCTGCTTCAAGCAGGCCGTTTATTGTCGAGTCAAAACAGCTTTCATCATCAGAATCAAAACCAAATATCAGACCGGCCACCACCGGAAAGCCGTAGGATTGGATTTCCTTCACCGCACCGATCACGCCGGATGCAGTGTTTTGTACCTTGGCCGTTTCCAATAATGAGTTCGAGTTAAAACTTTCAACCCCAATGAAAAGACTATCAAACCCGGCCAGCCGCATTTTACGCATAAGTTCCGGCATTTTGTAGAGATTGAGCGTTAACCAGGTATAAAAAACCGGGCGATAATCGCTAGTTTCCTGCCACTTTAAAATAGCGTCGACAACTTCCTCGGCCCAACGTGGGTCGCCGATAAAATTATCACAGGCGAGCAGGAAACTGCGCACACCAAGACTGCAAAGATATTCGATTTCCTCAACTATCAAATCGACTTGTCTGTTATGAGGGCGATTGTTATCGGGTAAAATACGAATGTCGCAAAATTCGCAAAGAAATGGACAGCCGCGCGAGATTTCCAAAACGGCACCGTAATACCGGTCAATGGTCGTAACCACCATTTGACGATAAAATGGCTTTGACTGCGATAGCGCAAAACGTTCTCTATTTCTAATAACTTTTTGGTCCGCACTATCGGCTAAAATCTCAGCCAAAAGTTGATCAATTACGGCTTCACCGTCACCGATCACGATGTGATCAAAGGCGTCCAGCTTATCGAGATCATCAACCTGATCGAACGACCAGCATATTGGACCACCGAGAACAAATTTTGTGGTGGGATGACGAGCTGCCAGCGTCGAGCGGGATTGCAAAATATCAGGAAGATCTTGATTGATACCACTAAACAAAAACACATCAGCATAGTCGACATCGTTAATGTTCTCAAAACGGGTATCGACTAGAGATAATTTGTACAGTTTGGCCACGTCGATATGCGACGCCAGCGTATACGCCCAGACCGGCATAAAAATAACGCCATTATTCTGGACTTCCGAATAAAATCTATTCGGCGAATGTATAAACGTAACACGACTTGAAGTCATTATTTAATCCGAACTCTATTTTTCTTTTTCTAATTTTTAATTGTGTTGTCTGATTCTCTGTTTTGCATATTATTGGCTTAAAGACTAGACACTATCCACAAATTGGATATTAAAATTGGGGGCTGACCCAGCTAACGCCATTTAGGTGTTTTTATGGGGGCAATGAGAAAGAGCCAATTAAGCAAAATTTGTCAAATTATTTTATGGTGAAAATAAAAGATCAATTTAAATATTGGGGCTATACCAAATAACTACCCCAAATTTCCTTTAACCCATTATCTTAACTGCCTTAATTGAGCCAGCATTCGATCATTGTCTACCGGCTTGCCAATGGTGATACGCAGCACGCCTTCGGTGCCGCGGCCTTTTTGGCCTTTGGTAAATATCCCGTTTTTTTGCATACCAGCTTCGATGGTTAGGGCCTGTTCTAATGTCGGAAACCATATACAAATGAAATTACCAGCGGAGTTAAAGAAACGGATGTCTTGCGAAGCAAATTCCTTCTCAATTCTAGATTTCTCAGTTGAAATAGCGTTTAGACACTGCGTCAAATGAGCCTGGTCGGCCAACGCCGCCTCAGCCGCCTTGAGCGTCATCCCCCCGATATTAAAAACAGTGCTGACGCGTTTAAGTATACCAGCGAACTCTTCGCAGTACGCGATGCCATAGCCAATCCGCATACCGGCCAGCGCGTAAGCCTTAGACATGGTACGGAGCGCAATATAAGGCTGTCCCGCCACCTCCAGAATTTTGATCGCATCGGGATAATCCGGCTTATCGCCCGCAAATTCAACATAGGCTTCATCCAATACAAACAACGTCTCGGAATTCGCCGCCACCACAATTTTTTCTAAATCAGGCCCGGTAAAATAACTGCCGGTCGGATTGTTGGGCATACACAAGTAGACCATGCGCACGCCCCCCCCCACTGCCTGACAAATTTTATCGGCACAAAACGACAGATCATCTTCATGCGGCACACCAATAACGCTTGCGCCAGCGGCGAGAGCAAAAATATTAATGATAGGAAAGCTCGGCACAAGACTCACAACTTTATCGCCCGGCCGAAGGCAGGCATTCACCATCGCATGTAAAATGGCTTCCGAACCGCTATTAAAAACCAATCTTCCGTGGTCAATTTCAAGCTTTTCGCCCAATTTTTCCGCAATATCGTTGCACGTGCTATCAGGGTAGAGATGCACCTCGTTTAAAGTTTCTTGGATCGCTTCAAAGACGCGCGGGCTCGGCCCGTACGGGTTTTCATTGCTGCCCAGACGCAGCATCTCCTGCTTGGATTGCTCTTCCGTCAATTCATGAAACTTCGTGCCCGTTTTATATACCGGCAGGTTGACGACTTCGTCGCGAAAGAGAAGCTTCGGATCAATTACGTCGCGGGTCATCTCATTTCTCCTCCTGAGAATCGAGGGAACGCTCGATCAATTCACTTAAGGTAAAGGCTGGGGATATAGCCTCTTCAGAAACCACCAGCTCAATGAGGCTGGGGCCCGGTTTAGCCATCGCCTCTTCGAACGCTTTTTCGAACTCAGCCGTTTTGGTGACACGGAAAGCATTCACGCCAAAGGCTTCGGCATAGGCGATAAAGTCAGGGTTTTCGAGATCGGTGCCAATGTTGCGGGTTGGGAAAGCACGCTCCTGATGCATTCTGATCGAGCCATAAATACCGTTATTGATAACAATGATAATTGGCTGGGCGCCATACTTCTTAGCCGTCGCCATCTCTTGCGCATTCATCAAAAAGCAACCATCTCCGGCAAACGCCACCGCCAATCGATCCGGATATTGCAGCGAGGCGGCAATCGCCGCCGGTACGCCATAGCCCATCACCGCACCCAAAGGAGCCAGCTGAGTGCCAAACTGGCGATGTTTCAGGAATCGCAAAACCCAATGGGTATAGTTACCAGCGCCGCACGATAAAAACGTATCCTTCGGCAGCCGTTGATCCAGCCACGTCAGTATTTCACCAATATGGACATCACCAGGACAGGTCGATGGTGTAGTAAAATCTTCAAATTTTTGGCGCAAACCGGCTACATCCACCGAATGCTTTGCCTTAGATTTAAATGTTTTGTCTGCAAGCTGCGCAGCGAATTCCACCATGCCGGAATGAATAGCGAGATCAGGCTGATAAATCCGGCCAAGTTCTTCTTCATCTGGGTGCACATGGACCAATTGCTGCTGCATCTTGGGATGAGAGAACTTGGTGAAGCTTTCGGTAACGATCTCACTGAGCTCGACACTGAGCATGATCAGCAGATCAGCTCCATCAACCAGTTCAGATATAAAGGGTGGTGTACCGACACCTAACACACCAACATAATTAGGATGATCGTTATCAATTTTATCCTGGCACCTGAAACTGGCGACTACGGGAATATTGTGGCGCTCAGTAAAATCGGCGATTTGGTCACAGGCTTCCGCCGTCCAGGTCGACGCGCCCAATACAATAACCGGCTGCTTGGCTTGAGATATCAGCACACCCAATTGATACATTTGCGCCGATGACGGGCTTGGTGCGGTGGGTTGATTTTCCACAGCCGGTAGCGTCTTAATCAGATCCCGCTGCACATCTTCCGGCAAACTAATAACGACCGGGCCCGGCCGGCCAGAGGTTGCCACTTTAAAAGCCCGCGCCAGTAATTCAGGTAGGCGTTTGGCTTCATCAATTTGCACGACCCATTTCGCCAGGGGCTTGAACATCGCCGGAATGTTAATTTCCTGAAACGCATCCCGATGAGTTGAAGAAACTGATACTTGTCCGACAAACAAAATCATCGGCACAGAATCTTGTTTGGCAACATGGACACCGATACTGGCATTGGTTGCACCCGGTCCGCGCGTGACAAAGCAAATGCCGGGCTTGCCAGTCATACGACCATAGGCAGCCGCCATAAACGCCGCGCCACCTTCTTGGCGGCAATTGACGAACTGAATTTCATTGCTGCGCCCGTAGAACGCATCCATCGCGCCCAGGAAGCTCTCCCCCGGTACGGAGAATATCCGGTCAATGCCGTTGACGATCAAATGATCGACGAGGTACTGACCCCCGGATTTTTGTGCTGCATCAGGCATGACCAACCTTTGGTAATTCGACTTGTGACGGGCGTCGAGTGCGATAGGTATTGTGTTTAATTTTATTAAGCAATGCCATCAGAGTGTCGATTTCTGATTTCGACAGACCTTCGAGCACGAAATCAATATCCTGCAAAGCCGCGGGACGGGCTTCATCAAATTTCTTCAGCCCCGCCTCAGTAATAAAAACCAGGACATTCCGTTGATCGCGGTCTTCACGGCGTCGCTCCACCAGCCCATCCTCTTCGAGCATGGCCACCGCGCGGCTGAGATTGGTACGGTCCGTATAGCTTCGTTCCGCCAGTGCATTGACGTTTTGGCCATCAAATTCCTGGAGATTGGTCAAGACTCGCCACTGCACTGGCGTAATACTGAACGGCCGCAAGATCTCTTTCATAGCCGTAAAATTGCGCACATAGATTGCCCGGATCAAAGTAGTCGGATAGAAATCAGGTATATAGGTCTGTTGGTCCGATTTATTTTTTTCGCTCATTATAATTTCTACCTTGTCTTCTTGATTATTTCCACCTTGCCTTCTTATATAAATTATGTTGCAATAATACATATTTACCTTATAATTTCTCTTGTGACAATTCTGAATGTCATTAAAATGACAAGAAATCATTTGGCTGTACAAAATTAATTTTAAGACCCTTTAACAACCTATTCAGAGAGGAATAAAATGAAAAATTTTAGCTTTAAGGCCCGTTATTTATTTGCCGCTTCACTTGCTATCGCAACTTTCGGCATTGTTGCCAATAATGCACAGGCTGACCGTCTTGCCGATGTTAAGAAAGCTGGCATCCTGCATTGCGGCGTTGTGCCAGGCGTGCCGGGTTACGCTTTCCCGAATAAAGCCGGAAAAATGGTTGGCTTTGATGTTGACTTGTGCCGCGCTATTGCTGCGGCGGTACTTGGTGACGCCGATAAAATCAAGACAACAAAAATGAAACTACCTGTTGCTTTTAATGCTATGAAAGCGGGCACCGTTGACGTGGTTACGCACCGATTTACCTGGACATTCGCGCGAGATGTGGGTCTAGGCCTCGATTTTACCCGCGTTATGGTATTTGACGGCCAAGGTTTCATGGTTCGTAAAAGCCTCGGCGTAAAAACAGCTAAAGAGTTGGATGGCGCAACATTTTGCATGTCAGCTGGTGCGACAACGCAAGGTAATGTGTCGGATTACTTCCGCAAAAACGGGATGAAGTTCAAGCAGGTGACATTTGGAAGTATGGGCGAAGCTCAAAAGGCGTATGATGCGAAGCGTTGCGATGCTTTCTGCACAGATAAGTTTGGTCTTGGTGCTCGTCGCTTATCCATGACAAACCCGGATGAACATATGATCTTACCGGAAACTATTTCAAATGAGCCTATTTCGCCGATGGTTGGTCACGGCGATCAGGTCTGGAAAGATATTGTTGTCTGGACTTTTAACGCTCTTATCGCCGCTGAAGAATATGGTATCACCAGCAAGAATGTCGATAAGGTGAGGGCAACTGCGAAGAACCCATTTGTCCAGCGTATTTTGGGGACAACAGGAAAGTTCGGAGCAAAAATTGGACTGGGTAAAGACTGGGCCTACAATGCCATTAAAGCCGTCGGTAATTACGGTGAAATGTGGGAAAAACATTTAGGCAAAGATAGTCGTTTAAATATGCCTCGAGGCAAGAACGTACTGCATACTAAAGGTGGACTGCTTATTTCTCCGCCTTTCCGTTAAGCCTTAACACCATTATCCAATAAACTGATCCCCGGGTGCCTCATTAATTAATTTAATGAGGCACCTGTTAGTATTGAAACACTTAAGTCTATTTGATGGAAAATTTACTCAGCTTCTGGCGCAAAGGCAGTGTACGTTCGCTTACGTACCAATGGGGACTGGTTGTAGTCATAATTTGCGGGATGTTCTGGGTATATGATATAGCGACAACCAATATGGCCCGGCTTGGCCTGAAAACGGGCTTCGATTTTTTAACCGATGAAGCCGGCTTTCCGATCAGCCCGGCACTTATTGACTACAGCCCCCGATCGACCTACATCGAGGCGATGATCGTAACCTTGCTCAATACGATCTTTCTATCGCTTATTGCCATAATTCTCGCCACTATATTGGGCTTTTTTATTGCAATGTTTAAACTTTCGCCGAACCTCCTTCTGCGCAAGTTTGGTAATGGCTACGTGGAGGTTTTCCGAAATGTCCCTCTGCTGCTCCAACTTTTCTTCTGGTATTTTGCAGCGCTTAAAATGCTGCCTATGAAAAGATCTTCCATTAGTTTTTTTGACGTGGCATTTCTCAATATAGAAGGTTTCTTTATTCCGTTACCTGTTTTAGAGGGCGGCGCGGAATTTGTTGCGTGGGCTCTTTTGATAGCGACATTAATTTCCGCCATTATCTGGGCATGGGCAAAACACCGACAAAAAAATACAGGGCAACCTTTTCCGTCACTCATTTTGGGAGCAGGCTTGATCATCCTATTGCCGCTGCTTGTCGCCTGGGCTTTGGATTTTCCAGTTACCTGGGAAGTACCGAAATTTGGCCGTTTTAATTTTAAAGGTGGAACCGCTCTTGAACCGGAATTTACAGCAATGGTATTTGGTCTGACATTGTATAATGCGGCATTCGTGGGAGAGATTATACGTGCAGGCATCCAATCCGTTGATAAAGGTCAAAAAGAAGCCGCCGGCTCCATTGGCTTTACGAACATGCAGACTTATTCCCAAGTTATTGTTCCGCAAGCCATGCGGTTTATTATTCCTCCAGTTACAAATCAATATTTGAGCCTTGCCAAATCGACAGCTCTTGCCGGCGCGATAGGTTACGCCGATTTTTTCTGGGCCATGGATGGAGCAATTGCTCCGCAAACCGGACAGGTGATGGAACTCCAAGCAATTACTCTCGCCGGGTATCTGGGTATCAGTCTTTTTATCGCCATGCTTATGGCTATTTACAACCACATGACCCGAATACCGGAAAGGTAGTTTAGAAAGATGGAACCTATTCTTGCTCCTTTCAAAATGCCGCAGCCTGCGCCATACCAATCTAAAGGCCTGTTAGGTTGGCTGCGGGCTAATTTCTTTTCAAGCTGGTTTAACTCGTTAATTACATTGCTGCTGTTCTATATTATTTTTAATCTGGCTAATTTCCTAATTCACTGGGCATTTATAAATGCCGTTTGGTTTGGCGATTCGGCAAAGTCGTGTCCCAATAGTAACGGTGCATGCTGGGCTTTTGTTACCGACCGCTGGCATCTCTTTGTTTATGGTCTATACCCCAATGAACTCTACTGGCGAGTAAATATTGTCTATGTATTAGCTGCGTTGACCATTATATCGTTTCTATATTCTTATGGTCGTTGGACCAAATATTTTCGCATAACGATGGTCATCATTTTCCCAATTACGGCGTATATTTTCTTAGTCGGTGACACGTTTGATCTAAAATATGTTGCTCCCGAGGAATTTGGTGGTCTTTTATTAACCCTGGTAATTGCCAGTATTGCAATCCTGGGCTCCATTCCTTTGGGGCTCATCCTGGCACTTGGTCGGACATCAGAACTTAAAGTCATCAGTAAAGTCTGTACTTATTTTATTGAGTTCTGGCGCGGCGTACCGCATATCGTTATTATTGTGATGTTCGTCGCACTCCTTCCGATTTTTATTCCGGACGGCGCAGGGATAGATGTTGTTGTTCGGGCATTTATAGCTTTTGCAGCATTTAACTCTGCGTATATGGCCGAAGTGTTTAGAGGGGGTCTACAATCTATACCCATCGGACAATTTGAAGCATCCCGTGCAATCGGGATGTCCTACTGGAAAATGATGGGTTACATCATTTTGCCCCAAGCCATTCGCAACTCGATACCTGCGTTGATGAATACCTGTATTATGATATTTAAAGAAACAACGATTGTTATGTTAATTGGCTTTAGCGACCTGCTCGGGATCATTCAGTTGTCACTTGAATCCTCCGATTGGGTGGGACCGCCGCATATTTTCAGTTCCGCCTATGTCTTCGCAGCCCTCATTTATTTTTCATTTACGTTCGGCATGTCGAAATATTCTCTGCGGTTGGAAAACCGTAGCAATGTCGATTATTAAAAGCCGTTAGGAACAACGATGTCAGAAAAGCCGGTAATTTTATTCGACAAAGTGAACAAGTGGTTCGGTGACTTTCATGTACTACGCGACATTGATCTTAAAGTTGCCAAGGGCGAGCGGATTGTCATTTGCGGGCCATCCGGCTCGGGCAAATCAACAATGATCCGCTGTATCAACCGGCTCGAAGAACACCAACAGGGCACGATTGTTGTCGATGGTGTAGAACTTACAGACGATCTCAAACACATTGATCACATCCGCTCAGAAGTTGGAATGGTCTTTCAGTCCTTTAACCTGTTCCCGCATATGACAGTGCTCGATAATCTGGTGATCGGGCAATACCTCGTAAGACGTATGCCAAAAATGGAAGCCGAAGAAGTTGCTATGACCTATTTGGAGCGCGTTAAAATTACCGACCAGGCCGGCAAGTATCCCGGACAGTTGTCGGGAGGCCAACAGCAGCGGGTGGCTATCGCTCGTTCGTTGTGTATGAAACCTAAAATTATGTTGTTTGATGAGGTCACTTCGGCGCTCGACCCGGAAATGGTCAAGGAGGTGCTGGATGTGATGATCGATTTGGCGGAAGAAGGCATGACTATGCTGGTGGTAACCCACGAAATGGGATTTGCGCGAACGGTGGCGGACCGGGTGATGTTTATGGATGAAGGCCAGATCATAGAGGAAAATACGCCGGATGACTTTTTCGACAATCCAGCCTCCGAGCGTGCCCAAAACTTCATCGGCCAGGTCCTACATCATCTCTAGCTGAACAATTCTGGAGCGGCTTATGTTGTCCTCTGCGGGTTAGAAAGTGACCTAAACACGAATCCACGAACATTGACCCCAATCGGACCTCTCAAGGGCACCGTAAGAGGAAAATCTGCTTTGACGATATCGGGTTACTTTCCTAATGTTTCGGGATGAAGAATCATAATCCATTTCGTTATTTCAAGACATCACCGGAGATTATCCGCCTTGCCGTTATGATGTATGTCAGTTTTCCTCTCTCTCTTCACAATGTGAAAGATCTTCTTCATGAACGAGGCAGTGATATCTGCCATGAAACGGTCCGATACTGATGGAACAGGTTTGGCCCATTCTTCGCCAAAGAAATTCACAAGAAACGGATCCACCCAATTCCTAATCATTCAAATTGGAAACGGCCCCTGGATGAAGTGTTTGTGAAAATTAACGGCGAGGCTCATTATCTTTAGCGGGCGGTTGATCATGAAGGGGAAGTTCTGGAAGATCGCGTCTCAAAGCATCGCAACCGTAAAGCAGCCTTGGTTTTCCTCAAGAAGATCATGAAACAAATGGGACCACCACCGGGACACCCTGAAGTGCTGTCTGGGCTTTATAGCTCGTTTGTCTGATAGGGACCCGGTATGCGGACTTCAGCAGGGCCAGCGGTAATAACTTCGCGCAAACAGTTCGGAAACATGACCGCTTACCGCTGGATCAACAAAGTTCAGTCTTATCTTGCAAAAAAGAAGCCGTCCACACAGGACAGTATCATCTTCCCCTAATTGATTCTCTGGCTGTCCTGGATGGTCTACGGCAGCTAGGTGCATTTTGTATTCTTGACAGGGCGAGCCCGCCGGACTTATATGCGCCAAACCCACCGTTCAGGCCACCCAGGACGGGCGCGTAGCTCAGCGGGAGAGCACTGCCTTCACACGGCAGGGGTCACAGGTTCAATCCCTGTCGCGCCCACCATTGTTTTCAATGACTTAGCAGATTTCTTCAAAAGTCATCATTTTACACCCCACTCTATCCCCACTAAAGCACCCCTTAAATTACCATTTCAGGACATAAGACTACCTGTATTTTCCTGAGTAGACCTAGGGGGGAGGGGCCCACTGAGATG
>PVBE011558246.1_pt1 | contig 21039 bp, 21 predicted proteins | sample 1631181 | NCBI WGS metagenome assembly PVBE01 (sample SAMN08397723, study PRJNA350692) | Marine metagenome, whole genome shotgun sequencing project. | isolation source: water | place: Pacific Ocean | collected 2012-04 | reverse complement strand
TAAACCGCACCTGCCATAATTTTTCACGGGCAAGCCGGGCAAAATCGACAACTTCATCTTCATTGTGACCCTTGATCACGACCACGTTCACTTTTCGTTGCGGAAATACCAGCAGCGGGACCTTTGGCATAGGTTCCCCCCAACGGTTCCCATGTTCAAGATCTGTTGCGGCCCTGATTCGGCCGCCGCAACCGACAGAGCAGTGCAACTCTTGGCAAGTTCTGGATGCCTGGCAACCTCGTCCAGGGTCGCAAGAGCCCCAATCCGAACAGAGGAATTAACAGTGATCTCTCGAAGATTCAACCCCTGAAGATTGACCAATCTTTCCGGAGCAATGATCCGATCCTTCATCAAGGAGACCAAGTCTGTCCCCCCCGCCTTGGCTCGCACATGTCCCTTCCCACGAAGAAGTTCAACCGCTTCCGGAATAGTTTTCGGAGTCACATATTCAAATCGATTCATGCGAGGTAGGTCTCCTCGGAGGCCTGTTGAATCTTCCCCTCATCGTCGATCACGGCCCACTGGGAATCGGGGTCCATTGCCGTCGACGCATGACTCATTACTGTATCCTTCAACTGAGAGCAGACCTCCTCCCAAGAGTACTCCTTCGTTGCCGCCCGGACCTTGCCCCCTTCCAGAAGTTCCATGCTGGCCGTATTCGTCCCCAACTTCGGGGCGACCTCTTCGAAAAGAGCTTCCAGCACCTTGGCCACGGCCCGTTTCACCTCCCACTCCACGCCACGAGTCGTCGAACTGCCCGCGCTTGCCCCGGAAGATCCATAACGGCTGTTTCCGATCCGAACGGTGATCTTTCCGAGCGGAAGGTATTTCAGGAAGCGGGACGTATGCAATTGAACCACCGTTCGTGCCCCCCCTCCGATGTCCTGGGTCCCGCAAAGAGTCTCTACCGACCCATCCCGATGTATTTTGATCTGTGCCATTTTTACACCTCCAATGCCTCAAGAACATGCGGAGGCGTAAAGGGCATCCGCGTGACCCGCGTCCCCAACGCATTGAATATTGCATTCGAAAGCGCTCCGGCGGTCGGAACCACGGGAGCCTCCCCCGCCCCGGAAGATCGACCTTCTTCCCCCAGGAGAACAATATCGATTTCAGGGACATCGAGAGATCCGGCAATCTTGTAAAACTCCATATCAGCGTTGAGCATCCCGCACGTCGTCGGATCAAGAATCCGTTCTTCCAGTAGCGCCCATGAAATTCCCATGATCGTTCCCCCGGAAACCTGGTTGAGGATCGCCCGACGATTGATAAAGCCTCCCTGAAAAACGACCACGACCTTGATCACCCGCACAACCCCGGTCCCGCGATCAACTTCCACTTCTGTAAAATTACAGCCACGCGAGCCCGCAAATTCCCCGCACCCCACACCGATCCCCCGGACCACCGTAGACCGATCTTCCCCCGGATTCTTCTGCCGTCGATCCCATCCAATCCTTTTGGAGCCGATATCGAACCACTCTGCCAAATCAGGGCGATTCTTAAGACGAAGATCGAGGGGATCCATTCCGAGTTCAGCCGCAAGGTCATCCATGATGCATTCGGAAACGTATTGCGCCGGGGGAGCTCCCGGGGCACGGAGAGCCGGGGTGGGCCCAACCCCTCCCATCTTGGCCCGAATCCGGTCACACGCGGAATCGACCTTGTACCAGTAAGGCCCCATCTGTCTGGGCCATGCCTTTCGCCACTCTCCGACCAGAGAGCCATCTCTCTGCGCCCCAAGTCGGACCTGGACAATATGAGGAGTGCGTCCGCCTCCGGCCAACATCTCCGCAGCTCGACTATTCATTCCCTGGATGGGAGCGTTTAACTCTTTCGACCATTTGATCGAATCGACCATACGACCCCAGGGTCGAATCTTCGCCCCGAACCCACCCCCCACATGATCCGTGATTACCTGTACGCGACTCGCAGGAAGACGAAGACTTTGCGCCAATCTCTTTTGAACCCCGGTAACATGTTGCGTCGATTCATGAACCCGAACCTGGTCCCCCTCCCAAAGAACCGTTCCTCCATGAGGCTCCAAAGCGGCATGCTGCACCATATTCACTTCATAAATATTTTCAGCCGTCTTATCCGCCGACTCCAATTTTTTCAGAATCCCCGCCGACTTCCCATTCACCCGTACTCGTCCTTCTTCAAACGCCTGCATCGGATCGGCCAGTTCTGGGGAAGGCTCAAAGCGAATTCCAAGAACGCCAAGAGCTTCTTCTGCCGCCTGGGGATCCTCCGAAAAAGCGACCGCAACCGGAGCCCCGATCGCCCTCGCCTGGTCTGTCAGAATTCGGACGTCCCGAACACCGGGAACTTCCTTTGCCCCTTTGAGGTTCCCCGCAACCACTTTCGCACGATCAAAAGGAGAGTTTATAAATTTGGCATATAACTGACCTTTTTCTCGAATATCGCTGGAGTACTTTGCCGCGCCCGAAACCTTCTCGGGTCCATCTATCCGAGGAACCCCTTTCTCCTCGAGAACTTTCTTCAGTTCCGCCCCTCCCAGGGAAGAGAGATCCGCCTCCATGGGTTCTCCCTCTACGACCGCCATCGCCGCATCAAACATCCCATGGTAGGCCGCACATCGGCAGATGTTTCCCGCACAGGCGGCCTTCACCTCTTCCCGGGTGGAATGAGGGTGGTCACGAAGGTGCGCCTGGATCGACATGATGAATCCGGGGACACAATACCCGCATTGAAGCCCCTCCTTTTCGATAAACTTCTTCTGGAGAGGAACAAGCTCGCCCTCCTTCCCCAGACCCTCTATCGTTGTCACGGCACAATCCGCCGCATCGATCGCCAGGGAAAGACAAGAAACGATCGGCTTCCCCTCCAGCCAGACTGTACAGGCTCCACACGCACCGCGATCACAGACCTCTTTGGGGCCGGTCACATTCAGATGATGCCGTAAGGCATTGAGAAGAGTCGTTCGGGGTTCCAGGGTAACTTCATGCGACTGTCCATTAATCTTGAGAGAATAGGAACTCTTCCCCGGCCCGAGAACCGGAGCTGATTTCCCCTCTGGAAGAGCCCCTGCAATACTCCTCCCGGCCAGAACTCCCCCACTGGCGCCAATCGCCTTCAGAAATCCCCGGCGAGAAATATCCCCTTTTTCCGACATGAACCCCCCGTATACCTTACCCCTATAACTCTACACGCTCAAAATGGGATAGGTCGGAAAATAATGAAAATTTGAAACCAATCTTCTTCAAAACTTCCCATAGGGCTTACAGGATTGGACCGACCGCTTTTGAGCCGATATAATCGGGGCATGTCCTATGAAGCAAATTGTCCCTGCGGTGCACTCCTTCAAGTCGGAGATCATGCGGCAGGAAAGAAAATCAAGTGTCCCCGTTGCGGGGAATTGATTGCCATTACCTCCAAAGAAATCGAAGAAGAAGAGATTCCCGTTGTCTCCCTGGGAAATACAGAATCGATCGAGCCGGAAACCTCTGGAGAAAGGACCCCCTGCCCTTACTGTGCGGAAAATGTTCTGGTCACCGCAAGGATCTGTCCCTGCTGTCAAAGCCCCCTTGGTGCCGGCCCTGAAAATGCTTGTATGGGTTGTGGCTCGGTAAACTCCGCCATGATTACCGAATGTCGCAATTGTGGAGAAAATATGATCCCGGGGATGGTACAACCGCCCCCCTCTTCCGGCCTTCCGACACACAATCAGCGTGTTGCGATGGTCGCCACGGGCCAGAGTTCCCTATCCTTTCTTGACTGGATCCTGGGGCTCTTACTCCCCTTTGCCGGCGTGATCCTCGGCATCATTTATCTATCATCGGGGCGAAGTTCTCGTGGGTGGCAGATCCTTGGGCTTTCCCTGATCGGGTTTGCCATTCGATACGGATGTATGTCGAGCGGATCGGGCCCCTTCGGCTAATCTTATGGTCAATCAGTGCCATTTCAGCGATTGCGAAGAGAAGACCTCGACGTTTACCACTCATGGACGTTGCTTTGTCTGTGGACAGGCGTATTGTCCCCGCCATATCACAAAAGTAGATTATGCAACCTACCTTCGCCAGGTCATTCCGGTCACGCATAAAGGGGTTCAAGGGTATTGCGTCGATTGCGTCATCCGCCACAAGCCAGAACATCTGAAGGGTACGATCGACCGGAAATGTTCCCGGGTAGACTGCCTGGCCAGCCTGTCAAAGATGACCACCGTGAAGAGGCTCTGCAGTTACTGTGGCCGGTGGTACTGTTCGTCTCATTTTTATACGAGGGATGATCTGACCACCGAACTGATCGCCAACCTGAAAAAATTCAAACGGATTGACGGATCAGGCAGTTGTGATGAATGCCTCAAACAGGATCCGATCGGGGCCCGGGTGGTCGGCAAGAAGGGATTCTTCGGATCCCGGGCGGCGGAAATGGGGGAACGGCTTGCGGAAGTGATCGAACAACGACTTCCGGTCATCGCCCAATCTACCGGAGAACGACTCGCGAAGGGAACGGTCGAAGGGATCAAAGATCATAAAGAAGAGATCGTCGAGGTGACCCAGGAAGCGCTTGATGCCCCTGTGAAACAACGGATCTGGGCCACGGTTATTGGGTTGGTCGGGGGAGTCGTAGCGATCAGCATCTCGATCCTCTATGGAAAAATGAATCTGGGTGAAACCTCCCAGTTCTTTCAAACCTACCGATGGGTCTCCCTCGCGATCCTCCTGGGAATCGTACTCCTCTCCTTCCTCTCCACAGCCGTCAAATTCAATCAGGCGTGGAGAGCGGTCAAAACCGCCGGGAAATTGGGGGAGACCGCGAGAGGGGTTGCCTTCTCAAGTTTCCAGAAAATCATGCTCGTAAATATCCCGGTCCTGGTCGTGGTGATGATCCTGACGGGGATCGCGAGCTATATCGTGCTCACATCCTGAGGCTTTCGCTCAAAAAGAGCGACCGCTTCAACATGGTCGGTATGGGGAAAAAGATCGACCCCTTCGATCCGGACCATTTCATACCCTTCGAGGAGTTTGTCGAGATCACGGACAAAGTTCTTGGGATTACAGGAAACATAGAGAATCCGGGGAGGCGCCATTTCGCAGACCGCTTTGAGAGCCTTCGGATGCATCCCCGCCCGTGGAGGGTCGAGGATCACCGTATCGACATCCCCTTTCCAGTCCCGGAGGACTTTTTCCACTTTCCCGGTCACAAATTCGATATTGAAAACACCATTTTCTTCGGCGTTATATCGGGCGTCTGCGACCGCTTCCTCCACGACATCCACACCCAGGACCTCTTGGCAAAGGTCCGCGAGAAGAATCCCGATCGCCCCTCCCCCGCAATAGAGGTCGAGAATTCTCTCCGGCTGCAAAGGAGCCATCCACTCTCGAATGAGAGAATAGAGGATTTCCGCCCCCCGGCTGTTGGTTTGGAAAAATGATTTCGGCGAAATCCGGAACGTCTTCCCGAGAAGCACTTCCTCAATAAAACCGGATCCGGTCAACACCTCCACCTCTTCAAGAATAGCCGCGTCCGCCCGACCATTATGCTGCCCCCTGAGAATGGTCGTTGCCGGGTAGACCGATTCAACGGCCTCCACAAAACTCTCCCTGGGAAGATTTCCTTCTACGGTCAAAAGAAGAACCAATCTTTCCCCGGATAGTTTTCCCTCGCGGACAAGAAGATGACGCAGGAATCCAACATGGCGGCGAACATTGTAGGGCGCAAGTCCTTCCTTCCGGGCCCACTCATGCACCGCATCGAGCAGGGCAGGCGCTTCGGGAGAGAGGAGATAACATTCCGAAAGATTCAGGACCCGGTACCATTTCCCCCGCTCTTTGAGCCCGAGAAGAATATCATCTTCCCCCTCTTCGGGCGGGGGATAGATGTCCCCGAACGAATATTCCATCTTATTGCGGTAGTACCAGATGTCGGGAGAAGGATGAAGGGGAACGGGACGGTGAAAGAGATCTTCGAGGTATTTCTTTTTGGCTTCGAGCTGATCCTCGTAAGAAAGGTCCTGCCGACGACATCCGCCACATTCGCCGAAGTGCGCGCACCTGGGCGAATGTGCGGTGACCATCCGGTCTAGAGTTCCTTCATCGCGCTGGCCATACCGGTGAGCGTCTTCTTCGCATCGCCGAAGACCATCATGGTATTGTCTTCAAAGAAGAGTTGATTCTGAATTCCCGCGAATCCAACGTTCAGACTTCGCTTCAGGACCATACAACTACGAGCTTCTTCCACATTGAAGACAGGCATCCCGTAAATGGGACTCTTTTCATTCGTCTTTGCCGCAGGGTTCACGACGTCATTCGCGCCCACAACAAGAACCACATCGGTCTGACTGAACTCTCCGTTGATCTGATCAAGATCAAACAACTGGTCGTACGGAATATTCGCTTCTGCCAGGAGAACGTTCATATGGCCAGGCATTCGGCCGGCCACAGGATGGATCGCATATTTGACGGTCGCTCCCTGCTTCTGCAGAAGTCCGGCCAGGTCGCGAATCGCATGTTGCGCCTGAGCGACCGCCATTCCGTATCCGGGAACGACAATAACCGATTGGGCATCGGCGAGAACCATCGCGGCCTCGTCCACACTCGCTTCTTTGACGTTCCCCTGAGGGCCGTCGCCAGAGGGAGCCTCCGCAACCGCTCCAAATCCACCAAAGATAACGTTGGCAAGCGATCGGTTCATCGCCTTGCACATGATTTTTGTGAGAATAATACCGGACGCCCCGACCATCGATCCGACAATGATCAGAACATTCTCTTTAAGAACAAACCCGGTGATCGCTACCGCCACACCGGAATAGGAGTTCAAGAGCGAGATCACCACAGGCATATCCGCGCCACCAATCGCGACCACAAGGGTAATTCCGAGAATCACTGCGATCCCGGCCAGAACCAGGTAGAGAACCATCATGGGACTCCACCCGATCAGATAGACCCCGATCGCAACCGCTCCCAGGAAGAGAAGTCCGTTTAGAGCATGCCGCCCTGGAAGAAGAATCGGCTTCCCTGACATCAACTCCTGCAGTTTCAGGAAGGCGATAACACTTCCGGAAACGGTAACGCCTCCGATCATGGTCGCGAGAAGGATGGCCACTTGTTGAACGGGATCCTCCCCTCCGAAACCTTCTTTGCCGTAGAAAGCCCTAAAGAACGCGGCCATCGCAACAAACATCGATGCCCCACCGCCGAATCCGTTGAGAATCGCAACCATCTGCGGCATGGAGGTCATCTGAACCCGTTTCGCCATCACAAACCCGATCAGGCCACCAATTCCGGCTCCGCCCAGAATGAACCAGTAATTGGTAATCTCAGGATTAAACGCCGTAACTCCGACGGCAATGAGCATCCCAAGCATGGAAACAAAGTTTCCCTTCCGCGCGGTCCGCGGCGAAGAGAGCATTTTCAGGCCCGACATGAAGCAGACCGCAGCGGCAAGATACGCCAGAGCGATCGCCGTTTTAGAGCCACTCCATGCCTCGGCAGAATCGGCGCCCAGGAGGGCGAGGTTGTATATCAATGACATGTTCATTTCTTCTTCTTAAACATTCCCAACATTCGATCGGTCACGAGGTATCCCCCGACCACATTGATGGCTCCGAACATCACGGCCAATCCTGCAAGAACCGATATCACAATCTGAGAGGCTCCTACAAAAGAAGCCGCACCCGCAGCGACCAGAGCCCCCACAAGAGTAATGCCGGAAATCGCGTTCGACCCGGACATCAGGGGTGTATGCAGTGTGGGCGGGACCTTGGAAATCAGTTCAAATCCGAGGAAGATCGCCAGAACAAAAACGGTGACCCCGAATAGAAGCTCAAGACCCATTCACCACCTCCTTCACCTTAGGATGTACCACTTCCCCTTCGTGGGTAATGACACACCCAGAGATAATTTCGTCATCCATATTCAGATTCAACTCTCCTTCCTTCGTAGTGAAGTGGCCGAGAAGTTTTTCCATGTTTCGGGAAAAGACCTGGCTGGAATGAACATAGATCCGACTCGAAATATTCACGGCACCCACGATCGTAACCCCGTGCTTGACCGCATCTTCACCGGGTACGGCGCCTTCGCAGTTTCCTCCCTGCTCGGCCGCGAGATCGACCACCAGGCTTCCGGAGCGCATCGATTTAAGATGCTCTTCGGTCACGAGAATCGGGGCTTTCCGTCCTGGAATAAGAGCCGTCGTGATCACCACATCCGCTTTCGCGATATGTTCGGCAACCATTTCGGCCTGCTTTTGTTTATATTCGTCGCTCTGCTCGGCCGCGTATCCGCCTTCGCCCTTCTTGACCTCGACGCCCTCGACCTCGAGGAACTTTCCGCCGAGACTTTCGACCTGCTCTTTGCATTCGGGGCGAACGTCGGTCGCTTCGACAACGCCGCCAAGACGCTTGGCCGTTCCGATCGCCTGAAGCCCTGCGACTCCCGCACCCATCACAAGAATCCTGGAGGGGGAAATGGTTCCCGCCGGGGTCATCATGAGGGGAAAGATCTTCGGAAGCCGTTCGGCCGCGGCAACGACCGACCAGTATCCCGCAAGCGAAGCCTGCGAACTGAGCACATCCATCGCCTGCGCAAGGGTCGTTCTCGGAATACTTTCCAAACCGATCGCCGTCACCTTCTTCTCAGCCAGAGCTTTCGCGAGATCCGGATTCTGAAGCGGCCAGAGCAGACTCACGAAGATCGAACCTTCGCGGAGCTTTCCGATCTCTTCCAGGGTCGGTTTCTGGATCTTCAGAACGACGTCCGCCTGCCAGGCAGAGCTGTCGACCGTGGCTCCCACTGCGGTGAACTCCTCGTCCGCGAAGGCGGCAGAATCCCCTGCCCCCGGTTCCAGGATCACTTCGTGGTTCTTTTTAAGCCGTTTTACCGAATCAGGGATAAGCGCAACACGCCGTTCGCCTTCGGTTGTTTCGTTTACAATTCCAATTTTCATCTTTTCTGGAACACCTATTGGTTGTCGATCTGTGCTTTCTGCAGCTTACCGCTGTAGTCGACATAGATCGTTTTCCATTCTGTATATACTTCATAGATCGGATGGGCGCCTTCCCGATGCCCGTTTCCGGTCTGTTTCACGCCACCAAAAGGAAAGTGACACTCGGCACCGATCGTCGGCGCGTTGATGTACACAATTCCCGCTTCCACATCTTCCATCGCCCGAAAGGAATTTCGGACATCGTTGGTAAAGATCGAGGAAGAGAGACCGTAGTCGGTTCCGTTGAGAATCTCGATCGCATTGTCGATTCCATCACATTCGAGAATCGAGAGAACGGGACCAAACACCTCTTCCCGCGCAATGCGCATATCGGGGGTAACCCCATCAAGAAGAGTCGGCTTGTAAAAGCAGCCCTTGCGAAGGTTGCCTTCGGTCGCCGGTTCTCCACCGGAGATCACCTTCGCTCCTTCTTCTTTCGCAATCTCGACCCAACCGTGAACAGAATCGACCTGCCCTGGATTAATCAGAGGTCCGACTTCGGAAGTTTCGTCGAGTCCGTTCCCGAGTTTCAGGGCGTTTACTTTCTCAAGAAGTCGGGAGATAAACTCATCTTTGATCTTTTTGTGAAGGATCAACCGACTCGTTGCCGTGCAACGCTGTCCGGTTGTTCCAAAGGCTCCCCAGAGAACTCCCTCAATCGCAAGATCGAGATCCGCATCCTCCATCACCGCCTGGGCATTCTTTCCCCCCAGTTCGAGGGAAACCCGTTTGAGCATATCCCCGCCGATCGAATTAATTTCACGACCGACTTCGGAAGATCCGGTGAAGGAGATGATCCGGGTATCGGGATGTTTTACAATCGCGGATCCGGCACTTCTTCCGCCACCATGAACGAGATTGAAGACCCCTTCCGGAACGCCCGCTTCCATCAGGATCTCGGCAAAGAGATCCCCGGTATGAGGAACATCACTCGCCGGCTTGAAGACAACGGTGTTTCCGGAAACGAGGGCGGGGAAACTTTTCCATGTGGGAATCGCCATGGGGAAATTCCAGGGGGTAATGAGACCCGCAACACCGATCGGCGCACGAACGGTCCAGCCCGCCTTGTTCGGCATCTCACACGGAGCAGAGAAACCATGAAGGCGACGACCTTCCGCACCATGAATATAGGCGGTGTCGATCCCTTCCTGCGTATCTCCCCGGGTCTCTTTGAGAACTTTTCCCATTTCCCGGGTCATGGCACGGGAAATCTCTTCTTTCCGGGCCTTCATCAGTTCTCCGGCACGGAAGATGATCTCGCCACGGCGAGGGGCGGGCGTTTTCCGCCAGCCATCAAAAGCTTTCTTGGCTGCCGCAACAGCCTTTTCCACGTCCGCTGGTCCACTTGCTGGAAACTCTCCGATGATATCTTCCCGATCCGCCGGATTGATGTTCTGGAAAGTCTCACCACTCTCGGCCGGAACCCACTTCCCGCCGATGAAATTCTTAAACGTCACAGATTCTGCCACGCTGGTCCTCCTCCACCTTCCGGCGGCACCCACTGGATGACGCCGTAGGGGTCCATGATGTCACAAGTCTTACAATGCACACAGTTAGTAAAGTTGATCTGAAGTTTTCCACGGGGGTTTTCTTCGGTTTTCACCCATTCATAAACAGAGGCGGGACAGAATCGCTGGCATGGATTCCCGTATTCCTCCGTACACCGGTCGACACAGATATTGGTGTCGGCAACGAGAAGATGACTCGGAGAATCTTCTTCATGAGCCGTCCCGGCACTGTATACGTTGGTCAATTTTCCGAAAGTCAGTTTGTCGTCAAACTTCATCCGTTCCGGCTCGGTCGCCCCTTTGCCATGGTACTCTTCAATCGTTTGCATCTGTTGATGCCCCGGCTTTATCCTGGCTCCGGAGAAGGGACTCCATCCATTCGTAAAAGTACCAATCGCTCCATTGAGAAGGCCCGCAAAGAAGCCACGCTTGAATCCGTGTTTGAAGTACCGGGACTTCCAGAGTTCCTTTTTGATGAAAGAGGCCTCCACCTTCTTCTGGTAGGAAGAAAGGGACTCTTCACTCAGGTCGTCTTTTTCAATTGCTTCGAAGGCGGCTTCGGCGGCGAGCATCCCCGACTTCATCGCAAGGTGGATCCCCTTGAGTTTCATCGCATCGAGAAGCCCCGCAGAATCCCCTACCAGCATACAGCCAGGCATGTAGAGCTTCGGAACGCTGAACCATCCCCCTTCGGGAATCGTCTTCGCCCCGTACTCCACCATCTTGCCACCCTCAAGAATCTTTTTGATCTTCGGATGACTCTTAAAACGTTGGAATTCGTAATGAGGATCGAGGAAGGGATCTTTGTAATCGAGACCCACAACCCAGCCGATATTGATCCGATTCCCGTCCATCGCATAAATAAATCCACCCCCAAAGGCATCATTCTTAAGGGGGTACGCCATCGTATGAATCACCCGTCCCTTATGGACCTGTCCTTCGGGCATCTCCCAGATTTCTTTAATTCCGGTGGCAAAGACCTGGGGGTTCTTCCCCTCTCTCAAATTGAAATTATTGATCGCCATGCGACTGAGCGTTCCCCGGGGCCCTTCCCCAAGAATCGTCACCTTTGCATGAATATCGATTCCCTCTTCAAAGTTCGGTTTCTTTTCCCCATTTTTATCGAGCCCCTTGTCCCCCGTCCGAACCCCAATGACCCGGCCATCCTTCTGAAGAAGATCGACCGCAGGAAATCCGGGAAAAACATCGACGCCTTCCGCCTCCGCCTTTTCCGACAACCAACGGACCACTCTTCCGAGAGTGACAATATAATTTCCATGGTTGTCCATGGGAGGGGGGATCACGGGAAGAGACATTGCGTCGTTTTCGGTCATGAAGTAGACCTGATCTTCCTCGACCGGAGATTCGATCGGGAAACCTTCTTCCCGCCAATTGGGGAAGAGTTCCTCAATGGAGCGGGGATTCATTACCGCACCCGAAAGCGCGTGCGCCCCCACCTCTTTCGCCTTTTCGATCACGCAGATCGAAAGCTCTTTCCCCGCTTCTTTTGCCAGGCGGGCAAGGCGAATCGCGCCACAGAGCCCGGCAGGCCCTGCACCGACAAAAAGGACATCTACTTCGAGTATTTCTCGTTCAGACATTTCGGAGGATTCTAGGAAAAGAAAGAGGGTCTGTAAACAAAGTATGCCCTCCACAGGAAAGGGCAACCTATTGAGAATTAGATCTTTATGAGAATATCTTCGCCGTCTACCTTCACTTCGTATTTCCGAAGACTTCCCGTGCCGACGCTCATGTACGCTCCCGATTCACAATCGAAGCGCCACTTATGCAAGGGACACACAATGTGATTCCCATCCAGTTTTGAGCCCCCTAAGGCGCCTCCCTGATGAGGACAATCCCCTTGTGTTGCATGAAAGGTTCCCTCCAGATTGAAGAGGGCAATCGGAACCGAATTCGCAATCACCGGTAAACTTTCCCCGACCGGAATCTGACTGACCTTCGCCACCCGGCGAAATTCGGGAGGATCGGACGTCATCGAACGGACCATCGTATCTTTTTCGATCTTCTTTCGAACCTGCGTGCGAATCTCGGGAACCTTTTTCCTGGTGGCACATCCGGTACAACCGGCAACTCGTTTTGGAGCGCCTTCGATTTCGGCCGCCTTCATGACAACCCGGTCACCGCCCCCGTCCAGTTCTATCACCACCTCACGGAGAAGAAGGTTCTGCTGAACCACCCTTCCCGGTCCGTCCTTTGTCAAAACATCGGATCCACGAGGGGGGAGCATTTTCCGGGACTCTTTATATCCAGAATATTCATACCGAAGGCAACAGAGCAACTTCCCACATCGGCCGGTAATTTTCGTGGGATCGGCCGTATGTTTCTGGACCTTGGCCATATCCATCGTAATGCCACCCAGATCTTTCAGATGGCTCCGACAACAGAGTTCCTGTCCACAATGGCCAACATCCCCGACCAGGCGAGCCTGGTCTCGAGCCCCAATCTGCTTCAGTTCAATCCGAGTCCGGTATTCCCCGGCAAGTCGTCGAACCAGTTCACGGAAATCAACGCGCGTCTCACTCGCAAAGTAAAAGATAATCCGTTCACTTCCAAGAATGTGATCTACTTCAAGAAGCTTCATGGGAAGTTGGAGATCTTTTATCTGCTCTTTGAAAAAGCCGATCTCCCTGGGGTGATTTTCCTTCTCCAAGGTTTGGGCCGTCTTGTGATCCTCTTCATTTACCCGACGGAGAACGGTTCCCATCGCTTCCGTCGACATATCCTCCGGAATCGGTTGGAACGACGTAAGAAGTTCTGCCACTTCGCGACCGCGTTCCGTTCGGACAACACACTTTTGCCGCTTGCGCAGATCATCCCTGTCCCGCTTGAACTTCCCGATGAGGAGCATTTTTCCATATCGACATGTGGCATAATACGCCATCTTTATATCTCCGATCCCTTCTCTGCGGCGATCAACCGGACTTCTTTCTCCAGTTCATCCACCATCTCTTCTTCCCGAACACGACGCAGGAACTTGCCCTTTCGAAAGAGCATCCCCTTTCCCCGTTCTCCCGCAATCCCGACATCCGCCTCAGCGGCTTCCCCCGGACCGTTTACGGCACAACCGAGAACCGAAATCTTCATCGGTACGTGCACGTCCTTTACCCGGTCCTTCACTTCGTTGACCACCTTCTCCAGGTCGATCGCGATGCGTCCGCAAGCGGGACACGATATAATCTCCGGCTCCCGAATCCTTCGACCGGTCGCCTTGAGAATATCGAATCCGGCCTCGACCTCGAGAACCTTGTCTCCTGTAAGCGAAATGCGGATCGTATCTCCGATTCCCTGACGAAGAAGCGCCCCGATCCCGATCGCACTTTTGATCGTGCCATATTCCGGAAGCCCCGCTTCTGTAATCCCCAAGTGGAGGGGATAGTCCGCCTGTGCGGAAAATTTTTCGTACGCTTCGATACACTGTTCCATATTGGTCGACTTGATCGAAACGATCATATTTTGAAATCCAACGCTCTCCAGAAATTCACAGTGGCGAAGAGCACTTTCGACCATCGCGTCCGCGGTCGCCCACCCGTATTTATCGAGAAGATCCTTCTCGACCGAACCGGAATTGACCCCGACGCGCATCGGAATCCCACGATCGCGTGCCTTGTCCGCAACGAGCTTTACCCTCTCCCGCCCCACCGTATCGAAGGTTCCGGAAAGCCCTGCAATGTTTCCTGGATTGAGCCGAACCTTGTCGACCCCCTGATCGATCGCTTCGAGGGCGAAACGGTGATTAAAATGGATATCCGCGACCAGGGGAACCTCTCCGACCATCTTCTTCACTTCCCCGAGCGCCTGTGCATCCGCAATATCAAAAACCGCCACCCGGATCAATTCACATCCCGCATCCAGAAGGGTCCCAATCTGCGCACGGGTCGAACCAAGATCAGATGTTTTCGTCGTCGTAAGAGACTGGACGCGAATCGGTTGATCGCCTCCGATGATCAGATTCCCAACCGGTACTTCTCTTGTTTTCCGACGTGGAACGGTCACAAATTCCTCCACGCCGCGTGGGATGGGATGAAAGCTAGTGGGTCGGCCGTTGCATTACGATGATATAGGCTCCGGGCAAAAAGGCTCCCGCCTGTTCGCACGAGGAGGTTCTCCACCCCTGGAGCTCCTTCTGGAGCACAAATTCCTTCATTTCATCATACTGCATAGGACCAAAAACCTGGGTTTCCAGGTCGGCCGTCGATTGCTTCCATTCCGCCACGCGGGGCTCCGATTCACTCTCAAAAAGGGCACAGCCACTGACAGCAACGCAAAAGATGCCCAAGAAGAGATATGAAAATTTCATGGGGGGATTTTAGCCCCCTGGGACCTCTGGAGCAACCAAAAGAAAAGAGCGATTTTCATACTCCTTGACGGCTCCCGCGAGGCCGATACATACTTCAGCAATGGTATTTCTCGCTCGAATAGGACTCTTCCCATCCGTGATATACGCCAGCGTAATGAGAAACGGTGTTTTTCCCATTACCCTGTTCTGAAACGTCCCCGCCTCAATCCCCACGATAAAATCGGCCTCCCCTCCTGCGAAACGAGCACGAGAACGCGCTCCCCGAGCAATTTCACGGAGGGAGGAAGGATGTTCCGAAACGGTGCTCGTAACCGAAATGGGAATGACCCGAGCCTTTGGCCAGAAAAGACGGAACGCTTTTTGAGTCGCGCGAATTTTTACGGAATTGGTCGATCCAAGACGGATGATCATGCCGAAGCGGCGGTCTGTTCCGCCAATCGTTTCTGAATATATTTCGTCAGGAGAGTCGAGAGTTCAATCGATCCAAACGGAGGCACGATGTAGAAACCGGGTGCATAATCGATCGCCGCATCGATCAACTCCTGGGAAATTCTGATCCCCTCTTCCCGCTGCTTCTCGTCCGGGGTCGAGCGCATCCGTTCAATGACCGATTCCGGAATGGTGATTCCCGGAACTTCGTGTGCGAGGAACTCGGCATTTTTGGCGCTCACCAAAGGACAGACGCCAAAAAAGACCGGGAAGTCGCCCACCCCGGCACGAAGGCTTTCATACATTGCCGGAATCTTCTCGATGTCATAACACGGTTGCGGAAGGGCATAATGGGCTCCCGCATCGACCTTCTTCTTCAGGCGACGCACCTGTCTTTCGACATCCTTCACATTCGGATTAAAGGCGACCCCAATACTGAAGTTGGTCGCTTTCTGAATAGAGTTTCCCGAATAACTTTTCCCGCCGTTCATCTTTGCAATGAGTTCAATGAGACCAAACGAGTTTAAGTCGTATACGCTTGTAGCGCCGGGTTGATCCCCCACCTTCGCTGGGTCACCAGTAATCGGAAGAAGAGATTCAATCCCAAGGGCGGCCGCCTCGAGAATCGTCGATTGAAGACCAATCAGATTTCGATCCCGACAGGAAATATGAAGAATCGTCGGAACCCCTTCCCGTTCGAGGAAATGGGCAAGAGCCAGGTGACCCATCCTCATCACCGCGAGAGGATTGTCTCCGACCGTAATGGCATCAACGCCCAGTTTGTGAAGCTTTTTCGCGCCCTTGACGAGCTTTTCAAATTTCAGTCCACGAGGAGGATCGAGTTCCACGACAATCGGCTTCTTATCCCGAATCTTGTCGAGGAACCCTTTTGACCGTGGTTTTTCAGGAGAAGACGATTTCTTCGACACGATGGTATCGGGCTTGAAGGAAATAATTCGGGGGCGGGGACGACCGCCCTGTAACCGGTCGGCCACAGCCCGGATATGTTCCGGCCCGGTTCCGCAACATCCCCCAACAAGGTTCGCTCCGGAATTGACCATCTTCAGGGCGATCTCGGCGAAATAGTCAGGGGTCGTCAGGTACATGTACCGGCCATCCCGATATTCCGGCATGCCGGCATTGGGAAAGGCGGAGAGGTTCGCTTTTGTCGACACCCCCATGCGTTCGATCACCTTGGCGGTCCAGTGAGGGGTCGTGCAGTTCGCCCCAATGATATCCGCTCCGGCCGCTTCCAATGCCTTGACCGCCTTTTGTGGGCCGACCCCGAAGGGGGTCTTCATCTTGAAAACAAATGCCATCAGACACGAACAGGGGAGTTTTGTTTCCTCTTTGACCGCACGCAGAGCGATCTTCAATTCATCGAGATCCGTAAAGGTTTCGAGGCTGATCGCATCGCACCCCCCCTCCCCGAGAGCCTTTGCCTGTTCGGAAAAGACATCAAATTTCTCGTCGGAAGAGAGCTCTTCTTCTTCGTGTTTTACTCCGGTGATCGGCCCGATTGATCCGACAACAAAACGGTCTGCCCCCGCCACTTCCCGGGCAATCCGGGCCCCCGATAAATTAATCTCATGTACTTTCGATTCAAGTTGATGCTGTTTGAGGCGAAGACGATTGGCGGTAAAAGTGTTGGTCAGGAGCATATCCGCCCCCGCATCCACATATTCGCGATGAATGACTTTAATAAGATGAGGCTTCGTCAGATTTAATTCATCATAACAGTGGCCGAGAGGAACCCCTTTCCCATAGATCTGAGTTCCGAGCGCACCATCCCCAATCAAGATCCGATCTTGAAGCGCTCTGAGAAATTCTGACATGATCCCCCTCTTTCCCCGGATTACGCCCTATCGAGAACGGCCTTGACGACTTTCTCCGCCCCGGTTGCCACCTCTGAAATCCGTGTGGCAAGCATGTAACACGCATTGGTCACAATCTTGTTCTGCTCATCAATAACAATATCCGATACCGAACTGGAAACATGCTTTGCTCCCATCGCTTCCAGTGCCGACGCAGTCCCCTCATCCGAACCAATCGTAATCTCAGGCTTATAATCAGAACCAAAGACCGCCGCAATGATCGCCGGAGCAATACAGAGCGCCCCGATTGGTTTTCCCGCCTGGTTCATATTCCGAAGAAGGCGAACGAGATCAGGATCGACCGAACAATCTTTTCCCTCTACGGCAAAACTGGAAAGGTTCTTGGCCGCCCCAAAGCCTCCCGGAAGAATGACCGCATCGAGTTCATCCGCTTCGAGAGATCCCAGATTGCGCACATTTCCCCGGGCAATCCGGGCAGACTCGACAAGAACATTTCTCGTCTGTTTCATGGGCGCACCCGCCTGATGATCGATCACATCCCGCTGATCCTTGTCCGGCGCGGCAAAGATGATCTCGGCACCGGCACGGTCGAGAGCCACCATCGTGCAGACCGCTTCATGAATTTCAGAGCCGTCATTCACACCCGACCCCGCCAGGATCACACCAACCTTTTTACCCACGACTCCCTCCTATTTTTTCTTCTTGGACCCAAATCCCCGGAACATCTGGGACTGAATCTCCTTCATCAACGCCTTCTTTGCATCTTCCGGAAGCCCCTTGTACATTTCCATCATAAACCGGAAGACTTCCTGCTTCTGGTCCTGGGGCATCCGCTTCCATTCCCGGGAAAGAGTTTCCATCGTACTTTTCATCCACCGAGTGCGCCATTGGGTGAACTTCTCCTTCAGGTAGGGGCAACATTTCCCGTTGCGATGGCGCTTTTCGAGAGCTTCCCGTCCCTTTTCCAGGAATTCTTGAGCCGCCGCCCGGCGTTTTTCAGGGGGAAGGATCTCCAGAACATGAAGAACCGATTCCCTCGCCTGCGCCTTCATCTCTTGTAATCGGGCCACGAGACGATCCTGTAGATCATCCCCAGAGCTAAAGAGAGCCAGTATCAGGGTCAATTTCAACATCATCTTCTCCTCGATTTAGGAAGGCGAAGATTATAGCAGGGAGAATGTGGCGTCTCAACAGCAAAGGCAGGAGCTTATTGCCACCGGGGCGGTTTTCGACGCATATCGGATTGCCTCTTCCCCCGACATTCCCGGACAAAACGATGCCATTTTGTCCAATGGAGGGAACCATCCTCGCTCTCCATGGAGAGGAGAACAGTGGCGGAAACACACCGATGTTTTCGGAAATGGTTCCGAACCCGGTCTTTCATGGTGATCGTAAAATCGGAAAGAAGACTCGGAAAAACATCCCCTCGATCTTCCGGGGCCATCGATTTTAAGCGGTCAAAATCGGCAGATCGTTCATTCTGAAGCCAGGAGAAGAAGAGCATCCGGGGGAACCCCTTCATCTTCCGGCGTTCTTCCTTCGAAAAGGAATGATTCAGTTGAGAGACCAGTCCCCGGTAGAGATCCCGCTCCTCGGGGGAAAGTCGATGAGCCCTGTCCCGAATCTTTTTCTGATCTTCCCGGGAGAATTCCCGAAATTTACGAAGGTTGTCCTTGAGGCGGATCTTCTCTCCTTCGGGGAGTTTCTTGATCTTCCGGACCAGTTTCAGCAGTCGCTCCCGTTCTTCGGGAGACATCTTCCGAATCCGTTCCAGCCGTTCTGTATTCACAGACACATCCTGAGCGATCCCGGAAAGACCGAGAAGCCCAAGACAAAAAACGGAAAGGAAGAGGCGACTCATTTCTCCTCTCCTCCAGACGGGAAGAAGATCTGCCCGCCCTCGGTTTCGGCCTTGTCGATCAGGACTTCCAGGGCCTGGACCACGTCATAGTTTTCCGCCACATCCAGATATTCGAGAAGTTCTCTCTCTTCCGCGGTCACTAGAGCGGTCGGATCCACGCCAGGGGAATCGGTTGCGTTGGGACGAAGGACAAAGACAAAGGCGAGAAGCACGGCAGCCGCGGTGGCAAGAAAACCACCCGCTACTTTCCAGCCAAAAGGAATTCCGAGACGGGATTTGATCCGAGCCAGGAAGTGGGGGGAAGGGGGAATCTCAGGATATTTCAGAAGAAGATCCCACGTCCCCTTTACTTGAGCGGCCGTTTCCTGGCAGGCCGAACAGACCTCCAGATGGGCCTCTAACTCCACACGAGTCGCTTGATCAAGCTGACCGTCCAGAGCCTCACTGATCTCTTTGTGTCTCTCTCGGCAATTCATAAACCCGCTCCTTGTTCATCGACCATGTAACCCCTCACAGGTCCGGGAGTTGCGGGGAAAAATGGAAAAATCGAAGGGAGAGGTCAGGAAGTCCACTTCCCTGTACAATCCCAATCGCTGCAATTTTCTGCGTATTGCCAGCAGGAACGGTGCTGTTGTCGGTCGCATTTTGGACATGGCTCGGCATCCTCTTCCATCCCCATCCCACAGATAGGACAGATCCGGATCCCCGAATCGGCATTCGTATCCCCTTTTGATAGAGAAGGCCATTCGAGAAGATGTTCCGACAAACAGAACGAGTGCCATAAAAATTTTACCATCCGATGGCGATTATAGGTCGGTTTCAGAAGCGTTATTCGACCTGAGGTTCCCCCCATACTGATTCCAAAAGCGGTATCCCGACGAAACAGGGCCAACCCTCGCACCAATTCCGGCAACTTGGACCGGAGAAAACTCTCGGAAAACGAATCCTCGATTGATTTGAGCACGAAATGGTGATCAAAGTCTTTGTCTCCCGTTTCGATTGATTTCCCGCTCCATACGTTGATATGTACGCCTCCCCTTCCCTTCGGTCGGATCGCAAAGGTGGGAACCTTATGGTCAAACTGAAATTCGATCAGCAGACGAGAGACGTCCCATTGAAGCCTCGCTCTCCCGCTTTTCATGGTGACTCGATACCAGGAAGAAGAAAAGCCCCTGGGAGACAGTTCCATTCCCTGAATTCTTTCCGCAACCGTTTTCAGAAGGGAGAAAGGGAAATCGGTTCTCGACCGAAACCGATACATGAAAACGAGGACCATCAGAACACCCGCCAATATTCCCGCGGTGCGAATCCAAATTGCCGGACTACTGAAATCTGGATTATGGTAGTCGATGTTGAGCCTCCCTACTCAGGCTTAGTAAATCGCCCAGTTATCACACGGCGTAAAGCCGGCACGGGAGTAGAGTTCAAAGGCAGGCCGGGAGATCTCCGGAATCGTCAGGACATCGCAGGTCGAGGCTTTCTTTTTGCGAAACCAATCTATGGCCGCCGCAACAAGGGCACGCCCGAGCCCCTTCCCCTGATATTCATCCATCACCATCGCTTCATAGATGGCATACCGGGAGGGCTCAATCTCTTTCAGGGGGAACCAGGAAAGAACCGCCACCGTTTTCCCATGAGAGAGAACCACCGCACAGGTAAATTCGCCCCCATTATCGTACCGTTGGGCCACCCCATAGGTCACCCCAAGATCTGGGTAGTAGTCATCCACGATCTTCAGATCAAATCCGGAAGGAACCGATCCCTCATACTCCGCATGACGCACATCGAGTTCCATCTGTACCGCTTTGAAACGGGGAGCAAAACCCTTCCGGGCGAGGAATTTCTTCGTCCCCGAATCCGCCCACAAAACACTGATTCCCTCCGGCGTTCCCCAGAACGGAGTGAACGGCCCTTCACTGTTGCCATAGAAGGGATTGATACATTGCCCATCCACGACCAGTTGCCGCCCTCGGGCGCCGCCCTGAACGCGTTCGCACCGCCGCACGTCGCCGGCTGCAGGAACGCGGGCGCAAAGTCGCCGCAGTGGCCCTTGACGACGGAACCGCTTTGCCCGGTGCATAGGTACGGCTCCGAGACGCATCCGCCAGCGCCATTCGCGCACGCCGAGGTGCCGCATTGGCC
>PVBE010808144.1_pt1 | contig 21046 bp, 11 predicted proteins | sample 1631181 | NCBI WGS metagenome assembly PVBE01 (sample SAMN08397723, study PRJNA350692) | Marine metagenome, whole genome shotgun sequencing project. | isolation source: water | place: Pacific Ocean | collected 2012-04 | reverse complement strand
GCCGTCGCCGTCGTTGTCCCGTCCGTCGTTACAGGCGTCGTCGGACCCCTCGATCTGGTCGCAGACGGTGACTGCCGGGCTACCCGAGCAGTGCCGATCCTCGCAGTCCACCTGGCCGTCGCCGTCGTCGTCGACCCCATTGCCGCATCGCTCGTCAGTCGCCTCGTGCGCATGCGGATCAGGCGAACCAGACATGGCGCCCATGGCCCCGTCCTCGACCTGTGGCCGCGCGTCCGCGGTCTCGACATCTTCGCCGATGGCCCCGTCCACGGGCGAGCGCGCCGCGTCGGCGACCGGCGTGCGCCCGATGTCGGCGGTCGGCGGCGTGGCGTCCAGTGGCCCGTCGGTCTCCCACGACGCGTCCTGCCCGCTTCCGGGGAGGATCACGCGGCCTTCGTCGTCAGACGCGGGCGTGCACGCGGTGGTCAACACGAGGCAAGAGAGGAACGCGGCGCGAAGCATCGCCGAGGGTAACAGGGCCGGGCCCTCGAGCGTCATCGTCGGCCTGCTCCACTCGGGGCGCGAGGGCGCGCCCGCAAGCGACCGCCCTCATCAAGCCGACCCGACGGACCGCCATTGTGGGATGAGAGCTGGCTGGCGGTTGGCGTCAGTGAGCTTCGGCCCAGCTCTGACCGGTCCCGAGATCGACCTTCAGCGGCACCGAGAGCTCGTGGCAATGCTCCGTCCGCTCGCGGATGAGGGCGCAGGCGACGTCGAGCTCGTCGGGCCGGCGCGGCCAGCAAGGGTGCCCAGCAAGGGTGCCAGCAAGGGTGCCAGCAAGTGCGCCTCGCTTCGCCTGCTGGCGCCACTTCGTGAGATGGGACGAGTAGAGCCCCTCTCGCCGCAGCAATGCCCCGATCTCGCCGGGGGCCCTGCACTCCGCCACCTCATCGAGGATCCGCTTCTTGTACTTCGCGCTGAACCGTCGTCGTGACGCCTGCGCTTTCACTTCCGTGGGGGGGCTCATCGTCCCCGATTTCACCACGTCTTCCATGCTCCGAAAACCAGCCTCGCCCTTCGGGGTTGCTACACTAATCTTTCCAGGATCACCGTCTCAGCTACGTTGGCACAGAGGGGTTCCGGCAGTCCGCCGCCAGCGTCCGCGGGCCACCGGCGTCGCCTTCGATCTCGACGTCGCTGTCGACGCCCGCCGCGCCACCGCCAAAACGCATCACGTAGCTGCCGATGTGCGGCGGCGCCACGGGGGTCTCCACGGTGTCAGGCTCGGTCAGCTCGAGCAGGAAGCGAAGCGCCAGATCCGGATCCCCGGGGGGCGCCGGCTCCTCCGGATCATCGGAGGGCGGCTCCCGAGGGGCACTCCGGAGGTCGACGACGCGCACCATGTGGCGCCGCGTGCGGTCGAAGTGCTCGACCCAGACGCCGTTAGCGGCGCCCGCGGGCGGCGGCAGCGGCGGCGCGCCAGCTGACATCGCGCCGACGCAGGCACTCGACCACAGCCAGACCGTCAGCAGCGCGGCGCTCGCCGGGTACAACTGGCTCGCGAGGGGTCGTCGGCTCACTCAGGTGGCGTACCGCCGCGCGGCGGCCACCGTCAAACGTCCAGATGCGTCCGACCGATGGGGATGGTGGGTGAGGCGATGCGAGGAGCGAAGCGACAAGCGAGCGCCGAGCACCACCCCCAAGGCATCGACCGAGCGCGCGACATTCTGCGCAACACGTCCCGCCGTTGACCGAAGAGCTCTACAGAAGCACCCGACCGAGGTCACCGCCGTGGCGAGGATGCTGCGCTACCAGCCCGACGAGTGGATGGTCCACTTCGTCACCGTGCGCTGCCTGCACGGACGCTACCTGCTGCGCCCCTCGGGCAGGGTGCGCTCGCTGTCGGTCGGCGTGCTCGAGCGCGCTGCACAGCACACCGGCTGCAAGCTGCATGCAGCCGTGCAGCTCAGCAATCATATGCACCTGCTCGTCTCCAGCCGCACCGCCGCCCACCTCGCCGACTACATGCAATTCGTCGACGGCAACGTCGCTCGCGAGGTCGGCAAGCTCCACCGCTGGCGCGGCAAGTTCTGGCACCGCCGCTACAACGCCGCCCTCTGCCTCGACGAGGCCGCCCAGATTGACCGCCTCGCGTATCTACTCTCGCATGGGCCAAAAGAGAGCCTGGTTCGCTGCGCCCGGTCGTGGCCTGGGCTCCACACCTTCGCGGCGACCTGCGAGGGGCGGAAGCTACATGGCGTCTGGGTCGACCGCACCGCGCTGTTCGACGCGGCGCAACGCGGCGATGACGTCGATGAGAGCGAGTTCTCCACCCCGTGCACGCTCACCCTGCACAAGCTGCCCTGCTGGAGACACCTCGACGACCGCACCTACGCCGCCGAGGTCCGCCGCGTCTACGCCGAGCGCGTCGCCGAGTACCGACCCGACCACGACGCCCCCGTGCTCGGCGTCAAGGCCGTCCTGCGCCGGAACCCCCACGATGCGCCGCTGCGCTCCGACCATAGCCCGGCGCCGCTATGCCACGCGGCCACCCGCGCCGCTCGCGACGAGTTCCGAAACCACTACCACGAGTTCGTCGGCGCCTACCGAGACGCCCTCGCCAGACTACGACGCCGCGTGAAGCAGTGCGGACTCCCGACCGCTGGCGTTCCGCCCGGCGGCCTACGTCCGGTTCCCACATGAACGAGCGCGCCAGCGGCGCCTCTCGAACTCGACCCACCCAACGCGCGTAGCCGCGAACGCCGGGCGTACGTCCTCACGGCGCCCCCGGCACCCCGATTCTCGTCTTCTCGCCACCTCCACCGCCTCGCGGTCGTCGGCAGCAGCCGCGCTCCCCGTTCGGTGCCCTGAATCCGGCTGCAATCACGACCTCGCCCGCGCAGAGTTCAGGTCCCCTCGCGATTTGGGTGGCACCTGCTCCGGCACCGCTCCGCGCGGGTCTCCCGCGCGGGCGACGAGGCGTAGCCACCACGGCACCAGCCACAAGAGGAGCAACACCACACTGAACGCCGATGTGCGATGGCCGCCTCCATGAGCACAGCCACCTTCGAACGTGCTCACCCGCTCCGACGCAGGGGCATCCGCGCCTCCATCGGTCGAGTCTGCTCCCGGCGGCGCGTCAGAGCCACCGTCCGACGCATCTTGCCGAGCCGCGTCTCCTCGCGCTGCGTCGACGGAGCCCACGTCCGCGCCTACATCCCCTGGCGCCGCGTCGACAACGCCCACGCCCGCGTCCGACGTCGCGTCCGCGGCGATCGACGCATCGTTGGCGCCTCGCACCGTCTCGTAGGTCACCTTCACGCGAAATGCGTCGACCCAAACGTCGGAGTCGTTGCGACCACCGGGATGCGAATGCAGCGCGATCCGAGCCTGCAGCTGATTGAGCTCGAACCAGCTCCAATCGAGGTTCAACTCTGTGATGTCGACCGTATCCCAGGCCCACTCTGCGTGGTGCCACGAAAGGGGGAGGTGCCCGGCCGCCGACAGCGACACCAGCACATCGTAGGCGCCCGAGTCATACTGGGTCCTACCCCTGCTGGCCAGCTCCACCCTCGTGATCTCTTCCTCCGCCGGGGGATTGCAGAAATCCCAGCCGCCGGCCAACAGCTCCTCGCCCTCATCCAGATTTGGGCTGTGGGCGCCCTCACCGTCGGGCGCCCCAATCGCGAGCGGAGGCCGCTCCCAGCCGCCGCCGCTCACCGCTGCTGCGAACCTGGTCGCGGTGTGCGTCCCCGGGGCCGGGGCCTCCCCCTCACACGCCGTCACCCACTGGTCTGGATCGCCGTCGCACTCGAGCAGGGAGAAGCGAACCGCGTTGGCGGCGTCCGACGCGTCGTCATCAGTGCCGTCCAACACAACGGTGCAGCCGCCGAAGCCCGCTCGACAGAAGTAGTCGTCCATGCCCAGCTGCTGCCAGCCGCTGGCGCCATCACCGTTTTGGTCGATCACCCGATGGTGGGCCATCCCGTCTCCGTCGTGGACGAAGTGATCCGCGTCGCGGGTCCGGTTGCCGGTCATGCGATACCACACGGCGATGCGGTAGCGCCCATCGCAGGGCAACTGCGCCTTCCAGGTAGCGGTGCCACGTCTGTCCGAGCCACCGACCGTGCTGGACAGGTAGTGTTGGCTGTTGTCCTCGGCGCTGTAGCCCGTACCCAAGGTGCCTCGGGTGGTCCAGTCGTCCCCCGTCAGCGTGAACCCGGGCGCGCCCTGTTGGTCATCCACGATGATGTGCGAGACAATCTGGGCCTGAACCGGTGACGCGAGCTGCAGTACGCTCAGGATCACCCACCCAAGCATCAATATGACCACTCGTGCCATGCTACTCATTACCCGTCAGAGTACTCCCCTGCGCTCCGGCCGGCAAGCCGTCAGGCGCCAAGGGCGGCCATGCCCAGGATGCGGGATGCGAGGTTCTTGCAGCGGACCCAAGGGAGGATGAGGAAGCGGGCGTTGTTGGTGACGAGGTGGAGGCGCCTTTGTCGCTGCTCGGCGGTCCAGCCGATGAAGAGGTCCCGGGGTTGGGTCTTCCATGCGGCAGCCCCGAAGCCGAGCAGGGCGACAATGTGTTCGTTGGCCCGCACGAAGTACCGCAGCTGGGCGCCAGGAAGCGGCTGGTAGCCCAGGTAGTGGTAGCGTTCGAGGTACTCGTTGTGCAGGTGGGAGTCGTGGTGCTCTGTCACGAGCTGCAGGTGGAGTTCTCCGAGTTCCTTGGGCGATGCAGCCTGAAGCAGAGGGTCGGGCTCGGCCAGCAGGGTGCGGCGGAGGTACGGCTTGCCGTTGTTGTTGCCGTTGCGCGGCGGCGGCAGCTGCAGCAAGCCCTCGTCTTGCATGCGCAGCATGGCGACGCGACAGCTCATGTCCAAGCCTGTGAAGTGTGCTACGCTGCGATAGACACCGACACGTAGGGTAATGTCGCACAATCGACATTATGTCAAGTTAAGCATGCTCATGGGGCCTTTGAAGTCCCTATGAGCTCCCTATGAGCTTTGCATTCGGTTCTCGTCGATAGGAGACAAACAAGAGATCATCGTCGACCACTCGGTCATAACAGTTTACATCAAGGCTCATCCTTGGAGGGGGACTCAGTGAAATCTCAAATCTTCTTTGTGGCTTTGGGGCTCACTTCGCTTTTCATTTTGACATCAGGCGTAGCTGAAACCGCAATTGCCGAATCGGGTCAGGATGTCGATGATGTTGTGCAACATGTATTCGGGGGCGAAGTCCGTATCGAACGTGAGGCAGACGCTGCGCAGGCCATGCCAGTTTGCCAACTCCGTTAGAAAGCTCTGTTCCGGCCCAAGAGTCACGCGTCTCACTCGTCGGGGTCCGAACGGAGATGAGTGTATGTGTCTCCCACGCCGTTCTTGTCGTACCAGGCGATGAGCTCGTCTAATCCGGATTGGAGCTCGACGTGTGGCTCCCAATCGAAAGCCCGCTTGGTTTCAGATGAATCGAGCAGCAAGGAGGCCACATCGTCTTCATTTGGATCCAATTCTCTGGCGTCCGGTGGGGCGTCGGGACACACGCGTAGCGCAACAGTGTCGTAGATTTCCCGAATGCTGGTTTCTTTGCCGGCCGAGACGTTGAAACATCCGCTGATGTTTGGCCGCTCAAAGACAGCATCGACGAGCCGCAAGAAATCAGTGATCTCGACAAAATCACGAGTGGTCCGAACCACCGTGCATGGTTGGCCGGCTTTGAGGCGTTTGTAAAAGGCAGGCATCGGGCCCGAGTAGTGTCGGGGTCCGTAGATGTTGGCCAACCGGAGTGACACGTACGATAGGTTGCTGGCTCTCACATACTGCTCGCCCGCGGTCTTGGTGATGGCGTAGCTAGAGATGGGCGCCAGCGGGTGGCTCACTGGTATCGGACGCTCGCGTGCCCGCCCGTAACACAAGGCCGTTTGCAGATAGACGAAGCGTTCGGTGTTGTGCCGCTCGCTGGCTCGGACCACGTTGGCCGTGCCCAGTACGTTGGTGCGAACATCTTCTTGCCACGCGTTGGGATCTTTGTACGCCGCCGCTGCATGGATTACGTGGGTGGGCCGCAGATCGTCGAACAGGGCGTCAACGGTCTTGGCATCTCCAACCGACCCCTCCTCCACCGTCAGCTGCGGGTGAGTAGCGATCGCATCGCGCCTGCCCGTGGCAAAGTTGTCCAGAAGCGCGACCCTCGTGCCGGATTCGAGAAACCGCTCGGCGATGTTGGATCCCAGAAAGCCGGCTCCGCCCGTGATCAACACCTGCATCAGTTCGTCTCTCTACCTCTCAACAAGCTCGCCGCTCTCGTTTTTTCGATGCGGCAGTGGGAACCCGGTATCGCACGACCGATGCGCCTTCACCACTGCTCTGGCGACGCCGCTTCATTTGATTCGGTCAGATCTTGATACCGATTCGACGACGAACGACGCTTGCTCGGCGATTGCTGTCGTGTGGGATGCATCGCGGCACATATCCAGCGCGTCCTCGAGATGTCGAAGACAGCCAGGATGTCCCGTTCCTGCTTCAAGGCTCTGTTCTCGCGTCGCAGCTCCGCCCGCTCCCCGGTGGTCAGGCGTCCAGGCGAGCAGGTCGCCCACGCCGCCGGCACCGGCCAGCGCGTCAAGGCTCACGTCGCCGGTCGGGCGTGGCGTTCGGAACGGTCGGGTGTTGCGCAACAAGAGCGATGTCGCGCGCTCTTCTCGGGTCAGGGCTCGGAGACCCCGTGCTGGGCGAGGATGGCGTCGAACTGGTCCTGTTGGGTCCAGTCGACGCTGCGGTTGATCTTCCGGATGCCGGCGCCGACCGAATCAGAGGCGGTCACCTTCCGCAGCGTCTTGACGAACCCACGCTGGGTCTCAATCGACTTCAGGATGCGGATGATCGCCTGCTCTTCGATCTCGTCGGAGAGCACCGAAGAGCGTTCGCAGAGCTTGCCGATGACCGCTCCCTTCGCCTCCGGCGACCCCACCCGCAAGAGGGTGTTCGCGCGCCCGGCGATGATGTTCTCGGCGAGCCGTCGGATCTCGTCCTGCGCACCGCTCCAGCTGTCGAAGGCGCGTCCGACGGCCCGGACCTGGTCGGTGACCTCGTCGACGGCCTCGGCGGCCATCCCGATGCACATCAGCGTGAACTGCTCGAAGGCCTTTCGGCCGATCTGCTCGATGTACGCGAAGTCCACGTGCTTCAGCAGCTGGCCGATGAACGTGATCATCTCGTTGACGTCGGCCTCGCCGCGGAAGCCGGCGCCGGCGCCGAGCTTGAGCGCTACGCCCTGCCGAATCTCGAAGAGGCACGTCTTCTTCTTGTCGTCCCAGCCAATCTTGATCATGGCCTGGAGGCCGACGCCCGCGTAGCCCGTCACCTCGCCGCGCAGCCACACGAAGTGCTTCCACCGCCGCGACTCGAGGTTGAACCACTCGACGCGTACGCCGAGCGAGGCGGTGACCGAAGCCCCCGCGAACGCGTTGATGCCGCCGGCGATCCCCAGCTGGAGCGGCACCTTGGTCTCGTTGTCCTTCTTCTCTTCCGCCGCCCCCGCGAACTTCCACTCCGCGATGGCCTCGCCCACCAGCTCGCCGGCGACGCCGACGAAGCCGCTGATCTCGCCAAAGAGGCCGAGGCGGACCTTGAAGTCGACGCCAGGCGTCTTGATCGGCAGCGGCAGCGTCCATCCGTCGGCGGTCGGGAGCCAGTAGCCGAGGTCGACCTTGCCCTCGGCAAGGCTCAGCTGACCGGCCGCGCGGCTTTCGATGCGGACCTCGCCGCGGGCCGGGTCGAAGATGAACTCAGCGGCCTTCGCCTCGTACGCGTAGCGCCCGAAACGCGCCTCCCAACTCCCCTCGAACCGCGGGTTTCCGGGCGCCGGTGACCACTTTCCCTGGTGGTTCTTCCGAAAGAAGCGCGGGAACTTCTCGCCGATTTTGTCGAGCATCCACAGCGGAAGGGTGCCCGGGTTCGCCATGAGCACCCGTGACCAGCTCGGGTCGCTCGAGTCGATCATGTCGAAGAGGCTGCCCGACCCCTTGGCCTCGATGCCGGAGGACCACTTGAACTCCATGTTCCGGCGGCCCTTGGCGATCTCCTCCTTCTCGTCGTCCGCGATCGTCGTCGTCGCGTCCTTGATCGTCGTCCGCTTGATGCGGCCCTTGAACTTGCTCTCGAGCAAGCTCTGCCCCTTGCTCGGGGCGTAGATGAACTCCTTGGTCTCCATCGCCACGAACTCGCGAATCGGGGACTTGTCGCCCCTCCACTCCCAGTGCTCGTGGCGCCGCCAGCCGCGGCCCTCCATCATCTCGCGCGTCTTGAACGGCTCGTACGGCCGCGCCTCGACGCCGCAATATGTGTGCAGCTCGTCGACCGCCATCTTCACGGCGTTCTCGCGCTGGTCGGCCGGCTTCTCCTTGGCCGCCTTGATGTCGGCGCGGATGCGGTCGAGGTCCTTCCCCGATTGGCGCATCTTCTCGAGCATCTCGTCGGGGACGCGGTAGAGCAGCCCGCTCTCGGTGTCGTAGAGCAGCGTGAAGTCGTCGGGGTCGCCGCCCGCGGCAGCCTCGGGCCCCGGTGGTCCCTCCTCAAGCACAGCCCCCGGTCCCGCCGCCGCCTGCTCTTCCTCCTCCTTCTTCCGGGCCTGTCTGCGCGCGACCGCCGGCACGGCCGCGAGCACGCTGTCGTCGCCCGTGTCCTTGGCGATCGCCTCGGCCTCCTCGATCTCCTTGGCCTCGGCCTCCTGGGCGTCGATCACGTCGCCGGTGTCGGGCGGCGAGCCCGGTCCCACGATGTAGAAGGTGTGGACCTTGTCCGTCTCGACGGTGACCTGACGCGGCTTGTCGTCCGGGATCACCAGCTTGTCGCCGGGGTAGATGCGGTCTGGGTTGGGCCGCTTCTTCCGGAACGCCTCGTTGGCCGCATGGTAGTAGAGCGTCCGCCAGCTCATCCCGTAGATCTTGGCGATCTTCGACAGCCACTCGCCGCGCTTGATCACGTGGACCTTCAGCGGCGGCGCCTGTCCGCCCGCGTCGCGCCACGGTTGCTCGAGCTTCGGGAAGGTGACGGTGCACTCGCCGGGCACCACCTTGGTGAAATGGGCTTTGCCCTCGACGTCGAGCTCGCCGGTGCGGGTCGCGCCGCCCTCCATCGCCACCGAGTAGCGCTCGCCCGCCCGGGGCGAGTTGTCTGCGTTGAGCAGCACGATCCCGAACTTGGACGCCTTCGGGATCCGGACCAGCGGCGGCCGCGGGATCTTCACCTCGTCGCCGGGGTGGATCAGGTTCGGGTTCGGCCGCTTCTCGCGAAGCTCCTCGTTGAGCGGGTGGTTGTAGATCTTCCGCCACGCCGCGAAGCCCATCCCGTACAGCGCCGCGATCTTCGAGAGCGACTCGCCACTCTCGACCACGTGGACGATCGGCTCCTGCGCGGCTGCGGCCGCGGCGGCCTCGGCGGCGGCATCTGGCACCAGCACGGCTCCGGCGGCGCTCGCTGAGTTTGCGAGCCCCTGGCCCTGCTCGCCCGCCAGGTTGCGGAACTCCTCGCCGAGCTCCGGTTGCGGGAGGTCCTCGCCCACATCCCCGGCGCCGTCCAGCTGGCCGCCGACCTGCGTCGCCTTCGCGGCGATGCTCTCCCCCGCGTCGCTCGCGACGTCGCGCATCTTCGGGCCGAGCTCGGTCTCGGTGGGATTGAAGCCGCCCGCCGCCTTGGCGCTGAGCAGGATCGAGTTTGCCGGGCCCGTGGCCTCCGCCACTGCCGCGCCGCTGCTGTTGCCGACCTGGTCGATCGCCTCCCCGACCTTCGTCTCGTCCTCGCCCGCCATGCCCACGAAACGCAGCAGATCGAGGGTGACCTTGTAGATTCGGGTGCGCAGCTCGATGCAGGACGACTCGCGGTCCGCGACGCGGATGTACTCCGGCGGGATGATCGGCTCGGGCTTGGTGTCCTCGAATTCCGGCTCTTCGTCCTCGCCCAACGGCGTCGGCGGCGTCTCACTCTCGATCGTCGCGCCCTCGCCGGCCACCAGGTCCGGCGCCACCGTCGGGGGCAGGTCCTGCTTGGTCGCGGCGACGCACGCCCGCACCAGCCGGCGGGCGATCTCGTGCAGCACCTGCTCGTTGTTGAGCTTGGAGACGAGCATCACCCCGCACTCGTCCTGGAGCACGCGGCGCAGCACGTCGATGTTCTCGGGCTCGTGCAGGAACTGCTTGAGGAACAGCTCCGCCTGAGACGTGCTGTAGAAATGCGTCAGCTCTTCTTCGTCGAAGAGCCGCACCGTTTCGCTGTGTCCAGAGAGGTCCGCGCGCACCGTAGATTTCTAGCATAAGTGGGGCCGCGCGCGCGCCTGACGGGCATCGAATCGTCGGCTGTCTTGGACTCCGTCCACCCGCTAGGTGAATAATCTCCTGAGTGAAACGTGGCCTGGAGGCACCGGTGCATCGACTCACCGGGCTGTTGGGGGTGGCCGCGTCGTCGCTGTTGCTGGCCGTATGTGGCTGGTCGTGCGGGACGACGCCCCCGGAGACCAAGACCGAAGCGCAAGCGCCGCTGAGGGCAGCAGGCGACCGCGACACGTTCGAATGCCCCCGCGACCGAAAGCTCGACCCGGACGAGGCACAGCGCTTCTCGAGTCAGGCCATGCCGATGGTCTGGGAGGCGCTCGAGCGCGCTGAGCACCGGCCTTGCTGGGGGAGTGCGATCGCCGTCCTCGGCTTCGCGGGCGGCTCCGAGTCCTTCGCGCGCATCCAGGCGTTCATCGAAGCGCGCGCCCCGCTCTTCGCGATGAGCGAGGACGTCGTCGTCGTGCAGCGCGCATTCATGGCGCTCGGCCACCTGGTCCACGAGGCGAAGCACGAGCGCAGCGCCGAGCAGGCCCTCGTCTACCTCGTCGAGGCCTCCGACCCGCTCAACTGGGTCAAGCGCTCGATCGACTGGAAGCTCGACGCCGTCATCCGCCGCGAGCTCATCCGCACGATGACGATCGGCGCCGTCAGCGCCCTCGCGATCACGGGCCGCGACTCGGCCCGCGACCGCCTCACGGTCATGGCCGCCGACTCCGCCGAGCGCCGCGCCACCGCATTCAAATTCCACGTCCTGTCGAAGGGGCAGGACACGGTGGAGGATCTCGTCAATCTGCACGTGATCCCCCCGGGTCGCGTCGTCTTCGCGATGAACACGGTCCTCACCACGCTCAAGACATCCGACGACAAGCCGATGCGAGTGTTCGTGGAGCGCGTCCGCAACCAGGCCCTGCGCACGTGGGACGAGGAGCAGCGTTGGCTCGCCGCCCGCCGCGGTGAGCAGGGCTACCTCCGCGCCATCCGTGCCGCCAACGAGATCGCCGACGCCCGCCTCAACGGGTTCCACGGTCAGCTCGAGAGCCTGACGCACCTCGTCGACGCCCCCAAGCTGAGGAAGGCCATCGAGGAGATCGGCTCCATCGTCTTCCCCGACGGCCCGCACGCCGTCGTCAGCGCCGAACACCCCGAGCAGGTCGGCTACGTGCTGGGCGCGATGGATCGCCTCAAGGCCGAGCACCCGAAGAACCTCGGGCGCCTGAAGCTGAAGAACCACGTCGACACCGTCGTCGAGGCTCACCTCGAGTTGCAGCGCGCCCTCGAGTCAGGGACGCGCGGCGCGGGCTTCGAGTCGGTCATCAGCGCCCGGGCCGCGCTCCAGCGCGTTCTGCGCGTGCTCGTCGCGCGCTCCGTTTCGAAGTACCCCGGTTGGAACGAGGACGATCGGCCGAACCGCATGCGCATCCTCAAGCCGCTGCTCGAGCAGAACGACCAGGTCGACAACTACCTCCGCCGCCGCCGCTCGGTGCGCGACGTGAATCCCGAAACGGGCCAGGAGCTGGCGCCCCTCGAAGAGGGTGGCGCGCCGGAGCTCGACCAGGGCCCGAAGATGGGCGACCCATGAGATATCTACGCCTCGCTCTGTGGATTCTGTGTGCCGTCGGGCTTTCCTGCGATGACGCTGGCGGGGGTGGAGCGGGCGTCGACGAGAGGTGCGAGACCAACGACGACTGCGATGGCGGCTTCTGCCTCGCGACCGGTCGTTGCAAGACCATCTGCGAAGAGCCTGGTGCCGCCTGCGAAGACGGTACGATCTGCTTCGCGGCCATGTCGCTCGACGGCGACCCGGTCAACATCTGCTCGAATCGCGGCTGCACGAATCGTGACTGCGCGGCCAACTCCATCTGCGACCTGACCCGACTCCTCTGCATCTGCCGCGCCGGCTTCGAGCCCGTCGACGGGCGCTGCACCATCTGCCACGAGGAGAATCGGATCGAGGATTGCGAGTGGCCCAACCCGGACGCGCCCTGTGCGTGCATCGACCTGGTCGGCCGCGACCTCTCTGGCGCGAACCTCGCGAGCGAGGACCTCGAAGGCGCTCAATACGACGACAGCACGGCGTTCCCCGAGAGCGTCGACCAGACCATGTTGGGCGCCCTCGGTCCCGGTGCGCAGCTGTCCGGTGAGGACCTCTCCGGCCTCGTCGCCCCCGGGGTCAACCTCTCCAACGCCGACCTGAGCCAGGCGAACCTCTCCGGCGCCGACCTCAACAACGCCGACCTCTCCGGCGCGAACCTCGAGGGCGCGAACCTCACCGAGGCCAACCTCTCCGGGGCGAACCTCAAGGACGCGAACCTCAAGGACGCCGACCTGCGCGGCGCCGACCTCTCGGGCGCGAACCTCGACGGCGCGGACCTCTCGGGCGCGAACATCGAGGGCGCAGACCTGAGCAACGCCGAAGGGGATCTGCCCGCGTGGGTCGAGGAGTCGCTCGGCCCCGACGGCAAGGCGCGCGCCGACAACCTCGCCGACGCGATCAAGGAAGAGGGCTTCGAGGATCTCGCGGGCGCCAACCTCGCCGACACCGACTTGCAAGGCACCGACCTCGCCGAGAAGGACATGGCCGGCGCGAACCTCAGCGGCGCCGACGTCTCGCGCTCCGACCTCAGCGGCTCGAACCTCGCGGGTGCCAACCTCGAGGGCGCCAACATGGCGCAGGCGGAGGCGGCCGGCGCGAACCTCGATGGCGCGAACGCCACCAACGCCGAGCTGAGCGGCGCCGACTTCTATGACGAAGAGACCGAGACGGGCGCGAGCTTGATCGGGGCCGTGCTCGACGGGGCGAACCTCACCGGCGCCGATCTGCGAACGGCCGACCTCACCGAAGCCTCGATGGTCGGCAGCTGGGCCGGCGACGGACTCTGCCGCGGCCAGGGCCCCGGGTGCCTCACACCGGAACATCCATGCGCGTCCGGTGAAGGGTGCGTTCAGCCCGCGATGCCGCCGGTGTTGCAGATGGGCGCCGCCATCGCGACGGGCGGCATCTGGACCGGCGCGGACTTCCCGGGCGCCGACATGCCCGGGATCACCCTCGACGGCGCGACGATGACCAACGTCGACCTCCTCGGTGCAAACCTCGCTGGCGTCACGGCGGGCGGGGTCGACTTCCGCTTCACGTTGATGGTCGGGGTCGACCTCACCGACGGCGACCTGCGCGACTCCGACCTGCGCCGCGCCGCGCTCGACGCGAACACGATCTTCGTCGACGCCAACCTGACCAACGTGCGCCTGTCCGGGCAGGACCTCACCGGCGTGAACTTCTCCGGGGCCACGCTCAATGGGGCCGACCTCGATCGCACGGTGCTGCGCAACGCCAGCCTCGAGCGGGCGAGCCTGGCCAACGCGAGCCTGCGTGGTGCGCTGATGGGCTGCTGCACGGCCCTCGTCCGCTGCCCCGACAGCGTCGCTGACCCCGAGCTCTGCGCCCCGGTCCAGGCGAACCGCTCCGACTTCACCGGCGCCGACCTCTCCGCGCCGGACGGTGACCTCCCAGCGACCGACATCTGGGGCGTCGACTTCCGCGGCGTCTCCTTCGCCCAGGCGAACTTCGTCGGCGCCCTCGTCGGCGAGGCGGACCTGCGCAACGCGCGCTTCAACGACGCGGTCCTCGAGGGCGTCGACTTCCGCATCGCGCGCCTGAGCAGCGCGGCCTTCAGCGGGGCGCGCATGGCTCGCGCCGACTTCACCGAGCAGCGTCTCCCGGGCGCGGCGCTCGACAACACCGATTGCTCCGGGACGCTCTTCACGGGGGCCGACCTGACCGGCGCCGACTTCACCTCCGCGCGGCTCATCAACGCGAGCCTCGCCAACGCGACGCTGCGCCAGGCCAACCTCTCGCTTGCGACGATCATCGGTCCCATCGGGCAGGAGAACCGTCCGGTCGACATGGTCGAGGCCGTGCTGCGAGAGGCGCTGCTGCAGAACGTGGATCTGCGCTACGCCGACTACTGCCGGGCCGACCTCGAAGGCGCCGTGCTGGTCAACGTGACGGTCAACTCGCTGCTGCCGTGGTTGAGCTTCGGGCTCGGCGACGACGGCGCGTGGCGGCAGGCGAATATCGTCGAGCGTCTGAGCGCTCGGCTCCCGCCGACCAACCTCTTCTGCGTGCGGCTTGTCGACGCCAACCTCGACGGCCTCTCGCTGGCGCCGCGCACGAACTTGCGCCAGGCCCTGCTCGAGCGGGTCACGGCGGGCTCGGGCGAAGAGGAGCCCGCGAGCCTGCGCAGCGTCGATCTGCGCGGCGCGGTCCTGCGCGAGGTGAGCTTCGAGGGCGCGATCATGTCGAACGCCGACTTCCGCACGGTCAACGCCGACAAGCTGACGCTGACCGGCGCCGACCTCACCGGGGCCGTGTTCACCAACGCCAGGCTGGCCGCGACGGAGTTCAGAAACGCCATCCTCACCGACGCGAACCTCGCCGGACTGGACCTGAGCAACCTCGAGTTCAGCGGCGCGAATCTGACCAACGCGGACCTCACTGGGGCCACGCTCTTCACGGCCAACTTCAGCGGCTGCGTCGCGACCAACGCGCTGCTCGACGGCGTGCAGGCGCAGCGCGCGAACTTCTCGACGTGCGGCCTCACCGACGCGAGCGCCCAGGACGCGAACTTCGCCGAGGGCCGCTTCAACGGCGCGAACCTGACGCGGATGGACCTGACGCTGAGCGCGATGGGCGCGGTGAAGTTCGACTCGGCCGCGTTGGTCGACACCGATCTGACCGGGGTCGACCTCACGGGCGCGAGCCTCAACGAGGCGGGCCTGCACCGCACGATCCTGCGCGACGCGAATCTCACGGGCGCCGACCTCACGGACGGGCGCGGCAAGCCGTCGAACTTCGTGGGCGTCGACTTCAGTGGGGCGAACCTCTGCGGCGTCCGCTGGGGCGAGTTCAACGACGACATCCTGTGGGAAGGCGCCGTGCTGAGCGACGGCACGATCTGCCCGCCGAAGAACGCGAATAACGAGTGCACCACGACCGCGGCGACGGCGGGGACGGGGATGGCCCGCACCTGCCGGCTCTTCGGGCTGCCCGCCATCGAGCCGGGCGTCGATCTCACCGGGGTCGACTTGAGCGGGCGCGACATCTCCGACCGCGACCTCACCGACGCGATCCTCATCGGCGCGAACCTGCAGAACACGCGGCTCGGCACGGCGAATGGCGCCAACTTCCGCGAGGCGAACCTCTCGCGGGCGGTCGTTGTGGCGGGCTCCGACTGGCGCGGCGTCAACCTCGTCGAGGCGACCCTCACAGGGACCGTCTTCGAGCCGGGCGTCGACCTCAGCAACGCGAACTTCCAGGAGGCGGACCTGCGAGGCGCGGTCCTCGACGGCACGCGGTGCGTCCAGGCTGACTTCTCGCGCGCTTTCATGACCGGCGTCTCGATGGTCGGCGCGACCGGCACCGAGGCGCTCTTCGTCGGCACAGAGCTCGGCGGCGGCAACCTCACCGCGGCGGGCTTCGCGCGCGCCTCCTTCGTGCAGGCGCTGATGATCAACGCGGACATGAGCGAGGCTGACTTCACCGATGGTCTGCTCGCCGGCGCGGTGATGACCGCGGCGCGCCTGGTCGACAGCACCTTCACCGGCAGCGACATGAGCGGCGCCGACCTCTCTGGGAGCAGCGTCACGGGCGCCGTGCTCACCCAGGCGAACCTCGCCGGCGCGAACCTGACCGACGCGCGGGGTCGCCCAGGCTCCGTGAACGGGGTCGACTTCAGCGGCGCCAACCTCTGCGGGACCAACTGGGGTGTGCTCAACCCCGCCGCCGAGTGGCGCGGCACCATCTTCGGCGACGACACGGTGTGCCCGCCGAAGGACGAGAACGGCGAGTGCCACGTGCTGGCGGCCGACGTCCCGGTGTGCAACCTCTACGGCGACGACGTGCGGCTCGACCCGGGCGCCGACCTCAGCAACGAAGACCTGCGCGGGCGCGTGCTCGACGGGCGCGACCTCTCCGGAGCCAACCTCACGGGGGCCGACCTCACCGGCGTGCCGCTGGTCGAGGCCGTGCTCGTCGGCGCCAACCTGACCAGCGCCAACCTCGCGGGCGCAGATCTCACGGACGCGGATCTGCGGCGTGTGAACTTCGACGGCGCCAATCTGCGCAACGTCGCAGGGAACCTCCCGGCCTGGGTCCTCGCGGGCCTCGACGAGAACGGCGTCTTCGCGACCGCGCGCGTCGTCGCGGCGGTGCGCGCAGGCGGGCTGCGCGAGCTGCGCGGGGCCTACCTCGTCGGGCAGGACCTCACCGGGCTCGACCTGCGCGGCGCCGACTTCTCGGAGGCGGACATCAGCGGCGCCCGGTTCATCGGGAGCGACGCGACCGCGGTGACCTTCATCGCGACGGTGGGCGTGCGTGTCGTGCTCACCGACTCGACGCTGCGCCAGACGGTCTGGACCGACGCGGTGCTCGACCTGGCGCAGCTCGGCTGCGACGGCTGCCTACCGGCGCGAGCGGCCGAATCGAGCTGGACCAGGGCTCAGCTGACCGGTGCCGATCTCGGTGACCTCGATCTGCGCGGCGTCTCCTTCGTGGGCGCCGACATGACCGGCGTTCGCTTCGCCACCGCTGACCTGCGCGGGACCGTCCTGCGCGACGTGGTGGCGCCCGGCATCGAGCTGCAGCAGGCCCGCCTTGCTGGTGTGATCCTGGACGGAGCCGACCTGGCCGGCGCGCGCCTGGACGGGCGGCGCCTCGACGACGCCTCCTTCGAGGGCGCCAACCTCGCCAACGCGATCCTGGCGAACGCCTCGGCGGTCCGCGCGAACTTCACGGGGGCGCGTATCGGTACGTCGGCCGGGGTCGACGCGAACACCAACGGCGCCAACTTCAGCGGCTGCAACTTCACTCGCGCCACGCTCGCCGGGCAGCTCGGCAGCATGGTGTTGCGCGACGCGGTATTGCACGACGCCGACCTGTCGCAGGCGGACTTCCTGCGCTCCGACTACTGCAACGCCGACTTCGAGGGCGCCACGGTGCTCGGCGCCCGCGCCAACCCGTCGATGCCGTGGTTCGGTCTCGGATTCGACGCCGACGGGGCGTACAGCCAGGCGCGCTTGCTGGCCAACCCGCGCGGCAACCTGAGCTGCACCTTGCTCACCGGTGTCGACCTCAGCGGTCGCGACCTGCGCGCGATCGACTCGTTCTCCCGAGCCCGGCTGACCCGCGTGGTCTTCGATGGCGCGAACATGCGCGACATCGACTTCAGTGACGCCCAGCTGGTCGAGGTGACCTTCACCGGCACGGATCTCGGCAACACCGAGCTCACCGGGCTGAGCTTCGTCGAGCACGACCTCACCGGGACGCGCTTCGCGGACGCCGACATGGAGGGGATCAACTTTACCGGCGCGGTCCTGCGCGACGCCAACCTGCGACGCGTCGCGGCGACCGGCGCGATCTTCGTGCAAGCCGACCTGGTGGACGTCGTGTTCGACGAGGCGGTGATGCCGAACGCGCGGTTCAACGAGGCCGACCTCTCCGGAGCGCAGGGCCCGGACGCGAACCTCGCAGGCGCCGTCTTCACCGACGCGACGATGAGCCGCATCAACCTCGAGGACGCGTCGCTCGCGGGCGCCAACCTGCAGCGCGCCGCGCTCGACTCGGCGAACCTCACCGATGCGAACCTGACGGACGCGACGGCGCCCGACGTGGTGCTCACCGGCGTCACGGCGGTGCGGACCGACTTCAGCCGCTCGGACATGTCCGGTGGCCAGCTGCTCGGCGCGAATCTGAACGGCGCCCGCCTGGACCAGGTGACGCTGCTCGGCGGCCGGCTCGAGAACGCCAGATTGACCGGGGGCGCGCGCCTCGTGCGGGCGGACCTGCGGATGGTAAACGCGACCGGCGCGGAGCTCGCTGGGGCGAACCTGACCGAGGCTCAACTCGGCGGATTCGTGGCGCCGGGCGTCGACCTCAGCAACGGCACGCTCACGGGCGCGATCGGCGCGGGTGTCGATCTGACCGGGGCGACGCTGCGCGAGGTCACGGCCACCAACGCGCAGCTCGGCGGGGCGCTCCTCGGGCGCGCCGACATGACGCAGATAGTGGGTTCCAGCATCGATCTGGGCGGCGCCGACCTCGAGCGGGCGATCCTCGTCAGCGCCCAGCTCGATGGCGCCGACCTGAGCGGGGCTCAGCTGATGCAGGCCACGCTGGCGTCGGCCCGGCTCAACGGGGCCAACATCCAGAACGCCGACCTGACGCGTGCGAGCCTCAACGCGGCCGTTCTGCGTGACGCCAACCTCACCGGTGCCGTCCTGCGCGAGGCGATCCTCAACGGCGTCGTTCTCATCGACACCAGCCTGATCCGCGCCGACCTCTCGGACGCGCTCGGGCATCCCGGCGCGTTCGACGACGTGGACCTGCGCTCGGCCATCCTCTGCGGAACCACCTGGGACCAGCTGAACCTCAACCTCTCGGAGGACGAGGCGACTTTGGGCGGCGACACCATCTGCCCGCAGATCGACGACTCGGGCCGCTGCGTGCGCCTCGCCGCGGGCAATGACCCGCAGGCCGACCCGACGTGTGACCTCTTCCCGGACGAGCCGCCGGAGCCGCCCGGTGGTGGCGGCGAGGGTGAAGGCGAGGGTGAGGGCGAGCCCCCGGGGTGAGGCGCGCGCTCAGATGAGCGTGAACAATCCGAAGACGACGACCACCGCGGCCGGGACCTTGAGCCCGACGCCGAGCCTGCGCGCCAGCAGCAGCGCCACTCCGAGCGTCAGCGCCGCGTTGAAGCCGAGGGTCCCCATCACGCCGATGGTCTCGTAGCCGGCGAACGGCGTGGCGAGCGAACCGAGGGTGGATCCGGCGACGCTCACGCCGTAGACGACGCCCACCGACAACCCGGTATTGGCGTCGACCTCCGGGTGGTGCGCGAGGACCCACGGGAAGACGACGCCTGCCGCGAGGAATGGCAGGACCATCACCGCGAGGTAGCTTCCGAGGGCCAAGGTGCTGCTGCGTGGTGGATCCATCGCGAGCCCGGCTGCGGCGGCGCCGAAGACGAGCTGGGCCACGGCCCCGAAGAGGAGGGCGCCGAGGAGGAAGCGGTCGGGGTCGAGATCGAAGCGGGTGTGGGCCCAGCGCATCATCGGGCGCAGCAGCAGGCTGCCGATCCCGAGGCACAGCAGGGCGCCGCAGAGGAGCGCGCTGGTAGCGAGCGCGCGGTTGCCGAGTACGACGCCGCCGAGGCGGGCCCAGCAGAGCTCGACCGACAACACCGAGAAGCCGGAGTAGGCCGCGAGCCCCGCGATCCAGGCGCCGGAGAGGTTCGTGGGCTCCGAGGGCACGTGCAGATGGCGCTCGGCGGCCGGGTGGGCGACCGGTGGCACCATCCGCCGATCCCAGGCGCGAATCACGAGCGCGAGCACGCCGACCATGAGGTTGATGGTCATCGCGACCATCGCGGTGCCGCTGAGGCCGAGGCCGGGGATGAGCGTCAGCCCTGGAAGGAGCGCGCCGCATGCCGCGCCGACCGTGTTGAGGCCGTAGAGCATGGTGATCGTCCGCGAGGGCAGGCCCCAGCGGCTGGCGCCCTCCATCACGACGGGCAGCGTGCCGCCCATCAGGATCGCGGCCGGCCCGATGAAGACGAAGACGACGAGCACCTGGACGCCGACCCGCGCGAGCGCCGCGTCGGGCCGTGGCAGCCACGCGAGGAGCGCCACCTCGTGGGTGACCAGCAGGTGGATCGACAGCGCGCCGAAGATCCCGATGCCGATCTCCATCAGCGCGTAGGCGAGCAGCGGGCGCTTGAGCAGGCGCTCGGCGTGCCCGAACAGCCACGCCCCCGCCGCGAGGCAGATCAGGAAGACGGCGAAGACCGACGCCATCGACTCGGCGGCGGATCCCAGGACGGCGGCGAATTGCTGCGTCCAGGCGACCTCGTACATCAAGCCGGCGCCGCCGGAGAGGAGGAGGACGAACGCCAGGAGGTGTTGCGGACTCACGACGATGCTCTATATCACGCCCGTGCGAGACGAGCCTTGTGGTCGACAGCGGTCTGCGAGTCGTGCGAAGACGGCTCGCAACGAATGCGACGACAACGCCGCGCCCAACGGGTGCGACCGCCGCGAGCTCTGTGTCGCCGAAGAGGTCGACGACCCGGACCAGCCGGCCCCTGGCTTCTGCTTCCCCGGCGACGATTGCTCACCCGGCAACGAGGACCGCGTCTGCGATGGGCCATCCACCTGTGGCGTGAACACGCCGGTGTCGTGGTGCCTCCCCGCAGGCGATGTGGGTGAAGGCGGCGAGTGCACGCTCGTCTTCGACGAGGCCGAAGCGGACGGCAACTGCGAGCAGGGCCTCTACTGCGCCTTCGGGACCTGTCAGCCCTCCTGCGACCGCAACGCGGACTGCGGAGAGGGCGAGTGCCTCGACTACACCGAGCGTCTCGACGGGGTGGATTTCCGGTTCTGTCACGAGGGCTGCAACGTCTACCGGCAGTCGGGATGCGGCGCGGGCGACACCTGCGTGCTCTTCGACGAAGACGGAGACGGGAACGCGGTCTCCGGGTGCCTGCCCGACCTCGAGAGCGGCGAGGCCACGCAGAACCAGGACTGCGAGAACGACCTCGAGACCTACTGGGGCACGTGCCACGCCGGCCACCTCTGCAGCCAGTTCAACGCCGAGCCTGAGCCGCGTTCCTGCCTCGGCTTCTGCGATCGCGAGGACCAGTCGCTCTGCGTGGACGGCTCGCAGTGCGTCTTCAATGTGCTCAACGGGCTGACGATCGGCCTGTGCCTCGGCGACTGCGCCCCGAT
>PVBE011805834.1_pt1 | contig 21049 bp, 20 predicted proteins | sample 1631181 | NCBI WGS metagenome assembly PVBE01 (sample SAMN08397723, study PRJNA350692) | Marine metagenome, whole genome shotgun sequencing project. | isolation source: water | place: Pacific Ocean | collected 2012-04 | reverse complement strand
GGGTCATCCGAAACCTCAACCCGTCCTTCTGCTTTATCACCTGCGCCAGTTGTGCTTCGGCTTGCACGATGCGCGCCTTCGCCGCTTCCACCTGGGCCACGGCAATGTCGTATCCGGACTCCTGCCTGTCGAATTCTTCCTTCGAAATCAGGCCGCCTTCGTACAACTCCTGCGCCCGGTCGAATTCCTGGCTCGACCGGCGAAAGTCTGCCTCGATACGGTTCAGTTCTGCTCGTGCAGAATCTCCGGAGGCCTCCGCGGACCGTATGGATGCATCCATCCCTTCCAACTCCGACCCGGCGGCATCAAGACTGGCTTCCGCGCTCAGAACATCCGCTTCGGTCTGGATCGACTCAATCTGCAGCAACAACTGGTTTTCGTCGACCCGGGCACCCTCCGCGACCGGCATGTGCACGATACGGCCGAATGCATTCGAACTGATGTTCACGTATTTCTTCGGCTTGATTTCCCCGTTGGCGGTGACCGATTGCGCAAGGTCCTGCGTCAGGACGTTACCCACCTCAACCGCAACAACACCCCGGTTTCGCGTGGTGACTGCATAGCCGATCGTTGCGGCGATCGTACCCACCAGCAAAAGCGCGATTATCAGTTTCTTGCCAATCGTCATACAAGTTCTACGAAACAACCCCTTCGAAAGTTTCCGCTATGATCGTCCGCGGAGCCTTTGATTTTATCAGGAAGTAACCCGAAGCGGTAAGCGAACCACAGTTGGCACCCGACGCACACAACTCGAGCGCGCTCATTCCGCTTCTGTCAGTAAGACGTTTCGGCATCAGAAGAATTACAAACCGTGAACAGATTTCATGCCGCACGATCGGTAACGTTTCTCCGAACAACATCGCTCATCGACGACTCGCTTAAGTTCACGAAGAGCAAAGTTGATAAAAAAATTCGTTGCATCATTTGCCGCATGAATGTTTCGGGCCTCTGAAACGCCTACTGGGCAAGGCTTTCAGCGCAACGCATTTTATTCTCGAGTTGATGAATTCAAATTTGAAAACAGTGTGCAATTTTTGTTTTGTTTTTTTTGATCACATGTCTTAAAAATAAGCACAACATAACGCTTACCCACGTAAGGTGAGCAAGTAGTTGTAAAGAGAAAAAGCTAGTTCGTTATGAACAGGAGCCCCGCCGATCGGCGGGGCTTTCTTATTGTCGGCGGGATAACGGTCCACCCGGAGATCAGGAAATCGTGTCGACCTTTTTTTTCAGATAATCCATCAACAAATACTGGCCGAGGTTTGTCGTTGATGTGAAGTACGCTTTTCCGCGAAAGATCTCCGTGACCTTTTTTACGAAGTCCATCAGGTATGGATCGCTCGCGAGCATGAACGTGTTGATCAGTATGCCGGCCTTGCGACACGTTGCTACCTCCTTGAAAGTCTCTTCCAGAATGACGGGGTCAAGGCCGAACGCGTTCTTGTAAATGCGCCCGTTGGGCAGGGTCATGGCTGAAGGCTTGCCATCGGTGATCATGATGATCTGACGCATGTCCTTCTTCTCTGCCATCAGCAAACGCCGCGCCAACCGGAGTCCTTCCCGCGTGTTCGTGTGGTACGGACCGACAACGACTCGTGCCAGCTTCTTGAAAGGGATCTCTTCGGCGGAGTCATGAAACAGGACGAGGCGAAGTGAATCTCCGGAATACTGCGTACGAATCAAATGGGCCAGCGCAAGCGCCACTCGTTTTGCCGGGGTAAAACGGTCTTCGTTGTAGAGGATCATGCTATGGCTTGTGTCCAGCATGAGGACAGTTGCACATGAACTCTCATAGTCGGCCTGGCGGACCTCGAGGTCGGCCTGTTCCAGATTGATCGGTACCCCCATACCCTCACGTGCGATAGCACGCAACAAGGTCTGACTGATATCCAGGTTCAAGGTGTCGCCGAATTCGTAAGGTTTGGAAGCCTCGAAAGCTTCCACTCCCGTCGATAGATGCTCCGTCTCGTGGCGACCAAAACTGCTTTTACCGAGCGAGCCCATCAGGTGCCTCAGGGCTCGGAACCCAAGAAAGTCGACGGACTTGTCGGTCATCTCGAATTGCGCAGCACCGGTTTGCTCACCTTCGGTTCCCAGTCCATCTTCCCCGGAGGTGGGTTGCCGCATGTCAGAAGTCGACTGGAGCCACCCGTCATCGATCATTCGCTCGAGAAGTTTGTCGAGCAATTCATCCATGTCACGAGGGCTCGTTTCGTCCTGGAAGCCGTAACGAAACCCGCTCTGCAGCAAGAAGTCCGACAGCGAGTCGAGAAGATCCTCCAGACTCAGGCCGTCCAGGGGAGATGGAGCGTATTTCGTGTAGGTTATCTTTGCCATTCGGCGATTGCCCGGTGACCGAACACCGCTTCGTGAATCAGTTCAAGGGCTTCTTGAAACGGTTAGGATCGACCGAATAATTGCGGTAGAGATCTTGCGGGGATTTTCGTTCCACTGCAGAGTAGCCGCGCTCCTCCGACCGCGTTATCTTGTCCACGGAACATAACCCTTCCAGGACAAACTCGGCAGCCGCCACACCCTCCCCTATCGACGAAGATGGCGACACGCCGAGGGGGCGGTGCGTTCCATCAATCCGTCTACACGCTCGAACATTTCCGACAATTCAAGGAGGGTTTCCATGTCGGAGATCTTGAGGGTCCCACCCTGCTCGAACCATTCGATGACGGGCTTGAACTTCGTCGGCCCAAAGTGCCTGTGAAACACCATCCCGACTGCCTGGCGGATCAAGTCGCGCGCAACAGTGTCGGACCCTGTCAGCTCCCCTTCGTATTCGAGTTCGAGTTTTCCCGTGATAGCCGGAATGGCCGCATAGAGGTCGACGATTCGTGCGATGGTCTCCTCGTCTCCCAGGATAACTCTCCGTCGTTCCGCATTGCTGGCCACATTTTCGAGGCACGAAATAGGCAAGCGTTGGCTGACGCCTGATCTCTTGTCTATCCGTTGATCCCCACGCGCCTTGAATGCAATCGCTTCGACAACTTCCCGCATGAAGGATGGGATCTTCAGTGTCTCGCCTTCGCGTTCGATCCACGCCTCCTGTTCGGTGATTCGAACGCCGTGCTCCAGGTCGACCGGGTAGTGGGTCTTGATTTCGGAACCGATTCGATCTTTCAAGGGCGTCACGATCTTCCCGCGGGCTGTGTAGTCCTCCGGGTTTGCAGAAAAGACCAGCACGACGTCAAGCGGTAACCGCACCGGGTAGCCCTTAATCTGGACATCGCCTTCCTGCATGATGTTGAACAAGCCGACCTGGATCTTGCCTGCCAGGTCCGGCAACTCGTTGATTGAAAATATTCCGCGGTTCGCCCGTGGCAAGAGGCCGTAATGGATCGTGAGTTCGCTGGCCAGGGAGTGGCCGCTCCGGGCGGCTTTGATCGGATCGATGTCTCCGATCATGTCCGCGATCGTGACATCGGGTGTCGCGAGCTTTTCAACGTAACGCTGATCTCTGGACCGATAGTCGATCGGTAACTCCTCGCCCACCTCGGCAAGTAGATCGCGACACCTTCGACAAATCGGAGAGAACGGATTGTCGTTGATCTCGCATCCCTCGATGACCGGTATTTCCTCATCGAGAAGATCGGCGAGCTGCCGAAGGATTCGACTCTTGGCCTGGCCGCGCAGCCCAAGCAGGATCAGGTTGTGCCGGGACAGGACGGCGTTGACGACGTGCGGGACAACCGTATCGTCGTACCCCATGACGCCTGGGAAAATGGGTTCCTGATTTGCCAGTTTGCCCATGAGATTCGAACGCATCTCGTCTTTCACACTTCGCGATCGATAACGTTCTTCTCCGTAGGGGCTCGTCCGAAGCTCTTTCAGAGTTTTCGCTTTCATGCTGTGGCCTTCACCAGGCGAATTCAACCTGCGCCCTATCTCATAAGGTAAACCGCACTAACGAACAGGAAATTGACACCAAAGTGTGCCGCGATAGCGCTCTCGATGCCACTCCTCAAGTAGATGGCCCCCAGCAGCAATCCGCCAAGCAACGCCGCCGTAAACCCATAGATGTTGTGGGCCAGCGCAAACAGCAGCGATGAAAGGACCAGTGCCATGGCGCTGGGCAATACGGACACCAGAAACGGCCACGTGGGCCGGATCTTCTTGTAGAGCTGTTGCAACACATACAGCAGGCAGGACATGATGAAGAGGCGGTAGATCACTTCCTCGGAAAACGCCGAATCCAGAGAAATGATGAACGAGTCGTACACGCTCTCCATCTCTCGGATGCGCGGGACGACGAAGGGGCTGTAGCGGTATCGGAAGAAGAACAGGTAGTTGATCAGGCCGAGAACCAATCCCGGCAACACGCCGTAGTTGATCAAGTCCTGAAGGGCTGACGGTACGTCTTCTGAAGTCACCACGATCGAGCCCCTTAGATTGCTCTCGCGATCCGAATAAATTCCGAAAGTCCCGAAGGCCATGACCACAACGAAGCGTGATATCATGGTCCAAGTAAGAGAGGCAGACCCACTTTCATGGTTGAGCTCCGACAAGACCGCTACGCTGGCGGCCAAAACCGCAAGAACGGCGCAGAAACCGAAAGCTGTTCTGGGGTTCATCGCGACCATCATACACCAAAGGTACAGACTGCGGTTGACCCCCTGAACCCGGCACTGTTGAGGCCCCGAGGTCGATGCGACATCTGTTAGTGAGCGACATCCATTCCAACATCGAGGCGATGGATGTTTGCCTGGCACGCGCCGAAAAAGCAGGGTTCGATTCGGTGTTATGTTGCGGGGATATAGTGGGCTACGGCCCGGATCCGAACGATGCTGTGGATCGTATTCGAGAGCTGACGGCTGTAACGATTCGTGGCAACCACGACCGGGTCTCCTGCGGCCAGGACGAACCCACCGACTTCAACCCCTACGCCAAGGCCGCCGCCCTCTGGACACGCGCCGCCCTGACTCCCGCCACGAACGACTATCTTCAGGCGCTACCGGTTGGCCCTCTCGACGTTGGGGCCGGCGCGCAGATGGTCCATGGCGCTATCACCGACGAAGACGACTACATCATGGGCGAGTCCCATGCCCTGGAAAACTTCCTCCTGTCGGAGTTCCATGTGACGTTCTTCGGACACAGTCATTTCCAGATCGCCTTCTCCTGCGACGAGAGCGGAAACGTTGCCGTTGAAACAGTTGAGGAGGCCGACGAAACGTCTGCGACCCTGCCTCTCAAACCCGAGAAGCAATACCTGATCAACCCCGGCTCGGTGGGCCAACCAAGGGACGGGGATTCCCGCGCCGGATTTGCCATCTGGGATGTCGATCAATCCAGACTCGAATTCCATCGAATGGAGTATCCGATCGGCGTGACTCAAAAGAAGCTGCAGGGCAAGAACCTGCCACCTTACCTGATCGACCGCTTGTCGCACGGGAGATAGGGGATGGGGAAGTGGTCAGTTGTTAGTGGTCAGTTGGCGGCTGCGCCGCAGGACACCCAGGATGGCACCGGGGTTTTCTGTTGTAAATTGACCCGTTCTTCCCCGAACCCGCGCGCTTGTTCGCTTGTAGTCTTCCGCTTGCACGCGGGTGGCCAGGGACGGCCACCCCGACACGCTTTACTGCTACTTCTTCAAACTCGGGACGCAGCAACTGACCACTGGCCACTGACCACTTCCCCACCTAATATCCTATTCGGATTACTTCTACGTCGGGGACGCGGTAGTTCCAGCCGGATGGGATGTTTTCGAAGCGGAAGCTGAAGCGGGCGGTTGCGCCGGGGATCAGGGGACGGCCTGGGGTCAGGCCTTCCTCTTCGGCTTCGAGAACCGACTCACCTTCAAACGAACTGAAGACCAGCTTCAACTCGATGGAACGTATGGCCTCGGCACCCAGATTCTCTAGGGAACCTTCTATCACGCGAATCCGGTGGCCAACGTAATTCTGGCTGGTAAGAATTCCGAGGCGGGGCATGCCCACGATTGCGGCGATCTCGTCCGGGTCGTCGACGTGAACCAACGGTTCGGCGTTCACAGTGACAGGTTGTGACACAGCGGCCCAGACACCGATCAGCGCGAGTGCGATGGCAATGCTTGTTCCGATAATGATGGGGGTCCGAGTCATTTCACTCTCCGCTGACGACCAGGTTGCCCAGCTTGAGGGTGGGGGAGGCAACGCTTCCCAGGAAAGTAAGATCGTTGCCTATCATCTGAATGTCCTTAAGCATCTCGTTGAGGTTGCCGGCAATCGTGACCTCATGAACAGGATACGCCAAGCGGCCGTTCTCGATCCATATTCCGACGGCACCGCGCGAGTAGTCGCCCGTGACGGGGTTGACGCCCGACCCGATCAGCTCCACAACATAGAGACCGGAATCGACGGACTCGATGATTTCGTCGGGAGTATGCGGCCCCGGCTGGAGATAGAAATTGTTCGGCCCCGTCGTGATGACCCCCGAGATGGCGCGCGTTCCGTTTCCCGTTGGTGTGCCACCCAGCTTCCTGGCCGTATACGACGTGTGCAGGTAATTCTTGAGGATTCCGCCTTCAACAATCGGTAGCGTGTGCCCGGCAACACCCTCGTCGTCAAAAGGGCCCGACCCCAGCCCGCCTGGAATCAATGCATCATCGACGATTGACACCCCGGGCGCCGCGATAACCTCGCCCAGTCGACCAACCAGGAAAGATGCCTGGCGGTAAATCGAGTCACCGGAAACAGCGCTGAACACATGGCCGATCAGGCTCCTGGCTGTCAAGGGATCGAACACGACGGGAACCTCGCAGGTCTTGTGTTTCCGGGCGCCCACGCGGCGCAGAGTTCTCTCGGCGGCTTTCCGGCCCACGGTCTCCGGGGTCTCAAGGTTCTTTCGGTGACGACTGATCGACATCCAGCGATCACGCTGCCGCCCTTCCGGGGACTCAGCGATAGGGGCAACGCCAAAAGCCGCGGACGTCGAGTGATAGCCTCCCTTGAACCCCTCTGAGTTGGCAATGACAGTGCGGGCTCGGGTGTGATCGAAAAAGGCTCCACCCGAATTGGTCAATATCGGATCGAAGTCCAACGCCACTGTTTCGGCGGCCCGAGCCATTTCAATTCGACCAGCCGTGTCCAGCGACTCCCACTCTTCATCGAACAGATCAAGATCTGGAAATCGATCAGCGAACGCATCTGATTCCGGAAAGCCGGCGTTCTCGTCTTCGGATGTCAGGCGGGCCATTTCCACAGTCTGCTCGATCATCTGATCCAACGTGGACTCGGACAGATCGGAAGTGTGAGACGTCGCAGTCCGGTTACCCACGAAGACACGTAACGCCAGCGCGCGGGATTGAGCTTCTTTGAGGGTCTCGACATCCCCTTTGCGAACCGACAGCGAAAAAGTGCTCTGCTCCCGGATCATGAGGTCCGCGGAGGTAGCCCCCCTTTCCCTGGCAACACGAATTGCCCGCTCAGCTGAATCTTTGAGTTTGTCCATCGTTCGCTCGCACTGTTGTAGGTGCGGTCTATGACCGCACAAATCATGCGGTCATAGACCGCACCTACAGCGAGGATCTATTTGCCCGTACCACCCACGGTGATTTCCTGTATCTTCATCGTCGGAACTCCCACCCCGACAGGTACGTTCTGCCCTTCCTTGCCGCAGATACCCACACCTCGGTCCAGGCGCAGATCGTTGCCAACCATTGAAACGCGTTGCAATACCGTCGGCCCGTCTCCGATCAAGGTGGCTCCCTTGACCGGTGCGGTCACCCGGCCGTCTTCGATCAGATACGCCTCACTCGTGCTGAAGACGAACTTCCCGCTCGTTATATCAACCTGGCCCCCTAAAAAATGGACGGCGTACAAACCCTTCTTAACGGATCGAAGGATGTCTTCCGGAGCCGACTCCCCCGACATCATGAAAGTGTTTGTCATGCGCGGGAGCGGAACATGTTCGTAACCCTCACGCCGGCCGTTGCCGGTCCCCGGCATTTTCATGAGCTTCGAGCTGAGGTGGTCATGCAGGTAACCCTGAAGTATCCCTTTCTCGATCAGCACCGTTTTCTCGGTTGGACTGCCCTCGTCGTCGATGTTGAGAGATCCCCGCCGGTAGGGAATCGTTCCGTCGTCGATTACCGTGCACAGTTCCGAAGCGACGGGTTTGCCAATCAAACCGGAAAAAGCGGATTCCTGCTTCCGGTTGAAGTCCGCTTCAAGGCCGTGACCAATCGCTTCGTGCAAGAGAATTCCGGGCCAACCCGGCCCCAGAACCACTTCCATCGGTCCGGCCGGGGCCTCGACCGCACCCAGCTGCAGGATGGCCATCCGGGCAGCCTCGTAAGCCAGTGTTTCCGGCTCCAGCTCGCCGTCAAAGATGTCGATCGAACGCCGCCCACCACCTTCAAACCCGGACTGGCGGTTTGAACCTTCTGCCGCAACACATCGAACGTCAAACCGAACGAGGGGCTGCAGATCACGGAACATCTTGCCTTCCGATGTAGCCACCAGGACATGCTTGGTTTCGTCCAGGCAGCTGCACTGCACCTGTTTGATCCGGGGATCGTAGGCACGGGCGGCGTGGTCGGCTCGTTCGAGCAGTGCGATCTTCGTCCCGAGCTCGACATGGTCGGGGGTCGTCGGAATACCGTAGAGGTCGTGCTTCCGGTCGAGGGGCCCAACCAGCTTCTGGCTGCCGCCATCGGAGGACGAGTCCGCGATAAATGCGGCGGTACGCGCAGCCTTCAAAACACTTTCACGGCTGAGATCGTCCGAATAGGCATAGCCGGTTCGTTCGCCCACGACCACGCGGACGCCGACTCCGACATTTACGCCTTTTGTCGCGCTCTTAACAATCTCTTCTTCGAGAACGATCCTGTGACTGACCCGGTGTTCGAAATACAGATCCGCATAGTCACCGCCCCGCGAAAGGGCAGCGGACAAATAGGTTTCCAAATCGTTGACGTCGAGAGTAAGCCCCTCGAAATCGACAGACCTACCCATCACCTTCACCGTGGTCGAAAGGATCTTCCGGACCCGCAATCACAAGCGTGTAGTGTTCGGTATCCAGGTATTGTCCCGCAACCCGGGAAATGTCTTCGACCGTCACATCGTTAATGTAGGTCGGATACTTTTCCAGGTAGTCAAAGCCGAGACCATAGACCTCAGCGTTCGTGAGGAACCTGGTTATCTGGGAGTTTGATTCGAAAGCAAACACAAAGCTGCCGGTCAGGTAGGCTTTCGCATCCTCCAGTTCCTCCGGATCGACTGGTTCGCGGACGATCCGGTCGATCTCACCCTTGAAACCGCTGATTGCCAGATGAATGTTTTCGGGAGAAGTTCCGATATAGGCAAGGAATTTACCTGGATCGATGCCGGCAGAACTAGTGATCCTGGCAAAAGTCGTATAGGCCAGGCCCTGCTCATCGCGGAGCTTTCGCGGAATCCTCGAAGTCAGGCCGGCACCGCCGCCCAGAATCGTATCCATGACCTGCAGGGCGTAAAAGTCGGGATTCCGCCTCTCAATCCCGAGATGGCCGAAGAGAATATGCGCCTGTTTACTCGCTACTCTTACGAATTTCTTTCGAATCTCCCGCTGACGGGTGGGTGGTGTGACTTCGGGGGACACGATCCCGCGCTGCTCCCAGTCACCAAAGGTCGCCTCTAGCTTGGCCAGCATTTCCTCGGCATCGAAGTCGCCGACGGCAGACAGTATGGCGTTGTTGGGTGCGAACTGTTCCTGGTGGAAATTCCTCAGCGCTTCCGAGGCAATCTTCTCGATGGTCGATGGATAGCCGTGCGATGGTCTATGCAGCGGGTGGGTTCCATAAATGAGTTCGTTGAATTCCCAGCCGGCGAGAACCTGAGGGCGATCCTGGATACTTCGGATTTCCGCCAGGGTCCGCTCGCGCTCTTTCTCAACGGCTTCTTCGGCAAAGGCTGGGTTCATGAGAATGTCACCGACGAGATCAAGTCCGAGGTCGATGTCCTTGCTCAACACTTCGAGAAAGGCCGCCACCCGCTCGTGGGATCCATCGCATTCGATGGCTCCCCCGACCGACTCAATAGCGTCGGCAATCTCGAGTGACGATCTTGTCTTCGTCCCCTCGTCGAGCAGGCGGCTCACCATTACGGCCGATCCGGCAAGATCTTCCGTCTCGTTCCTGGCACCAGTCAGGAGGTTGAGGCTGAGAGAAATCGCCGGAATCGTCGAGTTCTCGACCAGCAGCACACGAAGACCGTTGTCGAGGACATGCCTTTCAGTAGCAAACGAGCGCTGCTGACGGGGGGGGGTGCTCGGCGTGCGGCGCGATTGCTTCAATTTTCGTCTCCCTGCACGTCTTCCTGAAGCATCCATACCACCGTTCGGTTCTTTTCGCCGAGGTACCGCCTGCAGACATCGGCAACCTGTGCGGAGTCCACCGCGGCAATTCGCGACAGATAGGTGTCCACGTATCCCAGGCCGCACAATGTCTCGATCTGGCCCAGGAGTATCGCCTGGTCCAGAGTTCTTTCCTTGGAGAGCACGAAGTGAGCTTCAATCTGGTGCTTCGCACGTTCCAGTTCGTGCTCACTCACTCCATCCGCAGCGATGCTCTGGAGTTCGTCGAAAATGCTGGCCTCGATGGCGACAGGTTCATGGTCTCCGCGGCTTTCACAACGAATGTGAAAAAGCGTCGGATCGGACGCCTCGCCGTAGTCCGCACCGACGAAGGTGGCGGACTGATCAGTATCCACGAGTCGCTGATAGAACCTCGACGACTTACCCTCCGTCAAGATGACCGACAGTACCTGGAGGGGGAATGAATCTTCATGCCCGACGCGTGGCGTGTGGTAGGCGATGGCGAGTCTCGGAACGTCGGACCGCCAACGAAGGGTGATTCGCTTTTCTCCCAACTGCTCGGGCTCGGAGATTTGAACCGGATCCGAGGGTGAACCGGCCGGAATCGACCCAAAGGCCTCCTCGGCCCGGTCCAGAGCCTGTTCGACGTCGAAATCCCCAACAAGCACGAGCGTCGCGTTGGCGGGGTTATAAAACCGCCGGTAGTAGGCCTGCATTCCCTCACGGGTAGTTGCCTCCAGATCCTGGAGCCAGCCAACAACGGGATTTCCATAAGGATGGCGTCTGTAGGCCGTCGCCTGAAGCTCCTGCATCAGCAGCCCCCAGGGTTGGTCGAGCCCCGTTTTCAATTCCTCGATAATGACCCGTTTCTCGGACTCGAACTCGGCCGGATCGAAGACCGTGTTGACCATCCGATCGGCCTCCACCTCTAAGGCCTTCTCCCAGCGGTCGGCGGCAAAATTGAAGTAATATGCCGTGAAGTCATAAGAAGTAAAGGCGTTATTGTTACCACCGTTCTTGAGGGTCAGTAAGTCAATTTCCCCTTTTCCGAGCTTTTCCGTACCTTTAAACAGCATGTGCTCGAGAAAGTGCGAGCGGCCCGTCTGGCCGGTATCTTCGTTACGGGCGCCGACGCGATACCAGATCATGGAGCTGACAGTCGGCGAGGCATGGCTCTCCCTGGCCAGCAGCACCATCCCGTTATTCAGGACCCGCCGGTGAACGTCTGCGGTCGTGAGAATGGAAGAACTTGCAAGCAACGACATTTTCAGCTCTTATTATACGAAGATTCGCCCACGCGATGGTTTAGGAATCGTGGCATCTCGACTGGAAATTAGTATTTGAAACTACCACAGCGACCCACGGGTGTCAAACTGTAAACCCTTAATGTTAGTGTAGCTTACAGTCATCTATCGTGAATGTACAGACCAGTCGGCGGCGTGTGGGCGGCGGGCTTTTCGTCTCGATGACGACCCTGCCGGTTCTCTGGGTTCTGGTCTTCGGCGGGGCTCTGCCGCCGACACTGCCTGGCCAGCGCAAGATCCGGGTGGATCTCGTTTCGGTGAACGTCTCGGTTCTCGGACCTGAACAGCGCGGTGTTCGCGACTTGAGTTTGGACGACTTCGTCCTCCTGGAAGACGGAATCCCCCAGAGGATCATCGGTTTTGAAGAGGCTTTGCAGCCGTTTCAACTGGTTCTGATCGTTGCCCCAACTTCGAGTGCCGCGCTGAACTCCATATATGAGTCTCGGGCACAGGAACTCGGCGCCACCCACACGCTAAAATACTATTCGCGTAGTATATCTGCACCAGCGGATTTTCGCAGGATCGACATTCAAATGCGGTCACCGAGACTTAGCGCCCACGCAAGGCCCGAATATTTCGCACGGCAGGAATCAGTGCCCGAATGATCTCTGCGATCACTCTTTCGCCCCAAAACGTCGAAGAATGCTTCGCGACACTGGGTATTTCGCAACGTTTCGACCACTTCGAGGCATCACGCATCGACCCTGACAAGGTAGTTTCACCGGCAGGCTTCTTCACTTTTCCAACTCCTCGTGACAACTCTGAGCTCTCTATCCTGGGTCTGAGACGCCTTGTGGGGGTGGAGCCCGGCCCATCGCCGTCTTTCCACCGCCACCCCTGGTATCTCGAGGAACCATTCGGCGATACCTTCTGCAAGCCTGGCTGGCACTCCATCGCAATGAATGTGACCGCCGACAGCGTCGGGGAACCGATTCAATACGCGGATCGGCTGAAGGAACAGCAGCTCTATCTGGCATCGGCCATCGAGGTTGTGCTCATGTTGTTCCTGCACTTCGCAAACACCGGCAAGCGGCTTCTAAGCAACTGTCACACATGGACTTACAATAGAACGAAGGAGGGAAGATTCGTTACTGTCGGGGCGTTTGGCCGAAACGGAGTCTTCGTATCGAGCCATGAGGTGGGATATCAGAGCAGGGGGTTGGGGATCTGCCCGAAGATCGGTCCGCACAGGGACTCCCAGCCGTAACTAGCGTATAAGAGTGGGCGAATTCGGCAATCGCCGCCTGTGGACAATCGTCCGGTCACAACCGGACTCGGTCACGCATTCCCCCGACCTCCCAGACGGATCCGAAGCTTCGCACGCTCGAGGGCCGCCAGGGCGCGGGGATAATCGACGTCATCGCCTCCGCCGGAAACGAGTTCTTCCGCGCGTCCGAGTGCCTCGGTAGCGCGTACCACGTCGAGTTCCGCCGATGGTTCGGCGACATCCGCAAGGACGCGGATCTCATCGTCAAATACTTCTACGAAGCCTTCGGCAATTGCGATCGAATGTTCCTTGTTTCCCTGACGATAGGAAAGCTCGCCGACCGTAAGCTGGGAGAACAGAGGCGCATGTCCCGGTAGCAGACCCAGGTAGCCCTTCTGACCGGGCACCTGGACCTCGTCGACTTTTTCGTGAACCAGGGCCCGTTCGGGCGTGACAACTGTGAGGTCTAAAAGCTCGTTGGCCATCTACGCCCCCGTCTTCATCGATTCAGCCTTTTCCAAAACCTCGTCGATCGTGCCGACCATATAAAAGGCCTGCTCAGGAATGTCATCGTGCTTACCGTCGACGATCTCTTTGAAGCTTTTGATGGTGTCGGCGACCTTCACGTACTTGCCCGTCATTCCTGTAAACTGCTCAGCCACGAAGAAAGGCTGGGACAGGAAGCGCTCGATCTTGCGGGCACGCGCGACGGCAAGCTTGTCTTCCTCGGACAGTTCGTCGATACCAAGAATCGCGATAATATCCTTCAGGTCTTTGTATTTCTGGAGGACGGTCTTGACCTCGCGTGCAACTGAGTAGTGTTCCTCTCCCACGACACGAGGATCAAGAATCCGGGAGGTCGATGCCAGCGGATCCACGGCCGGATAAATTCCCCTTTCCGCGATCGGGCGTGAGAGGTTGGTTGTGGCATCGAGGTGGGCAAACGTCGTGGCTGGGGCCGGATCGGTATAGTCGTCGGCAGGAACGTAAATGGCCTGAACCGACGTAATGGAACCTTTCAGAGTCGAGGTGATCCGCTCCTGCAATTCTCCCATCTCGGACGCCAGGGTCGGCTGATAACCCACCGCGGAGGGCATGCGGCCGAGCAGTGCCGACACTTCCGAGCCGGCCTGCGTAAAGCGGAAGATGTTGTCGATGAACAACAACACATCCTGACCTTCTTCATCGCGGAAATACTCGGCAGCCGTCAACCCGGTCAGGGCCACCCGGGCGCGCGCGCCGGGAGGTTCGGTCATCTGCCCGTATATCATCGCCGTCTTGTCGATGACCCCGGACTCTTTCATCTCGAGCCACAGATCGTTGCCTTCTCGTGTTCGCTCACCCACACCGGCGAAAACCGAGATGCCGCCATGCTTGGAAGCAATGTTGTTGATCAGCTCCATGATGATGACCGTCTTGCCCACACCGGCACCACCAAACAAGCCAATTTTTCCGCCTCGAAGATACGGTTCGAGCAGATCGACGACCTTGATGCCGGTCTCGAACATCTCCATGTCCGTGTTCTGTTCCGTCAGCGCCGGAGCCTCCCGGTGAATCGGCGCCGTCTGGGTCGTCTTGATCGGACCCACTTTGTCGACGGGTTCGCCGATGACGTTCATGATGCGGCCAAGGGTTTCCGGACCGACCGGCACACGAATGGGCGCCCCCTGATCCTCGGCACGCATGCCGCGAACCATTCCGTCAGTTGGCTGCATCGACACGCAGCGGACGCGGCCCTCGCCCAGGTGTTGCTGGACTTCGAGGATCACGTCAATCGGGGTCGGGACATCGAAGCCTTCGCTCGTCACACGTACGGCGTTAAAGATCGAAGGCTGCTGTCCTTCGTCGAATGCAAGGTCGACGGCCGGACCGATTATCTGGAGAACTTTTCCGATGTTGGCCATTTGATTCTCTTCCTTGTTTGCTAGCTCTTGGCTTTCGGCTCAGGCCTTCTTCTAACGGCTAATGCCGCCTTAGGCACTGGCTCCGCTGACGACCTCGATCAATTCTCTGGTGATGGCCGCCTGCCGGATGCGGTTCATGTTCAGCGTTAAAGTGTCGATCATTTCGCCGGCGTTTCGTGACGCTGTATCCATTGCTGTCATCCGCGCACCGTGCTCGGAAGCCGCCGACTCGAGCAGCGCTCGATGGACCTGGACGTCGACATACTGGGGAAGCAACCGGTTGAAGATCTCTTGGGGCGGTTGCTCATAGATGTAATCGACGCGGGAAGCCTCGACCTCGAGTTCATCGCTACCAAGCGGCAGCAGGCGTTCGATCACGATCCGTTGCTGAAGGACGGATTTGAATTCGTTGTATGCCAGATAGACGGCGTCGGTTTCGGCGGCGCTGTAGAGCTCGACGATCCGCTCGCCGATCGTGCGAGCGTGTTCGAAGTCCAGCTTTGCGAAAACGCCGATGTGTTCTTCGGCAATCGTCGCGCCCCGCAATCGGAAATAGTCCCGACCCTTCCGGCCGACAGCCATCAACTCCGCGTTCTTTTCTCGATTTGTCTTGAGGAAGTCTTGTGCCGCCTTGGAAATGTTGGAGTTGAACGCCCCACAGAGTCCACGGTCAGCCGTGACGACAACCATCAGGATACGTTTCTCGGGCCGCACTTCGAGCAGCGGATGGCGAAGGTCTTCGACCCTGGCCGACAGGTTTCCAAGGATGGTTCGCAGTTGGTCTGCGTAGGGACGTGCGGCGAACATACGCTCCTGCGCTCGTCGGAGCTTCGCGGCCGAGACGGTCTTCATTGCCTTTGTGATCTGCTCGGTATTCTTGACCGAGCGAATCCGGCGGCGGATGTCGAGAAGGTTTGCCATCTATGACGCCGCCCGCTCCTGAAGGAATCTTTCCTTGGCCTGCTTCAAGGCGCTTTCGAGTTCGACTTTTAGTTCGTCATCGATGACCTTGCGCTCTGTGATGTTGGTGAGAAGCTCAGGCTTGCCGGTATCGAGGAAGCGGAACAACGCCGCTTCGAAGGCGCCAAGATCGGCCACTTCGAGATCGTCAAGAAACCCGTTGGTTCCCGCGTATATGAGCGCCACCTGCTTGGCAACATCGAGCGGCACATACTGATCCTGCTTCAGGATCTCGGTCAGGCGTTGGCCGCGAGCAAGCTGGGCCTGGGTGGCCTTGTCGAGATCGGAGCCAAATTGTGCAAAAGCAGCGAGTTCCCGGTACTGGGCGAGATCCAGACGGAGGCTTCCAGCCACCTGTCGCATCGCCTTGATCTGCGCGCTACCCCCAACACGAGACACGGACAAGCCGACGTTGACGGCCGGTCGGATGCCTGAATGAAACAGGTCGGCCTCGAGATAGATTTGCCCGTCGGTGATCGAAATAACGTTCGTCGGGATGTAGGCGGAGACGTCGCCGGCCTGGGTTTCGATTACCGGCAGGGCCGTGAGCGAACCGCCGCCGCGTTCCGCGCTCAGCTTGGAGGCCCGTTCGAGCAACCTCGAGTGCAGATAGAAGACGTCCCCGGGATAAGCTTCGCGGCCGGGGGGACGGCGAAGCAGAAGAGAAATCTCGCGGTAGGCCGCAGCATGCTTGGACAAATCGTCGTACACGCAAAGGACATGGCGACCGTTGTCGCGAAAATACTCGCCGATCGCACATCCCGAGTAGGGCGCCAGAAACTGCATCGGAGCCGGATCGCTGGCGGATGCGGACACCACGATCGAGTAATCCATCGCCCCCGCATCTTCAAGCGTCTTAACCACCTGCGCGACCGTCGAGCGTTTTTGCCCGATCGCGACGTAAATACAGATGACGTCCTTACCTTTTTGATTGATGATCGTGTCGAGAGCGACGGCTGTCTTGCCCGTCTGGCGATCGCCGATAATCAATTCCCGCTGTCCACGCCCGATCGGGATCATGGCGTCGATAGGTTTCAGTCCGGTTTGCAGGGGTTCCTTGACGGGCTGTCTATCCACAACACCGGGCGCTAGGCGTTCGATCGGTGCGAATTCCTCGCTCGTAATCGCGCCCTTTCCGTCAATCGGCTGGGCCAGGGCATTTACCACTCGGCCAACGACCGTGTCGCCCACGGGCACTTCCATGATGCGCCCGGTCCGCTTAACCTGATCTCCTTCACGAATCTTGGCAAAGTCACCAAGGAGCACCACACCGACCTGCGCCTCTTCCAGGTTCAACGTCAGGCCCATCACGCCATGAGGGAATTCCAACAACTCCCCGGCCATGGCTTTCTCGAGACCGTAAACACGGGCGATGCCGTCGCCAACGGAAATCACACTGCCGACTTCGCTGATCTCCAACGACGGGCGGTACTCTTCGATCTGTTCGCGTATGATTTTACTGATCTCTTCTGCTCTGATTTCCATGTTGCTCCACTTGACTCAAAGTAAGGTCGATTGGAAAAGCCATTACCCTCAGCTATTTAGACGCTCCTTGAACCCGAGAAGGGATTGTCGGACGGATCCGTCGTAGACGGTGCTGCCGATGCGGACAACGAGCCCTCCTATCAGGGAAGGATCCTGCCCGACCTCCATTTCTACACGCTTGCCGGTTGTCTTCCCGAGTTTTTCCGCTAGCTCCCGATGCTCCGATTCGGACAACACAGAGGCGGAAACCACATCGGCACGGACGATCCCATTTCGCTCATCCAGCAGATTCTGATATGCCTCTATCAGGTCGTCCAGGATTTCGAGCCGGCGACGGTCGACAAGCAGGAGAAGGAGTTTCTGGACTCTCCTGTCGAAACCAAGGACCTTGCTGATCGTGGCGAGGAACTCGTCCCTGCTCTCGGTCGGTATCACCGGATTCATCAATACCGTGCGGGTATCCGGCTCATCTTCGAGCAAACGGGCAAATCGCCGCAACTGTTCGAGGCCGGCATCGGTACTGTCGGGCGCCATGGCCTCCACCAGGGCGCGTGCATATCTACGGGCTACTACGATCATAGTTATTTAAGGTTTCTCACGAAGCGGAGAACGCTCTGCTTCTGATCAGCCTCCGAAGTTTCACTCCGCAGCCGCGTCTCAGCCCGGGCGACAACCAGGTCGGCCACGTGTGCTCGAATTTCCTGTTGGAACCCCCGGGCCAGACGTTGTATCTCCTGCCGGGACTGCTCCAGAATGCGGTCGGCTTCCATCTTGGCCTCGGCCACGATCCGCTCACGTTCATTTTCGGCGGATTCCTTAGCTTCGCTGCAAATGCGGTCGGCTTCGGAGGAGAGCTGGGCCAGACGTGTTTCAATCTCGGCCAGCTTTTTGCTGGAATCCGCCTGCGCTTTCTCCGCTCGCTCCAGGCCACCTTGAATAGACTGGCGGCGGGATTCAAAAAACTCGGCTGCAGGTTCACGGAGCAGATAGCCCAGGCCCCCGTACAGGATGAGGAAATTCATCCAGCGGAAGACTACGGCATAAGGACTTTCGTGCTCCTCTTCGGCCGCATGTACCTCAACTTCAGCGCCGGCCTGCCCCCCGGTTTCCTGAGCCCACGCCGGAGTGGAGGCCAACAGAAAGGTGAGCGGTAGTCCCAGCCACCATGCTTTCTTCATTTTGGTGCCCGCTTTCGATCGCGCTTCGGCAGTGGCATTTTTGGCTCCGCCGGTTCGCTGAATCACTGCCCTTGTTCCTGAAGAAGAGTTTCCGACAAACGTTGTGCCAGGGCGTCGATTTCACCTTCGAGCCGTTTCTTGGCCTCAGTTGTTTCGTCGCCCAGCTTGGTCCGGGCCTCTTCAATCATCTTTTCGGTTTCACGTCTGGCCTCGGCGAGAAGTTCTGCTTTCTCCCCGAGAGCACCGTCCCGGATAGTTGCCTGATGCTGGTAGGCCGCTGATCGCGCTTCCCTTAAGGCTGATTCATACTCTTCGGTCTTACTTTCGATGTCTCCGATTCGTCGCTCGGCGTCTTCGAGACGGCCCTGTATGGCGTCCCGCCGGTCGGCCAGAATCCTGGTCAACGGTCCAAAGAAGAATCGGGAGAGGAAGACATAGAGGATGGCGACGTAAAGGATGGTCACCAAGATCGAAAAATCCAGACTAATCATCGTTTGGCTTGGTGAGGCTGGCCGTTAGGACGCTCCACAACGTCGTGACAACAACACATTAAATTATCACTGACATGGTGGGGTGTCAAGGTTGCCCAGAGGTGCTGTGAGTCCCACAAATCGGACCTTTCAAGCCCGCGAGAATGGCCTGTCAACACCATCTGTCGGCCTGGAACGAGAGTCTCCATCTTCAGGTCACATGGAGAAATGTTGATTCGAATTTCTTGGTGAAGCCCACTTCGACGGCTCCAACACCATCCGCAGCGAGCGAGTCGAGCAGGTCGGCGCAATTGGCTTCAGGCACGAAGAGCAGCAAACCGCCGGAAGTCTGCGGATCAAAGAGGAGATTCCGATGGTCCTCGGCAACATCGGACATCCAGGTTACATTGTAGGAAAAGAATTCCCGGTTGGCCTTCAAGCCACCGGCGCAGAAACCACGGGAGCTATAATCGAGCGCTCCGGGCAGGAGGGGGATTCGTTGGTGGTCAAATTCGATGCTGAGGTCGCTGGCTCGCGCGACTTCCAGTGCGTGGCCCAGTAGACCGAATCCCGTGATGTCGGTCACTGCACGGACCGGGTAACCACTGACCACTTCAGCGACCTTGCGGTTCGTCTCAATCATTACCCGAACGGCACCGTCGACGTGCTCTTGCTCGGCCTCATCTTTCTTAAGAGCGGTTGCAATGAGGCCCGTACCGAGTGGCTTGGTCAAGAAAACTCGTTCGCCGACCCGAGCGGCTTCGTTCTTACGTATATCCTTCGGATTCACAGTGCCTGTGACCGAATAACCAAACTTCACCTCATCGTCACGGACAGAGTGCCCACCCATCAGTGCCACGCCGGATTCAGTCAGCTTGTCCAGCCCCCCCGCCATGATGTCCCGAAGCGTTTCCGGTTCGGCCGCTTTGATTGGAAACCCCACAATAGCAAGTGCTGTCAGCGGTTTACCACCCATAGCGTAGACATCGCTGAGGGCATTCGCCGCGGCAATCTGACCAAAAACAAAAGGGTCGTTGACGATCGGCGAAAAGAAGTCCACGGTCTGAACCAGAGCGAGATCGTCGGTCAACTGATACACTCCGGCGTCGTCGGCATGTTCGTAACCAACCAGAACTTCCGGTATTGTCTGCCGCGGAAGGGTCTTAAGCGCCTGGTCCAAGTCCCTTGGACTCAATTTGCCCGCTCAACCCGCAAATTTGGCCAGATCGGTAAGTTTCATCAACTCCCTCAAAACGTTGTTTTGGTTCGCGTGTCCGCTCTCCCTGTTCTTGATTCCGGCCGGGGATCATGTCGCTCGAACCATCAAAGGTGGCGCCGGCCTCGACTACAAGAGTTGGCGTGCGCAGGTCACCGTTGATATGCGCGGTAGGCCGCACTTCTATTCGACGCTTGGCCTCGATATTCCCAGAAACCCGGCCATGGATCTCAATTTCTCCGACCTTGATGTCGGCGTGTACGACCGCGTGCTCTCCTATGGTCAGGACATCGGCCGTGGAGATAGATCCATGGAACTTGCCGTCGATCCGCAGCGTGCCTGAAAACTGCAGTTCTCCGGTAATGGCCGTACCCTGATCCAGGAATCCCGCAATCTCTTCCGACGAGACCCTTCGGAGCCGCATGGAAGCTCCTTCAGACTAGAAACGAGCCTCGATCAGCCCGCTGTAGAGTCGATTCAGTTCCTCTTTCGAATGAAAGTATATCTCTATCTTGCCTTTGCCCTGGCCGCCAGGCTGCCGAATAGTGACCTTGGTTCCCAGGGCGCGCTCAAGGGCACGGAGCGCCGCACGGACGTTTGGATCCTCGGGTTTCTCTCCGCTTTCGGAAGATCCAGGTTCGCTCTTCGGCTTGGCCACAAGTGCCTCGGCCTGCCGTACCGAATAGCTCCCCTGAATGATCTCGCGTGCGGCTTCGACTATGGCATCAGCGTCGGCAAGCGACAAGAGAGCCTTGGCGTGACCTGCGTTCATTGCCCCTTCCTGGAGCCACTTCTGTACCTCCGGCGGAAGTTTTAACAGCCGGAGCGTGTTGGCGACACTCGCCCGGCCCTTACCGACACGCATGGCCAACTCCTCCTGAGTAAGACTGAACTCCGACAACAGTCGTTGATAGGCCCGCGCCTGATCCATCGGGTTCAGGTCCTCGCGCTGAAGGTTTTCGACCAGAGCCAATTCCAGCGCATGATGTTCATGGGTGTCCCGGACAAGGGCCGGCACTCTCTCCAGGCCTCCAGCTTGCGGGTCAG
>PVBE010751274.1_pt1 | contig 21049 bp, 17 predicted proteins | sample 1631181 | NCBI WGS metagenome assembly PVBE01 (sample SAMN08397723, study PRJNA350692) | Marine metagenome, whole genome shotgun sequencing project. | isolation source: water | place: Pacific Ocean | collected 2012-04 | reverse complement strand
CTCCACTGAACCCTTTGCGTCGGTCATCTCCTCGGCGAGGCGCTTCGCTTGTTGCGTGAACAGGACGACTCTCGCGCCCTCGAGAGGCTTGCCGGTCTTGTCGTCCACGACCTTGATCGCGTATTTCTTCGCGTTCTTGTCGGCGCTTCGGTACGGCTTGAAGGGTTTCGGCTCGTCCTTCTTCTTGCCGACGTTCGCTGGACCGTTCTTGGTCTTGCCGTTGGGACCGGGTTTTGGCGTGTCATTGCCGAAGATGCTGTCGCCCTTCCACAATAGCACCGCGAGGAAGAACACGACCGCAACGCTTAGCCATACGAGGGCACGTTTGTTTTCTGACGAAGACATATGACTTCGACGATATCACGCCCCCTCCACTCCCCGTCAAGCGCCAAGAAACAGACCACAATCTGGGCATCTTCCGTCCCCGGCGCCCGCGGTGGAAAACGTAGTCAGGCAGGCGGGGCACGTTGTTTCCTCGGCTTCGAAGTCGACGACCAGATCCGCCGCGGCGCGCTCCGCGTTGGTCAGCCCGGTATCGTGGAACTCCTGGAGCACCACCTTGGCGCGCTCGATCTGGCTGGCCGCGACCGCGAGCAGGATCCGGGTGCTTCAACCCTTCGAGCCACCAGGGGGTGCCTGGGGCGTCGTGGGCAGGCCGCGCGACTCGCACAGGCCCTGCAACTCCTTGACCTGGTCGAGGTTGCCCTGGAAGAAGGGGATCATGGCTCCGTCGTGCACGGCGAGACGATAACCCGTCCGGCGTTCCTCGACCACGCTCCGTCAGCGGCCCGCTGTCACCGACGCCACGGCGTCCCTCCGGGGGGGAGGTGCCCCGCAGTGCGTCCCCGCTTCAGCAACTCGTCGACGGCGTGGCGACCCACGTCGCCGAGGTCCATCGAGAATTCGTTGACGTAAAGGCCGATGTGCTCCTGGCACACCGAGTCGTCCATCTCCTGGGCGTGTTCTCGGACCCACGCTCGGCTGCGTTCGGGGTCGGTGAACGCGTTCGTGACCGAAGTGCGCAGCGAGTCCTCGATCGCGGTGACCAGTTCGCCGGGAAGCGACCGCCGCGCGGCGATGATCCCGAGAGGAAGGGGGAGATCGGTCGCGCTCTCCCACGCGGTGCCCAGGTCCGCGACCTCCCGCAGCCCGTGGTCACGAAAGGTGAAACGGCTCTCGTGGATGATCAGTCCGGCGTCGACGGTCCCCGACGCGACCGCAGGCATGATGTCGTCGAAACGAAGTGTCGTGGTCGCGAACGCGTTTTGGGCGAAGATTCGGAGCAACAGGTAGGCCGTCGTATGATCGCCGGGGATCGCGACGGTCAGCCCCGCGAGGTCGTCGAGCGAATCGAGATTCGTGTCCGTCTCGGGACACACGACCAGCGGTCCGCAACCGCGGCCCAACGCGGCACCAGCCGCCAGGATCGAGTAGTGGTCGATGCGGTGTGCGAGGGCGGGGAGGCTGAGTTTTGTGATGTCGAACCGCGGCGTTTCGTCGAGTGCGTGCAGGTTCAGGGCTTCGATGTCGAGCAGTTCTGTGCGCCACGAGATTCTTGGATTCGTGTCTCCGACCTCGACGCAGGCGAGCCCGTGCACGAGGTCGTGGAACATGAACGTGTCGTTGGGGCACGGCGAGATACCCAGGCTGAGTTCGCGGGTCATGCCGGCCAGGAACCCTCCGCGTTGGCTTGGAGCAGCTTGCGCACGGCGTCGTGCAGAGTTGCGCAGGCGCCGTCCAGATCCCACGCGGCACGTTCCCGATCCCCGGTTCGGTTGCTGACGCTGCGCAGCTGAACCAGCGGAATCGAGAGCTTGCGGCAAACAAGGGCGACGGCGGCACCCTCCATGGTCTCGATAGCGGCGTTGGTGCGCACGGCGCGCGCGGTCGCGTCCCGATCGTTCCCTGAGCAGGTGCTGACGGTGGAACTGCGGACGACCGGGACGCCGAGGATCTCCGCGGTCGCCGTTGTGCAGCGGTGGTCCATCGCGAAGCTCGTCTCGCCGGAGAGTCCGAGGTCGTGCAGTGACAGGAACGCGTCCTCGGTCTGTACGCCTTCGTCGGCGAGCACGTCCTCACCGACGAGGCACAGGTCGCCGACATCGAGGGGTTCGTCGACGTCGGCGTGCGCTCCACAGACGCCGAACAATACGACGAGGCCGGGTTGCGGCGCAGTGGTGAGGCGAAGGGTCAGGGCGTGGCTGCTCAGAGCTTTCCCGACGCCGACGCACAGGAACTCCGCCGGCGTCGCGAGATGGGTCTCCTCGGGCATCGGGCCCGCCTCGAGCGGTGCGGCGTAGGCAAAGAGTGGGTGCACGCGTTCATCCTAGCCCGTGTCGGGGAGCACTCGGAAGGGCATCTCGCCGTCGTCGGACCGCACCGCGCAGATGCGCTGCACGACGGCTTGTCCCGGGGCCTCTCCGGGGGCTTGTCCGGACGTTTCCTTCCCGCGAGCCACGATACCCTGTTCAAACGCGATGACCTGCAACTCACCGCGCGCGACGTCGAGCAGCTCCCCGGGTTCGAGGAGGAAGGCCGGATTGCGAGGCTTGCCGAACCGTTCATTGCCGCGCGCGTACGTCTCGTAGAGCAGCAGGCCGCCGTCGTCGACCGCGGCGAGGATCTCGTGGAAGACCGGGCGGTGGAGGTAGTTGGTGACGATGACCGCGTCGAAGCGCGCCGTGCCCAGCGGCCAGGAGCTCCCGTCTTCGAGATCGGCCTCGATCAGGCGGAGGTCCGGTTCGGCGGTCAGGTCCGCGAGACCCGTGATGTCCACATCCACGGCGGTCACGCGATGTCCGGCCCGCAGGAAGAGCCGCGTATGGCGGCCAGCACCGCACGCGAGGTCTAGCACCCGGCTCGCCGGCTCGATCGCCGGCGCAAATCGAGTGATCCACTCAGACGGTTCCGCGAGCCCGTGCATGGCGGTGCGGAGCATAGCTCCGCGTCCACGCCAGCCCGGCTAGATCTGCAGCTAGATCTGGTAGAGGCCGAACAACAGGAGGATGCTCGCCGCGCTGATCGCGAAGCCGACGCCCATCGCGCGGAAGTTGTTGTCGTCGTTCTCGAAGAATGCGTGGTGAACGGCCTTCAGCAGCTGGATCTTCTTGAGCATGGTGGGTTTCTGTCTGGGTTGGCTACCGCCAATGTCTGTCGGCCCGCAGACTTTCATCCCTGCCGGATTTTTCTTGCGACCCGTCTCGGATTCGAGTCGCTGCGCCGGCTCGTCTCGGCCAGCCGCTGCCCACGGGGTCGTCTGGTCCAAGTGGGGCGGTCGACGAAGGGGATCGCGCAGCGGCCCAACTAGTCCCTTGGCGGCCCCGTCTTCTCGACCAGCTTCTTCACGGCGGCCTTCTTGTCCTTGCCAGGTTTGCTCGCCGGCTTCTTGCCCGTCGGCTTCGACGTCGGCCCGGGCTTCTTGGGCTCGGTGATCGCGCCGTTGATCTTGTATTCCGAGAACGTCAGCGTCGTGCTGCCGAACGGCTGGTCCCCCATGGTCTGCTTCTCGACGACCGTGGAGTAGACGTGATACTTGCCCACCTTCTTGTTCTCGATGGTGACCACGCCGCGGAAGACGCCCATGGGCGTCTTCAGGACGAGCGACCACCCGGTGCGGACGTGTTTGCCTCGGATCTTTACGTATTTCACGGCGACGATGGCATCCGTGTCCCCGATGGCCGGGTTGCTGATCTGGAAGGTGAACTTGCGACCGACCCCGGCTTTGTCGTATTGGAAGTTCTTGTAGCCGCTCTTGGTCTCGCCCTCGACCTCGATGATCGTGTTGTCGCCCTTCTTCCTGGCAGTGAGCTTCGTGCCCTTCAGCGCTCGCAGGTGGTTGTCCGGGATGAACAAGCGGTCGAAGCTCTCCCGGCTCCAGCCGCGTTGGGTAAGCATGTCGCTCTGCGCGGCGTTGCTCCACTTGAGAGTGCTCTTCTTGCCGTTGAACGTGTACTTGCCGGTTGCCTCTGCATCGCCTAGCGGGTTCTTCGAGTTGACCTTGACGGTGAAGCTGACGCTCCTCACGCCGGCCCGACCGAGGTGGTATTCCATTTTCTCCCACCGCTCGAGGGTCGCGCGGGACAGCGCATCCATCTTGACATCGTGCTTGTTCTTCTTCTCCTTGGCTTGTCGGCTTGTCGGAGTCTGCGTGCAACCGGTCTCCTGGGCGCACGTGGCCGCGAGACAGGAGAAGGCAAAGACGGCGACTCTCATGGATGGTACCGTACCAGACACGAGCGGAAAGCAGGAGTGGGATTCTGTCTTCACGACTCGCGTCCGGTACGACACCTGAAATCGGGATGCCTGCTGGATGTGCGGGGATGCACGCGAGGCGAGCGATGAGCCACAGTCGGAGGTCGGGGCTCTCGTCGCCGCGCGAATTAGCCGAACAACCTCGCGCCCGTAACGCGATTCTCGCAGCGGCCGCTCGTTGTGCTTACGCTGACAGTGGTGAACCGCCCGTTCGTACACATAGTCGTCATCGTCCTGGCATGCGTGCTCGTGTACTGGAACACGATGTCGAACGGCTTCCACTTCGACGACGACTTCCGCGTCGTGGACAATCCGGGCGTCCAGGAATTCTGGCCACCGTGGCGACACTTCGCCGACCCGGGAACGTGTGCGACTCTGCCCCGTCTCGTGCAATATCGCCCGCTGCTGCCGCTTTCGCTCTCGGTCAACCATGCGGTCGCTGGAGACAGTCTCGTGGGGTACCACATCGGCAATCTGTTGTTCCAGATCCTGGCGAGCTGTGCGTTCTACCTGCTCGTCCGGGAGCTGTTCGCGCACTGGACGAAGGTGTCCATGCCTCGCCATGGCGCGCTGATGGTCGCGCTGATGTTCGCGGTGCACCCGGTGAGCGGTGTCCTCGTCAACTACATCTGTGCCCGGGACCTGTTGATGATGCAGATGTTCTTGATGGGGTCGCTCTACTGCTACGTGCGGATGCGGCGCATCGGAGAGACGCGGTGGAGGTGGGCGTCATGCCTTGTTCTGCTGCTCCTCTCGATGTTGGCCAAGAAGAACGCCGCCGTCGTTCCCGCGTTGGTTCTCCTGTTCGAAGTGATCCCCGGTGGTGGGTCGATCAAGGACAGAGCGGTCTGGCGGCGGGTGTCCGCGTTCGCCGCTGTTGTTCTCGTCGTGCTTGCCTTCGCGAGATTCGGGCTGGATTTCTCCGACTACGGCAACGTCGTGACCGGTGAAGCGGGGCCGTATGCCGCGGCGCAGCTACAACACCACGTCTTCCACTATCTGCGCAACTTCGTCTGGCCCTTCCCCATCCGGCTCGCAGCACACGACACGATTGTCCTTTGGCAGCAGATCGTGGGCGCCGTGTGCATCGTCGGCTCGTTCTCGTTGGCGTCGATCTGGATTCGCCGCAGACCGTTGGTCGCGTTCGGGATTTTTGGGTACTGGGTCATGTTGGCGCTGACATCTTCCGTGTTGCCGTTCCACTCCGACATCGTCCCGTATCGTCCGTACCCGTCTGGCGCGTTCCTTTTCCTGTTGGTCGGCGCGGTCGTGCTGCGCGTGCCGCGGATCGGCACGATTGGCCTCGCGGTTGCCGTGTCGTATTTCGCGTTCGTGTCGGTCTGGTCCAATCCGACGTGGAAGGATGCCGAGACGCACTTGCGGCACGCGATCCAGAAGGGCGGCAGCACCATGGCGTTCATGTCCTTGGCTGACAAGTTGCCGAATGGTGTGGAGAAGGAGGAGATGTACCGCGGCGTGTTGAAGCTCGACCCTTCCTATGTAGAGGCGGCGCTCGGGCTCGGCCTCGCGGAGATCGCCAACGGAAAGAAGGACGAGGGATTGAAGCGGGTCGCGGCGACCGTCGCGAATGTTCCGAACAACGCACAGGTCCGCTACTTCGCGGCGCGGGGTCTGGTCGCCGCAGGCCAGTTGAATCCTGCGGCCGATGAGGCCGCCAAGGCTTCAGAATTGGATCCCGGCAACTTCGACTATCGGTTGATGGCCGCGGGTCTGGCAGTGGAGGCCCGGCGCTTCCAGAAGTCCCTCGAAATCCTGAAACCGCTGTTGCTTCGTCGGCCGGACTACAAGGGCGTCCGGTTCTACGCTGCGATCGCGTTACATCACCTGAACCAGAATACGCAGGCTCAAACTCTGCTCGAGCCGTATCTCGTGGCGAACCCGACGCACGCCGACGCGCTGTACTACGACGGCCTCGTGAAGTCGGCGCTGCCGGATTGGAACGGGGCTATCCGCGCGTTCCAGCTGTGCCTGCAAGCGGCGCCGGCGTATCGAGAGGCCCATCGGGGTCTCGCCGCGTGCTACGCGAAGCTCGGCAATCAGAAAGATGCGAACCGGCACCGCGAGCTCTTCCGACAGGGCAAGTAGAAGTTCGCCGTCCCTTCACGCCTGCGGGCGAGATCTGTTGCGAAACAACATGCCCAACAAGAAAGCGCCGCACACGATCCAGAACATCGCACCGTCGTACAAGACATCGAACTCTCCGAAGTAGAAGTGGCGACCGACGGGGTTCCAGTAGAGCACGCAACAGTCGACCTTCACGTAGTACACGACACCTGCGTGGATCCCAATCGTCCACGCCAACCCTCCGCGCCGCACCACGGCGCACAAGAACAAGCCCAACAGGAACAGGCCTATGCCCGGGGCCGGGTCTGACAACGGGCGTAGCACGTTCTCGAGGATGTTCTGATACACGGCGGCGCTGTCCGCCAACGCGTAGTCCGCCCGCAACGGAACCGGCGCCGGTCGTAGGTAGTGCATGAGCGAGTAGAGCAGACTCGACAGGACGGCACCCAGGGCCACGCTTCCGCGCATCGACAACTTCTGCAGCAGGACGCGCCGGAACACCGGTTCTTCGACCAGCGACACCGCCAGTCCTGTCGCGAGCGCCGTGGCGAAGCGGTAGGGCTTGAAGATCGCATCGAGGGGGCGCACGGACTCCGCACCGGCGAGGATCAATACGGCGGAGTAGAGCGTCGTGACGCCCACCGTGACCGCCATCGCGAGAAACGTCGTGCGAACGGCGCGCCGGGCATCAAACTGGCCGAACTTTGGAATGCCGATGTGCCAGAGCAGGGCCACGACGCCAAACACAATCATCAATCGCGTGACCGTGCTGTTGATCGGCCATCCCGAGACGCACGCGATGAACGGCGCAACGAAGAGTGGCAGCGTGAACGCGGCGTAGTAGAGCAGGACGGACGTCCAGAGGCGGCGATTGGGGCGATCGGGGGCCATGCGCGCCGTCGACGATAGATACCGGGGCGCGGAAACCACCAGACAAAAGGAGCTTCGGTCGTCCGAGAAAAAAGCGACCGCCGCTGTCTGCCCCGATTCCTCTGCCGATCGAGCCGCGAGAAGAAGACGCGGAATCTTCCCCGCGGGGGAGATTCCCCACGAGGAAGATGGCGCGTTTTCTATCGGGCCGGTGTCACGGTGACCTCGATGGGCGCCGTCCACTTCTTTTCGCGGGCGGCGTAGTAGAGGTAGGCACGGGACGCGGGGCCCTTCGTGGTGCCTGGGATTCGACCGACGAGGTCGATGACGATGTCGCGGGACTCGTTGGCCTTGAGGCCTCGCAGGTACAGCACGATCGTTCGGTCGGTCAACTCCCACGCGGCGATCGTCCCGGCCTTCTTCAGGTCGTCGAGGATCTTCGTATCGATGTGGAGGCCGGCGGGCAGGCCGACGAGGATCATCGGGCTCGGGACGGCGACGTTCGTGGTATTCGAGACGACCGCGTGCAACGCAGTGGTGCCTCCTTCCACGATCAACGCCTTCGTCAGATACGTGCGCAGTTCCAGCGCGCACCGCTTCGAACTCATCGGCAGGTCGGCGCGGTAGCGGAACTCGGTACTGAACGAGAACTCGTTGCCGTTCGTCAACTCGATGCGCAGCTTGTTCTTGCCGATGGCGAGATGGCTGGCCAGGTCATGGAGTTCGATCGTCCGCTTCTCAGCGCCGAAGAGTTCGCGCTCGGCGATCAGCTTCTCCTCGAGGAAGACCTTGATCTTTCCGGGCTTGACCGACCTCGTGTTGGCGTTGAGGTAGCTCGTCAGTGCCTTGAGCGCCATGACCGTCGCCTGCGTCCCGCCGAAGCTACCGCCACCCGACCGCTGTTTCTCGAGGAACTGCACCGCGCGTTGGATCGCGGCATCGTTCCCCTTTCCGGCGAGCCACGCCAACACGGCGAACGCGGTGGTCTCCACGCGGAGATCACGCGGGCCGGACCCGGTGATGCTTCCCGTGCCCAGCAGCGAGCCGTCCTTCTTCTGCAGTTTCAGCAGGCGTGCCCGGGCAAGCGCTGCACTCGGTCGCTTTGCCTCGGCGAGCGCGCACGCGGCGACCGCCAACTCGTAGGCGTTCTCGGTCGATTGCGCCCGTTTTTCCAGCAGGCCGATCTCCGCCTGCATCTGGCCTTTCTTCTCACCGGAGTAGAGCAACGCGTAAGCGATGTAGGCGCTGCGCGCTTCCTTCGAGCCACCCATGAAGTGACCGTAGCGACCACCGCCGGTGACGAAACCGCCCTTGCCGTCTCGCTTGCCGAGCAGCCACGTGCGCGTGCGCGCGACCATCTCCTTGTCGACGTCGAAGACTCTCGCCATGTCCGCGAACTGCATCAGTCCGTACGCGGTCAGCGCAGCGTGCGCGGGTTTCTTGCCCCACCACTCGAAGCCGCCGCCGGGCACCTCGTAGGCGGTCAGCTTCTTGTAGCCGCTGGCGAGCATGCGTTCGGCTTTCGCCGCGGCTGCCGGCACGTTGTCGCCGGACGCCTGCATCATGCTGAGCACCATCACGTTCGGGTAGTTCGAACTCGACACCTGCTCGAAGCATCCGCTCGGCTCGCGCAACATGCCCTGCAACGCGCCTTCGAGGTTCGCGAGTGGCGAGGGGTAGAAGCGCAGCTTAAGCACGCCGGTTCGCTTCGCCAGCTCGTCGGGGACGACGAGGTCGATCCGCCTCGAGCCCTTGATCGTGCCGGCGAAGTCGACGTGGCGGGGGAAGCCGCGGGGCACGACGACGAATCGACGCGTGACCACGTCGCTCGCGTTCTCCACCTTGCCGCGGATCGAGATGGAACCGAAGCTGCCGCCGCTATTGGGCGCGCCGACGGTGAGTCTGGCCAGCATGCGACCGCGCCCATCGCGCAGATCGATCTCCTGGTCGCCTGGGTTCTTCAGCGTGATGGTTCCGTTCGCCGTCACGGAGAGCGTCGCGTTCTTCTGGGACGCGTCGTCCGCGACGATGCTGATCGGAAGTTGCAACACGTCACCTTCACTGACGCGGGTCGGGACCTTTGGATCGAGCGAGAACGGAAGGAACGACTCGAAGCTGTCCTCGCCCTGACCGACGCGCCCGTTGCCGTGGGCGTTGGCGTAGATCTTCCACGTCGTGATCGAATCGTTGACGTCGAACTCGACGGTGGCTTCACCCTTCTCGTTCGTCACGAGGAACGGTTGCCAGAACAACGTCTCCACGAAGTTGCCCCGGCTGTCCGAGGCCTTGTGGGTGTACCGGAAGACCGACCGCGCGAGGACGGGATTGCCGAGGATGGTCTCGATGCGTTTGCGGGCTTGCGGCGAGGTCCATACCGGATCGCTTCTGGTCGCGGACAGGTTGGTGGATGCGTGATCGCCTACAGCGATGAGCCCGTTCCGAAGCGTCAATCGCGCGAAGCAGAATTTCTTGCTGTTGTCGACTTCGCTGACCGTGGCTTCACCTTTGTACCCGTCCGTGACGTTGTAGACGGCGAAGCGCGCCCCGGGCTTCAGGTTGTTGGCGCCGCTCTGTAGCGCGATCGTGAGCAGATCGCCACTCGCGCTGATGCGGCTGATGGTGCCCGTGACCAGCGGATACAAGGTCTCGAAGATCGCCGGGTAGCGCCGGTTGACGAGGTCTAGCAACACGCTCTTTTCGCGGATCGTGAGTTCGAGCGCCGCGATTCGGTTGCGCCGGTTCGCTGCAGGGAGGCCAGGCGCTGCGTTGGTGAGATCGCGCAGTTCTCTCTGTGCACGCTCGGAGTCGATCAGCGCATTGAGAATTGTCTGCGCAGATTCCCGCGGGTTTGGCGGGACCATGTCCCCGGGGCCGCGGTAGTAGCCGCCGCCGCCTGTCTGGCCGCCGAGACTCCATTCCCAGCCGCGTCGCTTCGCGATGCGGCGGCTCGCGGCCATGTAGAATACGTCGGAGCCGGGCCCCGTGAGATTGTTGGCGCGCATCTCCTTGGCGACGACGGTATCCAGCAGGTTGGCCACCTGTGGATCTGCGATGAACGAGCCCGGTGCTACCTGGACGTCGAAGTCTTGCACGTAGGCCATGCCCGTCCGTTGGCTGTCGGACCTCGTGACGGTGCGGAAGCCCGCGGAGTCGTCGTAGTCCATGCTCTCGCGGATACCACGGTCGTCGAAGAACAACCCTTCGCCTGGCACCAACTCCATCGAGTTGGCGAGACTTTCCGTCGCTGCTGTGTCCATGAGCTGCATACGGGGGGCGGAACTCTGGTTCGAGCTGATCAACGTGTAGAGCACCACCGCGATGCTCGCGAACGTGCTGCCGACTACGATCGTGCTGCCGACTACGATCGGCGGACGCCACTTCATGCGCCGTGCCACGAACACGAGCACGTGGGTGAGTCCCAACAGTCCGAACACGACCAGGGACCAGCCGACGAACGCGCTGAGAAGACGCTCCGCCTTGCCCCTCGATCTGTGTACGACGCGCAGCTCGGCCTGGTGCGAAGCCAGCGTGTCCGTGACGAGTGGGGTGTACGATCGACCCTCACGCGCCGGCAACGCCTTGGCCCACGATCCGCCCGCTGCGATCAGATCCTTCTCTTCCGCGTCACCCCGCCACACGTAGCGACGCCACCCCATATTGCCGAGCAGCAGGTCGATGTTGCGGCGGTAGTGCTTCTCCAGGGACAGGAACTCTTCAACCTTGTCGTCGGGTTTCTCGATGTCCGTCCAGAGCTGCTGCTGGTCCTTCAGTCCCGTGCGGATGAAGTCGAGCATGTCCGCGACCGCGCGGTCGGTGACTGTCAGCCCGACGACGCAGGAAACCGGTTCGCCGGCCTCGTCCGTGGTCTTGACGGTGATCCGCTGTTTGCTGCCCGGCGTCACGCGCTTCGTCTCTGGCACCAGTTTCACTACCAGGTTGCGCTTCGACTCCCGTTGCACGAGCCGCTCCGCTACGGGACGCATCTTTTGATCGAACACGGTGACCCGCAGCACGCCGCTCGCCTCTTCGACGAGGGGAATCGAAACGGTGCTGTGACCGCGATCGAGAATGCTCCGCTGTCCGACGAGCACGCCGCGGCAGAACACCGAAGCGATCCACGGGCCCTTGCCGCGGGTGAACACGTTCAACTTCGCCGGCGCGCCAGCCGCGAAGTAGTCGCCGATCGGTTGCAGTACGGCGCCGACGTCATGCACGCGCGGCAGCTTGAACGACTTCTCTCGCGGGCTCGTGAGGCTCAGCTTGTAGTTCACGCCCATGACGGGCGTGAACGCGAACCGCGTGCGACCCATGTGCAGCGTCTTGAACTTCGCCACGACCTTGCCCTTGTCGTCGACGACCTCGCCTTCGCCGCTCAGCGGTCGACCGAGCGCATCGCGCAACTGGGCGTAGACCCGGTTCTCGCTGCCGGCGACCAGGTCGCCACCTTCGGGGTAGAGCCCGATCTCGATCTTGTCCGTCGGAATGACGAAGGGCTCGAGTTGGGTCTCGACGTTGCCGCCGTCAGTGACTCTCGCGACGAACCGCGCCGCGCCTTTCTGCACGTTGCCCGGAACGTTGAAGTGGAACACCGCCCGACCGTCCCCGTCGAGGACGCCGTCGTCCGACCACGCCTCGTCGCCGTCGACGATCAACGTGGCGTGCACCTTCGCGCCCGCCGCCGCACCTCCGCCGGCCCGCGTCACGTGCAGGTCGGCTGCCCCGGACTGGCCGACCGCGTAGGTCTGGCGATCGAGGACGATTTTCTTCTTCAGCTTCGGCGGCTGGAAGTTGCGCACGAGGAACTCGAGGCGTTCCAGCGTGAACTTGTCCTTCTGATCGCGAATCTCCAGCGCGTAGGTTCCGCCCATGGCGCTCGGCGGCACCTTGAACTTCCACGCAGTGACGCCCTTGCCGACGCCGAGCACCTTGGTCTGCAGCGTGGCGTCCTTTGGATCGACGATCCGGCAGCGCAGACCGATGCCATCGGCGCCGCGCAGCGTCAGGCGGTCGAGGCACGCGATGCGCATCAACACCGCTTCACCCGGACGGTAGGCAGGTTTGTCCGAAGTCACGTGGGCCAGCGGCGCCGACTTGCTCGGGTGGATCTTCTGTTCGATGGTCTTCGAGAATCCCGTGCCGGGCACCGTCGCGGTGACGATGAGCTTGCGGGGCTTGTTCAGCGTACCGGATGCCGTGATGTCGACCGCGCCATCGCAGACTGTCGTCGACTCGGTCAACGTGGCATCGTTGGCGTCGAGCACCTTCCAGGCGACCTGGGCGACCATCTTCTCCTGCGCCAGGTTGTGGGTCTCGACGTGGAAGCGCAGCGGCGAGCCGTCCGGGACCGCCGGTGGCGCCACCAGCAGCAGGCGAACCCTGCTGTTCTCGACGTCGCCGACGCGCCACGCTCGGTGCAAGTAGATGCCGAATGCCGGCGTCAACGCGATGGCGACGGTCGCGGCCGCGGTCAACCACGCCTTCCTGAACGTGAGTCCGCTGTGCGCTGGTGGACCGCTCGTCGTCAACTGCAGTGGCGGCGCCTCGGAGAGGGCGGCGTCCTCGAGCAACGACGCCGTCTGCTTCACCTCTTCGTAGAGTGCAGCGAGCTCCGCGTCGCTAGCGAGACGCTCGGCCATCGCTTCGGGATCCGGATGACACTCGAAGTAGTACTCGAGGAGTTCCTGGCGCAGGGTCTCCTGCCGGTCGCTCTGGTTGTTCTCGTTCTGGGTACTCATCGTGCTTGCCTCCCTGTGTCGGTGCCCCGCGCTGGCGTCCACTCGATGCCGGCGAGTGCGAAGTGTTTCAGGCTCTCTCGAAGATGGATCAACGCCGCGCGCATTCGCGTCTTCGCGGTGCCGATCGGAATGCGCAGTGCCTGGGCGGCCTCGTCGAAACTGAGGCCGGCAGAAGTGCGCAGCAAGAACACCTCCTTCTCGGTGTTCTTGAGGTCGTGGATCGCGGCGCGCGCTGCTTCCAGGGTCTCGGACTTGGTCAGTTGCGCGTCCGGTGCCGGTTCGGCGGATCGAAGCTCCATCGGGTTGGTTTCCTCGAGCGGTTGGCTGGGAGTGCGCCGCATTTCCGTGCGCCGCAGGTCCTTGGCCAGGTTCATGGTGATGACGAAGAGCCAGGCCACGGGGTTTTCGGGGGCGAACCCGCGACGGAGAGACTGCCAGGCCTTGAGGAACGCCTCCTGGAGGAGTTCCTGGGTCTCGGCATGACGGCCCAGAATGCCGTGGACAACGCCGGACAAACCGTTCGCGTGGGTGCAGAACAGCTCAGCCAGTTCGTGTTGCCTTGGGCTCTCTGGGCGATCGTCTCGCGTCATCTGCCTGTCTCACCTCAGGAGACGCCGGGGAACAGGGTCGGATTGGAGTTTGTGCAGATTATGGTGAGATTGGGGCAATCGACCCGAATGCGCCTCCACGACTACAAGAAGAATCGCGACTTCGGCAAGACGCCGGAGCCCCAACCGACCGCTCCCGAGGATGCGAGTGGCGGCAGTTCGTGCGCCGGCACGAGGCCCGGAACCTCCACTACGACCCGTGCCTCGAGCACCGCGGGGTGTTGTGTTCCTGGGCGGTGCCGAAGGGGTTGCCCGCAGTCCCGACTACCCTTCATCGCGCGTTCGTCGTCTACGACAATCGGACGAGCCAGATCTTCACCGCCAGCAACCCCGTGCCCGTGACTCTGCGCTAGCTCAGCTCGGAGAGGCGAGTTCGGACGCGGTGGGCCCAGGGGCTGTTGGGGTCCTGCTTGAGGTAGGCGACCCAGTGGCGTGCAGCCCCGTGCACGTCGTGGAGGAGCGCGAGGGTCTCGCCGAGGTTGTAGTGGGCGTCCGAATAGGACGGCTCGATGGCCAGCGCCTGCTTGTACGCAGGGATCGCCTGGTCGTGACGACCGATCTCGGCCATGGCGTTGCCGAGGTTGTTCCACGCTTCGACGTAGTCCCCGTCGATCTCCGTGGCGCGTATGAAGCACGCCGCGGCTTCGACGTTGCACCCCATCGCGTAATAGGTGTTGCCCAGATTGAAGCAGACCTCCGGCTGGGGATCGCCGAGAGACATCGCTTGCTGGTACGCCTCGATGGCGCCTTCGAGGTTGCCGGACTCCTCCGCCGCGATACCGAGGTTGAACCAGTCCTTTGCCGAGTGTTCCCGCGGGCGCAGGGTAGGCGTCGAGAGCACCGGCTTCTTGCCACGACCCTCGAAGTCCAGGTGCAGCTGCCCGTTCGTCTCGGCGAGCCGACCGTCCTCGAGTCGCACCAACAAGGGGCCGCCGCGTTCGAGCACCTCCAGCTGGGCGAGCGCCGGCGAGGTGTCCGGAATCCAGGCCGCCAGGAGCTCGAGGCTCCGGCGTATGCGCGCGGGTGTCACGCCGGACTGCGTGAGATGTTGCAGTCGCCGCGCCGATGCCACCTGGCCGAAGTCGAAGAAGCACAGCCGCTTCACGATCTTGACGGGCTTGATCAGCCCTGCGCGGATCCAACTCCGAATCTCGGAGTTCGAGACGTCGAGGATGCGGCCCAACTGCACGATGGTGTAGAGCCGAGGTAGTTCGTCCCGGTCCTGTTCGCCGAGCCGGAGGAGGAACTCCTCTTCGACGATGATCTCGATGGAGAGGCCGACCTGTTGCAACTCCGTCGCGCGGCGCAGGCTCTTCGTCGGGAAGCCGTCCTTGCCGAGGGGCGGTCCGTCGCTGCCGATGACCAGCACGTCCGTCGTGCCCCGCGGTTCTTCGGCGTAGCAGTCGCCCTGCTTCGCGATCGCCTCGATCGCTTCCTCGCGCGACATGGAGGCAAGTCGACCGGTGATCGCGATCTCGACGCTTCGCAATACCGCCTCTTTCACTGAACCCATAGCTCGGTGGCTGATCCTTGTTGACTACCCGTCGCCGGTGACCACACACCTGGATCACGCGTCGACGATCAGATCCAAAAACACGGGCGCCCGAAGATGCCCGGCCCGTGTCTGTGCCAGGTAGCTTACTTTGCAATAGAGGCCTAGCTCAACCCAGAGTCCTTCTTCTTCGCACTCGATCCAGGGAGCGTCGCGAAGGCGCGCGAATAGAGGCTCGGCCAGACGACGGCGCATCGCGACCGACAGGCCGCTGCCGACCCTTCCCACGTAGCGCAACGGCGCGTCCGGCTCCTCGCCGATCTGTGCCGCGATCACCAGGCTGCGGATGTCGTCGCCCTCGGCCACGAACCCGACGATCGCGCAGTGCAGCGCGTGCTGCCGCTTGATTTTCAACCAGTCGTCCGTGCGGCGACCCGCCTCGTAGGGGCTTGTCAGCCGTTTTGCCATCATGCCTTCGAGGTTCTGGGCCGTCGCGGCCTCGAAGTACTCCTTCCCCGTGCCCACGACTCCGTCCGAGAGGACCATGCGCGGGTTGTCGACCGCCTGGACGAACTGCCGCAGCAACTCTCGCCGTGCCGAGAGCGGTTCGGCCATCACCGACTGACCCTCGACGTAGAGCCCGTCGAAGACGACGTAGGTCGCCGGCAGGGATTTGCTCAACGACTGAATTCTCAAGTCGTTGAGCACCTGCTCGCGGCTCAGCATCAGGCCGAAGTCAGGCATGCGTCCTTCATCACCACGATCTCCCCGTCGAGCATGACGCCACCGCCGACGCCGATCTCCCCGAGGAAGCCAAACTCGGGATACCGCATCGTCAGATCCCGTTTTCGCCTGTTCGTCAGCAGGTAGCCGTCGCCCGGCAGACGCGCCTGGGCACGCGTGCCGTTCCACTTGATCTCGAAGAGGTGCTTGTCGGAGTCGAGTGGCTTGCCCTGCCGGGCGAGCATGGGGGCGACGAACTCTGGAAGTTGGCCGTCGTGGCCGAGAAACCCGACCACGTCTGGAAGCCTGCGGAATTGCTCTCTCACGTCTTCGATACCGAAGCCGAATTCCCGGTCGGCAAGGGCTGGAGCTACGCGGACACGAACTACATCGTGCTCGGCGTCGTGCTCGAGAAGATCACGGGCACCACGTATTACAAGGCGATGCAGAAGCGCGTGTTGGACAAGTTCGGGCTCGCGGACACCGTGCCGTCCGACTCGCGCCGGATCTCGAAGCTGATCCCTGGCTACACGCGGATGGGTCGGATGTTCGGCATCAAGGACAAGACGACGAAGGACGGCGTGTTCGTCATCCACCCCCAGTTCGAGTGGTGCGGTGGCGGGCTCGCGTGCACCACCGCCGATTTGGCGAAGTGGGCTGGCATCCACGGATCCGCGAAACTCTGGCCGACCGCATTGCTGAAGCAGGTCCGCGATGGGGTCCCGGCGCCGCAGCTCGGGAGGGGAAAGGCCTACGGATTGGGGGTGATTCTGGGCGGCACCAAGGACGCTCCGTGGGTCGGGCACAGTGGATTCATGCCCGGATACGTGTCCGAAATGCGGTTTTATGCGAAGACCGGCCTGGCGATCGCGATCCAGTTCAACTCGGATCGGCGCGCCGAATTGGGCATGAGCACGGGTGGCTACCTGGACGCGATTCTCGGGCTCATGCCGTCACCGGACGCCTCCGGACCGGCAAAAGGAAAGCCCGGCTCGGCGATCCGAAAGCAGGGGTTATGAAAGTTTGGCGGGAATCGGCTACATTTCGCCAGCTCGAGACAGATGACGAAGAAGCTATTTGTGGGTGGCCTCAGTTGGGGCACCAAAGATGAGCAGCTGAAAGCTGCCTTCGAAAAATACGGCACCGTTGCGGAAGCAAAGGTGATCTTGGACATGGACACGGGCCGCTCGCGCGGCTTCGGGTTCGTGACGTTCCCTGAGGACACCGCGGGAACGCGTGCGATCCAGGAGATGGACGGTGCTGATCTCGACGGTCGCACGGTCCGCGTGAACGAAGCGCAGGAGCGGTCGCGGACGTCGCGTGACCCTGTCGGGGGGCGACCCCCAGGCGGTGGCGGCGGATACCGAGGCTCGAGCGGTGGCGGCGGAGCTGGAGGAGGTCGTGGCGAAGGTCGCCCGGCGTTCCGCAGCGAAGACCGTCCTGCAGGGAACGCAGGAGGCAAGCGCCGCGGCGGACGCGGTGGTGAAGGCAAGGGTGAAGATCGATTCGCCCGTCGCCGGAACAGCCAAGGCGGCGGCGGTCGGCCCAGTCGCGGCGGAGACTACGGTGGCTCCGACGGCTACGGCAGCGGCTACGGCGAGGACGAGTAGCCCGCACAGGCTACTTGTTTTTGCGAGTCGATTGCCGTTTCGGTGATTTCCCGGACGCGCGTTCGCGCTTCTGATCTTCGACCATTTTCGCGACGTCTCTGAGGAGTTGCTTGGCGTCGTAGACGATGCCGTCCTTGATGGTCCAACGCACGCCACCGACCCGTTCGACCTCGTTGGTCTCGTCGTTGAGCTTCTCCGCGCCCGTGCCGTAGAGGACCTTCAGGTTCGCGAGTGGGTTGGCTTCGACGAGGATCATGTCGGCGAGCATGCCCTTCCGGATCACGCCGATCTCCATCTTGTCCTTGCGGTTCTCGTAGATCGTGAGCGCACCGTTCATGGTCGCGGCTTGGATCACTTCCAGAGGATGGAATCCGGCTTCCTGCAACAGCTCGAGCTCTTCGATGTAGCCGAATCCGAAGGTCTTGTAGATGAACCCGGAGTCGGAACCGCACGCCACGCGACCGCCCATCTTCTTGTAGTCGTTGATGAGCCGCATCCATACGCGGTAGAAGTTGCGCCACGCGATTTCGTCGTGGGTCGTCCAGTAGAACCAGTACGAACCGTGTGATCTTCGGCTCGGCTTGTAGAAGTCCATTAGCGACGGCAGCGTGTACTTGTCGTGCCACTCCGCGGTGCGCGCACGCATGACATCGCGACCCGCGGCGTAGATGTTCATCGTCGGATCGAACACCGTGCCGAGCTTCAGGTGCTCAGCCAGGTAGGCCTTCCACTCGGGCCCGCCAGGAGTGTGAATCTTGTTCCAGAGCCGGGCGACCTGACCGAAGCGCTTCTGCTCGTCGTTGTAGTTCATGTCGACGGGCCACGGCTGGATGACGTGATCTTTCAGGAGGGCTTCGAAGTGACCGTAGAAGTGGGTCACGGTGTCGAGGCCGGCGCGCGCCGCGTCGATCGCGTTCATCTGCGCGACGCCGCTCTGCGACAGGTGGGCGGTCGTGCCGAGACCGTGCATGTGCGCGGTCTCGATCAGGGCCTGCATGATCTCGGGCCGATACGCGCCGAGCTTCAGGCCGTCGATGCCCTTTTGCGCCATGTCGGTCACCCACTTGCGAGCCTTCTCCGGTGTGTCGAGTGCGCTGCCGCGGGGTCGCTGGTAGTTGAAGATGCGCGGGGCGACGATCTCGTTCGCGGCGCTGCGCCGCTTCTCCCTCTCGGTCCAGTCGTGGCGTCCGAGCGGCACGCCGCGGACGGTCGTCACGCCGTGGGCGAGCCAGAGCTTGTAGACGTATTCGGCTTCGGGGGCCTTCGGCTTGCCGCCACAGTGGGCGTGCATGTCGACGAAGCCGGGCAGGAGGTACATCCCCCGCGCATCGATCGTGCGACCCTTGTCACCTGCACGGGGGGCGAACCGACCGATCGACGTGATGCGATTCTTGCGCACGGTGACGGTCACCGGTCCGCGGGGCGGTGCACCCGTGCCGTCGATCAGGATGGCGCCGCGGATGATCAGTCTGTCGTAGGGGCCGCCGCCCTCCTGGGCACCGCGATCGGGTGCGGGGGTGGTCTGTGCTGCGAGGGCGAACGACAGAGAGAGGAAAGCAGACGACAACGCGGGGAGGGAGGTTCTCATCGGACGAGGGGATTCGGGCTCAAAGGGAGCGGCGATTCTAGTGGGCCTGTGGGCCCGAGTCCTCGTGACGGAGTCCCAAACGCGGAATCTTCCCCGCGGGGAAGCCTCCATGCTCACCGGGCTGGTGTTCCCGGAGCGTGATTCAGTACGTAGTCGGTGTCTCCGCCGTAGACGAGGATCGCGCCGGGGCCGAGCTCCATGACTTTCTTCTGAGTCTCGCTGAACGACATGGTGACCGCGATGCCGTCGTTGAACCGGCGGATGTTGCCAGCGCTCAGGTTCTCGGCCTGGGTGATGCGCCCTCGGATCACCGCGACGCCAGTGCGTTCCTCGACGAACGAGCCGCTCGTTGTCGTGCAGGCATCTGAGCGTGCAGCACGCTGGGTAGCCCCAAACGAACGGGCCGCCATCCCTGACCGGGACGACGGCCTCGTTGGTGATCGATCGTGGTCTAGTTCACCTTGATCTTCGCCGTCGGCCGGAACCGTACGCGTGACTTGTCCTGGACCTTCGCTTTGAAGGTCCACGACGTGGAACTGGAGGGCAGCCCCGAGAGGTTGAAGGACGCGGTGTAGCTGTTGTCACCGTTGTTGGTGAGATTCTGCCGGACCTTGTCCTTCCTCTTCTTCAGCTGCCACCACATGCTGCGGATACTGGTGTTGTCGACCTTGTCCGTCCACACGCGAATGTAGATCGTGTCCGAGCGCGAGAAGGTCCGGTCGTCAGTCGAGAAGTCCGCGTTCTTCGACAGGATGAACCCTTCGCCGGTGTAGCCGCCGGAAGTGACCGTGACGTAGTTCGTCTTGGTCTCTCCGTCGGCGCCGTAGGCATTTGTCACCGTGAGTGTCACGGTGTAGGAACCCACGGAGTTGTACGTGTGGCTCGGATTCTGTGCCGTCGAGGTCGAGTTGTCGCCGAAGTCCCACGACCACGACGTCGGCGTGTCGGTGGACTGGTCCGTGAAGGACACGAGCAGCGGTGCCGTCCCGGTCAGCGGCGTCCCGGAGAACGCGGCTGTGGGGGCATTCCCGGGGCTGTTGACGGAGATGTAGCCGTTCTTGACTTCCACGTCCGAGCCGTAGGCATTCGTTGCCGTCAGCGTCACGTTGTACGTGCCTGGTGTCGTGTACGTGTGACTCGGATTCTGCGCAGTCGAGGTCGAGCTGTCGCCGAAGTTCCACGACCACGACGTCGGGGAACCCGATGACAGGTCGGAGAAGGACACAGCCAGAGGCGAGGTTCCGCTCGTTGGCGTGCCTGAGAATTCCGCGGTGGGCAACGGCCCGCTCACGAAGATGTAGCCGTTCTTGATCTCCGTGTCGTTTCCGTTCGAGTTCGTCGCCGTGAGGGTCACGTTGTACGTGCCCGGTGTCGTGTAAGTGTGACTCGGGTTCTGGGCTGTCGAAGTCGAGTTATCGCCGAAGTTCCAGGCCCACGACGTCGGCGCTCCGCTCGACTGGTCGCTGTAGTTCACCACGAGTGGTGAGCTGCCGCTCGTCGGTGTGCCCGTGAAGTCGGCCGTGGGCGCCGAACCGCCGAGCGCGAGAACGACCGCGTTGTACGTGTTGATGCGCCCGTAGCCGAACGTGTTGTCGACGCCCGTGGAGCCGAGATCGTCGCAGGCCGACTTCAGCATCGCCTCCACTTGGTCCGGGGTGAGACTCGGGTTCGCGGACCAGATCATCGCGCACACGCCTGCGGTCAGCGGGCAGGAGAAACTCGTGCCACTGGCGTAGACGTAGCTGCTGTTGCTGCTCGTGCTGGTTGTTGGAACGCTGACGCCTGGCCCGACGACGTCGACGAATTGGCCGTAGGCCGAGAAAGACGCCTTCGCGTCCGTCGAGTCCGTCGCGCCGACGACGATGATGTCGTCGCTGTCTCGGTTGCCGTAGGTCAGGTCGCGGTTGTCGTTCCCTGCGGACCAGATGAGGAGTCCACCCCGCGACTTGATGTACGTCGCGGTGGTCAAGTTCGACGCGCTGTCGACGCCGCTGTAGCTGACACTCGCGACCCGGTCACCATTCTCCACGGCCGTCATCGCGGCGTGGCGTAGCACGCTCGAGGCTGCGGAGCCACTCGATACGTTG